>OFMG01000239.1_pt1 | contig 85566 bp, 72 predicted proteins | sample 1541751 | NCBI WGS metagenome assembly OFMG01 (sample SAMN04209232, study PRJEB22552) | human gut metagenome | biome: gut; material: feces | host: Homo sapiens | place: USA: Oklahoma
ATGAGAGAAGTATATGGACTGGATCCAGCAATGGCAAAGTAACTTAATAAACAAACTGAGGTGGCTCCGTTAGTCCGGACAGGTGGCTCTCGCCACACCGGACAGGCGGCTCTGCCGCACCGTAATATTCACAGAAATCGTTGCAAATTAGATATAAAGATAGACGAGGAGGAAAATAATTTGTTTGATACATTAAAAAAGCGGTTTCCAGGATTATATGATTTTTATCAGCATACTCAGCGTATGAAGATATTAAAAAAAATAAAAAAAATGGAAAATGTACCAGAAGATAAATATGCTGAATTGATAGAAAATGAATATTTAAAAGTTTTAGGTCATAGTTTAAATTGGGACAATTTACAAACTTATACAGAAAAAATGCAATGGGAAAAAATATATGATAAAAATCCAATGAAAACAGTATTGGCGGATAAATATCGTGTCAGAGAGTGGATTGAAAATAAAATTGGAAATGACTACTTGATTCCGCTGATAGGAGTATGGGATTCTTTTGATGATATAGATTTTAATTCATTACCGGATCAATTTGTTTTAAAGACTAATCATGGAACTGGAACAAATTTAATTGTAAAAGATAAAGAAAAACTTAATATAAAAAGAACGAAAAGAATGTTTGATGACTGGATGAAAATTGACTATGCTTTTACGAATAGTTTACAGTTACATTATAGAAAAATCCCACGAAAGATTATTGCTGAAAAATATTTAGAAACTGATTTGGGGGAATTACAAGATTATAAATTTTTATGTTTTGATGGGAAACCATATTTTTGTTGGGTTGATTTAGGCCGTTTTTCAAAACATACTAGAACGGTATTCAATATGAAATGGGAATTACAACCATGGACTCAAGCAACATATGGAATTGCAAGTCATGAGATTCCAAAACCTAAAAACTTTGACAAGATGGTTGAGATAGCGACAATTTTATCAAAAGGATTTTCACATGTTAGAGTGGATCTGTATAATGTAGATGGTAAAATATATTTTGGCGAAATGACATTTACAAATGGAAGTGGTTTAGATCCAATAGTTCCAGAAAAATACGATAAAGTTCTTGGGGATTATTGGAAACTTCCAATAGATCAAGAGAGGAAAAAATAAAATGATTCGTAAACAGAGTATTTCGCAAAATTTTTTTTTCCAATATGCGTATCAAATATTGATATTGGTAATTCCACTCGTTTTAGCACCTTATTTATCACGAGCCCTTAGAGAAACAGCACTGGGAGTTTTTTCATATGCAAATTCTATAGCAGCATATTTTGTTGCTATGTCTATGCTTGGAATAGCAAGGCATGGACAGCGCATTATTTCAGAAAATGCGAATGACGATATAAAACTAAGAAAATCATTTTGGAGTTTGTTCACAGTTCATATTATAGTATCTATAATTTCTTTATTGATATACTTGGCATTCGTAGTTTTTTTTATAAAAGATAATAAAACTATATTTACTATTGAACTGTTATATGTGGCATCGGCAATATTTGATATTACTTGGTTGTTTTATGGACTTGAGAATTTTAAAAGTGTCGTAATAAAAAATGCATTAATAAAAATATTTGAATGTATTTGTGTGTTTATATTTGTGAAACAGCCGAATGATTTGGGAATATATGCATTTATAAATGCAACTAGTATATTAATTGGTCAGGCAATTATGATTCCGCAAGCTGTGAAAGCTGTTAGACCGATTAAGTTTACAAAAGAAGATGTTAGGAAACATATAAAACCGTTACTTGTTTTCTCAATATCTGTAATCGCATCATTTATGTATACAGTGTTTGATAAAACATTGTTAGGAATAATGAGCACAAAAGAGAATGTTGCTTTTTATGAATATTCAAACAAAATTGTAAATGTACCCAAAACTATAATAGGAGTAACTGGAACAGTTATGTTTCCAAGAGCATGTAGGTTGGCTGCTGAAGGTAATGTTGCTGGTCAAAAAAAATATATTAAATATTCGTATTTTATTACTTCATTTTTGGGGATGGCTTCTTTATTTGGGTTGATGGGGATTGCGGATACATTCTCTATAGTATATTATGGTGAATCGTTCAAAATATGTGGAAAAATAATGACATATATGGCACCGCTTGTTTATATTGTAGGAGCAGGCGATATTATAAGAACACAATATATGATACCTAACCATATGGATAAGCAATTTAACATTTGCATAATATTTAATGCAGTTATTAATTTGATTTTAAGTGTACTTTTAATTCCAATTATAGGTGTTTATGGTGCAGTAGTTGGTTCTGTATCAGCAGAAATCTTTGGATTACTAGTACAAATGGTTATTTGTCGGAAATTTGTTAAGGCAACAGAAATATTAAAAGAGCTGATTCCATTTATTTTGATTGGATTTTTAATGATGCTAGGTATTAAATATGTTGATATGATGGGAAAAGCATCGTTAATTGAATTGGGATTAGAACTGATAGTGGGAGGACTCATATATTGTATATTGACAGGTTTGTATATTCTTTGCTTTAGAAAAGATATAAAAGAGTCAATTATGAACAAAATAAATTTGTAGAAAAAGGAGATTCGATATGAAAATTGCAGTTGCAGGAACAGGATATGTAGGACTTTCTATTGCTACATTATTATCTCAAAATCATGAGGTAATGGCAGTAGATATTGTTCCAGAGAAAGTTGAGAAGATTAATAAAAGAATCAGTCCTATTCAGGATGAATATATTGAGAAATATTTAAAGGAAAAAGAATTGAATCTGACAGCTACGTTAGATGCAGAAGCAGCATATAAAGATGCAGATTTTGTTGTAATTGCAGCTCCAACAAATTATGATAGTAAGAAAAATTTTTTTGACACGTCAGCAGTAGAAGCTGTAATAAATCTGGTTATTGAATATAATCCGGATGCAATTATGGTGATTAAATCAACCATTCCGGTAGGCTATACTGCAAGTATCAGAGAAAAATTTCACTGTGATAATATTATCTTTAGCCCGGAATTTTTACGTGAGTCAAAGGCACTATACGACAATCTGTATCCATCAAGAATTATTGTAGGAACAGATATTGAAAATGCAAGGCTCGTAAAGGCAGCGAATACATTTGCTGGATTACTGCAGGAAGGGGCTATTAAAGAGAATATTGATACTCTGATTATGGGATTCACAGAGGCAGAGGCAGTAAAATTATTTGCTAATACATATCTGGCACTCAGAGTTTCTTATTTTAATGAACTGGATACTTATGCAGAGATTAAAGGACTTAATACACAGCAGATCATTAATGGTGTGTGCCTTGATCCTAGAATTGGTTCTCATTATAATAATCCGTCATTTGGCTATGGTGGATATTGCTTGCCGAAGGATACAAAGCAGCTTTTGGCAAACTATGAAGATGTTCCGCAGAATATGATGTCTGCAATCGTCGAATCTAACAGAACCAGAAAAGACTTCATTGCAGATCGGGTTCTTCAGAAAGCTGGATATTATGCATATGGGGACGAGAATGCCTATGATGCCTCTATGGAGAAAGAAGTGGTGATTGGTGTATATCGCCTTACCATGAAATCTAATTCGGATAATTTCCGTCAGTCTTCTATACAGGGAGTTATGAAGCGAATCAAAGCGAAAGGAGCTACGGTTATTATTTATGAGCCAACACTGGAAGATGGAAGTACTTTCTTTGGTAGCAAGGTTGTAAATGATTTGGAGAAATTTAAAGAACAGAGTCAGGCAATTATTGCAAACAGATATGATACTTGCCTGAACGATGTGAAAGATAAAGTTTATACAAGAGACTTATACGGCAGAGATTAAAAGATGTTGGGAGATGTATTGCAATTTATTCATGCGTTAATAGTACAGTTTTGTAAATCTCCGGTTTCATCACCCATTATATGGTGTTTAGGAATTATTTGGATAATAAAATCAATATATGCTTTATACAAAATGAAAGCAAAAACGGATGAGCTGTCTGCCGAGAGGGAAGCAAAAGAAATTTCGGAGGCTGTTAAGAATCTGGATATTTTAGCTGAGAAAAGTAAAGAAGAAAATCAAGATATTAGAACGCTAATGTTTGAAAATTTAAAAGAATTGAAGGAGTTCTATGTTATTTGTAAACAACAAATTAGAAAATCTTTCTCAGCAGCCATGTTCTCATGCTTTGCCGGATTTGTTCTGTTTGTTTTAGCTGTTATTATATTTTTGTTAGGCGGAAATAATTCTGCATCACTTATGGCTGTTTTATCTGGAGCGATAGTTGAAATCGTGTCGGGTCTTTACTTTTGGATGTATAGGGAAACTTCTAAGCAACTTGGAAAGTACCACAAACGTTTGGAAGCAACTGAATAATATTTAATTGCATTGCAGATTATCGAAATGCTGCCAGAGGAAAATAGAAACGAACAATATGGAAAATTAATTGATTACATTTTCGAAAATGTAAATAAGCAATAATTTTTACGGGGAGAAATAATAACATGTGTGGAATAGTAGGTTTTACCGGGAGACAACAGGCAGCACCTATTTTATTAAATGGATTGTCTAAGTTAGAGTACCGAGGATATGATTCAGCCGGAATTGCTGTGCGAGAAGGGGAGCATCTGGCACAGGTGGTTAAGGCTAAGGGAAGATTGAGTAATCTTGTTGAAAAAACAGATGAAGGGAAAGCATTATTGGGAACATGCGGAATTGGACATACACGTTGGGCAACACATGGAGAGCCGAGCCAGATTAATGCCCATCCGCATGTGTCTGGAAATTGTACAAGATCAGGTTCTGGGGAAGTTGAATCAGAAGTTGTTGGAGTGCATAATGGTATAATTGAAAATTATACAGAACTGAAAGAAAAACTGTTGAAACATGGATATACTTTTTATAGCCAGACTGATACAGAAGTGGTAATTAAACTGGTGGATTATTATTATAAAAAGTATAACCTGGGACCGATTGATGCAATTGCGAAAACTATGGTTCGGGTGCGTGGATCGTATGCACTGGAACTTATGTTCAAAGATTATCCAGGAGAAATCTGGGTAGCAAGAAAAGATAGCCCGATGATCATTGGCGTGACCGATGGAGAAACCTATGTTGCTTCTGATGTGCCAGCAATTTTGAAATATACAAGAAATGTTTATTATATTGGCAATCTTGAATTTGCCAGATTAACACCGGGAGAAGCTCATTTCTATAATCTTGATGGAGATGAAATCGAAAAACAGACGACAGAAATTAAGTGGAATGCCGAAGCTGCTGAAAAAGCGGGATTTGAACATTTTATGATGAAAGAAATCCATGAACAGCCGAAAGCAGTCAGGGATACTTTAGGCTCTGTAATAAAAGATAATGCCATTGATTTATCTTCGGTTGAACTTACAGAAGATGAAATCCTGGGATTCGATCAGATTTATATTGTTGCATGTGGTTCTGCATGGCATGTTGGAATGGCTGCACAGTATGTAATAGAAGATCTGGCAGATATTCCGGTAAGAGTGGAACTTGCTTCGGAGTTCAGATATAGAAGAATGTCATGGAATAAAAACTCTCTGGTTATAGTGATCAGTCAGTCTGGAGAGACTGCAGATACGTTGGCTGCATTGCGTCTGGCGAAGGAAAAAGGAATCACAACGTTGGCAGTTGTGAATGTTGTTGGTAGCAGTATTGCACGTGAGGCAGATAAAGTATTCTATACACTTGCCGGACCGGAAATATCGGTAGCAACAACAAAGGCTTATAGTGCTCAGCTTGCGGCAATGTACTGTTTGGCTGTTCAGTTTGCAAAAGTCAGAAATATGATTACAGAAGAACAGTACAGCAATTATCTTTCCGAGTTATTGACAATTCCGGACAAAATTCAAAAGATATTGCAGGATAAGGAAAGACTTCAATGGTTTGCCGCAAAATATGCAAATGCACATGATGTATTCTTTGTTGGTAGAGGAATTGACTATGCGATTTCTCTGGAAGGAAGTTTGAAATTAAAGGAAATTTCATACATTCATTCGGAAGCATATGCAGCAGGAGAGTTAAAACATGGTACGATCAGTCTGATTGAACCGGGAACTTTGGTAATTGGTGTATTAACGCAAAGTGACCTTTATGAGAAAACGATTAGTAACATGTTGGAATGCAAAAGTCGTGGAGCATATCTGATGGGATTGACAACGTATGGAAAATATGAGATTGAAGATCAGGTAAACTTTGCAGTATATGTTCCCAAAATTGATGAGCGTTTCGTAGGAAGCCTTGCGGTGATTCCGTTACAGTTAATGGGATATTATGTCAGTGTGGCGAAAGGTCTGGATGTAGACAAGCCAAGAAATCTGGCAAAGAGTGTGACTGTGGAATAAAATTATTTGAAATTAGCACTCTGGGTTGGCGTAGAGATAGATGCCAGCCCAGAGTATTAGTACAATTTGATTGGATTGACACGAAAATGGGAAGACCAAAAAAGAAACCAGAATATGATTCAGAAAAGATAATGGAACAGTTTACGAACTGTATTGCGGAAGCATATATGTTTGGAGCAGGCGGTGGATCAGCAAATTCATTACGGCAAATATCAGAACAGTTCAGTATTACCTTAATGAAGACACGTAAAATATTAATTACGGCGGGTGTGTATCATACTGAGCTTAGTGAGCAGGTTATTTCGTTAAGAGAAAATGGAAAAAATATTCCAGAGATTATGCAGGAGACTGGTTTGAGTAGATCTTCGGTTCATTCCTATTTGCCGTATACAAAAATGATATACAATGCGGATGAATTAAGCCTGTATGCAGAGAGGTGTAGATTGTACCGGAAAAGAAAACAGGCTGTTGAAAAACTGCATTGCTGCATCGGTAAATCATATGAATTACTGGAAAATCATTTATGGAAGACGTTAAAATTGTTTTCAGGATATTCTTTTACGACTGTAAAGGGATTAAGATTTCATTATACGGTCAATGGAAATGAAATCCTGATTGACCGGAAAAAGAAATCAATAACCAGAAGCAGTGTAAATATTGCTCTGAAAGAAACGATGGAGATGAAGAGAAATGTAAACGGACCGAAGAAATTAAAGGTTTTTGGAGCGAGTTATCTGTACCCGATATTTTTACGGTTTGATCTGATCAAAACTGAAAGGGAATAGAATGGATATTTACCAGATATGGACAACGTATAATAAAAAGTGGTCAAAATATGAGATATTGGCATTCAGCGTATTGCTGCTTTTGACAGTTATTGTGGTAGCAGGATGTGTATGTAGAAAAAAGATTAATATAATGCAGGCAATGGCTGTTGTGATGATGGTAATATTTCTTGGAATTGTGTTTGGATCTACGGTATTTACTAGGACAAGTACTGTTCGCCAGTATGAATTGGTACCGTTCTGGTCATGGAAGGCAATTTTTAAATACAAAGACTGGGAATTGCTAAAAGAAAATTTATTGAACTGTATATTGCTGCTTCCTGCCGGAGCATTATTACCAATAATTGCAAATCATAAAGTGAAATGGTGTCGAGCATTATTGTTTGGAGTTCTGGTATCGGCAGTAATAGAAACCAGTCAGTTGGTATTTATGCGTGGATTATTCGAATGGGATGATATGATTCATAATGGACTTGGGTGTATGATCGGAAGCATGATAATCAATTTTTTTATGAAAAATAAAATCAGGGATTGACGAACGTATGTTCTGATAGTATAATCATAAATGTCAGAAGGAAACAGGAGGTCAGCACTGATCCTTTGGATAGAATCTATATGGTAAGCAACAGTCAAGTACTGTTTCGGGATGGCTTATCAGAAACTCATCAGCGGTTTTCTTTCCCTTATCCGTTTGAGTGATATTATATTGCTTGGAGGACTGGAGATGAGAGCAGATTTGAAAAAGATTGGCGAACAAAAGAGAACAGATTTAGTGGGACAGACAGAGAGAGCATTATACTTACTGGATGTAATCAGTACAATCACAGACCGGGGGAATAATGCAGAAGTGAGACGCAAGAAAGACGGAACTTTAACTGTATACGAAGTAAAAAAGAATATTGTGACCGTTTAATAAATTGGTATTAAGCGAAGGACTAATAGGAGTCAGAAACATTTACACAGAAAAGTGAATGTTCCTGGCTCCTTTTGTTTTTATTTCTTTTGTTTAGAAACTGATGTGAGGTTATGCCTCAAAATACAAGATAGTTCACGATCATCGCTATGTTTTACATGATAGGTCTTTTCAAGAACAGATTTTTCGCATAATTTAGCAAGATCGTCAGAATACTCAGAAAGCTCTAACTCTGTTCTTATAACATTTTTTGGAATGGCATAATATTCTTTCGCGATATTTAAGTAGTTTTTTACATTCATGCGAAACGTTGGATTAAGGTCTTCCTGCTCAAGAAATTTAGATAGAGTTTCTTTCTCAATAAAAATACGATCATTTTGGACTCTAAGCAAACCTTGGATAAGTAGTTGAGTATCTTCGTCTATTGTAGGATATTGTTGCATATTGCAGAAACAGAAACGATGGATTGCTGGATGACGGATGCGACCAGATGAAGATGTGGCTGCACAGCCAATTACACAGGCGAGTTCCTTATTATTTAAATTACCATGATCGAAGACAAGAAACCACATATCACCATATTGGTTACACACAAGTTGGCAAAACATTAAACTATTCGTTGAATAGACAAGAGTTCCCTCATAATGTTTTGAGAATGGGGTTCCATCAGCTTTAAAGTCGCCAGAATCAATATCCAAAATAGCAGTACATTCACGAGTGGAATAAAAATCTCCTAGTTTTAATGTGCCATGAACTAGCGTTTGGTTAGAATGGTCTTCAGGGTAAGCAGATGTAGGGAGAAAAAATACATGGTAAGTTCCTGTATAGCCATTGTAAGCAGGATTGTCAATATTATATATCAAACGTTGCTGAGTGGTGTTATTACTGGTTTTCGCAATTTCAATAGAGTGAAAAATTGCATTCAAATTAAGCTCCAGACCATCACATATTTTTAATAATGTAGATATAGTTGTGGAAGATGGTGTTCTAAACATATTGTCAATCGTTCTGGAGGAAAGAGATGCGCCTTGTTCTTCACATATTTTAGCAAGTCCACGAGATGTCAATCCCTTTTTGCGCATTGCATCATAAATATAAGATACAATATCTTGAATAATTTCTTGGTTTTTCATTGGATAACAATTACCTCCCAATAAAATGAATGGGTATAAAATCATTAAAAATATTGTATCATGTTTGCATTGAAAATGAAAGGGAAACATGTTATTATATTACATGCAAGTTCAATTTAAGTGCAATATAATACCATGTACAGGAAAAATATTACGCAACAATAAAATTTTGTCATATATCATTACACACAGATTAGAATATGCACGAAATATAATTCAGCATAATGCACAAAAACAAGGATGAAAACACAATAAAAACTGGTAGATATTGACAAAAATATTGGACGGTGATACAATATAAAAAGACCTACTCCCTTGGCACGAGAGTAGATCCTAAAAATGCTTATACAGACAAAATCGACATCATCCCTACTGGTCAACGTATTCTGATTGGCACTCAGAATAATAACGGGATTGGTGTCGGCTTTATCAGTACCATATCATGTTGTACATAACATTACTGCGTTCTTGAACACTAATGCATTATTATTGAGCAACTTTCGGTTTAAGACCTCACTCTAACTTTCTATATCCCCGTTTTTACAATGGATGTAGACAAATTTGTTAAATACAACGTCTATTAGTATATCATGCAAAGAAAGTAGCGTCAAGTTTTTTTGACGAGAAACATATTAAATTTGTGTGAAAAATATGTAAAAAAGATACAATTTCTAAGGCTAACATAGCTTAGAACATAGAGAAGAATGTGAGAATACATTATGAAGAAAAAAAAGAAGAAGATGGAAACGGTGCGTCTGATAATATTTGACCAGACTGTTATCGACGTTGTAAGTGGAACTGTTTCAAGAAAAGAAATACTTGAAAATTTTATAGTAACAAACAACGAAATGATGACGGTAGTTGGGGAAAATTCTCTGCCAAGACTGGGGAAGGCATTGGTAGCAGATAGTCACATATTTAAGATAAACAGAGAAAGTTTGCTCTGGAAGCACTGTATGGGATAAAACCGTAGATGGTAAAATCACTACCTTTTTCTAAACGGATAACAGATATTGAAAGCCGGGATAGAAATGCAAGTCATTTTGTTCCGGCTATATTTCTCTTTATTGTTAAGAGATAAATATCCAAAATCTGTTAGAGGGGGGTGATCAAAATGGCATCTGACTGTAAAGTGCGGACTTTAAGTTTTATTGGAAGCGAAATTAAAAGCTGGTGTAAACAGAATAAAGTGAATCAAACTGAGTTAGCAGCGGCGCTTGATGTCAGCACGATGACAGTCAGAAGGGTTTGGAAAGGAACGAAAGAATTGACATCGGTTCAGATTGCGATAATGCTAGAGATGATGCCCCATGTGACAGCGGACTTTTTTATTCCAACAGACATGGGGGAACGATGTATTGAGTATGCCCAAAATTTGAATAAAGGGTATCGTACTGAAATGCAACAAAAGGCGATTACCAATATAAAGAGTAAATGTGGTAAAAATGAGGATTTGGAGAGGAGGTTAAAAGCAGCTATGAATTCAGTTATGGATATTGAAGATGTTAAAAAGAAAGAAATTATGGTGCAACAGATAGAACTGATATTAAAAGCTGCTGCTATCTAAAATGAAAAAAATATATTTAAAAAGTTAAGCAATCATTCTTATGTCATATAGAGTGGTTGCTTTTTTCGTGTTTCAGATAGAAATCGAACAAATTTGTTCGGTGAAAAAATCAATTCGAACATAAGAGTTCAGATTTTTGAGGAAAAAATTGATAGGATTAGATCATCAAAAAAGGAGGTAACAGATTATGAGCCGAGAAGAATATCTGGAATTTATCACACATCAGCCTTATGACGCAATGGGAGATTTTAGCTTCCTTTTGGATGAAAAAGCTGATATCTCTGAAAATACTGTGACACAAGCAGTCAGAGAAAATATGAACGCTGATTAATCTGCTGACAGGCTTTGCCTGTATAGCTGATTGATACATAAAGCAGCAAGGAGAGACTTCGCAAGTCGCTCGGTATAAAAAAAACCGGGCAGATCGGAGTCTTTTTTTGCTGCTTTTTTTGTCTGCTGACAGCCCGGTGCCGAAAGGCAGAAAGGTGGTTGTCATGCTGACACTCAGAAAATTAAAAGAAATGATAGAGTCCCCGAAGAAAGGTGCAAAGAAGCCGACTCCTAAAAGTTTACGAGAGGGTAAGGCTCCGGTTATTGCTCAGAAAGTAATAAAGAGCGATACCGATCTGGTTACGATCACGGTTTATAAGAATGGATATGTAGTTTATGAGGCAATGAGTCGGGTAACGGTATTTCCAATTGAAGATATTTCCGGCTACCGCTATTCATCCGTGGCTGGAAGTAGTTATGGATGTGACCTGGATGAATCCTATTTTGAAGAAGCGGAATGGTATCTGCGTTTCCTTCTTCATGGAGAGGATCGCCTGAGTATCAATCTGGACAGCCGCAATCAGAAACATTGTGTTTCTTTATCTTCTGCTATGGAAGAAATGCAGTTATGTGAAACGGCAGCCGAGGATATGGAAGAAATGATTATTCAGCAGATGATGACAGAAAACATGATGAATATGCTGACATCAAATCAGAGAAAACTTGTTTATGCTCTTTATTTCGAACACCAGACTTTTCAGGAATATGCAGAGATTCATGGTATCAGTTCAGCAGCAGTCAACAACAGAAGAAAGAAGGCACTTGCAAGACTTAGTGCAAGTCTGACAGCAGATTCCGAAACCGATATGAAAAAGAATTTGAGAAAAAAATAAAAAAGTTTGCGAGAGGGGGTTGGTAAAACCCCTCTGCCGGGCTTTATAGGTGAAGGGTTAATTCTTTAGAAAGAAAAACCCGGACTTGTACCTTGACAATTTCATACCAGCAGCGAGAGGATACCCGGAATTTTTCAGCTACGCATTCTTGCGGCGGAATCCGGTGAAAACGTGAGGGGATACAGATGGGAGGCACCCTTTGCAGGAAAGATTACGAATTACCTCTTGCGGCTTAAATGCTTGATCCTTATTAAAACTGTTATTTCCATTTGATGGAGATGACAGCAGATACCATGTGGCGGTGCTTCGCTTAGTGCAGGTGCCGCCATATGCATGTGCTGTTATCAATGAATTGGTATCAGTAACAGATAAAGTTGTCAGGGAGGTGGTTCCGATGATTGGATAGTGCAGGTACAGACCTGCTGAAAAGAAAAACGATGATAAGTGAAGAAAGAGAGGATTAAGTCAAAATGAAAATGAAGTTCAAAAGATTCTTATCAGGAATCATGGCAGTTGCCACGTTAGCGTCTGTAATCGTTCAGCCAGTAGCTGTTTCTGCATCGGAATTAGAACCGGAAGAAATACCGTTTGAACAGCAGTATCCGGAATTAAAAGATGTCCAGAATTCACTTGATTCAGATGAAATTGTGGCAGCAAATGACATTGAACTTGCCTATGGACAGGAATTTGAGGTGGAAGTAGATCTGTCCGGTATCGAAGGGGTAGATGAAAGCAAAATGAAAATCTTATTCCATGAGGCAAAGAATGAAGATGGTGCAGATTTTGACACTCACACACCGGATACCTATAAGGCTGTGTATGCTGTGGAGCCGGTTAGCGGACATCCATCTTATAGAATCAGCAGAAATATCACAGTGAAAGAGCCGGAAACAGAGCAGCAGTCAGAAAGTTCTTCTGAGATTGTAGTTGATGACAATGGCGATACAGGAGATACGGAGCTGAGTGATGACGATTCAGATTCGCACCGGGAAACAGAGAACGAGATTGCTTCCGAAACTGGACTGACTGTTTCAGAAGCATTAGAACAGGCAGAAAGTAATGGAATTGATCTGTATGCAATGGATGCAGGAGAAACCATAACCTTTATGGCTTCAGCAGGAAATGCAAGAAGTTCACAGCAGGTTTCTGTTACAAGGGGAACCATGTATCGTTACGCAGATTATGGATATGGTAGTTACCTTACTTATCAGTATACTGTGAAATTTGGTAATGTATCTGCCACAGCATACTGTGTACAGCCATCCAAGCCGGGACCTGGTACTGGAACGTACACGATCAATAAGGTTGGAGATGGCAAGGCACTTGCGAAAGTATGTTATTACGGTACAAAGGCATCTGGAGATGATGGATTCTTTACAGAAGAGAATGGATACGGAAATTTAAGTGCCGGAGCCAGATTTATTCTGGTACACCTCGCAGCATCTTATGCAAATGGTAGTGGGGACGCTTTTTCAGGTGCAAACAGCACTGCACAGAATCTTGCAAAGAAACTTTATAATTATTGCGTTTCTCAACCGGATATTCCATCAGTGGCAATGTCTTTTTCTGATGCAAACGTAAAAGCCTATGTAGATGGTAACAGTCAGAGAACAAAGGATATTACTTTTAATGCCGATACATTACAGACAATTACCATGAAACTTCCGGCAGGGGTACAGCTTCATAACCTGACAACAGGAAAAACAAGTAAAGCCGGAGAAAGCGTTGAAATCTGTGGTGGCACAAAGTTTTATCTGTCTGCACCACTGACACAGGTAAGTGATGTGGCAGAGAGCTGGTCATCTACCATGAAGGGAAGCATTACAAAAGATTATTCTGCTTATAAGATTACCACAGGATCTGGAACACAGGATCTGGCACTGGTATTTGGAGAAGGTGTGGATGATGAAAAGTATGTGGACTTCAAAGTATCATGGATTGAACTGGCAACCGTTGAAGTTGTGAAAAAAGATTCCACAGCAGATGTAAACCTTGCTGGTGCTGTATTTGGTATTTACAGCGATCCGGATTGCAAAAATCTGATTACTACAATGACAGAAACGGACAGCAATGGCAAATCTTCTGCAACGATTGTAAAAACACAGGATACCGTATATCTGAAAGAAATCACAGCACCGAAAGGCTATGTACTTAATACGACAGCTTACAATGTGAAGCTGGTAGCAAGTAAGACTACATCCACAACAGTACCGGACAAGGAACAGCTTGGAGAACTGACAGTATATAAAGAAGGTCAGGTTCTTGCTGGTGCAGATGTTAGTGACAGTGGTGTTGCATTTCAGTATGAAAACAGACGCCAGAAAGGTGCAGTATACAATATATATGCCGGAGCGGATATTATATCTGCTTATGGTGCGAAGATTTACAGTAAGGGTGATCTGGTAAAAGAAAATCTGTCCACGGATGAAAACGGAGCATGTATTCTGAAAAATCTGCATCTTGGAACTTATGTTGTAAAGGAAATGCAGGCACCAGAGAACCTTTATAATGCAGGGGAAGAAAAAGAAGTAACGCTTTCCTATGCAGGACAGAACGTGGAAGTTGTATTTTCCGATGTGACATTTACAAATGACAGACAGAAAGTAGATGTGAGTGTTGTGAAAAAGGATAACGATACAGAAAATCCGTTATCCGGAGGTATCTTTGCTCTGTATGCTGGCAGTGACATTACGAATGCAGATGGAACAGTAATTGTGAAGAAAGGAACGCTGATTGAAAAAGCGACAACTGGAACAGACGGAAAAGCAGCATTTACCGCAGATCTGCCGATTGGATTTTCTTATGTAGTGAAAGAAGAACAGGCACCAGAGAAATATCTGAGAAATTCAAAAGACGTATATACGTTCAAATTTGCGTACACCAATGATAATGAGCCGAAAGTTTCATTTACACATACGTTTGTGAATGAGAGAGTCAAAGCTAAAATTACTCTGGAAAAGAGAGATGCTGAGACGAAACAGGCAGTTGCACAGGGAGACGCAACACTGGAAAAAGCAGTATATGGACTGTATGCCCGTAATGATATTGTTCATCCGGACGGTGCGACTGGTGTAATCTACAAAGCAGGGGAGCAGGTTGCTACACTGACTACGGATAAGAATGGACAGGCTTCTGTGGATAATCTGTACCTGGGAGATTACTTTGTGAAGGAGATTAGTCCATCTGTTGGCTATCTGGCAGATGAAAATGAGTATGACCTGGTTTGCAACTATGAAGGGGATCTGGTTGCTGAGGTCAAACGTGATTGTACTTCACTGGAACAGGTAATCAAACAGCCATTCCAGATTATTAAAGCAGCCAATAATGGCAAGACGGACGCTGATCTTTTGGCAGGAGCAGGATTCAGTGCTTATCTGGAGTCTTCTCTGACAAAGAAAGCGGACGGAAGTTATGATTTTGATTCAGCTACGCCGGTTGTAATTGGAGAGAATGGTGCGACAGAAATCTTTACAGACGAAAAAGGATATGCTTGCAGTATTGCACTTCCGTATGGAACTTATATTGTACGGGAAACAACGACACCGCACAATTATACTCCGGTGGATCATTTTACAGTTCGCATTACAGAGAACCATCCAAACATACCACAGACATGGCGTGTACTTCTGGATGATGAATTTGAAGCGAAGTTAAAGATTATCAAGCAGGATGATGAGACGAAAAAGCCAGTTTTACAGAAAAATACAGAGTTCAAAATTTATGATCTGGATAATAAGAAGTATGTAGAACAGATTACCACTTATCCGACTACGGTGAAACATAAGTCTTATTTTACAGATGAGCAGGGATATTTGATTCTTCCGCAGAATCTGAAAATTGGAAAGTACCGTATTGAGGAGGTAAATGCACCGTTTGGCTATACGCTGAACGAAAATTACTATGAAGTAACAGTAGATTCCAACACTGCATATCAGATGGAAGGAACTTCCGGGGATGTGATCATCGAAGTGATTTATGAGAATCATCCGGTTAAGGGAGAACTGACTATCGTGAAGAAAGGCGAAGTTCTGGATGGATTTGAAGATGATTTTACATATCAGACAGAAAATCTGGAAGGAGCAGAGTTTGAAGTTTATGCAGCAGAGGACATTTATACCGCAGATTTCCAGAAAGACGATAATGGAAACCGTATTCTGGAATATGCAGCAGGTACGTTGGTAAAAACGGTTACGACAGATAAAGAGGGAAAAGCAGTCATTAAAAATCTGCCACTTGGAAGTTACAAAGTCGTAGAAACAACTGCACCGGAAGGCTTTGTTTTAAACAGCGAAGCACAGACAATTACGTTCTCTTACAAAGATCAGGAAACACCAGTGATCGAACAGACAGCCACATTCGAAAATGAACGTCAGAAAGTGGAAATTGCAGTGGTTAAACAGGATGCGGATAATGAAGCTCCAGTTGCAGGGGCAGAATTTGGACTGTATGCAAAAGTAGATATAGAAGCTCATGGAGCAGTAATCGTGAAAGCTGATACACTGATTGGAACCGCAATTTCCGATGAGAACGGAAAAGCTGTATTTTCACAGGATCTGCCATTTGGTGAGTACTATATCAAGGAACAGAAAGCTCCGAAAGGCTATGTATCTTCTGATGAAGTGATTGAAGTGAAAGCTGAATATCAGGGACAGGAAGTAAAAGTTGTACAGGTTGCTTCTGTATTTAAGAATCAGCCGACCAAAATTGAGGTTTCCAAGTCTGATCTTACGACAGGAATAGAGTTATCTGGTGCGACACTTACTGTGCTGGATAAGGATGGAAATGTAGTTGATACATGGAAATCTGTGAAAGGTGAGAAGCATCTGATTGAACGTCTGACCGTAGGAGAAACCTATACCCTTCGGGAAGAACTGGCTCCGTATGGGTATCTGAAAGCAGAAGAAATTACTTTTACTATTGAGGATACCGGAGAAATCCAGAAGGTGGAAATGAAAGATGATGTGCCAACAGGAACAATTCTTATTAATAAAAATGGAGAGTTCCTGGATAAAGTGACCCCACTGGATTCTGTGGGTGGCTGGATCAGTCATTTATTCCAGTATGTGACAGGAAATCTGAAAGATGTTACGTTTGAAGTTTATGCACTGGAAGACGTGAAAGCGGCTGATGGAGAAAGTGAGGATTACTACAAAAAAGATGAACTGGTAGCAACCATTACGGCGGATGATACCGGGGTTGCCAAAGTATCAGGACTTCCGCTTGGCAAGTATTATGTAAAAGAGAAAGCTACGGTGGATGGTTTTGTCCTTGATGATAAGGCAAGAGAAATTGATCTGACATATAGAGATCAGGATACTGCAGAAGTGACTTACTCTGCTGACTGGCAGAACAACCGCCAGAAAGCTGAGGTAAAAGTTGTGAAAAAAGAGAAAGATTCTGATCGAGTATTGGAAGGTGCTGTGTTTGCTCTTTGTGCGAAAAATGATATTACAGGTGCTGATGGAAAGGTGATTCTGAAAGCGGATTCTGTGATTGAAGAACTTGCAACTGATAAAGAGGGTAAATTGACATTTACGGCAGACCTGCCGATTGGCTTTGAGTATTATATCAAAGAAACCACTCCGGCACCTGGCTTTGCAACAACAGATGAAGTACAGGAGTTTAAGTTCGAATACGAAGGTGCAGACAAGGAAAAAGTAACATATTCCTTTACTTTTGAGGACGAGCCTACTGTAATTGAAGTTACCAAGACATCTCTGACAGATGGAAAAGAACTGGAAGGGGCAAAACTTCAGGTAACTGATGAAGATGGTAAAGTGGTAGATTCCTGGACTTCCGGTAAAGAAGCTCATATCATCAAAGAGCTGGTAGTAGGACGCAAATATACTCTGACTGAAACAAAACCGGCAGACGGTTATGTAACAGCAGAAAGCATTACCTTTACCATTGAAGATACTGCAAAACCGCAGAAAATTGAAATGAAAGATGATGTGACGAAGGTAGAAATCTCTAAGACGGATATTTCCGGTAAGGAACTTCCAGGAGCAAAACTGACAATACTCGACAAAGACGGTAAAACGGTAGAGAGCTGGACTTCTGAGGAGAAACCGCATTATATTGAAATGCTTCCGATTGGGGAGTATACACTTCGGGAAGAATCTGCCCCTGATGGTTATCTGATAGCTGAGGACGTGAAGTTTACAGTTGAAGATATTGGGGAAATCCAGAAAGTAGTTATGAAGGATGAAACAAAACCAACAGAAACACCAGTGCCGGAAAACCCAACCACACAGGTGACAGATACACCGAAAACAGGTGATGATACACACATGCTTCTTTGGATTTTGCTTGCAGTAGCAGGTATGGCAGGTGCAGTATCGGCAGTGTGGGTAGTGAGAAAAAAAAAATAAGAAACCTTTGACCAGGAGGGCATTTATGGACAGAATTGATTCATAAATGCCCTCTTTTTGCTAATACTAAGAAAAAATGAAAGGGGAATGTATTTTGAAACAGATATTGATTATTGCAGGAGTAGCGGTTATTGCAGTGGTTAATTTTGTAATGTACTGCTGTCTGAGAGTGGCATCACAGGAGGATCAGATGTTGGAACGAATGAGTAAAAGAAGGGAGCAGGAAGGAGACGATGATTAGATATGCAGAAGACAAGCCAAAGTCCTGTGAATACTGTTACTTCTGGAATGAGAAGAAGAAAGAATGCAGGCAGATGAGATGTTTTTATCAGCTTCCGGAGAAGCCGCCTGACCCAGATCCGCTTCATCGCTACTGGGTTCCATGTAAAGGCTGCCCATATGGGAAAAGTCCCTGCATTGGCTATTGCATGGCGAAAATATTAAAAGAACAGAGAGAGAAGAAATCTGGATAATCATACATATGTCTTTCCGTATCATTATGGAGAGGAAGCTGAGCAGTACACATTCTACCGGATTCCTAAGATTCTCTTTGTAAGCCCGGTATTTGGAAACTTATCCTGTGAGGCAAAATTGCTGTATGGATTATTGCTTGACCGTATGCAGTTATCTATGAAGAACCGATGGCTGGATGCAGAGGGCAAAGTATATATCTATTTTTCACAGGAACAGATTTCAGGACTTATGGGATGTGGAGTGAAAAAAGTCCGGTGCCTGTTAAAAGAACTGGATGACAGAAAAGGAATCGGGTTGATTACAAGAGTCAGGCAGGGATTAGGAAATCCCGATAGAATTTATGTAAAAAAATGTGTATCACCAGACAGGTTAAAGGGAAACTTGCAGTACGGTCAAAATGACCTGTCAGGAAAGGCAGAAATGACCGACACAGACAGGTGCAAATTGCCAGGTAATGATATAGAGGATAGTAATACTGAGAATAACGATACAGAGTATCATTCATTCTATTCGGATAGCAGTGAAATGAAAAGAAAAGAGGCAGAGCGTAGTGCCTATCAGCAGATTATTAAAGAGAATATTGGCTATGCCTATATTGTAGATGAGTTTAACCAGCAGATGTTGGATGAAATTGTCGGTCTGATGGTAGATGTGGTGTGCTCGGAACAGGAATTTATACGGATTGGAGGAGACAGAAAACCACTTTCCGTTGTAAAAAGTCAGTTTCTGAAATTGGATTCAGAACATATGCGATTTGTTCTTCACTGTATGAAGGAAAATACCAGTAAGGTATTGAACATGAGGCAATATTTGCTGGCAGTATTGTATAATGCACCATTAACGATCAGCAATTATTATTCATCTCTGGTACAGCACGATATGTATGAAGGAAATATATGATTTTACGGAAAGGAAGTGATTCAGGTGCAGGAGGAGGTAAATGAGAAAACGGTATCATTGTGTATTACCGGTGGCAAAGTAACAGTTCGCTTATTAAAACAGGCAATGATAAGATTCCTGGCTGCAATGGAAAAAGAAAAGGTGGAAAGATCAAGAAAACAGCAGCAGACAAAAGGACCGCCGGATAAAGAATACCATGGAAAGCAGAGCATGAAGAAGCTGGCACAGCAGAACGTACAGCTTTCCAATATTGAGATCACGGATAATAATATCAAGGCTTTTGAGAAAGTGGCGAAGAAATATGGCATTGATTTTAGCCTGAAGCGTGATAAGTCCGTAGATCCACCCAGATACTTTGTCTTTTTTAAAGCAAGGGACGTGGATGTAATGACAGCAGCATTTCGGGAGTTTACTGGAAAGACACTGAATAAAGCGAAAAAGCCGTCTGTCAGAAAGAAATTACAGGAAGCGATTACTGCCAGAAGCCAGGACAAGCAGCGAGAGCGGGAAAAAACAAAAGAGAAACAGAAGGAGCCGACGTTATGATTGGAATAAAAAATTTAAAGAAGAAACTCAAAGGATTCCAGGTACGTCCGCCCAATATGGAGAAAGCGAAGAAGGTTTTGCTGTATCTGCCATATGTGATTGTGTTCTATGTGGCAGGTAAATTTACCTGGCTGTATCAGTATTGCCGGGGCAGCACCGTGATAGACAGACTTGTTGTTCTGCTTACGAATTATCCTCTGGCTTTTAAGGACTGGCGTCCATGCTTTCAACTGAAAAGTCTGGTTGTAGGTACAGTTGCAGCAGTCAGCATATGGGGAGTCGTATATTTTAAGGGCAAAAATGGAAAAAAGTTCCGACAGGGTGAAGAATATGGTTCTGCACGTTGGGGAAATGAAAAAGACATAGCACCCTTTATTGATCCGGTCTTCGAGAATAATATCTTACTGACACAGACAGAACGGTTGACGATGAACAGCCGACCGAAGAAACCCAAGTATGCCAGAAACAAGAACGTAATCGTGATCGGAGGCTCAGGTAGCGGTAAGACCAGATTCTATGTAAAACCACAGCTTATGCAAATGCCGGATAATGTGAGTTTCGTGGTCACCGACCCCAAGGGAACCATCATTGTAGAATGCGGTAAAATGCTGGCAAGGGGAACACCGAAGAAGGATAAGAACGGAAAAATTATGCGTGATAAACATGGCAGAGTAATCATGTCACCGTATAAAATTAAAGTGCTGAATACGATTAACTTTGCAAAAAGTATGCACTACAATCCATTCCATTATATTCGTTCGGAAAAAGATATTCTGAAACTGGTAAATACCATTATGGTGAATACGAAAGGCGAAGGCGAAAAGTCCAATGAGGATTTCTGGACGAAAGCGGAACGTCTGCTGTATTGTGCTTTGATTGGGTATATCTGGTATGAAGCACCAGAGGAAGAACAGAATTTTTCGACTCTGCTGGAGTTTATCAATGCTTCTGAGACAAGAGAGGAAGATGAGGAATTTAAGAATGCAGTCGATGAACTGTTTGAGGAACTGGAAAGAGACAATCCAAATCATTTTGCAGTAAGGCAGTATAAAAAATACAAACTGGCGGCAGGAAAGACAGCAAAGAGTATTTTGATCAGTTGTGGTGCCAGACTTGCTCCATTTGATATTGCTGAACTTCGGGAGCTGATGTCTTATGATGAAATGGAACTGGATATGATTGGAGATCAGAGGACTGCACTGTTCATTATTATCTCTGATACGGACGATACGTTTAACTTTGTAGTGGCGATGATGTACAGTCAGCTTTTCAACTTATTATGTGACAGGGCAGACGATGTTCATCATGGAAGACTGCCTTATCATGTGCGAATCCTCTGTGACGAGTTCGCAAATATCGGCCAGATTCCGAAGTTTGATAAGCTCATTGCAACCATCCGAAGCAGAGAAATCTCAGCGTCCATTATCCTACAATCACAGTCTCAGCTTAAAACAATTTACAGGGATGCAGCCGAAACCATTACAGGCAACTGTGACACAATGTTGTTCCTTGGTGGTAAGGAAAGTACCACATTGAAGGAAATTTCAGAGACACTGGGAAAGGAGACAATTGATTTATATAATACCTCAGATACAAGAGGTCAGAGCCGGTCTTATGGATTGAATTATCAGAAGACAGGCAAAGAACTGATGAGCCGGGATGAACTGGCAGTCATGGATGGTAATAAATGTATTTTACAGTTACGTGGTGTCCGTCCATTTTACAGTGATAAGTTTGACATCACAAAACATAAGCGGTATAAGCAGCTATCCGATTATGACAAAAAAAATGAGTTTCATGTGGAAGAATACATGAAACACCAGATGGAAGTACGGCTGGAGCCGGAAGAACAGTTTGACCTTTATGTGTATGAAGGAAGCGAACTGGAAAAGCAAATAAATACTGAAAAAGAAGGCACAGAGCATGTAGAGGAAAACAATACATAGCTCTTTTTTGATGCCCTTTTGGGAGGTAATACTATGCACAAGCATGAAAGACCGCCCATTAGGGCGGAACCTCTGAGTAGAAATTACCGGAACAATACAACAAAGCAGGAATTTCGAAAGGAGAACATAGATTATGGCGTTTTTTACATCAGCAATTAATATTTTACAGACTCTCGTAGTCGCTATTGGAGCCGGATTAGCAGTTTGGGGAGTAATCAATCTGCTGGAAGGTTATGGAAACGATAACCCTGGAGCAAAATCACAGGGAATTAAGCAGCTTATGGCAGGTGGAGGTGTCGTTCTGATCGGTACACAGCTTGTACCATTACTGGCGAACCTTTTTTAGCCGGGAAAGTAAGAAGGGAGAACACGCATGGATAAGATTTTTGAAGCAATAGAAGAATGGATGCGGAACCTTCTTACAGGCATGGTTAGCTCAAACCTGACAAACATGTTTACTGACGTAAATGAAAAAACAGGAGACATTGCAAGTCAGGTTGGGCAAACGCCCCAGGGATGGAGCGGCAGTATCTTCAGTCTGATTCAGAATCTGTCAGACTCCGTGATTGTGCCGATTGCCGGAATGATCATAACCTTTGTGCTGTGCTATGAGTTGATTTCTATGCTCACAGAAAAGAACAACATGCATGACATTGATACATGGATGTTCTTTAAATATTTTTTCAAAATGTGGGTGGCGGTCTGGTTTGTAAGCAATGCGTTTACGATTACCATGGCGATTTTTGATGTGGGTCAGAATGTGGTAAACCGGGCAGCAGGAGTGATCAATCAGCAGACAGCAATCAACATTGATTCGGTAGTTACTTCAATGGAAACTGCGATGGAGTCAATGGAGGTAGGAGAGCTGATCATATTGGCATTAGAAACTCTTTTGGCGAGTCTGTGCCTGAAGGTTATATCCATATTTATAACGGTCATTCTATATGGTCGTATGATAGAAATTTATCTGTATTCGTCAATCGGAGCAATTCCATTTGCAACCATGAGCAATCGGGAATGGGGGCAGATTGGCAGTAACTATTTAAGAGGACTTTTTGCACTGGCATTCCAGGGATTTTTCATTATGGTATGCGTGGGTATTTATTCGGTTCTGGTTGCAAATATACAGGTGTCAGATAACGTGCATACAGCACTGCTCAGTGTAATGGCTTATACAGTGATACTGTGTTTCAGTCTTATGAAGACAGCTAATTTCTCAAAGAGCATATTTAATGCACACTAAACGAAGGAGGAGAAGGTATTGGAAAAATATCAGATTATTTATGCAGATCCGCCATGGCAATATCGAAATGCTAAAGGAACGGGCGTTGCCGAAAATCATTATAAGACAATGTCAGTGGAGGAGATTTGCAGCTTGCCGGTTAAGGAATGGACTGACAAAAATGCTGTGTTGTTTTTATGGGTCACATGCCCACAGTTACCCGAATCTTTTAAGGTAATGAAAGCGTGTGGATTTGAATATAAAACAGTTGGATTTGTCTGGTTAAAGCCGAAAAGAACCGGAGAGGGATATGTATTGGGAATGGGATATTGGACACGTTCCAATGTAGAAATATGTTTGATAGCTACAAAAGGGAAACCCAGGCGAAAGTCAAAAACAGTTTCACAGCTTATTTTTTCTCCACGGGAAAAACACAGCAAGAAACCAGATATAACAAGAGATCTGATTATGGAACTTATGGGAGATTTACCAAGGCTGGAAATGTTTGCGAGGGAGAGTACACCTGGATGGGATGTCTGGGGGAATGAAGTAAACAGTACAGTAGATATTTTAAATCGTGAAGATGGGAGATGATGGAGGATGGCTTTTGTATCTGTACCCAAAGATCTGACAAAGGTAAAAAATAAGATTATTTTGAACCTTACGAAACGTCAGCTTATCTGCCTTGGCATTGCAGGAGCAGTTGGGCTTCCGTTTTATTTCCTTACAAGAGGAATGATTGGTTCAAGTAATGCGGCAACCGGAATGTGTCTGTTGATGCTTCCGGCTTTTTTATTTGCCATGTATGAAAAGGATGGACTTCCACTGGAAATAGTCCTGAAAAATATGATTACAGTAAAATTTATCCGTCCGCCAGTACGGAAGTATGAGGTTGAAAATTTGTATGAGAAAAAGAAAATTGTGACAAAAGCGAAAGGAGGCACTGCTCATGGAAAAAAGAAGAAACGATAAATGGCAGTCTCAGCATACTGAGGATTCCGTTTATCAGGAGGACTGGTGGCTGGATGAAGAAGATTCAGAAGAACTGCCAGTGTTTGATCCGGATGAAGCAGAAGATTATGCCAAGCACAGACAGCGTTTAACTGGAGAACCTGTGGTTACAGGGTATGAGGCTCTGGAAAGACGCAGAGGTGTTCGCAGACCAAGGCGTAAACTTACCAGACGTGAGAAACGTGCTTTGAAAAAAGCACAAAAATATGAGGAAAAACTGCATAAAACACAGGAAAAGGAAGACAAAAAGAGGGCGAAACAGGAGGAAAAACAAAAAGCCCGTGAAGAAAAAGCAGAAGAAAAACGCGTGAAAAAAGAGAAAAAGGGAAAACAGAAATCTCAGTCATCAATCTCTGCAAAAGGAAAGTCAAAAGTAAAAAGCAGTTCTGTAAAAAAAGCAGGCAGCAAGGGTAACACGGCATCGAAAAAAGAGAAGAAGATTACCGCACAGCAGTCTATTCCATACAGAGAAATGGGAAAAGATGGAATCTGTCGTGTCGAGGATGGCTATTATTCCAAAACAATCCGCTTTTATGATATTAACTATCAGTTAGCTCAGAATGAAGATAAAAATACGATTTTTGAAAACTGGTGTGATTTTCTGAACTATTTTGACAGCACAATTCATTTCCAGTTGTCCTTTATCAATCATCACAGCAATATGACAGAGTATGAGGACGTGATTCGGATTAAGAAACAGAATGACAGTTTTGACGATCTGCGTACAGAATTTGCACAGATGCTCAGAAACCAGCTTGCAAAGGGAAATAACGGACTTGTCAGAACAAAGTACCTTACATTTGGGATTGAAGCAGATAATATTCGGGAAGCAAAACCAAAGCTGGAACGTATTGAAACGGATATTCTGAATAATTTCAAAATACTGGGTGTGTCGGCATATCCGTTGAATGGTGTGGAGCGTTTACAGATTATGTATGAAACATTTAATCAGGACAGTAAAGTACCGTTTCAGTTCAGTTACGATGATGTATTGCGTACCGGATTGAATACGAAGGACTATATTGCTCCATCCAGTTTCCTGTTTAAGAACGGAAAAGATTTTCAGATGGGAGATACGATGGGTGCAGTTTCCTACTTGCAGATTCTGGCACCGGAGCTGACGGACAAAATGCTTGCAGAGTTTCTGGAAATGGACTGTAATCTGCTTGTCAATCTGCATATCCAGTCCATTGACCAGATGAAAGCAATCAAACTGGTAAAGGCAAAGGTTACAGACATTAACCGTATGAAAATTGAGGAACAGAAGAAGGCAGTTCGTTCCGGATATGATATGGACATCATTCCTTCCGACTTGAATACATACGGAGGGGAAGCGAAACGTCTTCTGGAAGATTTGCAGTCCAGAAATGAGCGAATGTTTCTTGTAACGGTGGTATTTTTAAATACTGCGAAAGATAAACAGGAACTTGAAAATGTTGTGTTTCAGACAGCAGGCATTGCACAGAAATATAACTGTGCATTGAAAAGACTGGATTATCAGCAGGAACCGGGACTTATGAGCTGCCTTCCATTGGGGAAAAACTGGATTCCAATCAAGCGTGCATTGACAACGACTTCAACTGCTATTTTTGTTCCATTTACGACACAGGAATTATTTATGGCAGGGGAATCTATCTATTACGGCTTAAATGCTTTATCCAACAATTTGATTATGGCTGACCGTAAAAAACTGAAGAATCCGAATGGACTGATTGTTGGTACACCGGGTGCTGGTAAATCATTTGCGGCAAAGCGTGAGATTACGAATGTTTTTATCGTTACGAAAGATGACATTATTATCTGTGATCCGGAGGGCGAGTATTTTCCATTAGTCCGGGCATTTAAGGGGCAGGTCATCCGTATCTCCCCAAACAGCCATGATTATATTAATCCGATGGATATTAACCTAAACTATGCTGATGACGATGATCCGCTTTCGCTGAAATCAGATTTTATCCTTTCTCTCTGCGAGCTTATTGTAGGTGGGAAGAATGGACTGGAACCAGTAGAAAAGACAATTATTGACCGTTGTGTACGAATGGTGTATCAGGATTATCTTGAAGACCCGGTACCAGAGAAAATGCCAATTCTGGAAGATTTATACAATTTGCTTCGGAAACAGGAAGAAGCAGAAGCACAGAGACTGGCAACTGCATTGGAGATTTACGTTAATGGTTCCTTAAAAGTGTTCAATCATCGTACTAATGTAGAACTGAATAACCGTCTGGTATGTTTCGATATTAAAGATTTAGGAAAACAGCTTAAAAAGCTGGGAATGCTGATTGTTCAGGATCAGGTGTGGAACAGGGTTACGATTAACCGTTCCGTCCATAAATCAACCAGGTACTATATTGATGAGTTCCATTTGCTTTTGAAGGAGGAACAGACAGCAGCATACAGCGTAGAGATCTGGAAGCGATTCCGTAAATGGGGTGGTATTCCGACTGGTATCACACAGAACGTAAAAGATCTGCTTGCTTCAAGAGAAATCGAGAACATTTTTGAAAATTCGGATTTTATTCTGATGTTGAATCAGGCTTCTGGAGACAGGCAGATCTTGGCAAAGCAGCTTAATATTTCGCCACATCAGTTGTCTTATGTGACCAATAGTGGGGCAGGAGAAGGTCTTATTTTTTACGGAAATACGATTATTCCGTTTAAAGACAGATTTGATAATTCTCTTATGCTTTATGCATTAATGTCATCGAAACCGGAAGATGTGGAGAAACGTGAAAAACTTGGTATTAAGGGCAGAGATGACGTTTAAAGAGGAGGCAGGACAAAATGAGAAAATGGCTTGCGGGACTGCTTTTTATCGTATCAGTGGTACTGCTCACTATCAGCATTTATTTCCTGATGGGTATGTTTTTGCAGGAGAGACAGGATAATCAGTTACAGCATCAATTGCAGGAAGTGTTGCAGGAAAAATCAGATGAGACAGGAGAAGATTCTTCTGGTGATTCACTGACACAAATAGATGCAGGAATCCTGGCTTTACATGAAGAAAATCCAGACTGTATCGGCTGGATTACAATTGAAGGAACCAGAATAGATTATCCGGTTATGCACCGTCCGGGAGATAAAAATTATTATCTGCACCGGGATTTTAACGGGGAATATTCTGCCAATGGTTGTCTGTATCTTGCGGAAGAATGTGTGCCGGGAGATTCAGACAATCTGATTATCTATGGTCATCATATGAACAGTGGAAAGATGTTTGCTGATCTTGAAAAATATAAAGATGAGGATTTTTATAAGGAACATCCGATGATTCAGTTCCGTACCATCTGGGGAAATGAAGAATATGAGATACTGGCAGCATTTACCACACCTGTTTATACAGGAAATGATTTCAATTATTACAGTTTTATAAAGGCACAGAAAGGGGAAGATTATGAGTACTTTATTAGAGAAATTAAGCGAAAAGGAATCTATGAAACCAAAGTTACAGCCTTCTATGGAGAAAAACTGCTCACATTGTCCACATGTGAGTACTCACAGAAAAATGGGCGTATGGTCGTGGTTGCAAAAAAAGTGGAAAGAACTGGGGGATAATGACATGACAGATAAAGAAATTGAGAAGGAATTTGGCTACGAAGATATGGAAGAAGACTGGGATGACGATTTAAGTGAAGTGATCGACATCGAGGAAGAAAATGACTACTATGAGGACGATGACCTTGACTATGGCGAATGTGACTATGAAGATGAGCTGAATGTTCAGGAGACAGAGCTTCCCAAGGGAAAAAAGAAATATGACAGCATCCTGGACTGGGACAGAGAAGATTACTGGGCATATGGCTGGTCGGCTAAAAAATTATTGAAAATGCAGTTTGCTGATATGATGAGCATTGCCGGATTACTGGAAGTCGTCGATTCACTGATTCTGATCGGAGAGACACAGCAGCACGAATTACAGGGCAATGTTTCAGACATCTCTACGAAACTGAAAAACAGAGCAATTTCCATTGTAGACAGATGGGAGAATTTTTTAGACAAAGACTATGAGATCAGGAGATGAAAACCATGCAGGAGCATGAATACAAAGCAAGGGATAAAACCGTTCAGAAGATGAGCCGTGATGGACTGAGGGAAGAAAACCTTCGGAGTAAGACTGAAAAAAGAATCACCGGACGTGAGGCAGATGAAAGAAAGGTAGCTGGTCACAGAGAGCAGGAACTTGATTTTGGAAAGGCAAGAAAAGCTCATATTTCCGATGATAAAATTGATGAAATCACGGAAGGAAAGCATCGAGTGCGGTCCAGACGTGATTTTCTGGAACAGGAAGACATTTCTGAATCGGAAGAAATGGAAATATCAGAAATAAGGGATTTAAAAGCAGGCGAGGAGAAATCTTCGCCTGTTTCACGTTCCAGACTTCGAAAGGACAGTATTCGTGGGCATCCAGGGCGTGAAGCAGAGCCTGAGTCTGAGATATCAGAACTGGCCAGGCAAAGCCGGAAGAAAAAAATGGTTACAGCGTATGCGTCAAAAGAGCAGAAACGCTACCATGAAAAATCAGAAATTGATGAAAAATCAATGGAAGACTTTCGGGAGGAAATTAAGAATAAGACCAAGAGAGAGCAGATTTTAAAAGAGCAGAAGCAGTCAAAATCCCGTCTTATTTTTGATGATGAAGGAAAAGACAGGATTCTCGGAAGTGGTATGGTAAAACGAAGTGCTGTGGCTGTTGAAAATGTAGTATCCGCTTATGGGCAGAGAAAGGCCAGAGAGGATACGGATGATAATTCTGCTCTGGATGCGGCTGATCAGGCTGAACTTATGGGGGAATCACTTGCGAGAAAATCCATTTACGTCCGACAGCGTTTAAAGGAAAGCAGACAGAGAAATAACCGATTAAGGGAAAGTGTTTTGGAGAAAACAGAAAAATCCCGACTGCAATTTGGCAGTGATTCATCCAATGAAGCGAAAAAGGCAATCCAAAAAGAAGCAGAACAGAAAAAACAGTCTGCATTAAAGAAATTTTTACAGAAAAAACGTTATCAGAAGCAGTATCAGGCAGCAAAACAGGGAAAAGCAGCGAAAGATGCAGCAGTTGTAAATGCACAGAGATTTACAGAAAAAGCGAAGGTGGCAGTCAAAGAACTGGTTGCACAGAATCGAAATATTCTTTTATCTATTGGCATTATGGTTTTGCTGTTCGCATTAATGGCAACGAGTCTGTCAAGCTGTGCGGCGTTATTTCAGGGAAGTACAAATGCCATAGTTTCCACCAGTTATTCAAGTGAAGATGAGGATATTTATGCGGCTGAAAATGCGTATGTAGCATTGGAAAATGCACTGAATGAGCAGATTAACCAGATGAAGGAAACACATTCCGATTACGATGAATTTCAGTTCCAGATTGATGAGATCGGACACAATCCATATCAGCTTATTTCTTATCTGACTGTTAAATATGGTGGTTTTACATATGCAGAGGTGGCAGATGAAATCAAAGAGATTTTTAAAGAACAGTATGGATTATATACAGACTCAACACGAGAGACTGTGACAGAAAAGAAGAAGGTAAAGGTTGGAGAATCACTGGGACAGGTTGTGACCAGTGGGTATTGCAATTGCCCGATCTGTTGTGGTCAGTGGAGTGGCGGACCGACTGCCAGTGGAGCATATCCACAGGCAAATCATACGATTGCGGTAGACGCATCGAATCCTTTTGTACCGATGGGAACGCATGTCATTATGAATGGGGTGGAATATGTAGTAGAAGATACAGGAGCATTTGCAAGATATGATGTACAGTTTGATGTTTACTATGGCGATCACGCTTCTGCATCTGCACATGGACATCAGACCTGGGAAGCCTACATAGCGGACAGTAATGGAAGTCAGGAAGTAGAAGTGACTACGACGAGGGAAGTCAACCGACTGGATGTGACACTTACCAATCATAATCTGGATACAGTCCTGAGAAATCGTATGACGGATAAGGAGCAGGAAAGGTATGACGCTTATAACAAGTATTATGGAAATCGTGATTACTTATTTGACTTGAACAGTATTCCGACAGGTGGTGCAGGATTCGGTTATGATATTCCGGCAGAAGCTCTTTCTGATCCACAGTTTGCAAAAATGATCAGAGAGGCAGAAAAATACCTGGGCTATCCTTATGTATGGGGTGGTGCATCTCCAGCTACCAGTTTTGACTGCTCAGGTTTTGTGTGCTGGGTAATTAATAACTGTGGCAATGGCTGGAATGTAGGAAGAACTACTGCAGACGGATTACGTTCTTATTGTTCCTATGTATCTCCGTCAGATGCGAAACCTGGAGATCTGATTTTCTTCCAGGGAACGTATGATACGCCGGGAGCAAGTCATGTAGGAATTTATGTGGGTAATAACATGATGATTCATTGTGGCAATCCGATTCAATATACAAGTATTGCAAGCTCATACTGGCAGCAACATTTTATGGCATTTGGCAGGATTCACTAGAAGGGAGTGATCGAATGTGAATATGCGACTGAAAAAAGTTCTGGATGATATTCAGAAAACGGAAGATAAGATTCTGGAATTACAGGAATATGTAAAGAAATTGAAGATTCAGAAAAAGCAGATGGAAGATGCAGAGATTATCAAAGCAATCCGTTCTATGAAAATGGGTAGCCATGAAATGCTGACATTTTTGGATGGGATTCAGAAAGGAACCGTTACGATGCAGTTTGATGAGGAAGGCAATCTTTCCATGGACAATCAGGAAACAGGAACAGTAAAAGAAAAAAGTTTAGAGGACGAAAAGATGTTCTCCGAATCGGAAGCAGAAAGAGAGGTTTTGGAAGATGAAGAATAAAGTATTGAAGAAAATTTTAATGGCGATGTTGACGGCAACTATGCTGATCGGTTCGGTAAGTGCGACAGCTTTTGCACAGGCAAATGAAAATGCAGAACAGCCGGAAACCACTCAGGTGGTGGAAGAACAGCCGGCAGAACAGCCTGCCACAGAAGAAACCCCATTTTCGACACCTGGAAATGGGCAGCTTGTAGATGATAAGGGAAATGACAGCTCAAAGCAGTTCCTGACGGTACAGACGAAAAACGGGAATACCTTTTACATGGTCATTGATCGTGCGGGCAGTTCAGAAAATGTATATATGATGTCACTGGTGGATGAAAATGATCTTGCAGAATTTTTGGATGAAACGAAAGAAACAGAAAAGAAAGAAGAACCTGCGGTTGTGCTTCCAGAGACGACTACGACACCGGAGCCAGAAGCAACAACTCAGCCGGAGACTGAAAAAAAGCAGGAATCTATTGGTAATAAAGGATGGCTGTGTGCAGCACTTGGCGGCGGAGCAGTACTGGTTTTGGGTGGTATTGTTGTAGTTGTCATCAGCAAACTAAAAAAGAAAAAGGAAGAGGGCATCGTAGAAGAAGGTCTGGAGTTTGCAGACGATACACCATACATCAATGAAGAAGAAGAAAAAGCAGCAGAACAGAAATAAAAGGAATGGGAAAAGGACAGTCATAGGTCGGCTGTCCTTTTGCAAAGGAAGAACAGGAGGAAATTATGGCGAAATTTTTAGTGATTGCAGAGAAACCAAGTGTGGCACATAGCCTTGCAAAGAATTTATCGGCGTACCAGAGAGAGGACGGGTATCTGGAAGGTAACAGTTGCATTGTCAGTTGGTGTCTCGGACACCTGGCAGAATATGCTCCGCCGGAAAAATATGATGAAAAATATACAAAATGGAAATTTGATGATCTGCCGATTATTCCAGATATATGGCAGGTGCAGGTGTCTGAAGACAAGAAAAAACAGTTTGAAATATTATGCAGATTAATGAACCGGGAAGATGTGGCGTATTTGGTAAATGGGTGTGACGCAGGACGTGAAGGTGAGCTGATCTTTAAGCGGGTGTATGATCTTGCCAGATGCCAGAAACCTGTGAAGCGACTCTGGATCAGCTCAATGGAGGATGAAGCAATTCAAAATGGATTCCGTTGTCTGAAAGATGGAAGTGACTATATAGGACTTTGCAATGCTGCGGTATGCAGAGCACAGGCAGACTGGTTAATTGGCATGAATGCAACCAGAGCATATACAACCAGATATTTTAAACGTCTGGTTGTAGGCCGGGTGCAGACACCGACACTTGCCATGCTGACAGAAAGAAAGGAAAAAGTAGAGAATTTCCAGAAAGAAGCTTATTATAAAGTTTCTTTATCAGATGGGAAAATGACAGTTACTTCGGAGAATATCCTTTCAGAAAAGGAAGCAGAAGATTTGCAGAAACTTTGTAATGGAGCGGATGCGATTGTAACGAAAGTAAAAAAAGAGCAGAAGAAAATCTCTCCGCCTAAGTTATATGATCTGACCAGCTTACAAAGAGAAGCAAACCGTTTTTTCGGATACACAGCGAAGAAAACACTGGATATGTTGCAGGAATTGTATGAAGAAAAAATGGTAACGTATCCGAGAACAGACAGTCAGTATGTTACCGAGGATATGAAAGAAACGGTAGAAATGCTTATGAATGGGATGATAGAGTTTCTTCCATTTTTAAAATCAGGACAGATTGGTGGCAATCCGGAGCGAGTGATTAACAATGCAAAGGTATCAGATCATCATGCGATTCTGCCAACAAAAGAGGCATTGGAAAATGGCATGGAGGGACTGTCACATGGAAAGAAGAATTTGATGTTGTTAATTGGACAGCAGCTTGTACAGGCAACGGGAGAAGATTATCGTTGTGAACAGACGGAAATTACTGTTCAGTGTAAAGAACATGAATTTACTGCAAAGGGAAAACGACCTGTGCAGATGGGATTTAAGGAAGCAGAGGAAACATTTCGAAAGTCCTGTGTAAAAGCTAAAAAAGAAGATGAGTCAGAGAGTAGGAATGCTATTCCGGAAGGATATAAAGAGAAGATGGTTCTTTCAGGGGTTAAGGCTGAGAAAAGTACACATTATACTTCTCCACCTAAAATGTTCACGGAAGATACACTTCTTGCAGCAATGGAAACAGCCGGGAATAAGAAATTTGATTCCGAGACAGAGAAAAAGGGACTTGGCACACCCGCAACCAGAGCGAGCATTATTGAGAAACTGGTGTCTTCCGGATATGCAAAGCGGAAAGGAAAACAGATTCTTCCAACGACAGAGGGGTGTGAGCTGATTCATGTCATGCCGGAAAATCTGAAATCAGCAAGCCTGACTGCAGAATGGGAGAACCAGCTTCTTATGATGGAAAAGGGAAGAATTTCTGATACAGAATTTATGGATGGAATTGTGTCTTTGCTTGCAGATATTCTTGCATTGTGCAGAGCCATTCCGGAAGATGAAAGGAATCGTTTTCAGACAGCAAAAGAAGTAATTGGAAAATGCCCGGTCTGTGGTTCTGATATTTATGAGGGAAAAACAAATTACTATTGTTCAGACAGAAGTTGTTCATTTGCACTGTGGAAGTCTAACCGTTTTCTGGAAAGTATGGAAAAGTCAATGGATAAGAAAATGGCAGTTGAACTTTTGAAGAAAGGACGTACTCATGTAAAAGGACTTTATTCCAGAAAAAAAGACATTAAATTTGATGCAGATCTTGTACTTGGTGTAGAGGATGGGAAAGCCAGATTCAGTCTGGAATTTCCGAAAAAGAAACCTGACAAGAAGAAAAAATAGAAAAATGGAAGGAGGAACGCTTTATGGCGAGAGTAGATGAGATACGTGGACTTGCAGAATTTCATGCAGAGAGTATCAGCAGTTCACCGATAGACTGGATGAATTATCTGGATACTGCAGCCAAACTGTATCGCTATCCATTTATGGATCAGCTTTTGATTCATGCACAGCGTCCACATGCAACCGCCTGTGCGTCGCTGGAATTATGGAATGAAAAAATGTTTCGGTGGGTAAACAGAGGGGCTAAGGGAATTGCCCTTCTGGATGAAACAATGCAGAAAACACGACTTCGTTATGTTTTTGATATTCAGGATACACATATGGTAAGAGGTGGCAGATCACCTTATCTGTGGCAGATACAAGAAGGACAGCAGGCAGCAGTATTAAACCATTTAGAAGAAGTTTACGGTCTGGAGACGAAAGATACAGAAACACTTTCGGATGCATTGATGGCAACTGCAAAATATATGGTAGAAGAAAATCTGGAGGAGTACCTGGATGGACTGCTCTATGTGACAGAAGATACCTATCTGGAAGAACTGGATGAAGATACGATCCGCAGTGAATTCCGTAGTCTTTTGACAGACAGTATCTATTATACATTGGCAGTCAGATGTGGTATTGACCCAATGGAGCGTCTGGAAGAAACAGACTTCCGACATATTACAGATTATAATCATCTTTCAGTGCTGACTTTTATTGGAAATGCCACGAGCAGGGCAAGTGAGTCTGTACTTGTGGATATTGGAAGATATGTTCATCGCATTTCTTTGGAAGAAATGAAGAAAAGTATTGAAAATCCAGAAGAAAGGAATTATAATAACTTTATCACGTTAATTCGTGAAAGCAAAGAAAACACAGAAGCATATGAAAACAATGAGCAGGAATATGAAGGAGGAAATGAGCATGGAACTGACATATCATCGCAAAGGGGACTACCTGTTTCCGAATCTGACAATCGAGGAGACAGAAGTGAACATCGGGAAGTACGGGATGTTACGGAGAACATTTCTGAAAGAGCACAAGAACAGCCTGTACCAGAGCCTGTTGCTGACAGGGAAACTGAACCGACATCTGGAGGAAATCGAGAAAGCAGCACTGGAGAGATTGGAAATTCAGATGAAGAAGTTATTGGAGCAGAATCCGGCACCATCGAAGGAAGTGAACCCGATGGAGTGGACAGCACATATGAACAGTCTGACGGCAATCGTGGAAGAGAGCATCTTGACGGAATTGGTGTACAGCTAGTAGAAGACACAAATGAAGATCAGTTAAGTAAAGCAGAGGAAGAAATTGCCTCTGCTTTATCTTTGCCTGAACTTCCATCTGTGAATGAGCAGAGGCGTGTGATTGAAAGCCGGGTTGCAGCACTTTATGCAGGAGAAATTGCCATTTCAAGTGATGTTGTGGACGAGATTTTAAGAACCGGGGGAAATCGAAGTGGAAACCAGTTGCGTATTATTTACAATTTTATGAGCGAGCAGTCACCAGAAGATTATACGGAGTTTGTTAAGCGGGAATATGGAACTGGTGGAAAAGGAATCGTAATTAACGGAATGGAGTATGCGGTCTGGTTTGATGAAACTGGAATGCAGATTGCAGTCGGACACACCGTAACAGATCAGATTTTAGATAAGGCTTTTTTATCCTGGGAAGACGTAAGTGGACGTATTCATCAGCTTCTGAAGCAGGGAGAATATGCACCACAGTCTGTGTTGGATGTGGCAAGAAGTAACGCTGTAAAGGAACATGCACAGACATTAGCATACATGAAAGGTGACATGGCGGAAGGTGTGGCAGAGCTTGTTTTTGATGAAGAAGATTTACCACATCTTACTAGCATTTATCCGGAGATTACGGATTATCTGGAAGAAAAAATTGCAGATCCAGAGTGGCTTGCGGATTTGAATGAACGACTGGAAGGACTGGCAATTGCTTACGAGGAAGATAAAAGCATTATGCGTTTTCGGACGTATAATCCGATCAGAGTATCCGGAGAATTTCAAAAATTTGCTGCAGAGGTTGTGCCTTATACTGCCAGAGATGATTTTGCATGGCAGGAACATCCGATATTTATTACACAAGATGAAATAGATGCGTTTCTGGCTGGTGGCGGCCCGTATTCAGATGGAAGACTGTCAACTTATTCTTTTTATCTTCTGAATGAGGATGATAAGGCGAGAACAGACTTTATTAAAGAAAAATATGGTGTGGGCGGTCAGAGTCATGCTTTGAGTGGTGCAGATAATTCCCATGCAAACTATGATGGGAAAGGACTGAAACTTGAGAGAGGGAATATTGGAAATCCAGATACGGAAATCTTACTGCCATGGTCAAAAGTGGCAAAGAGGGTTGCTTATCTGATCGATAATCAGCAATTCTTACGTTCAGCAGATTATTCTCGTATGCCGGATTATGAGAGAGAACGGATAGCGTCTAAAGTAATCAGTTTTTATGCAAGACTTCCAGAAGAAATTGAGCGTCCATATAAAGAAGATTTTTTCAATGAGGAAGCAAGAAAAACAATTCCGGATATGCTTAAGGATACGGAACAGTCACAAAGTCTGTTACAGTCAATGGATGAGGCACTGGCTACATTGCCGTTGGATTTTGAGTCAGCAGGAGTGACATACGATCAGAAAGTACAACTTTTAACAGAAGTGCATCAGTATGTGGAAGGAACTTATACTATTTTCCCGGCACAAAAAGTAAGAGAACAGACAGAGGGACTGACAGGACATCAGATGTCATTGTTTGACCTTATGAGTGTAAATGAGACAGAAGAAGCTCTGGAAAATCCAGAATCAGAGGAAAGTGTTCCGGAAGTGGAAGACGCTCAAGAGGAAGCAGATTTGGGAACGGATATACATCAGTCCTTTGAAGAAGCAAAAGAATTATGGGAAGATGGCTTTTATGAAGAAGATTATGTGTTAAAAAGTCATGTGGGAGAACTGATTTATGACAGTATGGATGCAGTCGGCAGATCCGTGGAAGACTTTTCAGAGGAGCAGATGAAGGTTGTCCGAAAACTGGCGGAGCAGGAACGTATGCTGGAACCAATTCTCAATCCGGATTTTTCTCCGGAACAAATGCAATTAGTATCTGATATAGCAGAAAAACTCTGGAATGACAACGGCAGATGGCAGGATGAAATGATAGAACCATATACTGACCATGTGATGGAGTCGGATGAAATTGCCACAATACGACAGGAAATGAATTTGGAAGTACCGGAAACAGTAACACCGCAGGAACAATGGGACGAGAATGTATTTGAATATCAGGGGTATCATTTTGAGCCGATAGGTGTTTTACCGCATGGTCTGGAAGGAAAAGAACTTGTAAATCTTACGAGGGGAAATACAGAATTACATTTATCTACATATGAAAGAGAAGATGATATTCTGTACTCTTACGCAGGTTTTTATGAAGCAAGCGGAGCAACGAAAGCAGATATTTTCCAGTGCATGGAAACTGGACGTAATTATATTCCGGGCGAGAATGAGCTGTTTGGCTATGAGGGAGAGTTTTTGCCATATTTGCAGAATGAGCAGGAGGAAAAGATAGAACCTCACAATTTCCGTATTACAGACGATGAATTGGGGGCTGGTGGTCCGAAAGCAAAATTTAAAGCCAATATGGAAGCTATCCGGCTTTTGAAGAAGCTGGAACAGGAGCAGAGACTGGCAACGTCAGAGGAGCAGGAAATCTTATCCAGATATGTCGGATGGGGAGGTATCCCACAGGCATTTGAGGAAAGAAATGGTGCATGGACAGAAGAATATCTGGAGTTAAAAGGAATATTGACTTCGGATGAATACAATGCTGCAAGGGCATCGACACTGAATGCTTTTTACACATCTCCGACAGTAATTAAGGCAATGTATGAAGCACTTGGAAATATGGGATTGAGACAGGGAAATATTCTGGAACCATCTTGTGGAGTGGGAAATTTCATGGGACTCTTGCCAGAGAGTATGAATCATACAAATATGTATGGAGTAGAGCTTGATCCTGTTTCGGGACAGATTGCAAAGCAACTTTATCAGAAAAACAGGATTGCGGTACAGGGATTTGAAGAAACAAATTATCCAGACAGCTTTTTCGACTGTGTGGTTGGAAATGTACCGTTTGGAGCTTATCAGGTCAGTGACCGGAAATATGACAGATACCATTTTATGATTCATGATTATTTTATTGCCAAGTCCTTAGATCTGGTTCGCCCAGGTGGTATTGTTGCGGTTGTTACATCAAGTGGAACAATGGACAAGCAGAACCCGGAAGTGCGACAGTATTTTGCAAACCGGGCAGATTTATTGGGAGCTATTCGACTGCCAAACAATGCTTTTCAAAAAAATGCGAACACGAATGTTGTTGCTGATATATTATTTTTTCAGAAAAGAGACAGAATTTCTCTTGCGGAGCCTGACTGGGTAAAGCTAAAGACAACAGAGGAAGGATATACGGTCAATGCTTATTTTGCAGATCATCCGGAAATGGTGTTGGGAGATTTTACAACAGAAAGTACACAGTATGGAAAGCAGGAAATAACTGTAAAAGCAAAAGAAGGGGAAAATCTTGCAGAACAGTTAAAAGAAGCAATCGGACATATTCAGGGGACAATTACGGAACTGGAAATTTCAGATACGGAACTGGAGGAACAGGTAGTTTCGATACCGGCAGACCCAGATATTAAAAATTTTAGTTTTGCACTTGTCGGAGAAGATATTTATTATCGTGAAAATTCGGTAATGAATAAACTGGAACTTCCAGTAGTAACGGGAGAACGTGTCCGTGGCATGGTAGCTATCAGGGATGCAACCAATAGACTCCTTGAAAGGCAGTTAGAGGAAGGCAACGATGAAGAAATCTCTGCATTACAGGCAGAACTAAACCAGGTTTACGACAGATTTACTGAAAAATATGGTCTTCTTAGCAGTAATGCCAATAAAAGAGCGTTTAGTATGGACAGCAGTTATTGTCTTTTGACATCGCTGGAATTTCTGGATGAAAAGGGAGAATTAAAGCGGAAAGCAGATATATTTAGTAAGAGAACCATTCGGAGAGCAGAACCGGTAACGTCCGTGGATACGGCAAGTGAAGCATTGGCAGTATCAATCGGAGAAAAAGCAAAAGTAGATATTCCTTATATGAGGCAGCTTACCGGAAAAACGGAAGAAGAAATAACGGAGGAACTGGCAGGGGTAATCTTTAAGAATCCTCTTACAGAAAAATGGGAGCCGTCCGATGAGTATTTGTCTGGAAATGTCAGAGAAAAATTAAGCGTTGCAAGAGCCTTTGCAGAAAATCGTTCCGAGTATATGGTTAATGTGCAGGCTTTGGAACGAGTGCAACCGAAAGACCTGGATGCATCTGAAATTGAAGCCAGACTTGGTGCTACATGGATTTCCCCAGATTATATCACAGAATTTATGGCTGAAACTTTCCATACACCAAGGCATCATATCAATTATGATAGAATTAAAGTGCAGTATGCGGAAGTAACCGGACAGTGGAACATAAAAGGAAAGAATGTAGATAGCAGTAACAATCCGCTTACTACATCGACCTATGGAACGCAGAGGACAAACGCTTATCGCTTACTGGAAGACGCATTGAATCTTCGTGACACTAAGATCTATGATACAATCCATGATTCAGATGGAGAACACCGGGTATTAAATCGGAAGGAAACAACGCTGGCACAGCAGAAACAGGAATTGATCAGAGAGGAGTTTAAAGACTGGATTTTCCGGGATATGGATCGCCGTGAAAATCTCTGTAAGATATATAATGAACGGTTTAACAGTATCCGTCCAAGAGAATATGATGGCAGTCATATTCAGTTTGTCGGTATGAATCCGGAAATTAAACTTATGGAGCACCAGAAAAATGCGGTGGCACATATTTTATATGGAAACAACACCTTACTTGCACATTGCGTGGGTGCGGGCAAGACATTCCAGATGATTGCAGCTGGAATGGAGAGTAAACGACTTGGACTTTCACAAAAGAGTCTGTATGTTGTACCGAACCATTTGCTGGAACAGTGGGGAAGCGATTTCCTGCGACTTTATCCAGGTGCGAATGTTCTGGTAGCAACAAAAAAAGATTTTGAGCCTGCGAACAGAAAGCGTTTTTGTTCCAGAATTGCAACAGGAGATTATGATGCAGTTATTATTGCACATAGTCAGTTTGAGAAAATTCCACTTTCCAGGGAACGTCAGATTGCATTGGTGGAAGATCAGATTGCAGATATTACATTGTCTATTGAAACTGCAAAACTGGAAGTGGGACAGCAGTATACGGTCAAACAGATGGAAAAGACAAAGAAAACGCTGAAAGCAAAACTGGATAAATTAAATGACCAGACAAGGAAGGATGATGTTGTTACATTTGAGCAGCTTGGCATTGACAGGCTTTTTGTAGATGAGAGCCATGCGTTCAAAAACCTTTTTTTATATACAAAAATGAGAAATGTAGCAGGCATTTCACAGACGGACGCACAGAAAAGTTCGGATATGTTTATGAAGTGCCGATATATGGATGAGATTACAGGTGGTAAGGGAATTACATTTGCGACTGGAACACCTGTGTCAAACAGTATGACTGAATTGTATACCATTATGAGATACCTTCAGTATGATACGTTGATGAATATGGGAATGGGACATTTCGATTCCTGGGCGGCAACATTTGGAGAAACAGTTACTGCTATCGAATTATCACCGGAAGGAACGGGCTATCGTGCAAAAACACGATTTGCCCGTTTTTTCAATCTTCCAGAGCTGATCTCAATATTTAAGGAAGCGGCAGATATTCAGACTTCTGATATGCTGAATCTGCCTATACCGGAAGCGGAGTATATCAATGAAGTACTCAAACCGAGTGAAGAACAGAAAGAAATGGTAGAAGCATTTTCGGAGCGTGCAGAACAGGTTAGAGGCGGTAATGTTGATCCAAGGACGGATAACATGCTCAAGATAACCAACGATGGAAGAAAATGTGCATTAGATCAGAGACTCCTTAATGATATGCTGCCGGATGCAGGAGAGAGTAAAGTAAATGCCTGTGTGGAGAATGCTTTTCAGGTATGGGAAGATGGAAAAGAGACACAGGGTACACAATTAATTTTCTGTGACCTCAGCACACCGAAGAATGATGGAACCTTCAATGTTTACGATGATGTGAGAAACAAACTTGTAGAGCGTGGCATTCCAAAAGAACAGATTGCGTTTATCCATGAATACAATACAGAAGCAAAGAAAGCAGAGCTGTTTGCAAACGTGCGTGCAGGACAGGTTAGAATTCTGATGGGGTCTACACCGAAACTTGGTGCAGGTACGAATGTCCAGGACAGACTTATGGCATTACACCATTTGGACTGTCCTTGGAAACCGTCAGATCTGGAGCAGCAGGAAGGACGTATTTTACGACAGGGAAATCAGAATGACAAGGTAAAGATTTTCCGATATGTAACAGAAAATACATTTGACTCGTACATGTGGCAGATTCTGGAGAATAAGCAGAAATTTATTTCACAGATTATGACCAGTAAATCTCCGGTTCGTGCCTGTGAGGATGTGGATGATACGGCATTATCTTATGCAGAAATCAAAGCACTTGCTACCGGAAATGAATATATTAAGGAAAAAATGGATTTGGATGTTCAGGTGAGTAAGCTGAAACTTCTGAAAGCAAACCATACCAGTCAGATTTATCGCCTGGAATCGGATATAGCGAAACGTTATCCAGTACAGATTACCGCATTAAAAGAGAAAATAGCTGGAATGCGTGTAGATGCAGGAACGGTAAAAGGGGTGGATTTGCAGGATAATGATAGCTTTGTAATGACGGTTGGTGGAAAAATGTATAATGATAAAAAGGAAGCAGGTCTGGCGTTGATTGCGGCAGCATCTGGATTAAAAACGGTAAAATCAGCAGGACAGATTGGAGAATATCACGGCTTTGCACTTTCTTCAGAGTACAATTTTCTGTCCAATACTTACACCATGACGATTAAAGGAAAATGCTCGTATAAGATTGAATTTGGAAAGGACCCACTTGGTAATATCCAGAGAATCCACAATGCACTTTCGGCAATTGAGAAAAAACTGGAAGAAACGGAAAGAAATCTGGATACGGTGCAACAGCAGTTAAAGACTGCACAGGAGGAAGTAAAGAAGCCATTTCCAAAAGAGGCAGAATTGAATGAAAAAATGGAACGTCTGGTGGAATTAAATGCCATGCTCAACATGGATGAGAAAGGGGGAGAAAATATTCTGGCAGATGAAGAAGTCGGAGAGAATCCAGAAGTAACCACGTCAGATAGGAGTCAGGAAAGAATTGCAGACGGTATCCATAAGGTTTCGATTCTGGAAAGACTGAAAGCACAAAAAGAGCAGGAAAATGCGACTGCTACACAACAGAAACCAAAAAGGAAACACGAACAGGAGTTATAAGAGTATATCCCGTCAGAGTAATGAGCTTTGGCGGGATTTTTCTATGGAGGATTATATTATGGCGAATAGAGAAGAACAATTAAAACAGATAACCGACCAGTTGGAACAGGGTGTCTCTGAAATATTTACATCAGAAAAATATACAGAATATTTACAGACAATGGCAAAGTTCCATAATTACAGCTTTAATAATACAGTGCTGATTGCCATGCAGAAACCAGAGGCAACGCTTGTGGCCGGATACCAGGCATGGCAGAAAAAATTTAACCGGCAGGTAAAAAGAGGAGAAAAAGGAATACAGATTATTGCACCAGCCCCGTACAAAGAAAAACAGGAGATTGAAAAGACTGATCTGGAAACGGGCGAAATTGTAATCGGAGAAGATGGGCAGCCAGAGATAGAAGTAGTAGAGCGTGTTGTTACAAAATTCAGAGTGACTACTGTATTTGATGTCAGTCAGACAACGGGAGAGCCGATTCCAGAATTTGAAGTCTCAGAATTGGATGGAGATGTGCTGATTTACCATGATTTTATGGAAGCATTAAAAACAGTTGCTCCGGTGCCAATCCGCTTTATAGAGATTGATGGAGAAGCGAAAGGCTTTTATCAGTTTGTAGATAAATATATTGCTGTTCAGTTAGGAATGAGTGAAGCACAAACGATGAAAACAGCAGTGCATGAGACTGCACATGCGGTCTTACATGATCGTGACCAGATGGCTGCGGAAGGTGTAGTAAAGGACAAACTTACGAAAGAGGTGGAAGCAGAGAGTATTGCTTATGTGGTATGCAATCATTTCGGATTGGACACTTCGGAGTATTCGTTTTCTTATATTGCGAGTTGGACTTCTGGAAAAAATATGAGAGAACTGAGAGCGTCTATGGATACCATTCGCAAGACTTCTGCTGAAATGATCGGACAGATTGAAACGCAGATGAAAGAATTGCAGGTGGAATTACCGGAACAGCAGGAAGAACTCAGTGCCATGCAGTTTGCTGAACAGACAATTAACCGGCTGGAGCAGGAACGAACAATCTTCAGTAACGACCAGAGAAATCTTATTGTCAATTTTGTATTTAAACTGGATGACAGAGAAGCAACAGAGCAATTAGCAGAGAATCTTGCAGATGCAATTATAAATGGAAATCGAGAGAAGGTATTTGAATTGAGTGAGGAGGCACAGACACAGATTGATAGTCTGCCAGATCCTATGATCGGATTATCCGAATTGCATGAAGCTGGATTTTATTCAGATATTATGCTGCCACTTACCGAAGAAAGAGCAGTAGAACTGTATCGTGAGGGTGTGACAGTCTATGGCTTGAATGGAGCCAGAGAAGAACAGGGACAGTCACAGAAACTTATAAATCTGGAACAGGATATTTCTCGGCATGATGGCTTATTTGGAGTGACGAAGTTTGACTGGAAAAATTATCAGAGAAGTATGGAAACAGCCATAACACCAGAAGAAAAGATGAAAATAAAAGAAACCATCCTTTTGGAGGGGGAGGGAAATCGTTACGGCATTTATCAGATCAATAGCAGACAGGAAGAAGGAGGGTATCAGTTTTTAGGACTTGAAGCGGCAAAAGAACTTGGTTTTACCATTCACGGAAAAGATTATCAGATGGTTTACAGTGAGAGACTGAGAGCTACGACTACACTGGATAATCTCTATGAAAGATTTAACATAGAAAGACCAAATGATTTTACCGGACATTCTATGTCAGTCAGTGATGTGATTATAATGAACCGTGGCGGAAATCTAAAAGCATACTATGTGGACTCGTTTGGATTTGAAGAATTGCCAGACTTTATTGCGCAGAGAGCAGAGGTGTTAAATGACAGTCCGATAAAGGCGTATCCGGAAGTTTACATGGGAACTTTGGAAAACGCTATGCAAGAGAGAAATGTAGATACTTACCTGGATTCCAGAAAGCTGAACATTGACTGCAAAAATGCAATAGAACAGGCAATTTCAGATAACTTTGATGGTATGAGCCTGAACCCTGGTGCTGCAGTAGCTGTGGTTGAAAAATATGGAGAAGAACGTGTTGCGTTTGTCCTGGCAAATACATTGAAACAGCTTTCCTATGATGGAAGATTTTCTGATTTTAATAAACAGTGGGCGGAAGGGATTGAAGTTCCAGAAAACATCAGTCGGGGAATGGATCTGAACAGAGACTATGTTGTGAGCAGTCATCCGGCAGTTTTGAATGGCTTCATTGATATGGCGAAGAGAGAAATTCGTACCCGCAAGCTGGAACAGGTGCTTGATGTGAAAAATCAGCATATTACTGAAAATACGAAAGGATATGAAGCAGAGGGACACACTGGAACATGGTATGCACTGGATATGAAAGAATATCATGGAGAGAGATTCTTCCAGATGCGTAGTGAACAGTATGGACAGGAAGTAGCAGATATTATAGTTTCTGAAAATGGAATACTGGTAGCAGAGGATATCTGGCATGGATTTGATGAAGGAGTCAGAGAAGCAATCTCGGAATATCTGGAAGAAAATGGAGCGACAGTCTATGATCTGACAGAAATTCCACCACAGGCAACTGTTATCCTGACAGATGGAACAGTATTAAAAACGGAAAAACAGCAGGTGGTCAATACAGAAAGCTGGAAACCATCTCTGACAGGGAAGAATCTGAAGGATGAAGAACAGCAGTTTAGCTTTTTTGAGATACATAAGGTCAGGGAAAATGATGGGATTGATCTGAAAATGCCAGATATTCATTATGTTGGTCAGTACTATGTGATTGAAGACTTGGAATCAAAAGGCGGCTTGAAGATTGAACGTTACAACGGTTTGGAAGCTGCACTGGGAGCATATTATTCACTGCCAAATCATAAGATGAAAGCTCTTGGAATTGAAAATACGGCACCATTGCCAGGAAGCCTGGATTTTATTCAATGTAAAAATGGTATAGACACATTAATCTATGATTGCCAGAAAGTAGAAGGATGGCTGAATCCGGAGATATATAATATATTCAAAAATCTGAAAATCAGTCTGGATGGGCACGATACGGAAATCGCATATAAGATTGGAGAATCATATTTGACGATTCAGACAACAGAAGAAGGGTACGATTATACATTTTTTGATAAAGACTATTTGGAACTGGATGGCGGGATTTACGATGATCCGGATATTTCTATCTCAGAAGCGGTAGATGAGATTTTGCAGGAGGAAGGCTTTTCAATAAAGGATGCGGAAGTGACTGACTATGAGGCATTGGAAATGAAAACGGAACATGCAGAAAAAGAGAATATCGAACAGGTGCAGATGGAGCAGAATTGTCCGAAATCTATTTTTGAAGGATATGATAGAAATACTGCGATAGAAACATATGAGGGAATTACTGTTCAATTTGCAGATGCTAAGACTTATCTGACTGTACAGCCAACGAAAGAAGGTTATTCCTATATTTTTTATGATACTAATTTGAAGGAAGTCGGCGGCGGAACACATGAATATCTGGATGATTCCATACAGGAAGCAACCTATGCAATCTTGAAAAAAGAGGGAATGCAGAAGGAGCAGTGTATAAAAATAGATGATTCAACATTCAGGGACGAGCTGATTCAGAATGCGAAAAAATTGTTGGAAAATGGAATGGTTCGTCGTACTTCTGAACTTGGAAGATGTGAAGCAGCGTTGAATGGAATGAACCGGGCAGAAATTGAATATGACGTACTGGCTCACACAAGGGCAGTGTTAGAAGAAATGGGAATGGAAAATGAAGTTACTCTGATCGGGGCAAGAGTATATGGTTCCAGAAGCAGAGAGGGACTTTATCATGCAGATTCAGATGTAGATGTAGTAGTTTCTTATCGTGGAAATATCAGAGAAGATGTATTGTTTAATGCTGTTAATGAAGCGGGGCTGAAAATTGCAGGACTTCCGATAGATATTAATCCGATTTCAGAAGAAAGGACAGGAACGCTGGCAGAATATATGAAGCAGGCAGAGGAATATCTGGATAAGCAGGAACATTCAACAGTTATCGAAGAACAGCCTAAAGGAACAATTGCGTTTTATGTAGCTGAGTGTATGGAGTTTCCGGTCATGGGTGAATATCATGAAAATCTTACCCTGGAAGAAGCCTTGCGCATATATGAAACTATTCCGGCAGATCGTATGAATGGAATTAAAGGAGTCGGGTTTGAGCTACATGACGGAAGTGATTATGATGGACCGTATGATCTTATGAGAATGGGGACTGTTGATCGTGAAGGTATCAATATGATTCAACATTACAAGGACAGTCCATTGGTTCAGAAAGCAATGGATGATGTGGAGAAGTATTTTGCAGAGAAACAGGAAAAGTCTCGAACAGAAGAAAAGACTGCTGAGAGCAAAAGAATTTCGAAAGAGCAGACCGGACAGCCAAAAGGAAAGAAGCAATCGGTTCTTCAGGCATTGCGGGAGCGTCAGGCAAAGATAAAAGAGCAGGAACAGAATAACGCAAAAGAAAAAACGAAGGCTCGCAAGAAAGGAGAAGTAACATTATGATGGTAAGATTTGACGAAGATGAGTATATTGCTGTGGCAATTTTTGATACGGGAGACAGAGTCCAGACAATGGAGGCGATGGATGAAATTTTTTCCTATCTGGATGAAGATATGAAATTTCTGATTTTTACAACGATTAAGAAATTATATTATCTCAGCGATGAAGGGTATAAAGAATTGCAGAAAACCGTAGAAATTTATAAAGCAGATCTGGAGGTGGATGGAGAATGAGTACGAGTCAGTTTGCAGTTTATCAGTTAAAACGAAAACCGGAATTAAGAAATCTTCTTTATCGGACATATGAAGAACTTGCACAGGAGCAGATTCCTGTGCAGGTGGAAAATTATGAACAGGTATATATCGGAACGATGAAACCGGGCGAAACACCCGAACAGGTAAAAAAGAATATTGATCAGAGACAGCCACATAATTATAAGGGACATGCGATTAGTACCAGTGATGTTCTGGTATTGAATGACAACGGTGAAACAATAGCTTACTATGTAAATAAGAATTCCTTTGTTGTAGTACCAGATTTTATGAGGATTCCCTCTTCTTCTGGTGGACTTACGAAGAACACAGCAGGATATGAAATTAGTGGAAAAGGCGGTACATGGGAAGTAGTAGATTATATTCTTATGGAAGGGAAAAATTTTTTCCTTATGGAGCATGAGCAACATGGAAAAGATGTTGCCTATGTAGTGCTTGACCAGAATGGAAAGGTACTTGTGGATGGGACTTATAATGGATTTGATGATGAAGTAAAACAGAAAATCCGTGATTATCTGCATCCACCGGCACAGGATTCACCGGACAAGCAAAAACCAAAGTTGGAGAATTGGCAAAAGTATCTGGAAAACGGTGAGTATCTACGAAGTGCAGAAATGACAGAGGAAGCAAATTATAATATGATTGACGGACTCAACAATAATGCTGCACCAAAAAAAGAAAAGAAGCGTCCGAAAGAATCCGTTCTGGCAAAGCTCCATCAAAAAGAGAAAGAAATTGCACGACGCAGTGGAAAGAAAACTATGCAGGAAATTATGGGGCAAGATATGGAGAGAGCAAAGAAATAGCAAAGAAGAAAGGCTGGTCACTTGGTTGTGGCTGGTCTTTTTCATATATAAAAAGACTGGCCAGTAACGATACTATCGTTTAAGGCTAGTCTTTGTAGTGAGTTGCAATATCTTCTATTTCACAATCCAAAATGTTGCAGAGGGTGTTAATGGTATTCATACTGACACCTTCATTGTTCTGCAAACGATGTATCAGTGACTTGCTGAAATGGTATTCTTTGTGAAGTGTGTATTTTGTGATACCTTTCTTCTGCATGGTAAGCCACAGGTTATCATATTTAATCAACGGGTATCTCCACCTTTTTCTTGTCTTTCCTTCATTATAGGGTTAAGATAGAAAGTAACAAAGGTTCTGTTTTCGGAACCCATGTGTATAAGGAGGAGCAGATTTGAAAAAGACAAATATTGGGAGACAGATACTGATAATTGCCTGTATAATAGGAGTAGTGGGAATATGTAGTTATTTCTATACAGTGCAGTCAAAACCTCTTTCAGAAATCCCGGATGCGATTAATAGTTCACGTTTTAATACGACGGAGCATTTGACGGTTATAGCAAATCAGGAAGAAATTGAAGATAAACATAAACTGGCGAAGCAGATTGTAGAAATGTGCCAGAATAATTCCTTTCAGTCTATTAAGTTCTCTTATGATATGGTGTGTCCAACAGAGTTGCAGATTAATGTGTATAAGACAGAAAAGGATTTTGATGATAACAAAAAGTTCTGTGAAATATCGTATCTGTCAGAGGAAGAAAATGAAGATTACGATATTGTTCATAATCCAGAAAGATTTACGATGTATGTAGACGGAGAAATGGTTGAATAGAAAGACTGAGGTTTACTTCCACAAAAAAGAAACCTCAGTTTTTGCTTATCATTTTTCATGGGTCTGTTCATGCTGTCGCTCTTGTGGCTGATGGGTGCCAAGTATGATGTCAACATTAGAACATACGGTGCGAAGCTCCCGCTCATATTCACGACGGGAATTAAATTCTTCACGTTGATCGGATTGCAATGCAGTCAGACGACTCTTTTCTTCACGAAGTATTTTCAAGGTGGGTAATTTCTTTCCTTGTGCTTTTTCTTTCAGTATTCGGAGCGCTGATTCATAAAGGGTGAGTTCTGCCCGGTGTTGTTCATAGAATTTTTCTTTATTCCTGCTTTTTCGATATTCGGAATAGAGATCTTTATTTGCCAGATATTGTCCGGTGTAATGAATCTGCTCGTTGATTCCTTTTAAAGTATCTTCTGTATTTTTTAGGGAGTTTCTGGCAGTGGTGCTTTGAGCAGTGGCATTGGAAAGTGCAGTATCTAAATCTTCTTTTGATTGGAAGCCATGTTCCTGCACATAGGCAACGGTCTGAGCCATCATCTTCAAATTGGATAATTTTACTTTTTGAGCATATGCCTGACTTTGTTGTGCTTTGATACAATGCTGTAAGTCTGTTACCAGTCGTAAGTCAGATTTGATAAAGAGGAATGTATGAGAAGATCCAAAATCAGAAGATGCAGGTATAGCAGAAGAATTGATATTGTCGGTAATATCAGAAGCTGGCTGTTTTGAGATTTGCTGACTGGCATTTTCCTGAAATACATCTAATAGATGCTTTTCTTCATAAAGCGTTCCCAGTGCTCTGCCGGTAATATATTTTTGACGATTTGGATGTAGATAACTGTATCTGCCACGACTAACTTTAAAGGTGATGTTATATTTTTCTGACAGCAATTTTGCAAACTGTTCTTGTGAGACTGCTGTTGAAGAAATATCTTCAATTGCATTACGAAGAAATTGCTTTTCGGTCTGAAAGGTTGTCTGTCTTGGTGTAAGCCCTTCTTTTTCAAGCTCAGCATTGTGCTGATTGAGTTTTTTCTGCCCTCTGCGTTTCGCCCAGTATTCTTTCTCAGATATTTTCTTTTCGGCAGGTGTCAGAAGATCAACCTGGTTTAGTCCGTTGGCGTTGCACATATCCATGACTTTTTGTTTTAGATGGATTCGGTATCTGTCAGAAAGATGATGCTTATAGCCGGCTTTTGCGTCACGGTCAAATTCCATATATGGCTGTGGTTCGACATCATGTTTCCGAATGCTGTTGATTACGATATGCACATGGATATTGCCACTTCCATTATGACCGTCAGTATGTGTGCAGACAAGAGCCTGATGTCCGGGAAAGTTTTCTCTTGCATATTCCAGTCCTAACTTTTGAGCCTGTTCACCCGTCAGACCATGTTCGTCCCTGTCCTTGGGATCGAAGCTGATAATATAATGATGAGATTTGATTTCGTTAAAAGACTGATTTTTATGAAAATAGGCATTTGTTTCCATGCACTCAGCAGCAAAACTGAACGGATCACAGTTTAAGCCGTCAAGATAATATTCTTCACGAATGAGCATATGCCCTTCATCATCAAGAATAGGTTTTTGTGTATATTCGTCATGCTGAAAAATCAGATAACGCTCAGCTTCTCCGTAATCAGCATTTTTACTTGCGATATGTTTCAGTATTGCCACGAAAATCACCTGCCATTTCCATTACCTTGTATTTCATTTCATATAAATCCCGAAGACGCTTATTTATTTCTCCACGCATTTCCTGTGAAAGAATTCCGCCCTGGTTAAAATATTTTGCTATCTGGTTGAGGTTACTGCCTATTTTACCGAACTCTGCAAGCAGACTTTTAATTTCTGGAACATCAGCAACAATCTCGATTTTTGTATGTACATTTCCCTTTAAGGTTTGAGTTCGTACATAAGCTGCCAGCGACAGGTTGGCTTGCTTTGCGGCATTTTCAATAATGGCAAATTCAGTGTCCGTGAATCGGACAGTAATACGTTGGTTGCGGGACATTTCTTTTTCTTTCTTTGGTCTTGTCATAATTTCTATTCCTTCCTTCGTTATCTCCCGATGATTTACAGACAGGTAAATTTCACGTTTACAGTGAAAGGCAAGTAATAAAACTTTATTACGCTGTGACCATGCAAATGGGAACCAACGAGACAATTTTTAATTGTATTTGAGGGTATGGGGAGCAAAATCCCCATCAAGTTGCCTGCTGGCAAAACTCGGTATCCGAGTTTTTGGCTGCCAAGGCGAAACTTGCTCTAAGAAAGAAATCCCTCTACTAATAAAGCGTGAGAAAGCTGTTTTACAAACCCCTAAAATGAAAAAAGTAAAAAAATCTGAAAAAGGGGGTTGGTAAATAACCTCTGCCGGGCTTTATAGGTAGAAGGAAATTTTCAGGAGGTGTAAAAGGATGTCAGCAAAAGAATTACCAACACCGGAGGAAATGCAGGCAATGGCAGAGGTAGACCTCAAAAATATAGATACCAGTAATCTGATTGATATAGAGCAGGTAAAGATAAGAACGGAGTTGCCACAGGAGGAACGGATTGCAGACTATATTCATCAGATTAAAAACCCATATTGTTATATTTCTCATGGGGTGGCAGTGAAAATCAGTTTTACCGGGAAATGTACGCTGGAAGAAAGTCTGAGCAGGTGTATTTCATTATGAAGAACGAAAAAACAGGTCAGAAAGAAATTTGGAAAAGAATGAAAAAAGGTGTAGCAGTGAGCCAGAAGTTATGTTAATATGGTGTTGGGTCAAAATTTAAGAGCATTCAAGAAGCCATGAATTTCTTGGTTTACACTGCCGGACGGCATAGTAAATTAGGAGGTTGATGGCTTTATGTATTTTAATCAAAAGTTTATATTAGCGGCAGACTATTTAAGACTTTCCAGAGAAGATGGAGACAAGCTGGAAAGTGATAGTATCCGCAATCAAAGAAGTCTCATTAACGATTTTGTAAAACAGCACTCGGACATTACCCTGGTCGATGAATATATTGATGATGGTTACAGTGGAACAAATTTTGAGCGTCCAGCATTTAAAAGGTTGCTCGAAGATGTGAAGAAAAAGAAAATCAACTGTATCATCGTTAAGGACTTATCCAGACTTGGAAGAAACTATATCGAAACAGGACGATATCTGGAAAAGATATTTCCGTTTCTTGGAGTCAGGTTTATTGCCATTACAGACCATTATGACAGTGCTGCGGAATCGGATGATGCAGATCAGATCATAGTTCCCTTTAAGAATCTGATAAACGATGCTTATTGCAGGGACATCTCAATTAAAATCCGAAGTCAGCTAGATGTGAAAAGAAAAAATGGGCAGTTTATAGGAAGCTTTGCAGGATACGGGTATCAGAAAGACCCGGAGAACAAAAATCATCTTATCATAGATGAATATGCAGCAGAGATTGTTCGGTTTATTTTTAATCTGAAAATGGGCGGGTACAGTTCTCAGAGGATTGCTACAAAATTGAATGAAATGGGAGTATTGCCACCACTGGAGTATAAGCGAAGCCGTGGAATGAAATATAACAGTGGATTTCGTTCGGGAGCTAATCCCAAATGGGCAGTTACGACCGTGAACCGTATTTTGACAAATGAGCTTTATACCGGGACGATGGTTCAGGGAAAAAATCGTAAGATCAATTACAAAGTAAAAGAGTGCAGACCAGTAGCGGAAGAAAACTGGATTCGGGTTGAAAAAACTCATGAAGCTATCATAGCAGAAGAAATATTTCAGTATGTACAATCACTGCTGGAACTGGATACCCGTACTGCACCGGATGAAGATTCTGTATATTTGTTTTCGGGATTTTTACGCTGTGGAGATTGCGGACAGAACATGGTAAAAAGAAGCACATCTAAAAAAGGGAAGAGATATTATTATTACCATTGTTCTACATATAAAAACGGAGATGGGTGCAGTTCACATCTGATCAGTGAAAAAATTGTACATGCAGTTGTACTGGAAGCGATTCAGAAGCAGATTGCATTATTAGTAGATGCGGAAAACATTATCCGGGACAGTGGAATGGAAAATTATAAAAAAACAGAATTTGATTCACTGGAAAAGCAGTTGACTGTTCTCCATGAGGAAGTGGAAAGATATAAAGATTTAAAAACTCGTTTATATCAGGATATGTTGGATAATATTGTGACCAGAGAAGAGTACCATGAGTATAACCAGAGATTTTCGGATAAGTTGCATAATGCGGAAGAAGCAAAACGTGAACTGGAAAAAAAGAAAGAAAAGGCAGTAGTGGAAGGAAAAAGGGAACATCCCTGGATAGAAGATTTTAAAAGCTACCAGAATATCACACAGCTTGACCGTAAAGCAGTAGTCACATTAATTGACAAGATTATCGTTTATGGAAAAGACCGTCTGGAAATTCAGTTTAAGTATGCCGATGAAATACAGGAAATGACGGAGGTAGCTCAAAATATTCGGGAAATAGAAGAAAAGGAAGGTAGATTCAAATGCGGTGCGTAAGTTACACAAGAACCACATCATGCAAATCCAGTGAAAGCATTCCGACAGATATTATTCAGCAGCAGAATGAACAGATTCAAAAATATATACAATCGCATGGCTGGAAGCTGGTTGCAAAATACAGTGACAGAAAAAGGGACGATAACGAGAATACAGCATTTGAAGAAATGACGATGGATGGTATCAGCAGGAAGTTTGACATGGTGGTGGTAAATAGCATTGATCGCTGTGGTAAATATATTTCCTGTGCTGAAGATGTCCTTGCAAAAACATTCTTCCCGGCAGGAATCCATTTTTCAGTAGTACAGGATGATTTTTGCAGTATCGAAAAAAGCAGAGAAGAAATTGATGAATATTTCAGAAAAGAAAAAATTGCGGTACAGATAAAGAGTATGCGGGAGTTTGCTGTGCGAGAGCAAATTGAAGGATATTATAACGTACATGATGAAAAGTATGGATACATACTTTCAGAAGACCGGAAAGAGTTACTGGTTGAAGAAGAAGCAGCTACGATTGTACGTGAAGTGTTTCAGATGCTTTTGGATGGTGTATCAGTAAAAAAAATAGCCGATATTATGAATGAGAGAGGTGTTGAATCACCTATGGTACATAATGCCAGGGTGGGACATAAGCATTGGCCACATTATGAAAATAAATGGAGTGAAGGATCGCTTCGGAGAATCTTAGACTGTACAGCGTATGACGGCTATTGGAAGAAAACAATCAATGGAAAACTCTGTACAATTACAATTACTCCGATATTGGAAAAAGGCGTATTTGATAAGGCAAAAGAAATTGTAAAAAGTCGGTCAACGACAAAAAACCGCAAAGGCGGAAAACTGGGACCGTATGTTCATAAAATATTTGATGAAGAAACAGGAAAACCACTATATTTAAGAAATTTTCAAAGCGGAGATTCTGTATTTGTATTGAATTCAAAGATAAATGAGCTGCCAAAGAGCAAAAGAATTTATATAGAAGTAGACGTAGTTACAAGAGCAGTAAAAGAAGCAATTCAATCGGAAATGGATATGGCAGAAAGAATGACCAGATATTTGGAAACGGAAGCTATACAGAAACTGTTACAAAAAGAACAACAGCAATATTCAGAAAAGGCTTGGATGATATTTCAGGAAATGGAGCAGGTAGAAAAAGATCGTATTCCGATATATGAGAAATTTAAAAATAACGAGCTTACAGAGCCAGAGTATCTGGATAAAAAAGAAGAAATACAGTCACAGCTACAAATGTATGAAATGGATTTTGAAGGACTTATGGAGCGGTTTGCCGAGATGAAGAAAGCATTCAGCAATGAAAATGAATGGATAAAGACGTTTCAGAGAGTGGAGCTTCCAGAAGATTTGGAATTTGAACATGTGAAGAAATGGGTAGATAAAATAATTGTTTCAAATTTCAAAGAGGTGCATGTGTATTTGACAATGCAGAGATGGAGAGATTATTTTCCAGAAGAATGGTTGGAGGAATAGTTTATGGCGAGAAAAAGCAGAAGAAATAAAAGTACTGAAGTAAATATTTCTCAGGACATAGTCAAAAATAAAAATCTGTTAGATACAGCAGCATATGTTCGTTTGTCTGTTGAGAACGGTGGAAATGAGACTGATGAAACGCTGGTAGTACAACAGATGTTGGTTGAAAAATATATTGAAGAACATCCTGACTTGCGACTGGCAGGTACATATAGTGACAATGGATTTAGTGGAACGAATTTTGATCGACCTGGATTCATAAAACTTATGGAAGATATGAAAACAGGAAAAATTCAATGCATTGTTGTAAAAGACTTATCACGTTTTGGCAGGGATTATCTGGAAACAGGATATTATCTGGAAACCATTCTTCCAAGACTTAATGTAAGGTTTATTGCAATTACGGATGATTATGACAGTTCCAGAAAGGAAGATCAGGAGAATATCAGTGTACCTCTGAAAAATATGGTTAATGCCATGTATGCAAAAGATATGTCAAAGAAAATATTGGCTGCAAAGGATGCACAGAGGAGAAATGGAAATGTGACATTGAGTAAGGTGGCGTTTGGGTATATTCGCTCAGAAGACAGGCACAGACAGATTGTGGATGAGGAGACAGCCCCATTTGTAAGAATGATATTTCAGTGGTACATGATGGGAGTCAGTAAGCCTAAAATCGCAGACAGATTAAATCTTATGGGTATTGCAACACCAGGGCAGAGAGAGAAGATGGAAAATTTAACAGTTCTCCTGGAAAAGACAAAATGGCGTGCGGACAGTGTAGATAAAATTTTGAATAATCCGACATATGCCGGAGATATTGTGACAGGAAAATTGAAACAAGCGTTGTATAAAGGCGTCAAACAGTATAAGACAAGTCCGGAAGACTGGAATATTCAAAGAGATATGCATCAGCCTATGATCGCCAGAGACGATTATGAAGAATTGCAGGAAAGAGCAAATGCAATGAAAAAAATAACGAAGGACTGGCGTGTGAAATATATGAAAGATCGGGAGAAATACAAAGATTACTTTGCCGGAATGGTACGATGTGGAGATTGCGGTCGGACGATGTATTGTGTCCGATATACGCATAATTATAAAACGATGGAGAAAGTTGGAATTTATTACACGTGTTCCGCCCAAAATCATGCCCAAAATCATTGTGACCAGAAAATAGAAGAAAATTTACTGAAAATGCTTGTGATGGATCAGATTCAAATTCTTATAAAGAGTTTATGCGACAGGAAGAAGTTGTTACAGAAAATGAAAAGCGATACCAGTGAAAAAAATGCTTTTTATGAAGCTGGTGCAAATGTGCGGATGCTGGAACGAAAGGTATCGCAGGCAGAAGAAAAGAATGCGACATTATATGAAAATTATGTGTGTGGGATTGTTGAAAAAGAAGATTTTGACATGATGAAGGAACGGTATATTCAGAACTTACAGGAATTAAGGGATGAATTGCAAGCTGCAAAACAGAAACAAAGAATGCTTGAAAAGAAAGCTGACAGATATATGGATATGGTAAACAACCTGGAGCCATATTTGTATGAACGAAGTTTCAATGAAAAGCTGGTGCAGGAACTTGTAGAATATGTGGAAGTATACAAAAATGGGAACATTCATGTGTGTTTCAGGTGTGATGATAAATTCCAGCAGATAATAGAATTGATAGAGGGTGTTAAGAGTGCTGAAGAACGCATTATATCTTAGATTGTCACTTGCAGATGGTGATCTGGGAAAAAATAATAAAGATGAAAGTAATAGTATTGAAAATCAGAGAACGCTTCTTGTGAACTTTTTGCAGGACAGGGATGATCTGGCTGACGAATATATAGAATACGTCGATGACGGCTATACGGGAACAAATTTTGACCGTCCGGAATTTAAAAGAATGATAGAAGACGCAAAGGCAGGAAAGATAGATACGATTATTGTAAAAGACTTTTCCAGATTTGGAAGGGATTATATTGGTGTTGGAGATTATCTGGAGCAGATACTTCCAATACTGGGAATTCGTTTTATTTCAGTCAACAATAATTATGACAGTAATGATTATCTTGGGAAAACGATGGGAATGGATATGGCTATTCATAACCTGGTTAATAATCTTTACAGCAAAGATATTTCGAAGAAGATAAAAAGTGCGTTGAGAGTGAAATGGAAAAACGGACAATGGACGGGAGGAAAACCGCCATTTGGATATTTAAGAGATACTGAGACGGGAGAATGGATGATTGATCCGGTAGCAGGAAAATATGTAAGAGCTATTTTTGACAAAGCAATAGAAGGCTGTAATACTACGCAGATTATGTATTATATGAATGAGCAGAAGATACCTACACCGGGAAAATATAATAAAGAAAATGGTCTGACACATTATGGATATAATCAGAAATTACCAGAGACAGAAGTATTATGGGATTGTGGAATGATTCGTACAATCCTTTGCAGATATGAATATACAGGAGCATTAGTACAGGGAAAACGACAGAGTGTTTCAGTTGGAAGTAAAATAACCAGAAAATCAAAATATGGAGATATGGTTATTACAAAGAATGTTCATCCGGCAATCGTATCAGAAGAAGAATATGAACTGGCAAAAGCAACGATTATGTTTATGAATAAGCCAGGATACCGAGGAACAAGAAAATTTGCGTTGAAGGGGAAAGTGAGATGTGGAAACTGCAGACGTTCGATGGTTCTGATGGAGTCTGGTGCAAATGATAAAATGTACTGTCCGCATAAAAAACTGACGGGGAAGTTTTCAAAATGTTCAGATGAAGCGGTTTCTGTTATGATTATAGAGGGACATGTATGGTATGCACTGCAACAAGTTCTCTATATACTTGACATGATTCAGGAAGAGATTGAGGGAAAAGCAAATGCGTTAGACGGTGTAAGGAAAAAGAAGCTAAAGCAATTGGAATTAGAAAATGACAAATTGAAAAGTGAGCGAATGCGGCAATATGAAGCATATGCAGAAGGAATTATTACAAAAGATAAATATTTGCTTATGAAGCAGCAGCTTACAGATAAAATCAACCGCAATGAGACGGAAATGGAAAGACTTACTCACTTATCAGTAGAGGAAAGTGCCTATAAAAACAAAGTAGCGTCTGCGATAGAGTTGCTTGATGGAGAAATGCAGCATGAAAAAATCACACAGGAGCTGGTTGATGCCACGATTGATACAGTATATGTGTACGATAAAAAACGGATAGAGGTTGTGTTTAAGTTTGATGATATTCTCATGCGAGCAATCGAAAAATACCAGAAGGGGGAAAAAGAAGCATGACATTTAAGAATTTTATATGTAAAGGGGTTTTAGTATTCACAGGTTTGTTGCTGATCGGCTGGCTTGGACAGTATATTTATATGGTGAATGGAGAAATTGACTGGTTCCGCTTGATGTTGGTGTATGGAGTCCCGGTAGGAATACCGCATATGTTTATTATTGTTCCATGGCACTGGGATTTATCCGGTATTCTTGGAATGGTTGCCCTGTGCGTAATTGTAGGTGGCGTATTTGGATGTGTGATTGCAGCAGGTCTGGCAGTCAGAGCAATATGGTACATAGTAGGCTACCCGATCAGCAGAATGCTGGCCGGATATAACGGAAAAAGAATGTAAAGGAATAATATGGTAGAGAATATGACCACGGGTTGACAGCCTGTGGTTTTATTTTGCCATTTCTTGATGAAGGAAGATGTGGTAGAATATCAATCAGTACATAAACAGGGAGAGAAGAAATATGTTAGATGATGAAAAATGTCTTTGCGGATCAGGACGAATATATGGGATTTGCTGTAAACCATTCAGTGGAATGAAAATAGAGGATTATAAAAGGGAGCGTGAAAGTAAAAATTATATAAAAGCATATTACATAGCAATTGCTATGCTGACGGATTATCTGGTGGAAATCAAAAAGCATACAAATAGAATTTTAAAGGATAATCCGGCAATTGGGAAATTCATACTTCATCAAGATATAAACGCATTATCGGAACTGGCAGACCGCATTTTTTGCAGCATTCCGGAAGGAAATACTGATAATTGGGGAGAAAGATTTGAGACTATAAAAAAATTGGTTGATGCGGAAGAATGGAAAAATGAATGCGAATATTACCAGTTATTGTATTATGATTTGAATAATGAAAATGGCAGATTCACAGAACAGATTGAAGCTATTGCAAAGAATATAAAAGTCGATGTACACACAGATCAAAGAATGTTGGAATTACTGCGGTCAGTAATATTACCAACAGGAGAGCTGACAAAGTTGCTGAAATTAGATGACATTTTGATCGAAAAATCAGAGGATTCTCTGATGAAATTAAAATATCAATTTGACAAGGCAATACAGCTTTCGTTAGTATCCGATAATGAGGGTGCAAAAAAGATTGCAGATGAAGTGATTGAGAAATTGGAAAAAGGAGTACCTTATACGGAAATTGAGCTGTATTCACAGGATATAACTGCTCAAATGTATGAAATGTATTATAATTTTGAGCCAGATAGAAAATGGCTCGATAAAGCTCTGGAGATCCGCAAGCAAATGAAGGTTGATAATTTCAATAGTTCTGGCAAGGCAAAATATTTTTCTGACATAGCCTATGTAAATTGGAAGTTGGGAAACTATGAAGTGGCAGAGCAACATTTTACTACAAGTCTGGGATATGAAGAAAACGCATTTGCACAGATTTATTTGTTGGATTGCCTGGTAGAACAAAATAAGATTAAGAATTTAAAAGAATATCTGGAAAATGTCGAGTTTAAAACATTGGGCGTGGATTGTATAGATTTTCTGATAATATTAGGAAATGCAGCCATACGCTTGAACGACACTTCAAGCATAGAAACACTGAAAGGTTATTTGAAGGAAATAAATATTGCAGTTCCATATTATAAATTGTGCTTGAAGGAGCTGGAATTAGAGCTGGAAAAGAAAAGTGGTCGGATTAGGAAGATACTTGGTAAACTTTCACCGTTGAAAGAGTATTTGATTTTACAGCCACAATTTAATGGAATGGGTATTAATCTGGAAAAAATCATAGAAGATTTGAAAAAATGATAGTACGAAAATGAGAGGATGCAGCATGATAACTGTTTTCCTCTCATTTTGTATTTGGTTGCGGAAAATTATAGCTACTCAGGAGTATTACGCATACATTCTTTTATAAGTTGTACAGACTTTAAAATCCATTCCATTTCCTGTGAAGTACAATCGGATAACAGGTTCTGTATTTTCTGATAGGAAGGATCGGAAAAAGCAGAATCAGAAGGTGGAGCAGATGCTTCCTTAAACGGAGCTGTTTTTTGAATATCTGTACTGTCATCAAGAAGCTGGTTCTCTAATTCCTGAAGTGCCTGGGTATATTGTTCCTTTTCTGAATCTGCCATTTTATTTAGAAAAGCAACGTAAGTAGAAAGTTTTTGGTTAATTACCGGATTTCCAAATGAAAGCGTCAGGGTATCGGGCAGAATATTCCCATTGCTGTCTTTTTGAGAATTAAAGTTTAAATCCAGTTGCTCATTCATTTTGAAAATAAGTGAGAGCAGATCAGAAACGGTATGAATATCAAAATCCATGAAAACATTTATACTGATACCGAGTGCCTGGGATATTTTTAAGAGCTGTTCCGGTTTAGGTTTGCGTTCATCAGATTCATATTTTTGCAATGTACTTATGCTTAGACCTGTAGCTTGTATAAGCTGATCCTGGGTAGAACCATGTAAAGTTCTAAAATATTTAATTTTTTCACCAACAGTCATTATGCTACCTCCATAGCTGGATTATATCATATTTCCTATCATAAAATACACAAAAATATATAAAAATGTATTGACACATACAAATGTATGGTATATATTTAAAACACATACAAAAGTAATATTTAAGTAGAACAAGACATACAAAAGTGATAGCGGATTACAGATAAGTGCTACTTAAATATTAGTAAAATTGAAACTGAGAGATGTGCTGGTGTTACTTAAAGTACAGTTAAAAAACAGGAGGAAAAGCAATGGCAGAGATTATTTTTGGAATTGACCATGGAAATGGAAATATGAAGGGAGAAAGTGTATGTTTCCCATGTGGACTTGTTCGATATGTGTCGGAACCGGGAAGATTTATGAATGAGGATATTTTGGAATACCAGGGAACCTATTATACGTTGTCTGATACAAAAATGCCATTTAAGGCGGACAAAACAGTAGATGATGATTATTTTATTCTGACATTATATGCTCTTACAATGGAAGCCCGGAATAAGGGAATTACGTTGACAGGAAAAGATGTAGTATTGGGAATCGGATTACCACCGGCAGATTATGGGCAGCAGGCAACATCATTCAAGAAATATTTTTTAGATCATGCAAAACATGGAATTACATTTAAAATGAATGGGAAAACTGTAAGTTTCTATTTGAAGGATGTATTTGTCAGTCCTCAGAACTTTGCGGCTGTTATGTGCTTTAAAGCAAGCCTTTTAAAGAAATACCGCACAGTAAACTGCATTGATATTGGAGACGGAACGGTTGATCTTCTGGTGATTAGAAATGGAAAACCGGATTTATCTGTCCGTGTCAGTGATCGTTCTGGTATGGCAGTTCTCAGGTCGGAAATTTCCAATGCAATACAGCAGAACTATGGTATTCACTTAGATTCTTCTGATGTGGAACAGGTGTTAATGCAGGAGGAAACCATTCTGGAAGAGGAAGTAATTGTGGAAATTCAGAGAATGGCAGAAAACTGGTTACAGAGAATCATCAATAAACTACATACTCATGTGACTGATTTCAGAACTAATCCGGCTGTTTTTCTTGGTGGTGGAAGTTTGCTGTTGAGAAAGCAAATTGAAAATTCCTCAGAGTTTAAATATGTGGAATTTATTGATGATGTGCGTGCTAATGCTATCGGATATGAAAAATTGACAGCAGCTCGCCTGCGTAGAGGGTAGGAGGTGCGGTTCATGGGACAGATAAAGGTCGTGCTGATTTTCAATGAAGATGATGAACGCCAAAGAGAAGCGGGAGAATATTTAAAGACCAAGAAAAGGTGCAAGACAGCACTTGTGACAGAACTGGTTCATGCCTGGATGAAAAACGGAGAGACAGCAGTGAATACGGTTTCTTCCATCGGAAGCATAAATATAGAAGATATTAAAAAGAAATTGTTGCAGGATAAAGATTTTATATCAAGAATTGAGAAATCTATGACTGAGACAGGTGATCAGAATAAGCCAGAAGCGGAGTCAGAAGATAATGAAAATCTGGATATGGATGAAGATATGATGTTGGCAGGGTTGTCAATGTTTGATTCGGAAATTTAAAATTTGAAGTATGGTATAGGGAAGTTGTGCTGAAAAAAATAGGCACTAACTTCCCTATATGTTGTATATTTTTAAATAATATGTTAGCATATTTAGTATGAATGTTGACGGGAGGCGGTAAAATGCGATGGGATAAGAAAGACATTCCACACAAAGGATGGACGGAAATAGGAATGGAAGATTTGGGGGAAGAAGCGGAATTTGGAGAAGATATAGAATACGAACGATGTGAAATGTGTGGTAACGAGAAAATACGATATGTGCATATTATGACACATCCAGAATTCCCAGGAGAATTGAGAGTAGGTTGTATTTGTGCTTGCCATATGACGGATGACTACGAAAATCCGGAAGCAAGGGAAAGAGATTTGAAAAATCGAGTACAACGAAAAAAGAATTTTATGAAAAAAGAATGGCATCAGGTAGTTAGAACTGGGAATTTTACGTTAAAGTATAAAGGCGAAAACATTACAATTATGCGTAGCAAATATGATACGGGGTGGGGTGTTATATACGCAGGAAAATGGCGTTGGGATTATCATGGAAGAAAGATTTCAGATTTTGATACAGCAAGATTAGTAGCTTTTAATTTGTTTGATGAAATGTACAATTCCAGAAGTGAAGCACAGCCATATTGGGATGGTGATCGGTGGCTGTATTGTGAGTAAGTATATATATTACTGCTGATATGCAATGATTGTATATCAGCAGTAATGAATAATTGTTAAAAGTTAAAAACAGCACTTATTTGATTTCCACAAACAGGATCGTATTTTACATATTTGCCAAGAAGGTTTCTGGCTCTTTTTCCTAGTTGTTCTTTAACAGAAGAATCGGTGATAAAAGCGGAGCCGATGGTTATGGATGAAATATTTTGGGCATTTTCAATCATTACAGAACCGTTTGTTACTGTCTTGCGGTCTGAATTTTTGGAAAGATTGCTCTTTACTAGGAGAATATAATTATCAGGCAAGTTGGTGGTTATTATGATAGAATTGTCATATTTTTGAATGTCAAAGGTGACATATAATTCTTTTCCAACTTCAGGAGCTTCGGGTTGCATACTTGCTGGTAATGGTGGGATTTCTCCCATACGGATTTGGCGTCCATTATAATACCAAGTATGATTTTCATCACATGTAAAATATTCTTTGTCACGGAATAATCCGTGAAAGGTGATAAATTTTGCTTCATCTTCTGGAAGGAGAGGGATTTTTGCACCTCTATCAGTATATACCTTATTATCTACTTTCCTAAATTTCCATACGGCATCTAAGAAACTGATATTGAAATATTGAGCAGCGTCTATAAAAATCAGATCATCACCATGAAAGTATCCATATTTATTGTTGTAATCGTCCGCATATTTTTTTACAAATTTGTACACTTCTTCATCGAAATTCGTATAACTTAATTGTTTATGTAAAACAATTCTATTGAGAAGGGCATTAACACTGGCAGGGATCTGAATTTGATATTTGGAATACACATTTCTGCGTACTCGTGTAAATAACTCATCTACATCAATGTTTGGTTCTAATATCTCATCACAGATAGCCTGGGTAAATGGACTCATTTGATTGGCAATACCCATAGAAGTATATTGAAACTGAGTTCCGTAAGCAATATATACATCTTCAGCAGCAGTTATCTCAGAATAATATCCTTTAGATAAGCCAAAATCTGAACGACAGGCATCCAGAATGAGGATAAGGCGTCCTTTTCCTTTATATATAGAGATAATATCTTGAATATTCATTGCGGATGTTTCAATATCCTTGCTTTTCTCAAACTCGGATGCAAAATCAACTGGATAAATATAATTATTACCGTTATTATGTCCGCCGTGTCCGGTAAAGTATACGATATGGATAGCATCACAAGGCGAATGGGAAGCATTATCTTCTAAAGCAGGAATGATTTGATCTTTTGAAATGTTTTCTATTTGTTTGACTTCAAATCCAATTTGGGTAAGTCGTTTATGCATTGCTTGAATGTCATATTTTACACCAGGTAGATTGTTAATTTGGATCAGAGGTGACTTTGTATAATTGCTTGCTGAAAAAAGTATAGCGTTTTTCTTCATATGAATCCTCCGTATTTAATACAAGATTGCAAGGAAGCAAGACCGCAAAAGGATAAAAGAAGGATGCAGAAATAAAGGAGTTTCTGCATCCTTGAATTATTTGACGGGCTTGTAGTTGCGTAATGCAGTTTTTGTTGATTTTATAATTTCCAGTAAAAATTCTTTTTCCTGATTGCTGCAATCAGAAGTAAGTTCTTTTATATCAGCATCGAACTTGGAAACCAACACAGGGGTATTATCGTATAAGAGCTGATCCACGGTTGTATCAAGACTCTGTGCAATCCCTAACAGAGTAGCCAGACTTAACTTGGTATGTCCGTTTTCGATACTGCTGACATAGGTAGGGGCAACGTCAATCATATTTGAAAGTGTTTCCTGAGTCATTTTTTTTGACAGACGTGCAGTGCGGATTCTCTTTCCAATAGCAAGATAATCAATTTCTACTTCCAAACCTGTCACCTCCTAGACTTTGACTATTAGTTAATGTTTGCAATGAAACTCCACACACATTTGATATTTCTTATTGTATTCCTAAAAGAGATATATTATAATTAAATATAAGTAGAACTTTAGTGTAATTGTTCACATGTAGTAGAAGAACACATAAAACACCGGGGGTATCAAATTTGGAAGATACAATTACAGGTGTTGAATTTTATTCCAACGTGAAAACCTCGGAGGTGGAATGGATATGGTATCCATATATTCCCTGTGGGAAAATTACAATGTTACAGGGTGATCCGGGAGAAGGAAAATCAACATTAATTATTCATATTGCAGCTATATTGACAAAAGGCGGATATTTACCGGACGGTCAAAAGATAAAAAAACCGGAGATTGTGATTTATCAATGCTCAGAAGATGGAAAGGGAGATACGATAAAACCAAGGCTTGAACAGGCAGGGGCAGATTGTAATAGAGTTGCATTTATAAAAGACGATAATGGAGAACTGACACTGGAAGACGAACGCATAAAGACTGCAATTAACCAGATTGGTGCAAAAATGGTTGTGCTTGATCCGATACAGGCATTTATTGGACATAATGGAAATATGACCAATGCCGTAAAAATGCGGGAAACACTGTCAAAACTATCCAAGGTTGCAGAAGAAACAAACTGTGCGATTGTTCTGGTGGGACACATGACAAAGAGTAGCGGTGGAAAGCAGATTTATAGAGGATTAGGAAGTATTGATATTGCCGCAACAGTGAGAAGTATTCTTATGGTATCAAGAGACAAAGAAGAACCATGGAAAAGATATATGTTTCCGGTGAAATCGAGCCTTGCACCAGAAGGAGAACCAATCGGATTTGAACTGGATAAAGAAAAAGGTTTTCACTGGATGGGAAAATGTCAGATAAATATAGAGGAATTGCTGGCTGTGGAGAAAAGTACCGCCAAAAAAGATGTTGCGGTTGAATACCTTCAAACGTTGTTGGCGGTGGAAGATCTGCCAAGTACATATATCTATGAAAAAATGAAAGAATATGGTATTGCCAAGCGAACGGTACAGGAAGCAAAGAAAATTGCGGAGATTAGTGCATATAAAAAAGGCAAGATATGGTACTGGCATATGGAAGTGGGGGACAGCATATGAATGAACAAGAAAAACATGCTGTAAGCCAGGAAGAACGAAAAGAGAAGATTCGTGCAAGATACAAGGGCGTAGATCGTAGTGAATTGGAGTTCATTCCAGCGAAACAGAAAGAAAAACTATTTGAGGATGTAGGCACAAAAAGAGTGTGTGCATATTGTCGTGTGTCTACGGACGACGCTAATCAGACATCTTCATATGAACTGCAGAAAAATCATTATGAAGATATGATAAAAGAACATGCAGGATGGAACCTTGTTGGAATATATGCAGATGAAGGTATTTCAGGAACATCCTTATTGCATAGAGATGAATTTAATCGTATGATTTCAGATTGCCAAGCTGGAAGAATAGATTTGATAGTTACCAAAAGCGTATCCAGATTTGCCAGAAATATTGTTGACTGTATTGCTAAGGTTCGTGAACTGGCAAATATGAAGCCACAGGTGGGTGTATTTTTTGAGACAGAGCACATTTATACGCTTGATAATACAAGTGAAATGATGCTTGCAGTGTTGTCGGCAGCAGCACAGGAAGAATCGCACACGAAAAGTGAAATTATGAATATCTCTATTGAACAACGGTTTTCAAGGGGGATTTTTCTAACACCAAAACTTTTAGGATATGATAAAGACGAGGATGGAAATCTTGTTATCAACGAAACAGAAGCAGATACGGTCAGACTGTGTTATTATCTGTTTTTAAGTGGTTTTCCGACTTCTGAAATAGCTGAGATATTAATGGATTTGGGACGGAAAACAAAACTGGGAAACACAAAGTGGACAGGAAGTGCAGTTGTAAATATTCTTCGCAATGAAAGGCATTGTGGCGATGTTTTATCCAGAAAAACATTCACACCTAATTATCTGGATCATAAGTCAAAGAAAAATAACCATGACAGAAATCAATACAGGCAAGCAGATCACCATGAAGCAATAGTAAGCAGAGAAATTTATAATGCGGCACAAAAACTGTTAGAAGCAGGAAAGTATAGTAGAAAAGGGTATCCTCTGCCTACATTGCAAGTAGTTGACCAGGGAGTATTAAAGGGATTTGTGCCGGTAAACCGGGCATGGAATGGATTTTCAACAGATGATTATAAAAAAGCATCATTAAGTGCATACGATGAAGATACGAACGAGATTCATGCAGAGCAAACGAACAAAAGTGCATTCGATTTAAGCGGATATGAGATCGTAAGAGCGCAGTTTTTTTCAACAAGGTTTGATCCGGTAGTCACAATATCTTCTGGGAAGATTACGTTTAATACTGCGTGTATGAAAAAATTTGAAAATGTAGAATACGTGGAGTTGTTATTTAATTCGGTAGAAAAATGTATCGCTGTTCGTCCCTGTGAAAAAAGTAATGTAAATGCTATAAAATGGGGAACTATACGAAATGGACGATGGGCAGTTCTGCCAAAGAGCTGCAAAGGGTTCTCGGAACCGTTATTTGAGCTTATGAATTGGGACAGTGATTGTAAATATAAATTACGAGGACAATTCTGTGGCAATTCAGACGAGCAACTATTGATATTTGAATTGGAAGAACCAGAGGTATTCGTACAAGAATATGTTGAAGAACAACATATAGACTCATCGGTAGAAGCCCCATCTGAAAATATGAAGACTGTTAAGAAAGTACTTTATCCAAAAGCATGGATTCATAATTTTGGAGAAACAACAAACAGAACAGTTTTTTTTCAACGAATAGCATATAAAGGAAACTGGGAAATACTACGCCCGGCAAAGACGGTTGAAGGTATGGAAATCATAACCAGAGAAATATTGGATGATTTGATGGGAGAAGCTGAGAAACTGATAGATAGAATGAGGTGTGCTACATATGAGTGATACAACAAATTACACAGATGAACAGGAGATTGTTGATCAAAAAGCGATAGAGCTGGCAGAGGATTTCAGTTATGACGGTTATCAGGTTGTCAGACGTGAGTTGTTTGCACATTTAAGAGAGCCTGCTGTTGTGATCCGGAGAGATAGCGTAACATTTAATACAGCCTGCATTGCCGGATTGGAGGATGCAGTTTATATACAGATACTTGTAAACCAGGAAAATAAAAGAATGGTTGTCCGAAAATGCGAAGAAAATGATAAAGATGCACTTCGCTGGTGCGTGGCAAAACCAGATAAAAGAAAAAGCAGGAAAATGACAAACAAAATCTTTTCTGCCATGATGTATGAAATGATGGGGTGGAATCTGGATTGCCGTTATAAGATTTTAGGACATAAGATTTCGTTTGAAGGTGAGACAATATATGTATTTGATCTGATGGAGACAGAGATATACCTGGATACTAAGGGAAAACGTCAGAAGAAAAATGCAGAAAATCAAGAAAGTGCAGAGAGTAGCAATAATATAGAAGGAACGTCATTATCGAATGCATCAGAGGATAATGATTCTACTGAAGAAATAAATAAAAAGACTCGTACACCTTTTTATCCGAAAGAATGGAAAGATTCTTTTGGATTGCCAGTAGAGGAACATAGGAAAGCCTTGGAAATAAATATGATGAAGGGATATGCTGAATTTACAACACCAAAATAGATGAAGACAGGGAAAAGTCTGCTCTGAGATTGGAGGTATCAATATGCAGGAAAACAATATGATGATACCAGGGATTTCTTTGTGCCAAAAATGGGGAAAGATAAGAATTTTTCATTCAACAATAGTGGCACTGGGAGAGCCGAGGTACATACGGTTCCTTTTTAACCCTGATAAGAAAGGCTTAGTGGTACAGGCATGTGCCAGAAAGGAAGCAGAATGTTTTCGTGTGCCTAAATACAATCCTGAGAATTGGGAATTTAAGATCAGTAGTGTGCCAATGTTACGGATGATCTGGAATACATGTAAGTGGGATAAGGAAAAGACATACCGATTGACTGGAATGTGCCATATAGAGCATAATCTGGTCGAATTTGATATGAAGCAGGCAACAGTGCAGACAGCAGATGAATTTTAAAGAAATGGCGTAAAATAAGGACTTCTGAGAAATCGGAGGTTCTTTTTTTGTGCGATTTTTCGAGGGTAAGTGCATGGCTCTGTGATGAAAAAATTTCTTTGAAAAAAAGTTGTTTCTACCTTTACATCAGGAGGTGATATGAGTATTGTGGGGCCAAGACCGGAGAGACCGGAAATTGAAAAACAATATTTGGAAGAACTTCCGGAGTTTGGGTTGCGTCTTCAGGTGAAAGCAGGATTAACCGGATATGCACAGATATTCGGCAAATACAACACAACGCCGGAAATAAAAAATGATTTATGTGATGTTGAGACATTAACACAAAGAGTTGTATGTTCAAATAATAGTAAGGGGGACTATAAAAGACCATCGGAGATAGAATCAGGGATAAAATATAATTATTTACCAAGAGTTGATAATAAATATTTAAATAGGATTAAAACAATTATTTCAGCTTGTGTTGAAATAAGGCGTTGGTGCAAAAAGAATCCTAAAGGTGTGATAATTGTTGACGTTATTTTAGGGGAAATGTCAATTGCATTATTATTCGCAAAAATATTTGGTGTGTGTAATCATGCCATACGCTATTGTTAACACAGGTGCAGTATTAAACAAGGCTTGTATTGTGAATATTGGAGCACTTGTAGACCATGATTGTGTTTTAGCGGAAGGTTGTCATATAGCTCCGGGTGGTATCGTGAAAGGAGAAAATCATCTTCCGAAAGGAACCAAGGTTGATTCGGGCGAAGTAATTGCATTGAGGTCATACATATAGAAGATGATTCGGAGAGTATAAAGTAAATGGATTTTTTATATAGGATATTGATTACTCATAATCGTCCGTGGTCAGTTCGGGAAATAATATTTTTCTCGATTTTCTTCTTGATTCTGGCTGGGATCCTGCTACGGCAATTAAGGTGTAAAAAGTTGAACAGAGTGCAGTTTTGGAGTTGGATTGTGTTGTATGTATTTTTGAGCGTCGTCTTTGCATCTACTGTATTCACAAGGACGCCGGAAGAGAGACATTATGAACTCTATCCGTTTTGCTCGTGGAAAGAAGTGCTTATTAATCACAATGTGGGATGTCTGGAAGGAATTATATTGAATATCATTTTATTTCTTCCTGTTGGTGGTATTCTTCCCGTGCTGTCAAAGAAGATAAGCTGGAAACATGCGTTGGGCATAGGAGCTGCAATTTCTGCTGTGATAGAGTTGAGCCAATTAATTTTTTGCCGGGGCTGGTTCTCGTGGGACGATCTGCTTCACAATACACTTGGATGTGTGATTGGATATTTGGTGGTGCGTTGGCTTTTTGGGGAGAAAATGCGAAAAAAGGCATAGGCTAGATGAGATTTGGCTAGTCCTTGTGGAGTAAATATGATATTATAAAATCATAGAATTCCTCTGTAGAAATGGAGGAAGTATGTATAACCATAAGACGTTGAAAGACTTAACCATGAAAGATAACTTTATGTTTGGTGCAGTTATGAGTATCGAAGAAAACTGTATTGGTTTTCTGGAGATGGTGCTGGGGTTTCAGATTGAACGTGTTGTAATCAGTAGGGAGAAAAGTTTGGTTTATCATCCGGAATACCGAGGCGTGCGGTTGGATATCTATGCAAAAGACGAAAATCATACGCACTACAATGTTGAGATGCAGGTGAAGAAGCGGGAGAATCTTGGGAAAAGAAGCCGCTATTACCATAGTCAGATTGATATGGAGTGCCTAACCCAAGGGGCTGCCTATGATGAACTTCCCAATACGTTTGTAATCTTCGTGTGTGATTTCGATCCGTTTGATCAAGAGCTTTACTGTTATACTTTTCGGAGTGAATGTCAGGAAGATTTATCTGTAGAGCTACAGGATGGCAGTGTCACTATTTTCTTAAGTACAGCAGGAAAGAATTCCAAGGATGTTCCATCGGAATTGGTTAAGTTCTTAAAGTTTATAGCGTCTGATCTTGAAGGAAGCAAAGCGAATTTTGAAGATCCCTATGTGGAGCAGCTTCAAAATAGCGTGAACAAGATCAAGTCAGATCGCGAGATGGGAGAGCGCTATATGATTTTTGAAGAAATGCTAAGAGAAGAAAGACAGGAAGGACTTGAAGCTGGACGAAAAGAGGGTCAATTGAAGGCCAAACGAGAAGATGTGATAGAATTTCTCAGAGAATTGGGAACTGTTCCAGAGAGTCTGATTGCGCAAGTAGAATCAGTAGAGGATTTTGAGAGCTTGACAGCGTTATTAAAGCTGGCGGCGAAAGCGGACTCCATCGATTCATTTGAAAAAGATGCGGCACAGTTGTTTACAGAACAGTAAGGGAAGCAAGGGAAAAAGAGTTACAGAAATTCAAAAAATATCTGAAATAATCTGAGGAAGATGCGGAAAGGTAGCATCTGTTCTAGAAGTATGTTCAAAAGATCCGAAGAAGGATCTTCTTACTAATTCAGTAGTTTATCAATTTGTTAAGATTTGACAGAGGAATTCTATGATTGTAAATAACTTCCATTGACGAATTAGGTTATATTTAGTACAATACAAGGTGGTTTATAGCGTTTTAATCAGACTTTAATAGAGAAATCAAATATTAAAATAAGAGAAAGAGACGAAAGCTAAATGAGAAATTTATTGATTTTGGGCGCCGGCGGTATGGGGCGCATGATGCAGGAGACTGCTTTGCAGCTTGGATATGAGGATATTGCATTTTTAGATGATGCGAAGAAAGAAAAAGATGTAATCGGCAAGTGCTGTGATTATGAAGAGCTTTTGAAAGTCTATGATTCGGCAATCGCAGCTTTTGGAGATAACAATATGCGGCTTCTTTGGACGGAGCGTTTGATGGAAGCGGGATATGAAGTTCCTTCATTGATTCATCCGTCAGCGGTAGTAAGTCCTAATGCGATAGTAGGCCGGGGATGCTTTGTACTGCAAAGAGCAGTGGTGAATCGTGATACAGTTATGGAGCATGCGGTTCTGGTCAACAGTGGCGCAGTGGTGGACCATGATACTCATTTGAGTAAAGGGGTACATATTGGGTTGGGAAGTGTTGTAAAGGCTCACTGCAAGATTTCTGCCGGTGTGAGAGTAGAAGCCGGAGAAGTGATCTTCTCTACAAGAAGGAAGATTGACGGTGTGGATAATCGTAATCTGGAGGATGCAGTCTATGCATTTGGTTTTGGACCGAAGTGCAGTTATGTAAAACCATATGGAGCAGGTCATATTAACGAGACTTACGCGGTGTATATGCCAGGAGAAGAGGGAGATGAACCTTCCTATGTGCTTCAACGTGTGAACAGTAATGTATTCAAAGATCCGGATGGTGTTATGGAGAATATTTTCGGTATTACAGAGTACTTAAGAGGGGTGATCCGGGCAGAGGGCGGAGATCCTGACAGAGAGACCATGGCTTATATTAAGACGAAGACAGGCTGTAACTATTTTGAAGATTCGGAAGGAGAACCGTGGAGATGTTCGAATTTCATTTCCAATTCTGTGTGCTATCAACAGGTAGAACAGCCGGAACAGTTCTATCAATCGGGAGAGAGCTTTGGACAGTTTCTGAAACGTCTGGAAAACTATCCGGCAGAAAATCTGCATGAGACGATTCCGGATTTCCACAACACAGTGAAACGTTTCGAGAACTTCAAAGTCGCAGTTAAGAGAGACTTGAAAAACCGTGCGGATTCCTGTAAGAAGGAGATCTCCTTCGTAGAACAGAGGCAGGAGGACTGCGGAGTACTTGTAAGACAGCAGGAGTCGGGAGTTCTGCCGCTTCGTGTTACGCACAATGACACAAAGCTGAATAATATCCTCTTTGACGAAAAAACGGATAAGGGCTTGTGTATCATTGATCTTGATACCATTATGCCGGGGCTTGCTGCCAACGATTTTGGAGATTCTATCCGCTTTGGCGCGGCAACAGCCAAGGAAGATGAGAAAAATCTGGACCTTGTGCATTTTGATATGGAATTGTATGAGATGTATGTAAAAGGCTATCTGGGAGAGACAAGGGAAGTTCTTACAGATGCGGAGATTCAGAGTCTTGCATGGGGGGCAAGAATCATCACACTAGAGTGTGGAATTCGTTTCCTTACTGATTATCTCCAGGGAGATACATACTTTAAGACAGAATATCCGGAACACAATCTTGTTCGGGCAAGGACGCAGTTCAAGCTTGTGGAAGAGATGGAACAGCAGTTTGAGAAGATGCAGGAAATTGTTGCTAAGTACGGAGGATGCAAGTAGAGTTATGGGAGAGCAGATAGAAAGAAATAAACAGGAAGAGATGGAAATTGATCTGTTGGAAATTGCAAGACTTCTTTGGAGAAAAGCATGGATCATTATATTATGCCTTGTAGTAGGTGCAGGAATTGCAGGAGGGTATACGAAGTTTCTTGTCACCCCGCAGTATACTGCCTCATCAATGATCTATGTATTGGGAGAGAGTACAAGTATTACATCGATTGCAGATGTTCAGGTGGGAACAGAACTGACGGGAGATTTTACTACATTGGCAAAGAGTCGTCCTGCTTTGGAAGGTGTAATTGATGAACTTGATCTGGATATGAATTATGAGGAACTGTCACAGATTGTAACGATTGAGAATCTTACGGATACACATATTTTGAAGATCAGTGCCACAGATCCGGATCCGGAGATGGCGAAAGAGATTTCGAACGCTATGGCACAGTCTACCGCGGAGACGATTGCCTCTGTAATGGCAACAGAGAAGCCGAGTATTGCAGAGAAAGCAATTACACCGAAGGCACCATCCAGCCCAAATGTTATGAAGAATCTGATGATGGGTGGATTGTTAGGAATGATTCTTGCAATCGCAGTGATTGTTGTTCGTTTCCTTATGGACGATACCATTAAGACAGAAGAAGATGTGAAGAAATATCTTGGTCTTAATACTCTCGCGTCTCTTCCGGTAGAAAAAGGCTTAAAACGCAAAGGAAAGGCAGCATAATGAAACACGATCCAAGAAAAATTGTCGGTATCATCCTGCTTGTTCTTGCGGTAATCTGTGCAGGGTGTTTTGCGTATTATAAAGTATCACAGTCATCAAAGGAAAATGTCTATGAGAAGGTTCAGAGAGAGCATGTAGATGAAGGAAAGAAAGAGGGAGCCGGATTAAATTATATCTGTCCCATTGATTTTGAAGAGCTTCAGGAAATGAATCCGGACATTTATGCATGGATCGAGATTCCCGGGACACAGATTAATTATCCAATCGTGCAGAGTGCCGGAGATGATGATTATTATCTGAATCATACCATTGAAGGGGAAGAAGGCTATCCGGGGTCAATCTATACAGAGAGCTTGAATGCAAAGGATTTTCATGATTATAACACGGTGGTCTACGGTCATAATATGAAAGATGGATCTATGTTCATGGGGCTTCATGCTTACGAAGACCCACAGTATCTGAAGGAGCATGCCCAGATTGTTGTGTACACACCGGAGCACAAGTATACATATCAGATATTCGCAGCGGTTGTTTATAGTAATACACATATCCTGAACAGTTATGATTTTACAGATGCGGAGCAAAGACAGTTGTATCTGGACTCCATCTATGCAAGTCGTTCTATGAAGAGCAGTATTGATGATTCAGTGAAAGTAGACAAAGAGAGCCGCCTGCTTACGCTTAGTACATGCATTGGCGGACAGCCGGATAAGAGATATGTAGTGGAGGCGGTGCTGAAAGATGAAAAGTAAGAAATATGTGATGATTATACTGGTCATACTATTGCTTCTCGGTGTCGGAGGATTCATGTTCTGGAAGTTTCATAAAGCGGAAGAGACCAGTGCAAATAATTCCGTGGCGCAGGAAGAGGAAATGAGTGAAGATACGGTTCAATATCAAGGTGAAAAGTATCGCTATAATTCTGATATCAAAGCAATTCTTTTCATGGGGGTGGACAAGTCTGAGCCTGTATCTGTAGATAATCATGCAGGGCAGGGCGGACAGTCGGATACTTTGTTATTGGCAGTTCTTGATCAGGAGAAGAAAAAGGCACAGTTGTTGGAAATATCCAGAGATACAATGACGGATATTGAGATCTACGATGAGGCGGGAGAGCATCTTGCTACGGAGAAAGCACAGATTGCCTTACAATATGCATATGGAAAGAATGCGAAGAGAAGCAGTCAGATGACAAAAGATGTGGTGTCACATCTTCTGTATGATATTCCGATCCGTGACTATCTGTCATTGAATGTAGAAGGAATTGCACCGATCGTAGATGCAATCGGTGGTGTGACACTTACTATTCCAGAAGATTATACATCTATTGATCCGCTGTTCGTGAAAGATTCACAAGTTACATTGAATGGCGAACAGGCAGAACGTTATGTGCGTTACAGAGATACTTCCGTTGCGGGAAGTAATACGCCGCGTATGAAGAGGCAGAATGATTTCCTTCGGGCACTGCTTGGTCAGTTGAATGCTTCAGGCTTGAAAAGTGCAGAGGGATATCAGTTGCTTTTTAACAGTGCAGGAGAATATCTGGATTCGAATATGACAGCGGAAGAGATGAAGAAGCTGCCAGAGTATGAATTTGAGGATGAGATCGTTATATTGCCTGGTGAGATGACCAGTGGTCCGGAACATGATGAATATATTCTGGATGACGAAAAAACATATGAAATAATATTAAAATTGTTTTACAAAAAGGTAGAATAGTGATATGCTATAAAGAGTATTTAGGTTTGATGACCTATACAAAATGTTCATGAAGTATATGGAGGAACGAATATGAGAAATGGTATGAAAAAATGGTGCGGTTTTGTGATGGCAGCAGTAATGGTATGTGCTATGGGAATGACAGCATTTGCAGCAAACAGCCCAACAGCAAGCGGCGTAGTTAATAAAGTGTCTTCTGCAGTAGATAAGAATGGTAATGCAGTAAAAGTAGAGATTCAGGCAATACCGGAAGAATACAAAGAGGTTGCCCAAGAGATTGAGAGCATTGACAAAGTAAAAGAAGTGCTCGGTAATCAGTTTGTAGAGGGCATGGAAGTTGTAGATGTTCAGGATGTTGTAGTGGTTGGTGATAAGAGTAAAGTAGAATTCCCATTGACAATTACGTTCGAGGTACCGGGTGTCCTGTCTACAACGAAGGTAGCAGTTCTTCACTATTCAGATGAGAAGAAAGCATGGGAAGTTGTTCCAAGTAAAGCAGGAAATGGTACGATCGAAGCAACATTTGACAGTCTTTCACCAGTTGCATTCGTTGTTGATAAGAACACTTCTGCAAGTGCTGCCGGCAGTGATAGCGTAACATCTCCGAAGACAGGAGAAGGTATGACAGCATCTATTCTTGGAATCTCTGCAATCGTATTGTTCGCAGGAGCAGTTGTTTGCCTTCGTAGAAGAGAAGTAAGATAGTTGGTTTGTGAAAATTCTCTTTCTGAGATGTGAGTCTCGGAAAGAGTTTTTTATGTCATCCTATATGACTGTGATAATAAAATGTGTTGCAGAATTGCTGTGAACCTGGGAAGGAGAAGACCGGATGATATTGACAGATATCCATTGTCACATACTGCCGAATGTGGACGACGGCGCGTCGGATGCAAGGGAGACGATGGCAATGTTGAAAAAAGCATATCGTGATGGCGTCAGACGAGTGATTGTAACACCACATTATCGCAGAGGTATGTTTGAAACAGAGCAGGAGCGCATACAGAGTTTGTATCTTCAAGTGAAAAGAAGAGCAGCTCGGATCGGAAGTGATGGTATAGAGCTTTATCTAGGTTGTGAATACCACAGATACAGTGGAATGTCCAAAGATTTAAAAAGAGGACTTCGCCCTACCCTTGCAGGAAGTAAATATGTGCTCGTTGAATTTTCCGGATTAGACAGTTATTCCAAAATCAGAGCGATAATCTATGAATTGACTAATGCAGGATACATTCCCGTAGTAGCGCATGTGGAGCGGTATCCGGTGTTGGCAGAGCATATGGAAAATGTCAGGGATATGATTGAACTTGGTGCTAAGGTTCAGATTAATGCCGGTGCACTTCTCGGGAAGCAGGGGAGAAGAGTTAAGCGGTTTTGCAAGAAGCTGATGAAAGAACAGATGGTACATTTTATTGGTTCGGACTCGCACGACCTTACAGTGCGCCCGCTTTTACTTCGGGAATGTGCGGATTATGTGATGAAAAAATGGGGAAAAGAAACGGCAAGAAGAATATTTGTTGATAACCCTTCTAAGATCATCGGTAAAAGATAGGAGATTGTAGAAGATATGAAGAAGACGACGATAGAATTGAATACAATGAATTATGCGAGTGTAGAGGAATTGAAAACTTTAAGAACGAATATCTTGTTCTGCGGTGATGATAAGCAGGTGATTATGGTGACCAGTTCTGTTATGGGAGAAGGGAAGACACATGCATCTACTTATCTGGCGGCATCTCTTGCAGAACTGAAGAAAAAAGTCCTGATTGTGGATGTGGATTTGAGAAAATCGGTTATGGCTTCACGACTGGGAGCGCAAGAGATCGATAAAGGATTGTCGCATTTCCTCACCGGACAGGCAGCCATGTCTGATATTGTATATGCTACCAATATTTCCAAACTTCATGTAATCTTTTCCGGTCCTTATGTGCCTAATCCGACGGAATTGCTGTCAGGGGAGCGTTTTAAGAAGATGATAGAATCATTGCGCACTCTTTATGATTATATTATTGTTGATGCTCCGCCGCTGGGAATGGTCATAGATGCGGCAATTATAGCGAAGAGTTGTGACGGCGCAGTGTTAGTTATGGAATCAGGCGCTATCAAATATCGGGTTGCCCAGAATGTAAAAGAGAAGCTGGAGAGTACCGGATGCCCGATCCTTGGTGTGGTGCTTAATAAAGTAGACCGGAAAAAGAATGGTGGCTATTATAATAAATATTATGGAAAATATTATGGTGATGCTAAGCACGCACCGACAGATTCTCGAAGAAAGTAGATTGACAACTATAGTATAATAAAACAAAAACGATGATATAACAAAGACCGTGCAGGTTAATCCTGCACGGTTTTTAAATTACTGATATCGGAATCAATGACGAGAGAATAGTTAGTATAATATACGACAAATCCCGGTTTTGAACCGTTCGGTTTCTTTACATGCTTTTTCTCTACATAGTCAATTTCCACCTTGTCACTTCCGCGATTTTTTGAATAGTAGGCGGCGAGTCGTCCGGCTTCTTCAAAAGTGCGGTCCGGAAGTTCGTCCCCGCCTGTTTTCACGATCACATGAGAGCCGGGAGCTCCTTTTGCGTGAAACCACCAGTCGTTTCCATTGGCAAAAGAAAAGGTGAGTTCTTCGTTCTGCAGATTATTTTTCCCTACATACATATGGTAACCGTCACTGGAGATATAGTGCATTGGACGGCTCGTGATCTTTTCTTTCTTCTTGGTATATTTTCTGCGCACATATCCGGTTTGCATCAGTTCTTCCTTAATCTGAATAAGATCGGCTTCGGTGAGGGCAATATCCAGAGAATTGCTGATAGATTCCAGATAATGGATATCATCCGCAGTCTCTTGAATGAGTTCGGTCAATGCCTCAAAGGTACGTTTTTGTTTGTTATATTTGTTGAAATATTTTTGCGCGTTTTCAGTCGGTGTCAAAGTCGGATCAAGAGGAATGGTAATCTCTTCGTTCGTATAATAATTAAGAGCAGTAAGTTCCCTGGAATTCGGAGCCAAGTTATAACCGTAGGTGTGGATGAGCTCCCCGTAGACTTTGTATTTTTCACGATTCTCGGTATCACGCAATTGCTTCTTCTGCAAGTCATATTTCTTCCGGTTACGTTCTAAGGCAGTCTGAACAACGTGACGAAGATCGGCGCTTTTCTGCCGGATACGGGTGAGGGTGTTCTTTGTTGCATAATAGGTATTTAAAACTTCTGAGATAGAAGTAAATTCCTGCTTCGTATAATTAGAAAAATGCGACAGTGCGACAGCGCCAAAGTCTTTGGGCGATGTGCCGTCATAATAAATGCATGGATGGAAATGGCAGCCTCTGATATCATCCATGTAGTAAGAAAATTGTCTGAACAGATGTAGAAAGGTATCTTCATCAAGCTCGGAAGCTGGAAGCTGGGAGTCCAGACCTGCAAGAAAGCAGATGTCTTCGGCAATTACCGGACTGATACCGGTAAAGCTTGTATAAATTGCTTTGCCAAGTGGAACCGGCTTGAGGCGGAGTATCTCCATAAATGAGGATACGTCTACAGAGAGCGGGTCTGATTTCTCCATCGTGTCCGGGATAAAGTATGTTCTTCCGGGAAGTACTTCGCGAACCGAGCTCATCTGAGCGGATACGTGCTTGATGCTATCTAAGATCATATCCTTGTCGTCGCAGAAAATGATATTGCTGTGTTTGCCCATGATCTCAATGATCAGTTTCTTCTCGCACAGATCGCCCAGTTCGTTGAGATGTTCAATGTGTAAGCTGATGATTCTCTCCAGCTTTGGCTGCGAGATAGAAGTAATGCGTCCGTTTCCGATATGCTTTCGAAGCAGCATACAGAAATTCGGAGCAGTCATCGGGCTTAACTTATTTTCATCGGTTAAGTAGATAAGCGGCAGAGATGCGCTGGCTGATATATACAGTTTTCGCTGTCCTGCCGGTGTCTTTATTGTAAGCAGCAGTTCGTCAGGTTCCGGCTGTGCGATCTTCGCAATGCGTCCGCCGGTTAAGTTGTCTCTTAATTCCTGTACAAGAGCTGCAACAGTAATTCCATCAAATGCCATATGAAGGGCTCCTTCCTTGATTTAACAATCATTATCTCATAAGTATAACATAGCGTACGGTCGTAGTCCAATGATATTGAATGTGAGACGTTGACTTTGGCAAACCTGTAATTGACTTTGATAGGGAAAATGGATTATAATACTTTACAGGTGTTTGAAAAATATATAAAAAAGAGGTTTGCCATTTATGATAAAAAGTATGACAGGCTTCGGACGTTGTGAGGTTCAGGATGAGTCACGCAAATTCACGGTTGAAATGAAGAGTGTGAATCACCGCTATCTGGATGCCAATATCCGTATGCCGAAGAAATTGAATTTTTTTGAAACAGCAATCCGCAGTCTTCTGAAGCAGAGCGTGCAGAGAGGAAAGGTGGATATATTTATTACTTATGAAGATCTGTCTGAACAGCAGGTATCTTTAAAATATAACGAAGTGCTTGCGGCGGAATATTTATCGTATTTTGAAAAAATGCAGGAGAAGTTTTCTCTGGAAAATGATATCCGTGTGTCCACGCTGTCCAGATATCCGGAAGTGCTCACAATGGAAGAGCAGGCTGTGGATGAAGAGGAATTGTGGAAGGGTCTTAAGAAGGCGCTTGACGGTGCTATCCGCCAGTTTGTAGAGACGAGAACTTCAGAGGGAGAACATTTAAGAGAAGATCTGATCGAGAAGCTTGACAACATGTTGAAGCTTGTAGGCTGTATTGAAGAGCGTTCTCCGCAGATTATTGCAGAGTATCGGGACAAGCTGGAGACAAAGGTGAAGGAACTTCTGGCGGACACCCAGATAGAAGACAGCAGAATCGCTGCGGAGGTTGTAATTTTTGCAGATAAGATCTGTACAGATGAAGAAGTGGTGAGACTAAAGAGTCATATCGTACATATGAAAGAGACTTTGGTATCTGATGACAGCGGAATCGGGCGTAAGCTTGATTTTATTGCCCAGGAGATGAATCGTGAGGCGAACACGATTCTGTCGAAGGCCAATGATCTTGAAATTTCCAATATTGGAATTGAATTAAAGACAGAGATTGAGAAGGTCAGAGAACAGATCCAGAATATTGAATAGTGTCAAGAGAGGAAAAAGGTATGAAAGAGAAAGGGATTCTTATTGTTGTGTCTGGGTTTTCCGGCTCCGGCAAAGGAACCATCATGCGGGAACTTCTGAAAAAGTATGACAATTATGCATTGTCTGTTTCCGCAACTACAAGAGCACCCCGCCCGGGAGAGGAAGAGGGAAGAGAGTATTTCTTCAAATCTACAGAAGAATTTGAAAAAATGATTGCGAAAGACGAGTTGATAGAGTATGCTAGATACGTGGATAATTATTACGGTACACCGCGTGTCTACGTGGAGGAACAATTAGAAGCCGGTAAGGATGTGGTCCTTGAGATAGAGATTCAGGGAGCGTTGAAGGTAAAAGAAAAGTTTCCGGACACATTGCTTTTGTTCGTGACACCGCCGAGTGCGCAGGAGCTTAGAAGCCGTCTGGTCGGTCGTGGAACAGAGACTATGGATGTGATCGAGTATCGTATGAGCCGTGCAAAGGAAGAAGCCGAAGGTATGGAAAAATACGATTACCTTATCATCAATGATGATTTGATGGAATGTGTAGAAGAAATGCATCGGATCATTCAGGGAGAGCACAGAAGAAGCTTTCGAAATCACGAATTTATTGAGCATATGAAAGAAGAATTGAAAGGAGAATAGTGTATGTTACACCCATCTTACACAGATTTAATGAAGGTTGTGAATAAGGACGTTGAGGAGGGCGAGACAAAAGTAGTCAACAGTCGTTATTCCATCGTTATGGCAACTGCAAAGAGAGCAAGAGAGATCATTGACGGTGCAGAGCCTCTGGTAGATACAAAAGACGGTGAAAAACCGTTGTCGATCGCGATCGATGAGCTGAATCAGGCGAAGATCAAGGTGGAAGCAGAAGACTAGAATGATTTACAAGGCAGATGCCGGAAGGTATCTGCCTTTCTTCTGATATAGACAGTCATTTAAGAGGAAAGGAGACAGGCTATGAATATATTATTTATTTCGCTTGGCTGCGATAAGAATCTTGTAGATTCAGAAGTAATGCTTGGACTTCTGGATAAAAAAGGGTACAAGATCGTAGACGAGGAGAGTGAAGCAGATGTGATCGTGATCAACACCTGCTGCTTTATCAATGATGCCAAGGAAGAAAGCGTGCAGACGATTTTAGAAATGGCAGAATACAAGAAAGAGGGGCGCTTAAAGGCGCTGATTGTTACAGGATGTCTGGCACAGCGCTATCAGCAGGAAATCTTAGATGAGATTCCGGAAGTAGATGCAGTGCTTGGGACAACGTCCTATGATAAGATCACAGAGGCGGTGGAAGAAGCGCTTGCCGGGAATGGTCATGTGGAGGTGACAGATATTAATGCGCTTCCCCTTGTGGACGAGAAACGACTTGTAACAACCGGAGGGCATTTTGCATATCTTAAGATTGCCGAAGGCTGTGATAAACATTGTACTTATTGTATCATTCCGAAGTTACGTGGAAATTATCGAAGCGTGCCGATGGAACGCTTGATCAAAGAAGCGGAAGAGCTGGCAGAGCAAGGTGTGAAGGAGTTGATTCTTGTCGCACAGGAGACGACCGTTTACGGACAGGACATTTACGGAGAAAAATCACTCCATAAGCTTCTGAAAGAGCTGTGTAAGATTAGTGGAATCCGTTGGATTCGCATTCTGTACTGCTACCCGGAGGAAATTGACGACAATTTGATACAGGTAATCAAAGAAGAACCAAAGATCTGTCACTATCTTGATCTTCCGATCCAGCATGCAAGTGATGAGATCCTGAAGCGTATGGGAAGAAGGACATCGAAGAAACAGCTTGTGGAGATCATTGGGAAGCTTCGAAGTGAGATCCCGGATATTGCCCTTCGGACAACATTGATTACCGGTTTCCCGGGAGAGAGTGAAGCAAATCACGAAGAATTGATGGGATTTGTTGATGAAATGGAGTTCGACAGACTGGGAGTATTTACATATTCACCGGAAGAGGACACACCGGCAGCTGATATGCCGGAACAGATTGAAGAATCTGTAAAAGAGGATCGTCAGGCGGAACTTATGGAGCTTCAGCAGGATATCGCGTTTGACAAAGCGGAAGACATGGTAGGCAGTGAAGTTCTGATGATGGTGGAAGGAAAAGTTGCAGACGAAAATGTATATGTGGGACGTACCTACAAGGATGCGCCAAATGTAGACGGTCTGATCTTTGTACATACAGATGCGGAGCTTATAACCGGAGATTTTGCCAAGGTGAAGGTTACGGGCGCATTAGAATACGATTTGATAGGAGAGTTGATGTAATGAATTTACCAAATAAGTTAACAGTATTAAGAGTGATCATGGTACCATTTTTTGTATTTTTTATGCTGACAGATGTGGGAGGTGCTGCGAATAAATGGATTGCACTTGTTATTTTTGCAGTAGCCAGTCTTACGGACATGTTAGATGGAAAGATTGCAAGAGCAAGAGGTCTTGTGACAAATTTTGGGAAATTTATGGACCCGCTGGCAGATAAACTTCTTGTATGTTCCGCAATGATCTGTATGATTTCTACCGGTCAGCTTGAGGCATGGTTTGTTATTATCATTATTGCCAGAGAGTTTATCATCAGTGGTTTCCGTCTTGTAGCTGCAGACAGTGGGATTGTCATTGCTGCAAGCTACTGGGGGAAATTCAAGACCGTTTCACAGATGTTCATGGTCATTGTACTGATCATGGACCTGGGCGGTGTGTTTGATGTGATCGGAACTGTTTTGATCTGGGCATCTCTTATTTTGACAATCGTATCCCTCGTTGATTACGTGGCAAAAAATATACAGGTTCTGACTAAGGGAGGCATGTAGGATGTCTTTGGAAGACGAAGTTGTTGCATTGCTGAAAGATCAAGGAATTACTTTGACAACTGCTGAATCCTGTACCGCAGGATTACTTGCGGGAAGGGTGATGAATGTAGCCGGAGCTTCTGCGGTATATGAAGAAGGATATATTACATATTCCAACAAAGCTAAGGAAAAGCTTCTTGGCGTATGTCACGATACTTTAGAGCGTTATGGCGCTGTGAGCAGGGAAACGGCTTGTGAGATGGCAGAAGGAGCGGCGAAAGCGGCAGGGGCAGACGCAGCACTTAGTGTAACAGGAATAGCCGGACCGGATGGCGGCACAAAAGAAAAGCCGGTAGGTCTTGTATATATCGGTTGTTTTGTTAAGGAAAATGTGAGTGTGCAGGAATGCCATTTTGCAGGGACAAGACAGGAAAACCGGGCGGCATCCGTGGAACATGCATTGCGGATGTTAAAGGAAGAATTAAAGAAACTACAGTAGAGGATGTATGACATAAAGGAGTGGATTGCATGGAAATCAGAATGCTTGGATTACAGGAATTGTCTTTGGCTCTGGATCTTGTGCGGGAAGTATTTGAGCAGGATGTAGCGCCAGCATATCAGGAAGAAGGAATCGAAAAGTTCCGGGAATATATCTGTTATGAGGACATGAGCCGGAGATTTCAGATGAGAGAATTGTATTTCTTTGGCGCATTTGAAGGCGAGAATCTTCTCGGTGTAATCGCAGTAAGCAGAACCGGGCATATCTGTCTGTTCTTTGTACGAAATGAGCGGCAGGGAAAAGGCATCGGGAAAATGCTGTATCAAAAGGTATGTGAACTCTGCACACAGGGGCTTGCAGTGAACCGTGTGACTATGAATGCAACTCCCAATGCGGTAAATTCTTGTATGCATCTGGGAATGTATGCTGTTGACAGAGAACAAGAGGCAGGCGGAATGAGATTTACGCCGATGGAAGCTTATGCGACAGCAGGAGGGACCATGCCATCCGGGAATCATTCAAAGAAAACAGCAACGATCATTGCTGTGGCAGCAGGGATCGGGATGCTTCTTCTTGTTATGGCAATCGCCGGGTTCTTCGTGTGGGGAGTATTTCGGAGCATAAATGAATATCATCATGATTACTATGATTATCCTTATGAAGAGTTTATGCCATATGAAGAATTGCCTGGGGAGGAATACTGGTCAGAAGAAGATACCGGAGAACTGGGAGGTCTTGAACAGATTCCGGCCCATGAAGAGGACGTTTCCTATCAGGTGGAGGAAGAGACCTATAATTATTTAGATACGGAAAAGACAACCACTTACATTGAATTCCATGTGCTGTATCCGCAGCTGTCCGGAGAAGGAAGAGATTACACGAAAGTAAATCAGACGATCAAAGACTGCGCAATGGAAACGGTGGATGAGATTTATATGCATCCGGATGAAACGGTCAAAGACAAGGTTGTGCAGGCGGAAAATCCGGCACTTGTCAGCAATGTGGTATACAAGATCTGTTATCAGTCCGAGCATTTCATAAGTATTGCATTTCAGGACAACTATGCCAAGGGCGATGCCGACTCCTATGGCGGCGATCTGAGAACGCTTAATATTGGCCTGGATGATGGAAAAGTGTACGAGATCAAGGATGTTGTAACGCTGGATGATAAATTTATGAATCAATGGCTTGACGTCATGCGTTCGGAAGCGGAGAATGATGCACTTCTGAAAGAACTTGATCTTCAGGAAATGAAGGAAATCTTACAGGGCGAAATAAAAGAAGATACCTATAAAGAGAATTTCTTCGTGTATGAAGAAGGAATTGAGATTGGCTTTGATTTTAATTATTCAGAAAATGACGAACATGATCTGGGGTATATGTGGGTGACAGCGCCATTTGATTGGGATGAGATTGAACCATACAAAACAGACCATAAATTTTGGGATATGCTTCAAAAATAAGTGAAAGTGACAATTGACGAATCTTGTAAGATGTGAGAAAATAAATGTAGTA
>OFMG01000240.1_pt1 | contig 85546 bp, 115 predicted proteins | sample 1541751 | NCBI WGS metagenome assembly OFMG01 (sample SAMN04209232, study PRJEB22552) | human gut metagenome | biome: gut; material: feces | host: Homo sapiens | place: USA: Oklahoma
CGCGGCTGTCGCCCTTGATAATACCCATAGCGCTTAGCGTAGAAACCGCCTGATTGTACCACTTGTCACTCGATACGTCCGCATACTTGTTGGTCTTGGTTGCGTTTGCCGTTCTGGTCTCCTCGGTCAGCAGACGGAAGAAGATCGTAGCCACCTCAGCGCGGGTGATGCTGCTCTGCGGGTGAACGGTCTTATCCGGGTAGCCGACAATGTACGCGAAATGATCCTCGCCGTTCAGCATGCTGGGCGTCTTGCTGCGGGAGTTCTTCACCGTCTTAGCATTCTTGTCCGACGTAGAGCTGCTGGTGGATACATCCTTCTTGGATACGGCAATCTTTTCATTGCTCAGCTTATAGCCTTCAGGAGCCGTCAGTTCCTGACAATACAGGTTGCTCTTATCGGTAAGGCTGCGATAATTGCTCGAACCCATGCTGAATCGAACGATACCGTTGCGATCCGAAGTTGCGGTAGCGATCTGCTTGCCGTCCAGATACAGGCCGAACTTTGCGCCGCTCAGCGCCTCACCGTCCTGCGCGTCTACCTTCTTGAGGGAAATGTAGTAGTGGGTGGAAGAAGAACCACCGCCGCCGCCGGAGGAACCCTTGGTGAAGGTGTAGGTGTAGGTCACACTCTCGGTAACCTTGGTATCCTTCGTGATGTCCTTATCCCAGGACTGGCTTGCCGTTCTGGAATAGCTGCTGATCATGCCGGTGGGAATGGTATTGCCCAGAGTAGGAGCGGGAGTAACATCCTCCCAGACACCGGTTTCCTTATTCTTGGTTTTCAGCGTGAATACCTGAACCTGAGCGTCCGTCTTTCCGTCCTTCCAGGTACCGCCAACAACCTTGTAGGTTACAACGGCCTGATACTTGTCGGGGATGTTGTCCGGCTTATTCTCGGAGCCAATCTTATCAGCCGCAAAATGTGCCGTATACGTAACCTTGTCGCCGCCATTCAGAGTCTGTGCGACAAAAGGATTCACGCCGGTCTTGCCGTTATCCTTCGTCCAGATATCGAATGCGAAATTCTTGTTGGGCATCGGGGTCACGTTGGTCGGGGTAACAGAGTCGGAATACTTGCCATCCTTACCCTTTTTCAGCGTAAAGACCTGAGTGGTCTTTTCGCTATCCTTGCCAACCGTGCCATTCGGGTCTGCGAGGAAATTTACTACCGCCTGCTGGCAGTCGGGAGTGCCGTCACCGCCGTTGGTCTTATCGTCCTCATCGTTCCACTCATCCAAGTAGTAGTAGAGGTCGATAGCCTTTCCATCGGTGTCGAGCGTCATGGTTTCTGCATTATATGCATCACCATTTACAGTCGTCTTAGTGCGATCATAGAAATAGTTCTGACCGTAATAGGTCTGATTGTTTTCCAGATGCTTAATCAGATCAAAAATCTTCGTACCCTTCTCTGCCGACTGCACCGTGATGTTCACTGCTAACTCCTCAACACCCTTTTCATTGATGTAATGCTGACGAGTGGTGTAATTCAGCTTTTCTGTCGGCTGAGCAGCGTCTTCCCACATAGCATAGAAGATAATCGGCTTCTCGTCAAAGATGCGCTTGTGTGCAGCTGCCGTTGCAGACGTTTCCACCAGAGGATATGCAACAATCTTATCAGAAGGTTTGCCGTTCTCATCCAGTTTTACGCCCCAACCCGAGAATTTCTTGCCATCCTGTACCGGATCAGGGGTAATCTTCTCTACCGTATCAGAAAGATTAAACTTCTTCGATGCCGTGGTCTTGTCGGCATTCATCGTGTAGCCAGCAACATCTGCTGCCCATGCGCCGCCGTTGGCATCAAAGGTGATGGTTACGACGTTCGACTTCCAATTTGCCTTAAAGGTGATCGTAGTACCACCCGGAACGTTTTCCATGGTGGTCGCAGGATTTACCGGCTCCGTGCCGTTATCCTTAGTCCAATAATCAAATACAAAACCGTCTTTGGGCTGAAGCTCCACGTTCGTCAGAGCCCGAGTCACATCGCCCTTGGTTGCATTATCCTTAAAGGTGAATACCTGAACAGCGCCCTTACCGGTGACAGCGCCCTTGTTAGCATCTGCGCTCTCGAACTTCACAAACGCCTGATACTTGTCGGGGATGCCGTCCTTGTTTTCGTCCTTTGCGTAATAAACCTTGATTACTCCCTGATCCGCAATGGTATCGGGAATAGATGCAGGCTCTGTTTTTTCAAAAACGTATCCCGCATACTTATCTGTGGTGTTGATATCTGCCTTGTTAACAGTCAAGGTGTTGCTTCCAACCCAAATCTTCTGCTGCACCGTCTGCGTATCGTCTATCTTTCCGTCCTTGTAGTACTCAACGCTGTACGATGCGTCCTTGGTGGCGCTTTCGTCCTTGGTCCACTGTGCGGTAAAGGTTACATTCTTTTCCGGCATGGTGAACTTGTTATCGGTTACGGTGACGCCTTCCGGTGCCTGCCACTCAGTAAACTGATACCCCTTCTTGGTAAACGTGTTCTTCTGAACAGTTACAGTTGCACCCGGGATATAAGCCTTTGTATCGGAGACTGCACCGCCATCGTTGCCATTGCCGTTATAGGTCACGCTGTAAGCCGTAACTGCAACTTCAGGAGATTCGGTCAGCTCGGTTTTGCCATTCTCGCCATATGCCAGACCTGCATTCTTTGCATTCTTTGCTTCTGCAACATTGGTAGGATAATTATACGTACCTCTCTGCCACGTTGTGCATGCCGTATCTGCTGCGATATTGAATTCCAACTGCAGCTTATGCCCCTGCCAGGTACCATTCTTCTTAACAACCAGATTATCCTTGTCAGAATAGTCAAATCCGGTAACTTCAATGGTCTTTCCCGTTAAGGTTACTGTCACCTTACTGGTGATATCTTCCGGCGTTCCCCATGCAGGTGTTGCATCCGTACCGGAAGCCGCTACCTTGGAAACCTTCACGCCGTCACTGACCGTACCGTCCTCATCTGCAGTAATACCATTGGGAACAAAATATTCAGAAATGGTATCCGTCAGAACAGACTTTTTATCTGCTGCAACGCCAGACGTGATATCTGTGCTAATTTCGCCGAAAATGTTCGTCAATTCGCTTGCCTTGCTGGCTGCCTTGTAGTAGCTGCCCTCAGCAGGATCACCCAAATCGATATTCCAGTTCCATCCTTCTTTGTTCGCGGTAGCATTGGGATAATTACTGGACACGGCATTCATATACTTATTGATGTCGCTATTCGTATCATCCGGGTCAGCATCCTTCATAACACCAATGGTATAAATCTTAGCACCATCCGTTTTCAGCGCCTTTGCACTGTTGATGGCATCAGCAGCCACCTTGTCATCAAAACCATTGTCATGATTCGGTTCGCCATCCGTGAAGAAAACAACAACCTTATGACGATCCGCAGCAGAACCCTGCAATGCCGTTTTTGCAAGTGCCATGCCATAGTCAGCAGAGGTCGCACCGGCTGCGGTCAATTTGTTGACTTCCGCTTTCAGGTCATTCTGGCCCTTCTGATCAACCGGAGTCAGTCCCTTGACAATCTGGGAATAATTATTCTTATTAGTAACAAGCCAACCAGTGTCATACGTATCATTGCCAATATTATTGCTCTGATCACCTGCAAACTTTAATATAGAAACTAACTACACTTTTACCTGCTTCTAAGTGCTGTTAACTGCTGTAATACCAACGGTTTTTAGAACAGATAAGAGTAGTTAAAAGTGGGTAAGTGCAGGTAATTCGTATATTATTTCTGCACTATTCATACAACCATATTCCTACACTTCTTGATGCGGTTGGTTTTATTTCTACACCTATACTCCTACACTAAAAGCAAGCTTGGCAAGGTCTATTTTATTTTCTCAATCTCCTCCCGAAGCCAAGCAAATTCGCGGCGAGTGTAGACCTTTTCTGTGATGTCGGAGATCTTGTGACCTACCATATATTTGATGGCATACTCATCCACCCCATAGCGTTTTGCCATGGTCACAAAGTGGGTGCGACCATCGTGAGGACGGTGCTCGGGGTTTAGTTTCAATTCGTCACGGATACGCTCGAAGGCTTTCTGATACCGAGCATAGGTCAACTCAAAGTTCTTCTTGTTTCGGTTGTTGGGGTCTGCCCAGTTAAGCAGATATGGGCTTCCGATTGCTTCTGCTTCTCGATATTTTTTGAGTACCAGCTCCTGAATACGGGAATGAATGGGGACAACACGATTCTCACCGGCATCCGTCTTCATGCCGCCTTGAAATGTCCAGTTCTCTAAATCCACATCCTTTAGTTCCAGTAGTCCCAGCTCTTGAGGACGCCAGCCGGAGTAGCACTGGATGAGCAGGATGTCGATGCCGCGTTTCTCATCGATATTATTCCAGAGCAATTCCATTTCATCATCTGTAAAAGCGATATGCCCCTTCTTTACCTTCTGGATCTCTTTGACGGTTTCTTCCGTGAGGTTGAAGGTTCTGGAATAGTTTCGATCCACTAATTCATATTCCAATGCATAGTCCAGCATCATGTTAAACATGGATTTGATTTGGTTCTTCATAGTGGCTGTTGGATGCTGCTCTCTGCCTCGAACAGTAGCCACGCCCTCTTCCATACAGCCTTTTACATGACGGGCTCGAATGTCCATAACTCGCATCTTGTAAACTGCCGAACAGTAAGGCCAAGCACTGGTCACCGCCTTTGTACTCTTGACGGTCTTTTCGTATTCTGGAAGCCACTTGTCATAGAGCTCTTGCATGGTGATGGCTGTTCCGAGGTCATACGGATTCTTGTTATATTCCACCAGAGCAGCATAGGCATCGTTGTAAGTGGCAAAGTACGATTCCGGCTTGAGCGGTTTGCAAATGGGTCTCCCGTCCGAGGTTTTCCCCACCGTTACCATAGCCCGAAACGGGTTTCTCAAATTACGATTTTTGATCTCACTGATCTGACCAAAGCCATTCGGCAATCGCCGTCGCTTGTTGGATTTGCGAGGTCTTTTTATTTTTTCAGAAGGTTTCAGAGGATATCCGCAATGAGGACAGGCATTTGCCTTATCGCTCACTGGCAGTTCGCACTCTGGGCATTGTGTTAGCATATGTCATCCCTCTTTTTCAAGGCTTTTATTTCTTGGCGTTCGATTTTATCAACGATATGACCGCCCACTACATGGAGCAGAAAAACGCCTCCCGTAAATAGCAGCGCGCCCCAGGCTCTCTGATTTTTGTTGTACTCTTTTACGCCGCCCTGCACGGTATAGACTTCGTGCAAGTGTTTGGCTGGGTTTACATGCTTTCTCATCGGATATCTCCTTTCGCAAGATTTTCAATGGGTTTTATGGAGGTGTTCTATATGAAACATATGACGAGTGCGCAAATTGACGAACTCAATACGCTTTTGGAAAAACATGGGAAAACTTTAACGGCATTCTACAACGAGGGAATGGCGCAAGGAGCTAAAAATGTTACCGTTGGCGTCTTGATTAGTACGGGGATTCTGCTTAGCATTCGGATTATCAAAACAATTATCGAAACACACAAAGAGAGGGAGTCCTAACCAGGACTCTTTCTTTTTTACCTCTTGCACCGTCCGTCTTAATCATATATGATAAGTGTATGAATTGTCAAGCATATTCCTACACAATATTTTTAACTTAGATTAGAGGCATCGTATATGGTTATGCAGGATCAATCGACCTGCCCCAAATGTGGCGGAGAATTGAAATACTATGACAGTGTGCCACGGCTGGTACGGACGAAGGGTCGGCAGACTACAAGAGTGTTGATCCGGCGTCTACGATGTACGCGGTGTAGAATGCTGCATCGGGAATTGACGGAGTTCTTGTTCCCCTACAAACAATATGAGTCCGAGGTAATTATAGGAGTTCTGGAAGGCCTTATTACCTGTGAGACAATAGGGTTTGAGGATTATCCTTGTGAGATGACGATGCTGCGGTGGTTGTCGCAGAAAGGACAGCTCCTGTTATGGAGGTGATTTCAATGGATAAAATCAGAAAACTTAATCGAGTTGTCGCGATGAAGGACTTCGGAAGAGCGGTATTTGGTACGCTGTCTATGGCAGTGGGAATGACTTTGCTGGGTAAAGTTATCTATGGCAGAGGTGTTCGTGCCAATCAAGCGTATTTATGCCATGCGTTTCCAGAGGAGTACGACGCGATGACAGCAAAGTTAGAGCGAATACTGGAGGAAGGCCATTGAGAGATAATCTGAGAGACGCGATACAGCGTCTCTCTTTCTTTTCTTCGCAGGTTTCACAGCCTCCTTTATGGAAAAACCCATTAGCGAAAGGAGACAATAAAATGAAACTAATACCTGTGGAGTCGATCCCGAGAATGAAAAGCAACCATAAGTTGCAGGAACTGATTGAGGAATTTATAAACGGCGATGCTGATATCGTGAAAGTTGAGTTCGGCGCAGACGATTATAAAAGTCCTGCGGTATGCAGATCCTGCCTGGCGGCTGCCATTAAACGCTCGGGGCATTTTATCAGGGTTTGGCGTCGTGGAGATGAGATATTCCTGAGCAAAGGGATTTAAGGAGAGGAGCCGTATAAAACGGCTCTTTTCTTTTTATGCGATGAGGACATTTTTAACCTAAGATAGACTTTTCTATTCTAAGTTAGATACCCCCCAAAAAAATGACTTCGCCCTCCCAACACAAAGCGGTCTGGAATGGGCTTTGTATCCGAGCGCCGCAGCCGGTAGCACAACCACTTATGTCCCGGATGACTGGAAGTTCGACGGTAGTCGCTCAGGCCTGCGCCATGGCGGTCTCTATGCCCAGAACCAGGGCCGCGGACCATTTTGCGTTAACTGCTTCGATGCGTCAGACGCCAGCTCCAACATGGGCTGTCGCCTCCAGGAGCGTCCGCCAAAGGCGGCGTGAGAATTTTTGTTTCGCAGTTCCAACAAAGTCCTTTATGGAGGTGATGGTTTTGAAGACCAAAGAGATTTTACAAACTGTAGGGACGATGGTCCTCGTTGGTGCTGCATCCACAGCAGGCGCAGCGTTATGGACAACAGTCCTGGAGAGGAAGTTTCTGCTGGCCAGAGCAAAGCTGACACAACCGAAGTCGGACAAAATTATATTTGTGGACTTCCGAAAGACAAGGAGGGATTTGGGCCGCTAAACAGCGGCTCTCCCTTTTTTCGCACAAACGGCACTGCCTATTATGGAGACAAATATTATGAGAGGTGATTTGTATGAACAAACAGAATTGGAGCGAAAAGCCTGTCACTTGGGGCGGTTACCTGAAGTTATGCGGTATCTGCTACATCATTTCGATGTTATTCGGGCTGGTGTGGTACATCGCATTCTTTGAGCCAACCTGGTATCAGAGCATCAAAGGCAAAGCCAAGAAATTGGTCAGCAAATTGAAACGAAATTAGAACGGTCTCCAAAGAGCGGAGTCACTAAACAGCGGCTCTTCTCTTTATTTCCACCGAGGTTGTTTTTACTGGGAGGCGGTTCCTATCTTAGAATAGCCGTTGAAAGGAGGTAGACGCCGATGGATGAACAAGAGTTTCGTTCCGGATCGGTTCCAGTGGCCGTAGTTGCCAGGGTGTATGGCAAAGATGCATCCTGGGTCAGAGCCGGAGTCATTGCCGGCTGGCTACCAATCGGAAAAGCAACCCGAGGAGGTCAACTGGTGACTGATATTCAAGACATGGACTCTAAGCTGGGTCGGATCAACTTTTACATCTCCCCAAAACGGCTTTATGAGGAGACCGGATATTTGTGGAAAGGAGAACGACGGTAATGGCAAATGATATTCGGCCAGAGGTCTCCCAGAAAAACCCCTACTGGATCGGGAAGCACCGCTACTATGAACTGAAACATTTTTGTCTGCAATATCCCATCTGGAAGAAAGCCTATACGGCCCTGGATGGGTTGAGCCGGCGACCGGGAGATCTGGAGGTATTCGTGAAAAGTGGACAGTTGACCAGTGACCCCACTGCTCGCTGCGCTATATCTCGGGCTCATTTCGCAGATCGTATGGAAATGGTGGAACAGTCGGCCATCGAGGCTGAACCAGAGCTATACCCCTATCTATTGCGAGGTGTAACCGAGGGGCTTTCCTACGACACGCTCAAAATGAAGTACGACATCCCCTGCTGTCGAGATGTCTATTACGCCGGGTACAGACGGTTCTTCTGGCTGCTGAGCCGAAGGAGGGATTGAGATGCGAGTGGTCAATGTGGCGGTCAGGCAGTGTTACCGGTTTAACTGCCCGATTTGCGGGAGTAAGCTTGAGGCGGATCACGACGAGTTAGTTGACCTGGGTGGGAAGACAAGTCAGTTCTGGTGTCCGGTCTGTCGAAAGGAACGGTATCTTCCATGGAGTGCTCTTAGGAAGCGGATCATTTACGAAGATCAGTCCGCAGAATAAGCAGGTGCCTTTATGGAGGTGATGGTTATGTCAATGACGGATAACGAATTAACGATTATACGTGCTGAAATTGAAGCTAATTTAGAGAAACGGAGACGTAAACAAGGTTACAGCATAGAAGAGGGGAACAGAAATGAACTTCTAAAAAGAGTATGGAGGATTTACAACAGAGACCCCAATCTATTCAGAATGGAATTGATGAATGCGGCGAGTTTCATAAAACAGAACCTGGAACAACATGACATTAGTTAATTTATATTCGTTTGCAATGCTTAACTATAAGAAATGGATTGAGCCGTGTAATAGCGGCTCTTTCTTTTTATATTTTACGCAGAAACAGCAACGACGTTTATGGAAATCCGAAACTTAGGAGGTATATTTATGAGATTGTTTTACGGCAAGAAAGTACACGCCACAGTTGCTATCGCGGGAATAGTTATATCAGCGTATGCGATTTATTGGCTTAGTAGATCGGATGAACTGCAACAAATTATTGACGCGGTTACGGAAAATGGCAGTATAAAATTGTCTTGCTGGAATCAGCGAACGGGAAAGAAAATACCAATTCATATGTATTCGGAGTAAAAGATTGAGCCTGCGGAAACGCGGGTTCTTTCTTTTCTCTTTCTCCGCACGCAGACGACCGGAAATCGTGTTATATTCATAACCTGAAAAATTCCCGGGTGGGTTTTTTGAGAAAACAATTCAAGGAGGCACTACAATGGAAATCGTAATTGGTATTTTGGCGCTGGCGATCGGCGCATTGATTGGGTTTTATATCGGAAAAGCAAAGTTTTACATCCGGCCCATTGGCGATTTGCGTATTGACCAGTCTGATCGGGACGATGGTCCGCACTTGTTCTTGGAGTTGGATGCAAATGTTCCGGCTGTACTGTCACAAAAGTATGTCGCTTTCCGAGTCAAGGCTGAGGACTTCGTTTCGCACGAATGACACCGACTATTATGGAGCCAACTTTATATTTTGAAAGGAGAAAACAAATGGCAGAAATCAAAACTTTGTTGGATGATGTGATTGAAACGGAGATCCGGAACCTGAAGCAGTTTTCGTCCGATGACGAGGGCAAGGCGGATGCGATTCGAGATCTTGCAGCCCTTCACAAGCTTCGTATTGAGGAGATTAAGGCTCAGACTGACGCGGAAGAGAAGGCTCAACGCCGGGAAATGGACAGTGAACAGCGCAAGGCAGAACTTGCCGGAAAGGACACTGACCGGACTCGGGATGAGGAACTTCAGAAGTGTCAGCTGCGAGAGCAGAAGATCGACCGATATGTAAGAGTGGGTGTAGCGGCTGTAGAATTGATGGCACCGTTGGTGTTCTACGGCATCTGGATGAAGCGAGGCTTCAAGTTCGAGGAGTCCGGTGTTTACTCATCCACCACATTCAGAAATCTGTTCAGTCGTTTTAGACCGACGAAGTAACGAACAGGCTCGAAAAATGAGGAGACCACGCAAACAGCGTAGTCTCTTCGTTTTACCGCATGATTAACATGGTGTTTTATGGAGAAATCCGAATTTAAGGAGGTTTTACAAATGAAAATGACAGAGGAAGAAGTGAAGCGAGCAAGACTAATTCTACGCATTGGGCGTGCACGCCGCTTATATGACGCTGGAAAAAACGCAGAAGAAATTGCAGCGGTTGTAAGAGAGCCTGTTGCGTTAATGGAAAAATGGATCAACAACTTCAAAATCATTGATGAGAAAAGGCACATCCAAAACGGGTAACTCCATGATGGCAAGGGTTCTAACAAGGGCTCTTGCTTTTAGTCAGGGTCCCAACCGGAACCCATATCTTCGATTTGGTCTTCGCCATTTCCCCAGTTTGCGCTAATATCAAGAAGAGCACAACTGTAACAAACATTGCCATCGGGGTATTGGTCATCGTAAACACCCTTAAAATATTCTCGACTGAGCTTTCGTCTTACGGTGGCGACATCAAATTCTTTACCACATTCTATACAAATAGCCATACTTGACCCTCCAATCACAAGTGATGTCTCCATTTTATCATAGCCTTCGCCAAATATACAAGGCGCTTTATGAGGAAGAGAGCGCTCTTTACCTCGAAATTTAGCCGAAGGCCGAAAGGCCCTTTGGACTATTTAGGAGGTAATGCAAATGCGTAAGAAGGGTAAAAAGGTCATTATTCCGGAGGGTACCGAATTGATGGATTACCTGAACCAAGGGTACGCCATCTGCAATCGGTGCGGAGCGGTTATGGATCTGAAAGAAGATCCCAGAGGTGGATGCGATATTTACGCCTGCCCATCGTGCGGATGGGAAATTGACGAAATGGAGTACGAGTATGAAAGCGGAGATCCTATGGAGCTCGTGCAAGATGAAAGAGGCGATGACTACCTGATCTTCAGGGATGATATGCCGCCTGCTGGTTGCAGAGCGTGCGGAGGACCATACCCCCATTGCAAGGCGTCGTGCAAAATGTTCGATGACTAAGCATTGACCTACGCGGAGGAGAAGTTCTGTAACAGGGGCTTTTCCTCTTTATATTTTGGAGGAACCATGCGATACCACTACGAGAAACCTAAAATCTATTTATCCATGTATGGGAAGCGTTATCTCTGTGACCATCCGGTCTACCATTCATGCACCTTATTTGAAATAGACGATCGAGGCTTGGCTGTTATTCAGCAGCGATTTGAACCGGAAACAAAATCTACTTTCTGGACTGAAATCGACGACTGGCTCACCGATCCATTATATTTGCACCCGGGATTCCGAGCGTTCTTTGATAGCCGGGCCGTGAAGGGTACGGACGGGCTCTACCCCACGGTGACTATTCGGCAGATCATGTGGGCATTGAAAATGAAGCCAATTCCAAAAGAGCCCTGGGAAACGGTCTTTGACCATTCGCCAATTTAACAAACTCCTTTATGAAGAACCAATAGTATTTGAAAGGGGTTTTTGGCATGAAAACATTAAAAAACAAACTTTGTTCGGTTGTATTGGTACTCTGCGGATGTGTGCCCACATTTGTAGATAATGATGCAACCACACTGGTGTTATTTGGAATGATCGCGGTGCCGATGTTCTTTGCGAAAGAAAATTGGATCTGCTGAGGGAAGGCCCAGAAACGGGCTCTTTCCTTTTATATTTGCGCTCATTTCACAGCTCCTATTACGGAGAACGATGCTCATTAAGGAGGTTAAAGGAGCATGGACGAAATGAGAATTGAATCGAAATTTACAACAATGATTGCATCTAAACTTGCAGAGAAAGTTGTTCGGGACAAGTTGGGCTATGATGTTGATATCAGGCTGAACCGTCTTCGGACAACGGTGATGGAAGAGAAGATGCATGTGGAATTAAATCTTGATTTGGAGCTTACAAAGGAAGAGCTGAACAAATTGCTGAAAAGCATCGGAATCTGAGGCGAAGGCCCCGTAACAGGGGCTTTTGTCTTTCTTCCGCAGATTTTGCATTTCCTATTATGGAGAGGAAGTTAGCTCAGTGGTAGAGCGCCGGACAAACCCGTCCGGAGGTCATCGGTTCGAGTCCGATACAACCTCTTTAAGTTTTTGCCGAGAAAGGAGAAATGGCGGCATGGAGAAAACAGTTTATATTCATTATGGAGCGTCGGTCTTTGACTCGGCGAAAGGGTTCCCGATTAAGAACTGTCCTCACTGGAATAAACCCGTTGGAGGTCTCTGGGCATCTCGTGAGGCGGCTACATTTGGATGGCGCGACTGGTGTGAGGGCGAAGAACCAGACTGGATCGAGTTGTCTAAGTTCTTTCGGTTTACTTTGCGGGACGGGGCAAAGGTAGGCGTGATCCATAGCATTCCCGATTTGTGCCGACTGCCCACAGTAGACGATGATCTTTTCCGGTGGTCTTCAAAGATACTCGATTTTGAAGAATGTCTACGACAGGGATGGGATGCTATAGAGCTATGCTGGTATGGAGAGGAGTACAAAGACCAGCGCGGTACAGACAATATGTACTACGGTCTCTATGGATGGGACTGTGACTGCATTCTCATACTTAATCCAGATGTAGTCGTTCAAATCTGATTTATATTTTGAAAGGAGAAAATGATGGGAAAATATCGCATTCATGACTTCTGCGAGGAGCTAAATTATAAGGACATTATCCTTTATGTTCACGAGGAAATCGATTTTCAGGAGCTTTATAGAAAATTGAAAAATGATTTGGTGAATCACCTATATCGATTTGATTCTGTGAAAGCAAATCGCCTATTTTATATCGAGAACTGCGATTTACAAGATGTAAACAACAAAGAAGTTGCGGAGCTTTTCGATAATGGTTATTCGGTTCTACAGTTGAGAAAAGATGGTGATGGTTTCTTCATTAAAGTCCCTGATTTGCTATAAATGAAAGGAGAAAATCAAAATGGAAATTAAAATTGTAGGTGAAATCAAGTTCAGAAACTATACGCTTTCCGTTTACGGGGATCTGGACGAGCCTTTGTTTAAGGCTGCGGATGTGGCTGAGCTGATGGAGTACAGCCGCAATAATATCTGGGGCATGGTCAATCTCTGTGAAGAGGATGAGAAGATTATGCTCCCCGTGGTGAGCGGAGGTCAGCGCCGGCAGGTCACATTCGTTACAGAGACCGGCCTCTATAACATCTTTGCTCAAAGCCGCAAGAACATTGCCAGAGCATGGCGAAGAGTCGTTCATGAAGAACTGATCGCCCTGCGCCGTTCCAAGGGACAGAATGTTGCAGAACAATTTGAGGAGTGGGATCACATGGCCGACTCTATTTACTTTGACGAAGAGACCGGACAACTCATGCGTTCTGTGACCGTAGCAGGCGGGGATGTTGAGCAGGTCCCCTATAATCCTTAATGCGATGAAGGCTGAAGCTTTGTATGATCGTACGGTCATGGGGCAGCTCATAACCGATTACATTTGTGATATTGAATGGAATATGGATCAGACTGCTGCAAGCGACTCTTATTTCAAGGAACTCGGATTACAAAAGTTTACATTGGAACAGCTACTCTCGGAGCTTAACGGACATAAAGAAGACTCTCCAGCAACAATCGTTACAAGGTTTGTGGAGAGGATGTCTGTAACTGCAAAAGAAGATGATCCGGGTTTTGTCTTCTCCATCTCCAGAGATGCGGCACAGTCGATTCTCGATGGATTATATTTTGATTGAGCTATAAAGGAGGCTCCTAATCTTGAAACCTAAACAAAACCTACTTCAAAGGGCTGGAAAGTCAATGAAGAAAGCGGCTCCAACCATATTAACTTGTGTCAGCGCAGCCGGGGTTGTGATGACCGCAGTCCTTACAGCCAAAGCAACTCCCAAGGCACTGCGGTGTCTGGAAGAGGCAAAAACGGCTAAAAATGCTGAAAATGGCGAGAAATTGACCCGAATGGAGATGATAGGAGCGTGCTGGATGACCTACGCACCGGCAGCGATCGCTGGAATCGCTACAATCGGGTGTATTTTCAGTGCAAATGCCCTAAATAAGCGTCAGCAGGCAGCTTTGGTCAGTGCATACGCTCTTGTGAGCAAATCTTACAATGAATACAGGCAAAAAGTAAAAGAGGTCTACGGAGCGGAGGCCCATCGAAAAGTGATGGCTGCTTTGGCAGCGGAAAAGAGCCGTAGTCCTCATATTTCTTCCGAGTCTCTATGCCGCATAACTTCGCTTGATTTTGAGGACTCTGGTGAAGAAGAACGGTTGTTTTACGACAGTATCAGCGAACGATATTTTCAGGCAACCATCAGTCAAGTGCTTCAGGCAGAGTATCATCTCAATCGGAACTTTGCCCTCAGTGGAGGATTTATTACACTGAATAATTTCTATGAGTTTCTTGGAATCTCAACAATTCCAGAGGGCGATACGATTGGCTGGATGGTTTCGGACGGACTCTATTGGGTGGACTTCGATCATCACAAAGCCGCAGTTGATGACGGGCTTAATGGAGAAGTTGAATGTTATATTTTAGACATTCCGTTTCCACCTATGACTGAGGAAGAATACAACGATTTCCTTTGATCCGCAGAAACAACATCTCCTATTATGGAGAATCTATAAAAACTGGAGGTTAGACTTTATGGAACAGAAAGCGATTTTCAAAGTCTTGTCCTTTGTGGGACTGGCTCTTGGCGGGATTGGTACATTGCTATCCAGCTGGGCGGAAAACAAAGAACAGGACGCCATGATCGAGGAGAAGGTCAATGAAGCCTTGGCAGCCCGTGGATATGGAGAGACTGAAAGTGAGGAGCCCTGACAGGGGCTCTTTGCTTTTGTCAGAGCCGATACACATGAACGAACGGGCACTGCTCCACTTATTTGCCGTTATGGAGCAGTACGAGGATGCTCCATACTCCGACTGGCCACAGCATGAGGCCGAGGAGATTTCTTTCTCCAAATGGGCAACGGTGGAGATTACACAACAAGTATGGGATCATCCATGGACTATGGCATCGGAGACGATCGAGAAATTCGCCTTAAAAATGGAGGTTTTCGCAGCTACCTCCATGACTGATGTTCAAAGCCGCATTTTCAAAATTGCTGCGGAAACTGCTTGGAGTCTGCTGGAGAGTATTCAGGAGATCGAGCAGTAGGATACATACGATGGGAGGAACAACATTGTGAACAAACAGATTGTTAAAAACGCATGGCGATCATTGCGGAAAACGGTTCAAAAACATAGTCCGGAAATCCTGACAGGAATTGGGATTGCTGGCATGATTGCCACGGCCGCTATTGCAGTAAAGGCCACGCCGAAGGCCCTTAAAATGATCGAAGAGAAGGAACAGGAAGTCGGCAAGGCACTGACTGGACCGGAAACAGTCAAAACTGCTTGGAAATGTTATATTCCGGCAGCGGTGAGCGGTGTCTGTTCAGCTGCCTGCATTATCGGAGCCAGTTCCATCAATGCTCGTCGGAATGCAGCGCTTGTAACCGCCTATACCATTTCGGAGACGGCACTCAAAGAGTATAAGGGTAAAGCTGTCGAAATTGTAGGCGAAAAGAAAGAGCAGGCCATTCGGGATGCAGTAGCTCGTGAGAAACTGGAAAATGCTCATGTTACAGAGCGAAAATTCGTTCCTACTGGCCGAGGTGAGACCCCCTGCTTTGATCCATTGACCAATGCGTGCTTCAAGTCTGATATTGAGACACTTCGCAGAGCCGAAAATACGCTCAATAAGCGTATGCGTGAAGAAATGCGGATCACGGTCAATGAATTCTTGCAGGAAATTGGCCTTGAGCCCTGCGACAGCTCGATTGGAGAAACAATGGGCTGGGATATTGACAAGGGTTACATCGAACTTGATTTTAGTTCCCAGCTCGTAGAAGGCATTCCCTACCTTGTCATTGGGCATAGCATTCCACCCACTTATCTCGGTTGGTAAAATCCGCAGAAATAGCAACTCCTGTTATGGAGAACCATCCATGAAAACTTATATTTAAGGAGGACTTAATAATGGAAGAGATGAACGCAAGAGTGATGGAGAACGAGGAACTCGACGAAATTACTGAGGTTGATGAGGTTTCCGAAAGCAGCAGTGCTGGCGCATTGGTTGCTGGAATCGCCGGTGGTTTCTTGGCCTACGCTATGATTGGCGGGGTGAAGAAACTCTGGGGGATTGTTGGCACCAAGGTGGCCGAATACAAGGCTGCACGGAAGGATCAGACCGAAGTGGTGGATGCGGAGTACGCCGAAGTCGACAATGCGGAAGACTCTGACACGGAAAGCTCTGAGAAGTAAGAGCAAAAGAGGTTCGCTGAAGGGAGAGTACCTATAACAAGGTGCTTTCCCTTTTTCATTTTTATATTTACAAGGAGGAAACGCAATGGCGGATTACCCTAATAATTCCCATAGTGCGAGAGAAAAAACGGGTGCTGCCGCAGCTCAACCTGAGAAGAAGCCACTGGAAAAGGTTGTTACCGGTGCGGCGAAGACAAGAAAGAAGAGCGAAGCGAGGAAGTTCTTCAACATCTTTGTTCCGGAAGATACGGACAGTGTTAGAGCGTCCATCTTGGCAGATGTCATTGTTCCGGGTGTTAAGAACGCTATCGCTGATGTGGTCAGCATCATGCTTTTTGGAGATTCAGGCCGACTGGGAAGTCGTAAAGGCGGTTCCAGAGTTGGTTACCAGAAATTCTATGATGATCGTCGGGATGACCGCAGAGCATACGGACGCCCCAGAGCAGCTGTCACCTTTGAATGCGATGACATCATCTTTGAGACCTACGGAGATGCCGCTTTGGTCTTGGAGCAGTTGGAAGCTGCAATCGCCAACTATGATGTGGCATCGGTAGCAGATCTTTACGATCTGGCAGGTGTGACTTGCCCCAATTACACAGCCAATAAGTATGGTTGGTCCGATCTTCGTAGAGCGAAGGTCATTCATACACGGGAAGGTTATATGCTTCAGCTTCCCAGAACGGAGGAGCTGCGCTAAGAGGAGGTGTTGGTCGTGTACGGTTATACCACGCCTTATGGGTACATGGGTATGGTGAATGGTAGATGGATGCTGTTCGCCTCAGACACCGAGTACCATGAATATTTGAAGGAGATGCACGAATGAAAACAAATCTTGATTCTTTTGTTGAGGTCGGGATCTGCGTCTTAGGTCTGGTCGGTGTTGGGTACGCCATTGGCGTCCGATCCAGAATGAAGTCTGTATGTGACAAACTGGATATTACCATCGACCGTCTGGCCAACGACACCGATATCGACATTCCGGATAAGATTATCGATCAGGCTGTTCAGAGAGCTGTCGAACGAGAGTCTTACAATGCGGTAAAGCGTGCTACAGACGAGGTTACTTGCGATATTAAGCAGGAAATCGAGAGCCGCGTTGGCGCTGCCGTAAAACAACAGTACAACATTATTTCTGATGGTGTGACGGATCAAATCGCTAAGAATGTGGCTAAGATTGATGAGTCGCGGCTGAAGAAAGAAGTCGTGCAAAAAGCCAAAGAGCAAATTGCAGAGAAATTCGATGATAAGCTGGATGGCTTGCTGGAGGAATTCAATGGAAATCTTCAGAATGTAGGAAGAATCTACAAATCTATTGCTAAATCATTTTCTAAGGAGGATATTCTGTGATGAATAAGAACGAACTTGTTAAGTCTGTGAGCCTGACCTTCAATCGGATTGGCTTTCAGATTCAGAAAAAGAGCCCCGAGATCCTGGTGGCCGTTGGTGTAGTTGGCGTAGTGGCCAGTGCAGTTATGGCTTGCAAGGCTACCCCTAAGGCCTGTAAGGTTGCTGAGAAAAACGCGCAGCAGCTGGATACGATCCATACTGCTGATGAGAACGGAGTAACTAACGCTGGCGAAGTGTATACCAAGGAAGATGTTCGTCGTGATACGATCCAGGTTTACACCCAGACTGGTATCTCCTATGTGAAGTTATATGCTCCCGCAGTTCTCCTGGGCGCTGCGTCCATCACTTGCATTCTGTCCAGCCATCATATTCTGAAGAAGCGCAATGTCGCGCTGGCTGCGGCTTATACAGCACTGGATCGGAACTTTAAGGACTATCGTGACCGTGTTCTGGATCGGTTTGGCGAGCAGGTGGAGAAAGAACTCCGTTACAATGTCAAAGCTAAGGAGATCGAGACCACTGTTGTGGATGAAAAGGGTAAGGAAAAGAAGGTCAAAGAGACTGTAAATGTGGCGGACGAGGGGTGGAATCCCTCCAAGTATAGCGAGTATGCCCGCATCTTTGATGAGACCCACACCGCGTATATGAAGGATGCTGAGCAGAACCGTTTCTATCTGCTGGCTCGTCAGGCACAGGCCAATGATCGACTGAAATCTCGTGGTCATCTGTTCCTGAATGAAGTTTATGAGATGCTGGGGTTCCCTCTGACCAAGGCCGGCGCTGTTGTCGGATGGATTTATGACCCTAAGGAGCCTATCGGCGACAACTTTGTGGATTTCGGCATCTTTGAGGTTTGCCGTGACAAGGCTGTGGACTTTGTAAATGGTTATGAGCGTTCTTTCGTCCTGGATTTCAATGTCGTGGGCGACATCACTGATGCTCTGGCTACCCATCAGACACTGTGAGGTGAACCATGAGAAAAATTCTTGTATGCCTGTTGATGGTAGGCGCAATCTTCACGGGGGTATCGTTTGTCAATGCCCCCGAACCGGTATCTACGACGATCGAGCCTGAACCTCTGACCGTGCAGCCGCTTAGAGCAACGGTAAGTCTGACAGAGACTCCGATAAAAATTGCAGAAGAAGTTGCCGTTGTGCACGAAGCCCCCACCCCGGAACCCGAAACTGTTTTGACAGAAGAAGAAATCGATTTGATCGCGCTACTTACCATGGCTGAAGCTGAAGGAGAGTGCGAGGAAGGACAGCGTTTGGTTATTGATGTGGTACTTAATCGCGTGGATGATCCGCATTTCCCCAACACAGTTCGCGAAGTTGTTTATCAGAAGAATCAGTTTTCCGGAATGTACGGGGAGCGTATTAAACGCTGCTATGTAATGGATGAACTGGTGGAATTGGTTCGAGATGAGCTGGAAAGCCGCACAAATCACGAGGTAGTATTTTTTCGGACGAACCACTACCATTCTTATGGCGTCCCCATGTTCCAAGTGGGGGCGCATTACTTTTCCAGTTATGACTAAAGGAGGCCGTATATTATGAAAAATTGTCTGAAGGCCCTGTTGTCTTATACTTTGGCCACGGTTTCTGGGCTGTGCCTTGTCAGTGGCGTTACTATTCTCTCGGCACGGAGGTAATCAATATGGAGGGATTCGCAAATCTGGTATCCATGTTGGATTACGCTGTGAATACCAGACGAAAACGCCACATCACAGGCGGACTTTTGATCAGCGCAGCGTTACTGTTTGGAGGTCTTGCAATCACGGTGATGAGCGTGAAAGATGAGGAGGAAGACTACGATGAATAAACTGGGAACGGTTATTGCATTTCTCGCTGGCACCGCAATCGGCGGAATGGTCGCATGGCGTATTGTCAATGAGCGATATGCAAAAATTTCGGAGGAAGATATTCTCTCAGTTAAGGAAGCTTTCCGAAATAGAGAGCAGAAGCTGAAGGATGAAATCGAAGAACTCAAAAGCAAGCTTGAAGTGACAGAGTGTTTGGAGGAAGAAGAAAAAGTACCCTCCACCATCCTAAGCACAAATGAGCATCAGGATAAAGGGGATATTAACGAGTATGTTCGCATGGTCAATCGCACCAAATATGCGCACACTTCGGTTCCGCAGAAAGAAGACCATAGCATTGAGGCGCCATATGTCATTTCACCTGAGGAATTTGGTGAAATGGATGGATATACTCAAATCAGCCTGACCTACTTCGAGGACGATGACATCCTTTCTGATGAAAACGGTGTTATTATCGACGATCCGGAAGAAATTGTCGGTGATGCGCTGAACCATTTCGGAGATTACGAAGAGGACTCTGTCTTTGTCCGAAGTGACCCTAAGCGGTGCGATTATGAGATCCTTAAAGATCTCCGCAGCTATGCTGAGTTTCGTTCCACCCTTCCTCCCAAGATCTAAAAAGGAGGTTCTGAGTTTTGACTCAAAACGAGCTAATTGACCAGTATTTTGACTGGATGTATCAGCTCGTGGTCGATGACCGATACACCAACAAGTCTTATCGAAAACTGTTTGTGAGGCTCTATGATACGGAGTTCATCTATACAATTCCGATGGACGGAAACCGAGCCGAAGACGGCATCGAGCTTAGGTATCGGTTCGGTCGCGAGCAATTATATTCTGATGCCATGATCGCTTCATACCTGGATGATAGGCCATGCAGCGTTCTGGAAATGATGATCGCCCTTTCTATTCGCTGTGAGGAGCATATTATGGACGACCCCGATATTGGAAATCGAACGGGTCAGTGGTTCTGGAGTATGCTGGTAAGTCTCGGTATTGGTGCTATGGATGACCGGAAATTTGACAGATATTTTGTCGACCGGACATTGGAACGCTTCCTTGACCGAGGATACGAACGAAATGGAGAGGGCGGCCTTTTTACTGTGAACAACGGCCGCGACATGAGACGAACGGAGATCTGGTATCAGATGCAGTACCATTTAGGTGAGATTATTCAAGAGGGAGGCATTTAACATGGGAAACAAATCGGTAATGAGTGTTAGCACGCTCGGTGATTTGACCGCTCTGATGAACCATAATTTTCAGGTTGCTGACAAGCGCATGAGCAAACTGTTTCGTAAGAACAAGAGTATCACCGTTATGGCTTTGACAGCCATCGGACTTGCTATTTGGTCCGAGGTGGAACGCCGGAAGCAGGAAGAACAAATCTATCAGCTTTCTATCAAAGTAAAAGAGCTGGAGTATGGTAAAGGAGAGTAAGCGGCCCGATGCTGGACTTCTTGATGATCGCAACGCGAAGCGGGAAACGAGGCATCATCGAGGTATATCCCAAGTTTATCATCAAGAAAAGTAACGACCTCATGATCAGAGGCGGCGACTTCTACGCGATATGGATTGAGGAACGGGGGATATGGTCGACTGATGAACAGGATGCGGTCGACTTGATCGACCGTGAGCTGGACCAATATGCTGAGGAAAACCGCAAGCGTTTTGACGACAATATTCGTGTTCTGCATATGTGGGACGCGGAAACCGGCATGATCGATAGCTGGCATCGATACTGCCAAAAGCAAATGAAAGATCAGTTCCACATGTTAGATGAAAAACTGGTCTTCTCGAACACAAAGGTGGGGAAACGAGATTACGCCAGCAAATCTCTTCCCTACCCGCTGGAACCTGGTGAGACGCCAGCGTGGGACAAGCTGATATCTACATTATATTCTCCAGAGGAACGCCACAAAATCGAGTGGTGTATCGGTTCGATTGTTACCGGTGACTCCAAGAAACTGCAAAAGTTTCTGGTGTTCTATGGTGCGGTCGGCACAGGTAAAAGTACCATCATCAATGTGATTCAGCAGTTATTCGAGGGGTATCACACTAGTTTCAGTGCAAAGGATCTCGGTTCGTCCAGTAATGCTTTTGCTCTGGAGGCATTTCGCTCAAACCCGCTGGTCGCAATTCAGCATGACGGCGATCTCTCCAGAATTGAAGACAACACCCGTATCAATAGTTTAGTATCCCATGAGATGATGACGGTGAACGAGAAGTTCCGTTCGGCCTATTCCAACCGGTTCAAAACATTTTTGATTATGGGCACCAACAAACCGGTAAGGATCACAGATGCAAAATCGGGTATTATCCGAAGATTGATTGATGTGACTCCTACCGGAGATAAGGTTCCCCCGGCAGAGTACAGGCTTCTGACAAAGCAAATCCCTTTTGAGTTGGGCGGGATTGCCTGGCATTGTCAAGAAGTCTATTTGGAGAATCCGGACTATTATAGCGATTATATTCCCATTTCGATGATGGGGGCGTCCAATGATTTCTATAACTTTGTCGTGGACTCGTACCATGTCTTTAAGCGGGAGGATGGCGTCTCTCTGAAATCCGCTTGGGAGATGTACAAGACCTATACGGAGGAAGCCAAAGTCCCATATCCCGTTTCCCGTATGATATTTAAGGAGGAGTTGAAGAACTACTTTCGAAACTATGAGGAACGGTTCAGTATGGGGGATGGCTCCAGAGTACGGAACTATTACAGCGGGTTCAGAACCGAAAAATTTGAAGACCAGGCTCCGGAGGAAAAGGAGACCTCTTCGAGCCCTGTTCCGGCGCATCCGTCCATCAATTTTGTAGACGGAGTGCCATCCTACTTTGATAAAGCCTGCGGAGATTGTCTCGCCCAATATGCGAACGAAGAGGGCACGCCTCGTAGGAAATGGGAGAAGGTTTCGACAAAGCTTTCGTCTCTGGATACTACGAAGCTCCACTATGTCAAGCTCCCCGAGAACCATATCGTCATCGACTTTGATATTCCGGACGAGCAGGGGCAAAAATCTTTTGAGCAAAATTTGGCTGAGGCAAGCAAATGGCCTGCGACCTATGCAGAGGTAAGTAAGAGCGGTTGCGGTATCCACCTGCATTATATTTATTCCGGAGATCCCACCCGATTAAGTCGGATCTATGACGACCACATCGAGGTTAAGGTGTTCACTGGTAATAGTTCTCTGCGGCGAAAGCTATCCAAATGTAACGACCTGCCTATCGCTACGATAAGCTCTGGGTTACCGTTGAAAGGAGAAAACAACGTGGTAAATTCCAAAGTAGTTCAAAGCGAGAAAGGGCTTAGAGTTCAGATCAAACGAAATCTCAATAAAGAGATCCATCCGGCGACTAAGCCCTCTATCGACTTTATCTACAAGATCCTGACGGATGCGTATGAAAGCGGTCTGACCTATGATGTGACCGATATGCGCAATGCCGTCTTGGCCTTTGCGGCCAACAGCACCAATCAGGCAGAATACTGCATCAAATTGGTAAATAAAATGCCGTTCAAATCTGCCGAGGATGGACCTGCGGTTAAAAATGATGATGCAAAATTGGTCTTTTATGATGTTGAGGTCTTCCCTAATTTGTTCCTTGTAAACTGGAAGATCGAAGGTCCGGATCAGACTGTTGTGAGGATGATCAACCCCAAACCCACAGACATTGAAAGTCTGATGAAGTTCCGTCTTGTCGGTTTTAACTGCCGCAGGTACGATAATCATATTCTGTACGCACGATTGATGGGTTACACCAATGAGCAGCTCTTCAATCTGTCGCAGAAGATTATCAACAGTGAGAAAAAGGCTCGGAGTAATAACTGTTTCTTCGGAGAAGCGTACAATGTCTCTTATACGGATGTGTACGACTTCTGCTCTGTAAAGCAGAGCCTGAAGAAGTGGGAAATTGAATTGGGCCTGCATCACCAGGAGCTTGGACTTCCCTGGGATCAACCTGTGCCTGAACATCTGTGGCAGAAGGTAGCAGAATACTGCGATAACGATGTGATTGCGACAGAGGCGGTATTCAACGCCCGCAAGGCGGACTTTGTGGCCCGTGAGATCCTGGCCGATGTGGCAGGAATGACGGTAAATGATACGACGAACTCTTTGACCACCAGAATTATATTTGGTGGAAATAAGCGTCCGCAGGATCAGTTCAATTATCGCAACATGGGTGACGCCAGTCAGATCTATGACCCGAACAAGGATCTTCCATTTACCTTCGGCGAAGAGGAATACGATGGATACACAGCTTTTGACAAAAAGAAGCGCCCCATCTTCCCTGGATACAAGTTCGAGGGTGGAAAGTCTCTCTATCGAGGTGAAGAAGTCGGTGAAGGCGGGTATGTCTATGCTGAGCCTGGTATGTACGGTGATATTGCTCTGCTGGATATTGCATCCATGCACCCCAGTTCCATCATTGCAGAAGAACTGTTTGGTCCAGAGTACACGAAACGGTTCCAGGAGATCAAGGACGCTCGCGTGGAAATCAAGCATAAGAACTTCGAGAAGGCTCGAAAGATGCTGAATGGTGCTTTGGCAAAATATCTGACGGATGAGGGATCGGCGGACTCTCTGGCACAGGCGCTGAAAATCGCCATCAACTCGGTCTATGGTCTGACTTCTGCCAACTTTGAGAACCCCTTCCGGGACAACCGAAACAAAGACAATATCGTCGCTAAACGCGGAGCCCTGTTTATGGTCAACCTCAAGCATGAGGTCCAGAAGCGGGGCTTTACTGTTGCCCATATCAAGACGGACTCTATCAAGATTCCCGATGCTACGCCTGAGATCATTCAGTTTGTGATGGATTACGGTAAGATGTACGGTTATGTCTTTGAGCATGAGGCGACTTATGATCGGATGTGCCTGGTCAACAATGCTGTCTACATTGCCAAATATAGCACCGGTGAGAAGTGTCAGCAGGCTTACGGTTACATTCCAAGTGATATTCGGAAGCACCCTGGCGAATGGACGGCCACCGGCACCCAGTTCCAGATTCCATATGTATTTAAGCGGCTGTTCTCTAAGGAAGAGATCATGTTCGAGGATATGTGCGAGACCAAATCGGTTACTACAGCTTTGTATCTGGATACAAATGAAACCCTGCCAGATGTGTCTGATTTAGAAGTGGAACGCGATAAACTTTGGAAGCAAATCAATGACCCGAAACGACTGAACGAACCTATGAAAGCGGAATGTGCTCGAATTGAAGAATTGGAACCACTCATTGAAGCTGGCCACAATTATATTTTCGTAGGTAAAGTCGGTTCTTTCTGTCCCATGAAACCCGGCTACAACGGAGGATTGCTGCTTCGCGAAGTAGTGGATAAAAAGACTGGCAAGAAGAGTTACGCTTCTGCTGGTGGAGCCAAGGGCTATCGTTGGCTGGAGTCTGAAATGGTCAAGCAGCTCGGTAAAGAGGACGGAATTGATCGAGGCTACTACGATGCTATGGTGGATACAGCTGTTGCGGACATCTCTCAGTACGGAGACTTCGAGTGGTTTGTATCGGATGATCCTTATATTCGAGCAGAGGACGATACCCCTCCCTGGTTCGGTGCGGGAGAGCCGCATGAAGATGACTCTACTCCGTTTGATGTGAGGTAATCTATATGACTATTTCGCTAATCGCATTCTTCCTCAATGTCATTGCTGCATTCACCGCCGTTCGCACCGGTCATATGATTTTGTGGGTCATTGACATCGCAGTTGCTGTTTTAATGGCTTTAGCGGCAATTCACAGTGAAGGACGACTATTGAACAGAATTAAAAGCCTCGAACAAGAGGTTGATGTTTTGAAACGGAGGATGTAAACAACACCTCCCAAAGTATACCGCCTAAAACATAAAACAATAAAGGAGATTTTAATTATGGCTAACCCAAGAGTGAATGACAATCTTGTAATCGAAAACGCCCGCCTGCTGTTCCGGAACTTCTCCGGACGGGAGAGCAAGTACAATCGTGCCGGTCAGCGCAACTTCTGCGTCTATATCGAGGACCCTGAGGATGCTCAGAAGCTGGAGCGTGATGGCTGGAACATCCGTGTTCGGGCGCCCAGAGATGAGGGTGAGGAGCCTCGCTACTACCTTCAGGTGGCTGTCAGCTTTGATAATATTCCGCCTACGGTGTACATGATCACCAAGCGGAAAAAGGTTCGACTGGATGAGGAATCCATTGATACGCTGGACTTCGCAGAGATCCGTAATGTAGATCTGACTATTCGCCCCTATAACTGGATCATTCAGGAGGGCACCAAGAATGAGAAGAGCGGCGTCAAGGCCTATCTGCGGTCTCTGTATGTCGTCATCGAAGAGGATGAGTTCGCCGAGAAGTATGCTGGCGACGAGTATCCGGAGGAATAAACCTTATATGGGGGCGTCGGTGAATAAGGAGATAGCCGGCGCTCCCATTATATTTTGAAAGGAGAAAATCGTGGTTAATGAGGTAATTTACTACATGATATTTAAGGAGGGGGCGGAATGAAACCATTCTGGAAAAATACCCGGAAAAAGAAATCGAAGAAACATTCCCAGCCTTCTCAGCAGAGACCGAGGGTACAGACGCAGCCAAAACCTATGGAAGAACCTTGGAAACCACCGATGGCTGTTCCGATGTCCCCAGTAAAGCAAGAGACACCACCTGTTGCACAGGTACCGAAATCAGCTCGAACGGTTAAGAAGGAATACATTCCAGCCAGACCGTCGACACGAAAAAGCGAGCACTACCAGGAGTTTCGCAATAAATTTCACCAACTGCTCTCTTCAAAATGTCGTCCGATCGATATTTGGAGAGATCTCATTGTCATGTCGGCCTGCGCAATGTCCAATACCGTTGACAAATCCCACTATGATGAGCGAGAGAAACGGTATCTTGAAATCATTAACAAATACGAAAAATCTCAGCAGCACATATTTCCTGAACTCTATGCCGATGTGGTTATGGCTTTGGATGAAAACCCAGAGCAGGATTTCCTTGGAGAGATGTTCATGGATTTACGCCTCGACTACGAGGAGCTGAAGCAAATATTTACGCCATACCATGTGTGTCAACTGATGGCTGATGTTACAATGGATAACCTCGTTGAACAAGTGAATGAACAGGGTTATGTTTCTATCAACGATTGCTGTTGTGGCGCCGGAGCAACTCTAATTGCCGCAATCAATTCTGCCCGTCGCAAATTAGAAGACACGGGGTTAAATTTCCAAAACCACATTCTGGTTATCGGACAGGATATTGAAGAATTGGTAGCCCTGATGTGTTACATTCAGATTTCCCTACTCGGAGTAGCCGGTTATATCAAGGTTGGAAATGCACTCACTGAACCGATGACTTCGGGCGACAGCATGGAGAATTATTGGTTTACGCCTATGTACTTCTCCGATGTATGGCACACAAGGAGAATGATCAATAAATTCACGGAACTATTTAAGGAGGGTGAAAATGATAATTCAAGATTTTGATGTGAAAAAAGTTACTCTTGAAGAACAATACAAAAGCGATGCGCATGAGACTATGACTTTGTATTTCATTGCTCCGAAAGAATGGCTTAGCGATCTTTATCCCGATATTGTTCATACCGAGATCAGCGTTGAATACCCACTTAATTGCCCCGAAGCTTCTGCGGCAACAGTAATGGTGTCGCCGACAAGAGATCTCGGAGATAAGAATTATGAGGTTTATGACTGGAATGACCTTGAATTGTCTCTTTCTGATATTGAAGTGTTACTTGGGATGGCAAAAACATGAGTATCAGTCTGTATGACTACCAGCAAGAGGCTCTTAGTCGGATGAAAAACGGCTGCATCCTCTGCGGCGGGGTCGGCTCTGGCAAGTCCAGGACCGGCCTCGCTTATTATTATATTCAAGAGGGTGGAAAACTGGGTACGGACGATTATGTTCCGATGAAGAACCCAAGAGATCTCTATATCATCACAACAGCTCGTAAACGCGACACCTGCGAATGGCAAGGAGATCTGGCGCCATTCCTGCTCTCTCCTACGCCCGAGGCTAATTACTATAAAAACAAGGTGATTGTTGACTCTTGGAATAACATCACCAAGTATGTAGATGTCAAAAATGCTTTCTTTATATTTGACGAGCAGCGGGTGGTTGGCTATGGCGCATGGACTAAGGCGTTTCTGAAAATCGTCAAGTCGAATGACTGGATCTTACTATCGGCGACACCAGGAGACACTTGGCAGGATTATATTCCAGTGTTTATAGCCAATGGGTTCTATCGGAATAAAACCGAATTCATCGACAATCATGTTATTTACGACTGGAGAGCAAAATACCCAAAAATTGATGGATACCGCAATACCGGCCGATTGATTCGACTCAGGGATAAGATCCTGGTCAATATGGACTTTAAGCGCCAAACGGTTTCTCACCACGAGGATATCAGAGTCTCGTATGATATTTCCAAATACAAAGACATCATGAAAACCCGTTGGAACCCATGGGAAGATCGCCCAATCGAAACGGCAGCTGAGTTATGCATGGCGCTCCGCAAAGTCACAAATTCGGATGACTCCCGATCTGTTGCAGTTCTGGAACTGATGGAGGACCATCCCAAAGTCATAATCTTTTATAGCTATGACTATGAATTGGATATTTTACGGTCGCTCGGATACCCAGAAGGGACCGAGGTTGCGGAATGGAACGGACATAAACATCAGGAAATTCCTACGGGGGATAAATGGGTTTATCTCGTTCAGTACACTGCTGGGTGTGAAGGCTGGAACTGCATTACAACGGACACCATTATATTTTACTCTCAGCAGTATTCTTATAAGGTTGCCACACAAGCGGCCGGCCGGATCGATCGCCTCACGACGCCTTATCGCGACCTTTATTACTATCATTTGAAGAGTTTCTCCGGAATTGACCTCGCTATCAGCAAAGCTCTATCCAAGAAGAAGAACTTCAATGAGGGTAAGTTTGTCGGCTGGGCAACAAAACCGCTTCCGGCAGCCGCATAATTTTCAAGCCCCTTTATGGAGAAGACACCACAATGCGTCTTCTTTTATATTTTCGAGGAAAGGAGGCGAATGCCTTGCAACGACAACCAGATTTGGAGGTAAGGGACTTCTTCGACACTCTGTCTAAGACCCCTTCCATCAAAGCGAAAAAGCAGATGCTTGCTGAAAAACGCGATGATGGGAATACCAAAAAATTCTTAGACTATCTATTAAACCCCTTCTTCGTAACAGGTATTTCGGAGAAGAAAATTGAAAAAGTAGTGCCCAGACAAGTGACCATTCACTTTGACTCATTCCATGAACTCATGTCCTATGTTCGAGAGAACCACACTGGCTCTGATGATATTTTAGCAAATGTCCAAGCTTTCCTGAATAATGTGGAACCTGACTTGCGGTCATTCTATAGCGGTATCATCACCAAAAGCATTCGTATTGGGTGCGATGTGAAAACTGTGAATGATGCACTCAGATATGAACTTATTCCACAATGGGAGGTTCAACAAGCATATCAAATTGGGAAACTGAAGATGAACGAAAACGAGTGGTTCAGCCTGAGCCAGAAACTTAATGGTGTCCGCGGAACCTACTTCGAGGGAAAGCTTATCAGCAGACAAGGGAAAGAGTTTAGCGGCTTGGATCACATCTTAGAGGACATCCGTCAGCTCATCCCACACTCAGATGATTGGGTTCTTGATGGAGAGTTGATTCGCAAAAATGTGGATCATATTTCTGACAATGAGAATTTCCGGCTGACAACCGGGATCATAAACCAAGAGGATGGCGATAAGAGTCTAATTCAACTGGTAATCTTTGATATTCTCCCAAAGTCTGAGTTTCTGTGTGGGGAAAGCAAATTGCGGTATCGAGATCGTTTAGAGCAGTTGAAGTTGCTGAAAAGAACGATACGGAAGCAGAAACTATCAAGTCTTCGTATTGTTGATATTCTCTACACAGGCAACGATATGTCCATGATTTCCCAGTGCCTGGATCGCATGATTGCGGAAGGTAAAGAAGGATTGATGCTGAACCGAAATAGCAAATACTTCACTCGGCGCCATAACGGCATTCTTAAGGTGAAGCAGTTCTACACAGTAGACCTCGAAATCATGGATCTTGAAGAAGGAACAGGGCGGCTATCTGGAACTTTGGGAGCATTCGTCGTTCGCTATAAGGACAATTACTTGCGAGTTGGGTCTGGAATGACAGATGAACAGCGCAAACAATTTTGGAATGATGGCATTAGTCTGATCGGTCGTGTCATTGAGGTAAAGTATAAGGATGAAAGTTACGACCGCAGAACAGGGCTTCATAGCCTCCAGTTCCCAATCTTTGTTCAGCTCCGAGAACTCGGTAAGCAAGAGAGCTACGACTGATATTTTTGAAAAGGAGAAAAACAATGAATGAGGAAATTAAGTCTACGACAAACTTGGGCGATTTTGAAAATCGTATTCGGGCTTTTCGCGATTGCATGGAGCCTGCTTTGCATCTGCTTCCAGAGGACATCATTGAGAGGCTGAGGCGGCAAGGGTTCTTTAATGCTCCTGCCAGCACCAAATATCATGGGGCTTACGAAGGCGGCTTATTCGAGCATAGTCTCAATGTGACCAGATCCCTGGTGGCGATTACTGCGAAAAACGGGCTTTCTTGGATGCGGCCGGAGTCGCCATACATTGTCGGTATGTTCCATGACATTTGTAAGCAAGACCAGTATCGGCATCCTATTACCGAAAACTATTACACTGCCGATGGAGAAATAATTCCTATCGAAGACGGAGGCAAGTGGGAACATACTCCTGATATTCTACTTAAAGGACACGGCGACCGTTCCGTCATGCTACTCTCTCAGTATTTAGCTCTTACTATGGAAGAGATTCTGTGCATTCGCTATCACATGGGTGCTTTTGTGGACAAGAGCGAATGGAACGACTATACCAGGGCCGTTCATATTTACCCGAATGTCCTATGGACACATACAGCCGACATGATCGCGGCGCACATCCTGGAAATTGACAAGTGACCTTACCTTATTATATTCTACTGAACAAGAGGTGAAAGTACATGCTCGGAACAATTATCGGCGATATTGTCGGTTCCCGTTTTGAACGGCATAACCACAAGTCAAAGGATTTTGAACTGTTCACGGACCAATGCGGGTTTACGGATGATACCGCCATGACGGTTGCCATTGCGAAGGCTCTGCTGGAATGCAACGGCGACTATACTGATCTCAGCAATCATGCTATTCGGTGTATGCAAGAGATTGGGCAAAAGTATCCTAACGCCGGGTACGGACAAATATTTTACCTATGGCTGCACAGGAAAACGCCAGAACCATACTGGAGTTACGGGAACGGTGCTGCTATGCGGATAAGCCCTGTGGCTTATGTGGCCAAAACAGAGAAAGAGTGCATCGCACTTGCAAATGCTGTAACTCGGGTTAGCCATGACCATCCGGAAGGAATGAAAGGCGCCGAGGCCACGGCTTTGGCTACATGGGGTGCGTTTCGGGGAGCATCGAAGCAGATGATCCGAAAAGTCATTGAAAATCGGTATTATATTCTGGATTTCACCATTGATGAGATCCGATCCAAATACCGTTTTGACTCCAGCTGCCAAGGTTCTGTCCCACAGGCAATCGAAGCGTTCTTGGAGTCAGAGAATTTTGAAGATGCCATTCGGATTGCAGTTTCCTTGGGCGGAGATAGTGATACGATTGCCGCCATTACCGGAGGGATGGCTGGGGCCTATTATGGTGTTCCGGATTACCTTTGGGGTACAGCAATAGCATATCTACCAAAAGACTTTCTGGATATTGCAGAAGCTTTTGAGAGAATCATACCAAAACCAATCAAAGTGTAATTTAGACCATCCTCATTTTGAGGGTGGTCTTTTCGTTTTCGGAGAAACCAGGAGGTAATAAACATGAACGAAAAACAGCTAAAGGAGTTCTTTACTGCCATTGGCACATTGGCTGAGATGTCATTACTCTTTTACCGCAGTACCATGGCCGCAAAGGCAACCCCTGAGGAGGCCATGCGAATAACACAGGCATTTATCGCCGCCACCCTGAATGGAGGCAAGAACGAAAATAAGGAGGGTGCGTGATGGGTAAAAACATACTCTGCACCGACTGTGCTTACTGTGGAGATAAGTATAGTTTCCCTCTTCCTAACGGTCTTCCTTATGTGGACCCGAAAAATCCAGCAATTAAGCGATATTTTTGTTGCTGTGGAGACAGTTCTTTTTATGGTCAGGACATAACTGGGAAAGGCATCAATCAGTGTAAATACTTTGAAGAAGTATAACGGAGGAGAAACTTAATGGCAGGCTTAAATTGTGAAATTAGATGGGAAAACCGGCTCTGCAAAGTAAAAGGAGAGCTTGGATATTTCCATTGTTGGGAGCATTGGGCGAATGTTGTAGATGCCAGTCCGCTCCGTGGCGGTCATCCAGGTGGGCAGATTGGACAGGTCTATGGCATCGTCGAGTTTAAGGACGGAGTTCGCAGGATTGACCCTTCCCAGATTATTTTCTGTGATGAACAGAATGCCATGCTTTGTGAAATGGCAAAGCATGATGAGGAGATGAGTAAAACGCCATGAACATTTGGAGAGGGACCGACCTTGCGGCTGATATTTTGGACTCCGTAAAAGATGCACCCGGAAATAGAGTTGCACAGGTCATTGTCAGAAAGACCAACGAACCCTACTATAAAGGGATTTGCGTGGATGCTAAAAAGTGCGGAGTCGAGATCATTACCGCAGAAAAACTGGTTCGTAATTGTACTTATCCGACCATATCGCTAAATCCATATATTCTGGTCCCCAATGCTATCAATCTGGACGGAGGATATTTGACGCCTTGTACGGCCGAAGCGACGATGCGTTTGCTCAGGTATTACGGGTTCGATTTCCAAGGCGCGGATGTCCTTTTATTAGGTAGATCGGAGCGAGTTGGGGAGCCACTATCGCATTTATTGATGAGGGCCGACGCAACCGTTACGGTCGCGCACAGTTTCACAAAGAGGTCTTCTATTTGGAGGTTGGCTCAAAATGCCGACCTAATTATATCTTCTGTTGGAGGACGCGACTTTACAGATTTAGAGTTGAAACCGACCGCTACACTTGTTGATATCGGCGGAGACTTCGTTGGCGTGTCCCGCATTCAAAACTATGTTCCGTTTATTGGCGGCGTTGGTCCTGTGACTCGGGCCATTCTTATGGAACATATTCTTAAATACAGGAGGCCTGATAATGCAAATTGACTCGACCTCTATTTGCCTGAACTGTGCAAATCTTCAAACGGTTACAGAAGATCAATGCCACAACATTGAACGACCGATTGTTTTAGTGGAATGCCAATTGGATGTTCATGCTTTCCCATGCCACAACGACCGGTCATGTGTTTATTTTAAGGAGAAAAATGATGACAAACATTGAAAATAAGAAATCAGAAGCATTGTCTCGGATGATCACGCTTGGGTTGCATCCTAAGGTTATGCAAAAATTTCAGAACGGCGGAGTAACTTGCTCAGAGCTTACTGAGGATGGCACATTTCTTCATCGTGGGCCTACGGCTGAAGAGTTGGTATCCATTGGAGCATTCCAGAAAGAGCATAACTGCTTGGTTTACTATGCGATCAAAACCCATACCGACATCGGAACCATGCTCGCTCTCCTTTATATTTCCGATAATGTAGAGGAATGGGCTTCCGACATGCTGGATATTCAAGCGAAGACGCCCATGGCATATGTCATCAATTACGATGCAGAATGGTGTTCGGAATTCGGCTCTATCGGTGTTGCAAATATCTGCGGACAGCTAGTGAGGACTGAGTGATGATATGGGATACTGATATTTCCTTTGAAGGTTTTCAGAAGAGAATAGAAAGCTGGTATGAGGAAAAAGAATTTGAGCTATGCGATCCCCCAATCGATGCTCAATTTGCATTAGATCTCATATTCAAGACATTGATTGATGACAAAGAACACTACTCCTATTTAACCACAATGTCGGAATCAACTGAGCAAACAAATAGTATCATGCTCGATCTAATTTTGACTAGGTATAGTAGGAAATACAGGAAATTTAAGAAGGAGAAAAAGCAGTGAAAACACCACTTATTTGGAAAATCCGAACAATGTTCGTTAGAATCACCATGTTCTTCACTGGGCATAAATACGGATGCTGTGACGACATGTTCAAGCGGTGCAATAATTGCAAATATGTGAAAGGAGAGAACAATGGAAGTTCAACCTTGTAAATGCGGTGAAATGCCTCATTTTTGGCGTTTGGGTGATATTTATGTATGCGGCTGTATCAACCCAAATTGTGATGTAGCGAACCGCGCAAAGTCATTGAAATCAAAAGAAGATGCAATCAAACGATGGAACGAAAATATGACCAGAGGATCAAACAATGAAGCTAATCGTTAACGAACTCCCTGACAAATCCAAAGATTGCCTCTTTTCCGAGTATGTCGATATGACCGGCAAATATGCATGTATATTTCAGTCTGGGATGTACACGCAGTGTCAGTTGGACTGTGGCAAAGAATGCCCATATTTGAAGAGGATTGGAGATATGCGAGTCAATGACAAAGAACGAGTACCTTGACGAATTCTTAAAAAGAACTGGTATTGAACTCTTGCCATTTCAAAAAGAAATTATTAGTCAAATAATAGACGGAAATAGGATCTATATTTGTCATCCGCCGCATTTTGGACGAACAAATGCACGGCTTCTGATGCGAGCATTAGGTGACATATTTGAGAAAAAGGGGGGAGTTTGATGCCCGACTTCGTATTGGATTCTAAAAAAGATGAAGAATTGAGAGTGATTCGAGATATTCTGATCGATTCCGAAGCGATTAGTAGCGAAGATGTCGCTCCGGAAGTTATATTTACTGGAATTTGTTCGTATTTAGTACATGGATATGACCATAGATTTACTATCGATTTTAATAAAATGGCTAAGGCGCTTTACAAAGCTGGTTATCGGAAAGGAGAAAACTGATGCTAAAAATTGAAAACACCGAGGTTCTGGGATGGGAACACGCTATTCGTGGAATGCGCAACCCGCTGAACTCTTGGGCAAAAAGCGATAGTTATGAAAACTATTCGGTTAATTACGAAAAAGATGAAACCACCGGAGATGTAGCCGAAATTCGTTTCCCTTATTATCGTGTTGGAGCTGGCGATCTCAACCTCATGAAACGCCTCCGTAATGCCGGCACCGACCACCGGAAGTTCATGCGGATGATTGCCGTGTATGTGGATATTACGGCCCCACTGTATTGGTGGAAGGAATTCAAAACTTATCGAGCCGGCCGAAAATTTGGCGATGATGAGCCGGATGTTCTGCCGATTCCCGAGGATTATCTGGAGCTCGATATTGAGATGAATTCCTGTTCCACTATGCACAAGATTACATCAAAAGAGTTTACACTGGATGATTTTAGTCATGAACATTTAACTTGTGAGTCTATTACATTTGGACTCGAACCTGTGATCGGCCTTCTAAATAAAAACAGAGAATTATATTTGCAGTGGACCGACGCAGGCGAAGAAAAAAAGAGTCTATGGTGGCAGATGATCCAACTACTCCCGACAAGCTACAATCAAAAACGGACAGTCATGCTCAACTATGAGGTGCTGGCCAACATCTACAAGAGCCGGCGGAACCACAAGCTGAATGAGTGGCATACCTTCTGCGACTGGATCGAGGGGCTGCCGTATAGTGAGCTGATTACCGGCATTGACTGGAAGAAAGCAAATCCTATTTTACACGCTGAACGAGATGAAAATGGAAACCTTTTGCGAGAGATGAAGAAAGCTATCGACCCGGCTGAAAGAGTTTCGGACACATCTAAGGCTATGACCAATATTATGGATAAGCTCATCGCTTCGCGTGGGAAACGCTCTGAAATTCCTGGAATCGTAGACGACTACATCGGTTGTAATGAAGACTTAAACAAAAAATTTGGCGGGTGCGAGGAGTAACATATGGAGAAGAAAGATTTCATTACATTTTGGCAAGAGGTGCATACCGTTATTGACGATGCCGTCGAAAAAAGAGATCGTTCCGTTTTGATATTCTTCCATCCAGAAAATGGTTTTAGTGTCAGCGTATCACCTTGGCCGGATGCAGACGAACTGTATGACATGTATCAGAAGGGTCGAATCACGGCAAATGACTTCCGTGCGAAAATGGGGCTACCTATGGTAAGGAACGCTGAGAAATTTATAAAGCGTTCCTTTCTTGACCAACAGCTTCATATCCCTACAAACGAATAGTTATTTGACACCTTCTGACTGAGCATGGTATGATTATTTTTAAGAAAGTGTCAGTCATGCGCAAAAGAAACAGGACCTATTATGGAAGGAGGTTGTTAAGCAATGTCTGGTTGTGACTATTCTTGCCTTCCGAATGGAGGTGATCCCGTGGGTATGACCGATAACCAGTACAAGGGTATGTTGCTGGACCAGTTAGAGGTTTGGCAGAGAATCCTTGACATGGCAATCGAAGCTGGGAATTCTGAGATTCGGAAAGAGGTTGAGAAGCAGATTGCTAAGACCAACGAAAAGCTGAAATTCTAAACCTCAACCAAGAGAGAGAGCTTACAGAAATGTAGGCTCTCTTCTTTTATATTTAAGGAGGATTATTTATGAACACTGAAAAAGTATTGCGGCATAAAGCCATTTGCGATGAACTGAACAAGCTCTACGAAAAAAAGAACCACGACTATGGCGACAGCTTCCATCAGACTTTTATCGAAGAAGGGCTGGCCATGACCCGTATTCGCCTGGGTGATAAATTCTCTCGCTTTAAGACCCTGTCTCGGCTCACCAATTCGGACAGCGATCAGCAGCAGGTTACAGACGAGTCTATTCGGGACACACTGATGGATCTGGCCAATTACGCCATCATGACCATCTTAGAAATGGATGGGGAGAATCATCATGTCGAAGGCTCGGCGAGAACATAAACTCTATCTATGTGATCACAAGCAATGTGGTGATCGTTGTCACTATCCTGATTGCCGACATACCAGTGATATTTCTCATTCCATCAATGGAGGAACTTTTCCGAATGGATACGAGACAGTATGCGGTGGTAACAACATGTATTTTGTAGAAAAGGAGTATCCCACTATGACGATCAATGAATACCAGAACCACGCGCTGCGTACTGAGTCCCTTATCACTACCGACCCCATTCCTTATATTCGTGTTCTGGAGGGTCTGATGGGTCTTAATGGTGAGGCCGGCGAGGCCATTGATATTTTGAAGAAGGTCATCTTCCAGGGGCACGAGTTTGACCGGGAGCATCTGGCAAAAGAACTCGGCGACATTGCCTGGTATCTTGCTATTGCTGCTGATGCCCTGAGTTACGATCTGGAAACCATTCTCCAGATGAATGTAGATAAGCTCAAGGCCAGGTATCCGGATGGTTTTAAGACTGAGCAGAGCCAGAACCGCGTTGCCGATGACATTTGATAGGTGGCGCCATGGCACAGAAAAGAATTAAAATGGTTCAGCATGATATTCTGAGCGATCAACTGCGGCTTCTTTACGATGATGGGACACAAGGTGTTCTGGCTATCGGGGAAGCCCTTTCCCGTTCCAAGGCACCTATTTCTATGCAGCCCAATGCTTTTGTCGGTCTGACGCTTAAACAGGCCAAGATGAAACTTGGGATCAAGAACTGAGGTGGCGTATGAGTTATCAGTACGACCAATATTTGCAGCAGCACAAAACAAATGTGAAAAGAGGCTACGATTGGCTTCGGACAAACATGCCATGGATATTTGAAGGCAAGCCTGATAGCGCATTCCAGACAGAGTTTTCACATGACGCTTCTAAGTCCAATCCGGATGAGTACGAGGCTTACGATGCCTACTTCTATGGCGGAAACCGATCCCATGCTGTTGTAGAGGCGTTCAATCAAGCTTGGCTGCTGCACATCCATCGAAACCCACACCATTGGCAATATTGGGTGTTGAATAATGATGATCCCGACGAAGGCGAAGTTGTGTTGGAGATGCCGTTCAATTATATTATCGAGATGATTTGTGATTGGTGGGCATTCAGTTGGCAGAAAGGCGATCTGAGTGAGATCTTCTCATGGTATGACGACCATCAGGCGTATATCAAACTCCACCCCAAGACTCGGCAAATCGTGGAAGATATTCTCTGGGAGCTGCGAGATCGACTTGGGTATAATGTCCTGGCTCATCATGGGATAAAAGGCCAGAAATGGGGTGTTCGTAATGGCCCGCCTTATCCGCTTGATAAATCTCCGGAAAGTGATAAAATTGAAGACATATATATCGGGAAAAGTATTGGTGCCAAAAGTAAGAATTACGATGTGTTAGATCCGGACTCGGGCGAATATTTTCACTTTTCAGAGGGAACTCGCATACGAGATGCACAAGTCTTTGCCGGGAAAGGCTCCAGCAAACCATTAAACGATGAAGTTGCGGAAGGTTTATCTGAACAAATTGGCGGGGAACCTGATAAGTGGCAGCATTGTAAAGGTATAGGAACCATTGACTATCATGGTGAAGATATCGATGCAGAAGTGCATTGGTTCCAAGAACCGTCTGTTGGAAAACATAAATTCAAAATCAAGAAATGGGAGGACTGAACAATGAAAGTACGCTGGAAAGGAAAAACCGAGTTCTTAGTGCTTACACATGACAAGGTCTATACCGTTCTTGGCGTGGAAAAAGGCTGGTATAGACTGGTCGATGATAGTGGCGAAGACTATCTGTATCCTCCAGAGAACTTTGAAATTGTGGAGGAATAACATATCCGCGGACTAATTGAATATGGAAAATCTCAAAATGCCTCGAATTGTGTAACAGCAGTTCGGGGCATTTATATTTTCTGGAAAGAAACGACATGAAAGGGATTTATCTTAGACCTGTGAATTGTACGCCATGTATTGATATGGATTGGATGGATGCAGTCTCCTGTTCCGAATGTGAACGATTAAGACGCGAAGAGGTTGATATTTTACAGCTCGGCGTTGGTCTCTTCGCAGACAAGGCCGTTATCAAGAAAACGAACGGAGCACTGGCAACCGTTCCGCTCAGTGAGCTGACTATTACCGATTAATATTTTGAAAAGGAGAAACCATTATGGATGAAATGAATGTGAAAGCAGTGGAGACTGAAAAAACTCAGGAGAATATGGCACCCCGGCCGAAGATCATCGCGGTCGATTTCGATGGCTGTCTTGCTGTCAACAAATGGCCGGAAATTGGCGCTCCTATTGAAAGCACTATCCAGAAGCTTAAGTCTGAGCAGGCAAATGGCGCCAAGGTCATTCTCTGGACCAACCGTGTCGGAGAGCCTCTTGAGAAAGCGGTGCAGTTCTGCAAAGAGCAGGGTATTCATTTGGACGAGGTCAATAAGAACCTGCCGGAGATTATCGAGGCCTTTGACGGCGACTGTCGAAAGATCTTTGCCAATGAGTATTGGGATGATCGTGCCGTTTACATGGCTGAGGAAGACTCTTGGGCGGCTCGGGAGGTTGCACTGGCTTGTCAAAGCGAACGAGCCTCTGCGGAGGGCACGGACGATTGGGATTATGGAGTAGCCTGTTATGAAAGCGCGCTGCGGGCTTATCAGAGCCTTTGTCGAGATGGGCACAGTGGGTTTAGCATCCAGATTACCAAGAGCATTCTCAACCGTCTGGTAGACGGCAAGTGTCTGACTCCCATTGAGGACACAGATGATGTATGGGAGGATATGACATCTGATGAAGATTTGAAACAAGGGTGTCGCGATTACCAGTGCCATCGCATGTCCTCTCTGTTCAAGCATGTTGGCTCTGATGGCAGCGTCGCATATTCCGATGTTAGTCGAGTCTGCGGCATCGATGCGAATTCGCCGAATATCGCGTTTACGAACGGACTGATGACTCGTCTGGTCGACAAGATTTTCCCCATCACTCTGCCTTATCTCCCGACCAGCAAGAAGTATCGTGTCTTCTCTGAGGAGTTTCTGGTAGATCCTAAGAACGGAGATTACGATACGGTCGCATACCTTTATATTCTAACGCCTGAAGACAAGAAAATTGAACTGAACCGTTATTTCAAGGAAGAAAACGGAAAGATGGTTCAGATTGAAAAGGACGAGTACGAAGAGAGAAAGACGAAGCGGGTGGATAAGAAATGAAAAAAATAAGAAGTACGATTTTATTTTTCATACTCTCGTTCATCTTGATGAGCCTGCTGTCTGGATGCGAACAGACTATTGCCAAACGATACGGCGGAGAATTGACGATCGAATTACCAGCAAATCAGAAGCTGGAGATGATCACCTGGAAAGATAATTCTTTGTGGTATTTAACAAAGCCGATGACTGAAGAGGATGTCGCTGAAACTCATACATTTACTCAATCTTCCGAATTCGGAGTATTTGAAGGAACGATAACCATTATCGAAACACTGGAGGGCGAAGAATGAAAAATCCAGACACATTACTCGTCGGCTTTGACAATGCTCATGGCGATGATGCAGCGGTTTTGATCGTTGGGCGTAAGGCACCTGGAGACTCGGTTCAGATCATCAACCAGTTTCAAGGGAGAGAAGCATTAAAGCTGTATCAGCGATTGCTTCCAAACAATGAAGTCTGATATTTAGAAGGTGGAGCATTATGACTGAAAAAATACTTGGTAAAATTGACTTTGCTGAGTTTGGCACCATTGGGGAATATCCATTTATGATTGGTCTTCAACTTGGCTTTTCTATGGGCGGAGGTCGTTATGGTGTCTGCGATGGCGGGCGATTTACCGTGAACATCTCGAAGGAATGCAAATGGGAAAAGCAGTCTCGTGAATTGGCTATTGTAGAAAGCCTTGAACGGGTAAATGATATTCTCAATGCGGCAAGAGTTAATTATGTCTCGGAATTGGTGGGCAGACCCGTAGAGGTGACATTGGAGAATTCTATCTTTAAGGACTTTCGTATTCTTACGGAGGTCCTTTGATATTTTGGAGGAAAATCATGACTGTATATATCGCCGGACGACAAACAGGAAAGACATGGTTTCTCATTCGCGAGTCTGCAAGAACCGGTGCTATTATTGTCGCCCCAACTTATCAAATGGTGAACTACATCGACAAAATGGCTCGTGATTTCGGCTTGAAAATTCCACCTCCCATTACCACAGTGGATTGGATCAAGATGATGCCCCATAAACGGGATCAAAAATACTTGGTGGATGAGCTTCAATCGGCGCTTCACCAAATGAATGTGGTTATGGCAACCCTCGATATAAATTCTAAGGAGATGATTCATATGTTCGGAGTAAAAGAAACCTGCTGCACGAAGTGCAGCCACAAGGATGTTTGTCAGTTCAAGGAAGAGTATCTGGCAGCACAGGCTGCTGTGGACAATATCAGCGTTAATCTGCCTGCAAAGGATGAGCGCGCTAACAGATACATCAACCTTCGTAATATTCCTTGGGTCGAACCTGTGGAGCTGAAGTGCAAGCATTTCATTCCGGCTGCCCAGAATGTCGCAGTACGATAAAAGTTAACCCAATACATCAACGGCGGTATTCTTTATGGGATGCCGCCGCTTTTGTTTTTATCCCAGCAAATTATATTTCAGAAGGAGTGTTACCAAATGACCATTATCAAACGGAGCGGTGTGGAAGTTCTCTTCGACCCGAAAAAAATCTCCAATGCTGTCACCAAGGCCAACCAAAGCGTCAGCGAGGTCAATCGAATGAGTGAGTCACAGATCGAAGAGATCACTGCTGCTGTTACCAAAATCTGTGAAGGAATGGGACGGGCTACCTCGGTCGAGGAAGTTCAGGACCTTGTAGAGCGTCAAATCATGGCTCAGGGCGCTTTTGATGTGTCAAAAAATTATATTACCTATCGCTACACGCGCTCCCTTGTCCGGCAGTCTAACACCACCGATGAGAAGATCATCAGTTTGATCGAGTGCAACAATGAGGAAGTCAAACAGGAAAACTCTAACAAGAACCCGATTGTGAATTCAACGCAACGGGACTACATGGCCGGTGAGGTTTCCAGAGATATTACGGAGCGTCTGCTACTTCCTCGTGATATTGTAGAGGCTCATAAGGAAGGTATCATTCACTTCCATGACTCCGACTATTTCGCGCAGCACATGCATAACTGTGATCTGGTCAACCTGGAAGATATGCTCCAGAATGGCACAGTTATCAGCGGCACTTTGATTGAGAAACCTCATCGCTTTTCCACCGCCTGCAATATTGCGACTCAGATCATTGCTCAAGTGGCATCCAATCAGTATGGTGGCCAGTCCATTTCCCTGACGCATCTTGCCCCCTTTGTTGATACCAGCCGAAAAGAAATCCGTAAAAAGCTGACACAGGATGCTGCGGACGCCGGTGTGACTGTTTCTCAGGAGCAGATTGATATTCTGGTTGAGAAGCAGCTTCGAGAAGAGATCCGTAACGGGGTACAGACGATTCAGTATCAAATTCTGACCCTGCTGACTACAAATGGTCAGACACCCTTTGTCACGGTCTATATGTATCTGAATGAGGCCCGCAATGAGCAGGAGAAGCGAGATCTGGCGCTCATTATTCAGGAGACATTGGAGCAGCGCTATAAGGGCGTCAAAAATGAGAGCGGTGTTTGGGTCACTCCTGCATTTCCCAAGCTAATCTATGTTCTGGAAGAAGACAATGTTTGGGAAGGCTCCCGCTACTGGTATCTGACCCAGTTGGCGGCCAAGTGCACGGCTCGTAGAATGGTCCCTGATTATATTTCCGAGAAAAAAATGCTGGAGTTGAAAGGTGATGTCTACACCTGCATGGGTTGTCGTTCCTTCCTGACTCCTGACCGCTTTACCGACGCCGGAATCGGTAACATTGCCAATGCAAAAAACTATGTTCCCGGCGAGCACAAATATTACGGCCGTTTCAACCAAGGCGTTGTGACAATCAATCTCCCTGATGTCGCATTGTCCTCTGGTGGCAATAAGGATAAGTTCTGGGATATTCTCAATGAAAGATTGGAACTCTGTCATCGGGCGCTGATGTGCCGGCACGAACGGCTGAAGGGAACGATCTCGGATGTCTCTCCGATTCTGTGGCAATACGGTGCTCTGGCTCGACTGGAAAAAGGCGAAGTCATTGACAAACTCCTGTTCAATGGATATTCCACGATTTCTTTGGGTTACGCCGGTCTTCATGAATGTGTGAAGTATATGACCGGAAAGAGTCATACTGACCCCGAGGCAAGACCTTTTGCGCTGGAGGTTATGACACGCCTTAACGACGCCTGTAAGGCTTGGAAAGCCGAAAGCAATATCGATTTCAGTCTGTATGGCACTCCCATTGAGTCCACCACATATAAGTTCGCAAAGGCTCTCCAGCGGCGTTTTGGCATCATTCCCGGCGTCACAGACAAAAACTACATCACCAATAGCTATCATGTCCATGTGACAGAAGAAATCAATGCTTTTAACAAGCTGCAATTTGAGTCTGAGTTCCAGGCCCTTTCGCCCGGTGGCGCCATCAGCTATGTCGAGGTCCCCAATATGCAGAATAATCTCACGGCGGTTCTTCGCGTGATCCAGTTCATCTATGAGAACATCATCTACGCTGAACTGAACACCAAGAGCGATTACTGTCAGGTCTGTGGCTGGGATGGCGAAATCGAAATTGTGGAGGAGGGCGACAAACTGATGTGGCGCTGCCCGCAGTGCGGCAATATGGATCAGAACAAGATGAATGTCGCTCGGCGAACCTGTGGGTATATCGGAAGCCAATTCTGGAACCAGGGACGCACACAGGAGATCCGTGAGCGAGTCATGCATCTGTGAGGTGAGAGATTATGAATTACTCTCTGATCCGAAACTGTGACATTGCCAATGGTCCTGGAGCCCGCGTTTCGTTATTTGTATCCGGCTGCACTCACCATTGTCCGGGATGCTTTCAACCTGAGACCTGGGACTTTGCTCATGGAACGTCCTTTACAAAGCAGTCTGCCGAATTGATATTTTCCATGCTTGAGCCATGGTACATCGAAGGACTGACGCTTCTGGGTGGCGAGCCATTTGAGCCGGAGAACCAGCAGGCGCTTCTTCCGTTCGTCCAAGAGGTTCGGAGACGATTCCCGAACAAAACCATTTGGGCATACAGCGGCTTCACTTTAGAAGAACTTCAAAATCGGGCCGGAAGTATTGGCGAGGTCACGAAAGCGCTTCTCAATCAGATTGATATTTTGGTTGACGGTCGTTTCGTAGAAGCGAAAAAAAATCTGCGCTTAAAATTTTGCGGATCGTCCAATCAAAGGTTAATCGATCTGAGAAAAACGGAAGCTGCTGGCAAGATCGTTTTGTGGGAGGACCCGAATGGGGATTGATATTTTGTAAAGGGATGAGGTGAATAACAGTTGTCCAGCATTGACAAGAAGAATTCGGAGGGCTATTCCGACCCGACTGCCTATAAAGCCTTGAAGCATATCGAGGACGAAGACGCTCGCTTTCATAAGCTGCTCTATATGCTCTTTGATATTTGCGAGTTGTCCGGGTTCGAGATCGAGGGGCGTGTTGTTCTGGTGGACAAGCGAACCGGAAGAGTCTGGAGGTAAAAATGGGGCTATCACAACTTGCGCCAAAATGTAGAGTGTGTCCGTATGTGGAAACCTGTGACCATAAGCAAATGGTAGCTCTTGGATATTTGCCATTACCCGAGCCGACGGTTGAAATTCAAGTAGATCAAGCAGTCGAAATTAACATCGCGCTTGATCAAATAAGCGGGCTTTTCCAAATTCCAAAGCGCTATTTAAGAGGTGATGAGATATGACGATGGAAGAGGCTTTGACAGTAGTCCAGAAGATTGCAGATGTTTGGGCGGCATTTGGTCAGTCGATGGCGGAGGCTGCGCAGGCGCTTGAGGACATGTTTCGCGATCTGGGCAATAGCGATGAACTCTGGCCTAAACGCAATGGGCTGCCTCCTAAAAAGTATGGCATAGCACTGCAAAAACGGCGCCAAAAGAGTGTTTACTGCTACCATTACACCCCTCCTATCCCTCGAAATCGTCCGTACCAGAGACGGATATTTTGAGAAAAAGCACTAAAAAAGAGACTGGTCAGCATGGTTCAGGCGGTTGTCGGACTGTCTTAGGATGGAATTTCAACCGCTTGGACCGTCTACCTGCTACTAACAGTAATAGTAGCAGGTCTGAAAATTGATATTTTGCTGGCCACTTACCCACTTTTAGGGTGAATTTTGCAGGTGGGATAGCCTTGTACGGACGGAAAAACGGTGAAAAACTGGCCATCTGCCCACTTTTTGCCCACTTTTATTTCAAAACTGGCCAGGCTGAAAGCCTTGTGCCGCAAGGGTTTGCGGGTTTTCTGGCCACTTGCCCACTTTTTCTCTTCACTATTATGAGAAAAAATAGTTAATTTTATATATAAGTGGACGAAAAAAGTGGCCAACTGGCCAGCAAGGTTATTTTTCGGCATTTTTTGCGAGAATTTACCCTCAAAATACCCAAATGAAGTTTTCTACTTCCTTTTCGTTTACTTGTATGCTATACTGAAAGTGCCACACATTTTAATTACCATCTCACCATACTAAGGGGAAGATACTTGGCAACAAGTGTTTTCTCTCTTACTCGTTATACCCTTAGTGGGTGGATGGGATTGTGTGGCAACAATGGGAGATGCACTTTTGCAAGGGTGTGTCTCTTTATTGAGGACGCACCCTTTTTATTTTTATGCAGAGGAGGGATAGTTGATGGCCAAAGCCAATAAGCCGAATGGAAACATTGGTGGTACATTGGGGCTGGTTGCCGGTATTGTTGGCTCTGTAACTCCGATCGCTGTTGAGCTCATCGACCGGATTCCGAAAAAAGAGGAAGTTGGCCCTTCTGAAGAATTGATATCTATGCCTGAGATTTGCTCGAAAAAATTCCCTTTGAAAATGGAAGAGGCCAAAGAGCTTTTGGAGAGTCGTGGTCTAAAAGCGTTAGCGATAGAAGTTCGTATTCGAGATGCGTGTGTCAGATACAAGGATTGTTTTGAATTTCAAGTAGTTGGAACCGACCGAAAACCCAACTCGAAGGTGAAAGTTGGCGATACAGTTATCGTTCAATATGTAACTCAAGAAGTCATCAACGAGAGCCGATTGATATTTGAAAAAGTTGAGCGAGAAAAAGCCGATGCCAAACAGGCCAAGATTGAGAGACGCGCTGCACAAATGGAGAAAATTAAAACAGGCACCGCTAAGACTATGCATAAGGCGGCCGAAGCTATTGGAGATGGCACGGTCGCTGTGAAAGACGGTGTAAAGAAACTTGTCACTCGTGATAGAGAGAAAAATAAAGAAAAGGAGAATTTTGATGAGTAAAAATGGTGGAAAGAAACGCAGCACTGCGGGTTTGATTCTGGATGTCATCCTCACCATTATAACAGGTGGGCTGTGGCTGATCTGGATTCTGATTCGGTATCTGCGAAATAATAGCTGATATAGCAAAAATTGATATTTTCGGTTTTGCCGGGACGCTTATGGTGTCTCGGCTCTTTTCGTCTTCGCTAATTTTACAACTCCCTTTATGGGAGGCGATAGCGTGAAAGTGAATGTAAAACACTCGACACAATTATTGATGACTTTTACCACATCGATGGTGGCGGCGATTGGAACAGCTGCCGGCGCTACGATTTGGCAATCGTTTGGAAAACCAAAAGTCGAGGAAATTGCAAGAGAAAACGAAAAGCCGAAACGAAAAATTGGATTTATCATAGATTGAGGGGTGCGTGTTGCATCCCTCTTTCTTTTTTGTTCACATTGATATTTAGGACTATTTTTGTTTCCGCGAAAAAAACAGACTCTTTTATGGAGAGGAGAGAGATATGTCACGCATATTCCATTCTTTCTATCATTTTTATCAGAAAGGAGGCCGTTTCATGGCCAGAAGCGCAAGACTGGAAAGCGGTTTTCAGGATCGGTTGATTTCCACTCTGAAAGAGCTTTTCCCAGGCTGCATGATATTTAAGATGGATCAGCGCCAGGGCATCCCAGACCTGCTCATTCTTTACGGAAAGAAATGGGCCTCCCTTGAGTGTAAAAGATCCGCAAAGGCCAAGCGGCAGCCGAACCAAGAATACTATGTTGAGAAGATGAACGAGATGTCATTTTCAAGTTTCATCTCTCCGGAAAGCAAGGAGGAAGTGTTGAATGAACTTCGCAAGACATTCCAATCTTGAGGGACAACACGCTTTCCTCAGTGCCAGCGGCTACCATTGGATCAACTATACAGAGGACAAACTTGTTGACGCCTATACAAAGTATCAGGCGGCGCAGAGAGGGACGATCCTTCATTCTTTTGCAGCCCAGTGTATCAAATTGGGCCAGAGACTTCCAAAATCTCAGAAAACGCTGAACATGTATGTTAACGATGCCATCGGCTACAAGATGACGCCAGAGCAAGTGCTTTATTATTCTCCGAATTGTTTCGGAACAGCCGATGCGATTTCATTTCGTGGTGATATGCTCCGCATTCACGATTTGAAAACTGGAGAGTCCCCGACTCACATGGAGCAGCTTATGGTTTATGCAGCACTCTTTTGCTTGGAATACGATTATAGCCCAAATGATATTCAGATGGAGCTTCGTATTTACCAGAGCGACGGAGTGCTTTATCATAAACCGACTATCGAAGATATTTTGCCAATTATGGACCGGATCGTAACCTTCGACCGGATCATCAACAGTATCAAAGAGGAGGAGTAAGCCATGAACCCTATTGCGGATGATATTTTGATGCATTATGGCGTCAAGCGGCGCTCTGGGCGCTATCCCTGGGGTTCCGGTGAAAACCCCTATCAGCATGGCGGTGATTTCCTTGCTCGCGTTGAAGAACTCGAAGCAATGGGAAAGAGTCAGAAAGAAATTGCTGATGAACTGAAGATGTCCACAACCGATCTTCGTATGCAGGTCAGAGTGGCCAAGCATGAACGGCGTGCACTGTTGGCCGAGCGTGCGAAGTCACTTCGTGAAGAAGGAAAAACATTGGATGAGATCGCAGGCATTATGGGGTTCAATAATGACTCCTCTGTTCGAGCCTTACTCAATGAGAATACGGCGACCAACAAAAATAAAGCGCTGGCAACCGCTGAGGCTTTGAAGCAGGAGTTAGCAGTTAAGGGTGCCCTTGATGTTGGCGAGGGTGTCGAACAGCAGCTCGGCGTTTCCAAGGGTGTTCTTCAGGAAGCGTTATTTATTCTGGAGACCGAGGGTTACAATCGATATGGCGTCGGCGTCCCCCAGGTGAACGACCCAAAGAAAAGAACGATCACTCCGGTTATTTCTGTTCCCGACATTGATCAAAGAGACGCTTATCAGAATCTCGATATTATCAAATCAGTGGGTGATTTCCATTCCAGTGATGGTGGAGCCTCTTGGGATAAGCGGGAGTATCCGGCCAGTATTGATTCAAGCCGTGTGAAAATCCGTTACGGCGATGAAGGCGGTATCAGCAAAGATGGAGTGATTGAACTTCGTCGTGGCGTTGCCGACCTGGATTTGGGCGATTCTCATTATGCTCAGGTTCGTATCCTTGTGGACGGAACTCATTATCTTAAGGGCATGGCTATGTACTCGGATGATATGCCGGATGGCTGTGATATTGTGTTCAACACAAATAAGCATTCTGGTACGCCGAAGATGGATGTATTGAAGAAAATTCAGGCTGATCCAGATAACCCATTTGGAGCATTTATCAAAGCCAACGGCCAGAGCTACTATCCCGATCCGGATGGCAAATACACGGACCCCATCACTGGGGAGAAGAAATCTCTATCGGCTATCAACAAGCTGAAAGAGGAAGGCGACTGGGATAAGATGAGTAAGAACCTCTCTTCCCAGTTTCTTTCCAAACAGCCCATTAAACTGATCCAGAAACAGTTGGATCTGACCTATGCTGATGCGGCCGATGAATTCAGCGAGATCTGTTCATTGAATAACCCAACTATCAAGAAGAAATTGCTGATGGACTTTGCTGATGAGTGTGACTCCGCAGTGGTTCATCTGAAAGCGGCAGCCCTCCCTCGGCAAAGCACTCAGGTTATTCTCCCCATCACGGCAATGAAAGAGACTGAGATTTATGCCCCTAACTATCGGGACGGTGAAAAAGTTGTTCTGATTCGATACCCTCACGGGGGTACCTTTGAGATTCCGGAACTGACGGTTAATAACCGAAACAAATCTGCGATTTCCATTCTCGGTAAAAATATTCGAGACGCAGTAGGCATCAACCCCAAAGTAGCTGAACGATTATCCGGAGCCGACTTTGATGGCGACCAGGTAGTTGTTATCCCTGTGGGGGGTAAAGTATCAGTCAAATCTACGCCTGCATTGGCAGGTCTGAAAGACTTCGATCCGAAAACGGAATACTCTACTGAGGGTAAGACGGGGGTACGGCTCTTATCGAAAGAAGCCACCCAGATCGAAATGGGAAAGATCTCGAACCTCATTACGGATATGACCTTAAAAGGGGCCCCCGTAGAGGAGATTACCCGGGCAGTCAAACATAGCATGGTTGTTATCGATGCTGCTAAGCATAAGCTCGATTATAAACGATCCGAGATTGAGAATGACATCCCCACCCTTCGTAAACGGTGGCAGGGGTATGTTGACCCCGAAACTGGAAAGATGCGTGGCGGTGCCTCCACCCTTCTTTCTCGTCGTAAGCAGAGTGTCGAAGTCCCTGAGCGTCAGGGTAGCGGCCGTATTGACAAAGAGACTGGTAAGGTCGTCTATAAGGAGTCTGGTCGAACCTACATAGATCCGAAGACTGGTAAAACAGTTCCGGCTACAACTAAGATTAAACTCTTAGAGAAAGTCGACGATGTTCGGACCTTATCTTCTGGCACAGTTCAAGAGGACGCTTACGCCTCCTATGCCAACCGTATGAAGGCTCTGGCAAATCAAGCAAGACTTGAGTATGCGGCTACTCCGTCGCTTATGCGAAATGCGAGTGCTGCTAAGGCATATGCTCCCGAAGTTGAAAGATTGACCAGTGCTTTGAAGATGGCTCGTCTTAATGCTCCTCGTGAACGGGAAGCTCAGCGTCTTGCCAATGCCCAAGTGAAAGCAAAAGTTGAAGCAAATAATATTACGGACAAAGATGAAATTTCAAAGATTCGTCGTTCTGCTATCAGCGATGCTCGCGTTTCTACTGGCGCAAACGGAAAGGGAACTCGTATTACGATTTCCGATGGTGAGTGGGAAGCTATCCAAGCTGGTGCGATTTCTGACACAACATTAAAAGAGATCTTGCGTTATGCCGATCCCGATGTTGTTAGAGCCAGAGCAACACCTCGCGCTTCGACTCAGCTTTCCGATGCTCGTGTCAATCGCATTAAGGCAATGGCTAATTCCGGAAGCACTAACAGTGAAATTGCTGATGCTTTGGGAATTTCGCCTTCTACTGTTTCCAAGTATCTCAATGAGTAAGAAAGGAAGTGAGAGCAGATGGAAAAGTGTATGCTTACTACCACCGATAACCCCTATGACCCTTTTACAGAGTTCGAGGCATGGTATCGGTATGATGAGGCGAAAGGCTATCATTCCAGCGCATTCTTAGCGCGTATTGCTCGTACTTCCGATCAGCTCTCCGAGCGGGAGAATGCAGAAGAAATTGAACGAGCTATCAACGACATCATCAAGTACGACCCCCTTGGTATTTACAAGAAGGTCAAACAAAAGGTACAGCCGGAACCCATGGCGACCGCTTAATGGATGACACAACTGTTCTCTTACAGAAACGCATTATCTTAGGATGGTGCGTTTCTTTTTTGTCATTTATGAGATTTATTTAATCTTGAAACGGCACGCCAGTTGTATTCCATACATCAAAGGTATAGGGGGGTCTGCTGAAAAGGCACCCCCTCTGCATCGCGGTGGTCTCTAAAAATTCTCCGGGGGATATTTTTGAAAAATGGTTTCGGTTTCATGCGATATTTGAACAAGCCCACAGGGTTGCGTCAGGCAGCGAGAACTCTTTTTCGTCCATAAGAGGCCTCCTTTCCTCCTTGGTACGCGGTGCATTACCTCCACTGCTACGATATTTTCTCCACTTGCAGCCGGCCTGCTCATGCGGGCTTCTTCAAATGTCGCATGAAACCATTCTATAAGCCTGTGTAAACATTACAAAACTAAGCGAGAGGAGGTGTCAAGCGTGGCAAAAGCATCTAAGACTTCGGGTCAGAGCAAAGGGCGCCGCGCCGCCTTGACACCGGAGGCAAGAGAGAACCAGCTGATCAATCTTGCAGTTGATCTGATTGAACGACGACTTCTGGAGGGGACAGCATCCTCTCAAGAGGTCACGACAATTCTAAAACTCGGTACGACCAAAGCCCGCCTTGAGAATGAGAGGCTGGCAAAGGAAGTGGAACTTGTCCAGGCCAAGACCGAGGCCTATAAATCCGGTGTGAGAATGGATGAACTCTATGAGAAGGCTATGGCTGCCTTTAAGCGGTATAGCGGTCAGGGCGAGGAGGATGAAGAGGATGAGTATTAAGTGCTATTCCGAACTGATTCTCTTGCCCACTTTTGAAGAGCGCTATCGATATCTCAAACTGGATGGCATTGTCGGGAAAGAAACTTTTGGTTTCGATCGGTATATGAATCAATTCTTTTACCGGTCTCCTGAGTGGAAATATGCAAGAGATGTGGTGATTGCAAGAGACTGTGGTTGCGATCTTGGTATTGCCGGTCGCGAGATTTTTCGTCGACCGATCATTCACCATATGAACCCAATCAGACCAGAGGATATTCGGGATAGATTGGAGATGATTCTGGACCCGGAGTATCTTATCACTACGATCCATGAAACACATCAAGCTATTCACTATGGCGATGAGAACTTATTGTTTCGCGATCCTGTCGATCGTCGTCCAAATGATACCTGTCCCTGGAAAAAGTAGAAAGGAGGACCCAACATGCGGAATCATGTTGTTGGAGTTGTAACTGATTGCTTGAGAATGGCTATCTATAAAGAGCCGAGAGCGAACTCCAAAGTTATCACCGTTGTTACAGCACTAACTAAAGTTGCAGTTGATGTGGACAAGTCGACTGAAGGGTTTTACAGAGTTTCGACTCCTAAAGGAGCTCAGGGATACTGTATGAAGAAGTTTGTTGCGGTTCGTCAATAAGGAGGCCGCCATGGAGATAACTGAAAGTATCCTGATATCCATTAAAAAGCTGTTAGGTATTGATGAAAACTATCCGCACTTTGATGCGGATATTATTATGCACATCAACAGCGTGTTTTCAATTCTAACGCAAATGGGCGTTGGACCAGCCAAAGGATTTTCTATTTCTGGAAAAGAGGAGAATTGGGGACAGTTTCTCCCAACGGATCAGAGTGTCTTTTCTATGGTGCGGTCCTATGTCTATCTGAAGGTTCGGTTGCTATTTGATCCGCCTATTAACAGTGCTGCTGTTGAAGCTATTAACCGACAGATCAGCGAGTTTGAATGGCGGCTTCATGTGGCTGCCGATCCGGTAGACAATCTCAATGGGAAGGAGGAAAACCAAGATGGGGGAACATAACATTCTTGCTCACTATGGTGTGAAAGGTCAGAAATGGGGCGTTCGCCGTTATCAGAACAGGGATGGAAGTCTGACTTCCAAAGGGCAAGCTCGCTATGACCGCGACAAGCGGGAGAATGCAGCAAAGAAGAAAGAAAACCGGATTGATTTGTCCGAACCTGATCCGAAACGCTGGGTAAGAGAAGATCTGGAGCGTTCTAAGAAAACGGTAGATGCCACGGACAACCTTGTTAAAGAGATGAGGAAGTTGGAGCAGAATACTACAACGAAACCTGTTTCAAAGCGCATGGATTTGTCTCAGATGAGTGACAAGGAAATGCGGGAACGGATCAATCGGGAACTTCTGGAACGACAGTATAATCAACTATTTGCAGAGATACCCCCTGCTCAAATTTCTAAAGGGCGGGAAGCTCTCCGAACTACATTGGAAGTAGCCGGAAGTGTTTTGGCTCTTACCAGCACTTCACTTGGCATCGCCTTAGCCATTAAGGAATTGAAAGGCTAAGGTGAGTGAATGTTATCAAATACCGCCGTTCCTCGTTACTACGGCGCTTTTCGCGACGCGGTAATTCGGGGTGATATTCCGGTTTGTAAAGAAGTCGCCATGGAGATGTATCGGATTGATCGGTTGATCGAGAGTCCGAGTTATTACTACGACGACTTGGCGGTTGAGGGGTGGATCGAGTTCTGTGAAGGGGAGCTGACCCTGACCGACGGTTCGGATCTTCACCTTCTTGATAGTTTCAAACTTTGGGGGGAACAGGTATTTGGATGGTATTACTTTGTAGATCGTTCGGTCTATGTCCCCAATCCTGATGGTCGTGGTGGTCGCTATGTGACCAAACGGATCAAACAGCGGTTAATCAAAAAGCAATATTTGATTGTGGGCCGAGGTGCAGCGAAGTCATTATATGACTCCTGTATGCAGGCCTATTTTTGCGTTGTAGATGGCGCTACCACCCATCAGATTACCACTGCTCCAACGATGAAACAGGCAGAAGAAATCATTAACCCCATCAAAACTGCAATCACGCGGGCCAGAGGTCCTGTATTTCAATTCATGACAGAGGGATCTCTTCAGAACACCACCGGTTCTAAAGCGAATCGCGTAAAGTTGGCCTCGACTAAGAAAGGTATTGAGAATTTCATCTCCGGTTCTTTGATCGAGGTTCGTCCTATGTCGGTGGATAAGCTTCAAGGGCTTCGCTGTAAAGTTGCTACTGTTGACGAGTGGCTATCTTCCGCGGATGCCCGAGAAGATGTAATCGGCGCTATCGAGCAAGGCGCTTCCAAACTGGATGATTACCTTATCATTGCGACCAGTTCAGAAGGAACTGTGCGAAACGGTGCTGGCGACACAATCAAAATGGAGCTAATGAACATTCTTCAGGGCATCGGTCCTCCACAAGAGCATGTCTCGATCTGGTGGTATAAGTTGGACTCGGTAGAGGAAGTAGCCTATCCAGACATGTGGCTCAAGGCCAATCCAAATCTCGATAAGACTGTTACCTATGACACTTATCAAATGGATGTTGACCGAGCTGAATCTGCGCCGGCCACTCGAAACGATATGCTGGCTAAGAGGTTTGGTCTTCCCATGGAGGGTTATACCTATTACTTCACTTACGAAGAGACGATCCCTCATCGTCGGAGACGGTTCTGGCAGATGCCTTGCTCTATGGGTGCCGATTTATCTCAAGGCGACGACTTCTGTTCCTTTACATTTCTGTTCCCTCTTCGAGATGGCTCTTTTGGTGTTAAGAGCCGAAATTACATCACTTCACTAACTCTCAATAAATTGCCGGCGGCTATGCGGGCTAAATACGAGGAGTTTATGGATGAAGGCAGTTTGATCATTATGGAAGGAACGGTCCTCGACATGATGCAGGTCTACGATGATCTGGATGATCACATCGTCAACTGCGGATATGATGTGCGCTGTTTCGGCTATGACCCCTACAATGCAAAAGAATTTGTGGAGCGATGGACAGCCGAAAACGGTCCTTATGGCGTTGAAGTAGTTCGCCAGGGATCTAAGACAGAATCCGTTCCTCTGGGCGAATTGAAGAAATTAGCCGGTGAGCGAATGCTGCTCTTTGATGAGACACTGATTACATTTTCAATGGGGAACTGCATCACCATGGAAGACACCAATGGAAACCGTAAGCTTTTGAAGAAACGGTCCGATCAAAAGATTGATGCGGTGGCAGCTATGATGGATGCTTATGTTGCTTACAAGCATAATACCGACGCATTTGAGTAAACGCGGGCCATGATTTAGGCCTGCATTTTTATAACCAAATAGAGATTGGAGGTGACCGCGATTGTCAAATAGTTTACAGCATTATGGCGTCCGAGGGATGAAATGGGGTGTGCGTAGATTTCAGCACAAGGATGGGGCACTGACTTCAGAAGGTCGAGACCGATATAACAATGATGCAACACATGGGCAGAAGAGAAATTCCGCTTCTCGAAAAGTGGCGATTGGAACTGCGGCTGTAGCAGGAGTTGTTCTTACTGCTTATCTTATGAAGCACCACGGTCAGACGAAGATGACTGAGCTTACAGTTAAGGCAGAGCAAGGCAAAGCTGCTATGGAGAAACTTCAGACCACTTCTTCCATTCTCTCTACGCCTATCAGTCAGCTTCAGACTTCTGGGCCCGATCCGGGTAAAATCACTCAACAGTTATTCAAAACTGTTGAAGCAACCAAATCTGCGGTGGAGCCTCCTCCGGCGTATAACTTTGAGTCTTTGATGAAGCAAAACGATGAGCTTCTCAAAAAGATGTATGCCGATCTTTTGTCGTGATGGGAGTGATAGATTATGGAAGTAACATTTGGTTCCAGGCTGAAACATGCCTGGAACGCTTTTTTGGGCAATGAGTTTCGCAACTATCAGTATTCATTGGGACCCAGCTCTTCTTATCGGCCGGATCGTCCAATTTTCAGCCGTGGAAACGAACGGTCAATCATCACCTCGGTCTATAACCGAATCGCATTGGATGCCGCTTCGGTATCTATCCAACATGTGCGATTGGACGATGATGAACGATTTACGGAAGTCATTCATTCGGATCTGAACAACTGCCTTTCTCTGGAAGCCAATCTGGATCAGACCGGACGGGCTTTTGTTCAGGATGTTGTCATGTCTATGTTGGATGAGGGGTGCGTCGCCATTGTCCCCACTGATACGGATATTGACCCTGAGACTGGATCTTACAAAATCGAGAAGTTAAGAGCCGGAAAAGTTCTGGAATGGTATCCCAAGCATGTCAAAGTACGCTGCTACAACGAGGAGCGAGGAGAGAAACAGGATATTATCCTGCCAAAGAATACAGTGGCCATTGTGGAAAACCCGTTCTTTGCCGTGATGAATGAACCTAACTCCACCATGCAGCGTCTGGTCCGGAAGTTGAATATTCTGGACGCCATCGATGAACAAAGCGGTTCTGGCAAGCTCAACCTTATTATCCAGCTCCCTTATGTCATCAAGACAGAACAGAGGCGTCAACAGGCGGAAAAACGCCGTAAAGATATTGAGGAACAGTTGGCAGGCTCCAAGTACGGTGTCGCTTATACCGACGGTACAGAACATGTGGTCCAGCTGAACCGGCCCATCGACAACAACTTGATGTCCCAGATCGAATACCTGACGAGTATGCTTTACAGCCAGTTAGGCATCACCCAGGGCATTTTGGATGGTACTGCTGATGACCGGACTAAGCTGAACTACGATAACCGGACCATTGAGCCCATTCTATCCGCCATCGTTGACGAAATGAGGAGAAAATTCCTCACCAAAACTGCTCGGTCACAGAAGCAGTCGATCCTGTTCTTCCGAGACCCGTTCAGGCTGGTACCCATCAATGATCTTGCCGAGATCGCCGACAAGATGACTCGCAATGAGATCATGACCTCCAATGAGATCCGGCAGAAGATCGGCATGAAGCCGTCGAAGGACCCGAAGGCGGACGAGCTCAGGAACAGCAACCTTAGCGCCCCGAAAGGGGAAGGCGATAAGCCACCTATAACACCCGAAGGAGGAAAAGTTCAAAATGAACCCTAAGTATGACTTTAGTGGCTGGGCTACCAGAAACGATCTTGTCTGCGCTGATGGACGGACGATCCGCCATAACGCATTCGAGAATTGTGATGGGAAGACGGTTCCCCTGGTTTGGAACCACCAGCACAACGAACCCACCAACATTCTTGGCCATGCGCTTCTGGAGAATCGCAAGGATGGCGTTTACGCCTATTGTACCTTCAATGAGACGGAGAGCGGTAAGGCGGCCAAGCTGCTGGTGCAGCACGGGGACATCGCATCTCTGTCTATCTATGCCAACGGACTGAAGCAGACACCCAACAAGGATGTTATGCACGGCATTATCCGTGAGGTCAGTCTCGTCGTTGCCGGTGCAAATCCGGGCGCTTTTATTGAATTCGTGGACATGGCTCATGGCGAAGGCGGAGAGCAGGAAGTAGTTCTGTCTGCCTATGAGCCCATCTCGCTCTTCTCCTCTTCCGACAAGCCTCCGCTGGTTCATAAGGCCAAGGATGAGGATGAGCCGGATGACGGTAAGAAAGAAGAGAAACCCAAGAGCGAAAAGACCATCCAGGATGTGGTTGATGGTATGACCGAGGAGCAGCGGACTGTTCTTTACGCACTGATCGGCGCCACGACGAAAGGGCCCGACGCCAATGGGGATGACAACGATGAAGAAGACCCCGAAGACAAATCCAAAAACAACAAGGGAGGAAACAAGACCATGAAGCACAATGTGTTTGACAATGAGGATACTCGGGATGATGTCCTGAGCCATTCCGACCGAATGGACATCCTCGATCTGGCCAAGAGCAAGAGCGTGGGCAGCCTGCGCACCGCCATGCAGATCTATGCTGAGCAGAATGAGCTCAAGCACGGTATTGACAATATCGAGAGCCTGTTCCCTGATTTCAAGGATCTGCGCCCCGGCGCCCCTGAGCGTGTTACCCGTGACCAGGGCTGGGTCACTGTGGTTATGCAGAAGGTTCATAAGAGCCCCATCAGCCGTATCCGTACCCGTCAGATCGACGCCCGCAAGGATGATATCCGTGCTCACGGCTATCAGAAGAGCAAGCGCAAGATTGGCTCCGGAAACATGAGTGTTATCACTCGTACTACCGATCCTCAGACCGTTTACCGCACTGACGCACTGTACCGCGACGACATCATCGATATCACCGATTTCGATGTGGTCGAGTACCAGTATGCTACCATGCGGGAGAATCTGAACGAGGAAGTTGCCACTGCAATCATGATTGGTGACGGCCGTGAGCCCGACGATGAGATGAAGATTTCTGAGGATCATGTTCGCTCTATTTGGAACGACAACGATCTTTACACCATTCACTATGATGTGGACATCGAGAAGGCCCGCGCAGAGCTCCAGGGCAGCAAGACCGATATGAGCTTCGGCGAGAATTACATCTATGCTGAGGCAATCATCGCCGCTGCTCTGTATGCCCGCGAGAAGTATAAGGGCACCGGCACCCCCGACTTCTTCTGCACTCCTCACCTGGTCAATGTGATGCTGCTGGCCCGCGATATGAATGGCCGCCGTATTTATAACTCCAAGACCGATCTGGCCGCGGCTCTGAATGTGGGCAATCTCTACACTGCCGAGCAGTTTGAGGGCAAGGTCCGCATTGACGATGAGGCTCATAAGCATAAGCTGCTGGGCATCTTTGTCAACCTGGCTGACTATACCGTTGGCTCCACCAAGGGCGGTGAGATTACTCGGTTTGATCAGTTTGACATCGACTTCAACCAGCAGAAGTATCTCATTGAGACCCGTATCTCCGGTGCTCTGACTCGGGTGTATTCTGCTATTGCTCTGGAAGAGCCTGCTGATAACATCGGCGGTTAATCGGAGGAATTCAAAATGGCGAAATTTTATGGATCGGTAGGCTATGCTGAAACCGTTCAAACTGCTCCTGGCGTGTATGAAGAGCAAATTGTCGAGTATCCGTACTATGGCGATCTGCTTCGGAATACACGCCAGTTTCAGTCTGGGGAGACGCTCAATGATGACATCAATGTCGCGAATGAGATCAGTATAGTCGCCGATCCGTTCGCCAGAGAAAACTTTCATAAGATGCGGTATGTGGTTTTTATGGGGGCAAAGTGGAAGGTCTCTAAAGTTGAGGTGGGATACCCCCGCCTGATTCTGACCATCGGAGGGCTGTATCATGAACAAACGCATTGAATTACAGTCCATCCTCGAACAGATCCTTGGCGCTGGAAATGTATATTTTCAGCCGCCGGAAAATCTGAAGATGGTATATGACTGCATTGTCTATGAGCGAAGTCAAATCACTGTCTTTCATGCTGATAATTCTCCGTATCAGATGCGGGACCGCTATCAGGTGACTGCCATTTACAAGAATCCGGATAGTGAACTTCCTCATCGACTTGCCATGCTTCCCTTATGCACCCATGACCGGCATTTTACATCGGATAATTTACATCACGATGTGTTTACTTTGTACTATTAAAGGAGGAAATTCAAAATGAGTAGACTCGTATGGGACAAGGTCGGCGAGCGTTTCTATGAAACTGGTGTCGACCATGCTGTTCTCTATCCTATCAGCCCCAAGGGCCTTTACGATAAGGGCGTAGTTTGGAACGGTATTACTGCCATCACTGAGAGCCCTTCCGGAGCTGAGCCCAACAACCTGTATGCTGACAATATGAAATATCTGGTTCTGGTTGGCGCCGAAGATCTCGGCCTCACCATCGAAGCTTATACTTACCCCGATGAGTGGGAAGAGTGTGACGGCTCCGTTGAGATTGCCCCCGGCGTGATCGCTGGTCAGCAGAGCCGGAAGGTCTTTGGCCTGAGCTATCGTACCAAGCTTGGTAACGATGTGGATGGTCAGGATCATGGCTATAAGCTGCACCTGATTTACGGCGGTCTGGCCTCCCCCTCTGAGCGTGGTTACCAGACCGTTAATGACTCTCCCGAACCCATCAATCCCAGCTGGGAGATTACCACCACTCCTGTGGCTATTCCCGGCTTTAAGCCTGCGGCTCGTCTGATCATTACCTCCACCAAGGTCGATCCCGCCAAGCTGAAGGCTCTGGAAGACATCCTGTATGGTAGCGATGATACTGAGGCTCGTCTGCCTCTTCCCGATGAAGTCGTCAAGCTGCTTCAGGATACTGTATCCGTGACTACTTCTGCTGAGAATGCCGGCACTACTCTGCTGGGTAAGAAGGTGTCCGATCTTCAGAGCAACATTGTTGTGAAGGAGAACAGTATTACTGGTAATCTGAAGAAAGTTACCGGTTATACCGGCTTCAGCAGCAATCCTGCCGAGCAGGAAGGGCATTATCTGGCACTGAAGTTTGATGTGACCCCTGCCGACGCGGTCACCACTGTCGAATTGGTTGGCTGTACCAAGGGCGCTGTGACTCTGGATAAGGACAAGAACATTGTTCTGCTTGTTAAGAGCAACAGCCAGAGTGTCAAGGTGGTTTCTACCAAGGGTGGCAACACCGTCACCAAGACCTACAATCTGACCGGTCTGACTCTGGATTCCTAAACGACGAATTCCAGAGATAAGTATTCTTAACAATCGAACCGCAAAGGCGGAGCTCTCTTCACCGAGGGCTCCGCTTTCTTTTATTTTTGAAAGGAGAAAAATCGCAATGCTGAAACTGACAAGGACTTTTACCGACTATAACGGTGCATCCCGCACCGAGGATTTTTACTTCAATCTGACTCAGGCCGAGGTGACTGAGATGGAGCTGTCCGTGGATGGCGGTCTGGTTGAGATGATCAATAGGATCACCGCCGCTCAGGATGGTAAGCAGATCATTGCTCTGTTTAAGGATATTATCCTGCGTGCCTATGGCCAGAAGTCTCCCGATGGCCGCCGGTTCGTTAAGAACCAGGAACTGAGAGATGAGTTTGCTCAGACAGAGGCCTATAGCGATCTGTTCATGGAACTGGCGACCGATGCGAAGGCTGCCGCTGATTTCCTCAACGGCATTATTCCTCAGGTTAAGAAGGAGAATACTTCTTCCAATCCGGCGCCTATGGCAGTTCGCTAAGGATAGAAAGGGAGACTGGGGATGCTGGAAATTGTGATACCTGGAGTGGAGCAGTATGATGAGATAAACAATCGTTTCATCACCACTAAGGCGCAGTCCCTTCGACTGGAACATTCTCTGGTCTCCCTTTCAAAATGGGAGGCAAAGTGGCGTAAGCCATACCTGTCCAAAAAGCCGAAGACGACTGAGGAGCAGATCGACTATATTCGGTGTATGACACTGACCCAAAATGTCGACCCGAATATCTATACCGCAATTCCGCCAAGGATTTTGGAACAGGTAAAAGACTATATCGATGCTCCGATGACTGCCACAACATTTCGTAGTCAAAGAGGCGGACGCTCCAGCAATGAGATCGTGACCGCAGAGGTTATCTACTACTGGATGATCCGTAATCAGATTCCGTTTGAGTGCCAGAAATGGCATTTGAACCGATTGATGACATTGATTCGCGTATGTGATCTGAAAAGCGGACCGCAAAAGAAAATGAGCCAAAATGAAATCTTTGCGCAAAATCGCGCTTTGAATGCGGCTCGAAAAAAGAAAACCCATTCGAGAGGATGATCAGTATGTCGGAAGTATTTATTTGGAACTTCTTAAAGAAGAAAGGCCTCTCGGACTGGGGAACTGCTGGTCTGATGGGTAATCTCTATGCTGAGAGCGGTTTGAAACCAACAAATCTTCAAAATACCTATGAAAAGAAACTTGGACTATCTGATGAGGACTATACCGCACAGGTAGACTCCGGAATCTATCATGACTTTGTCCATGACTGCGCTGGCTATGGGCTTGCACAGTGGACATTTTGGAGTAGAAAGCAAAATCTACTTGCCTTTGCCCGAAATAAGGGAACAAGTATTGGCGATTTGGAAATGCAGATGAACTTTTTGTGGAAGGAATTGACTACAGGGTATCCTGCTTTGGTCGAAGTTTTGATGTCTGCCACGACGGTTCAGGTGGCTTCCGATGCTGTTCTAACTCAGTTTGAGCGGCCGGCTGACCAGAGCAAGCGAATCAAAGCCAAACGGGCTTCTTATGGGCAAAAGTATTACGACCAATATGCAGGAAAGGGTGAAACTATGCCTTCTACAAATATTGTGCCGGCAGTGAAGCGATTGCTGGAGACAGCCCGAGCAGAGATTGGTTATGTCGAAAAAGAAACCAATGCCCAGCTCGACAACAAAACGGCAAATGCGGGGGATAACAACTGGAATAAATATGCCCGCGATTTGGATGCTATTGGCATCGTCTATAACGGGCGTAAAAATGGTTATGCCTGGTGTGACATTTTTACAGACTGGTGTTTTATTCGCACATTTGGTCTGGAACGGGGCATGTCCCTGCTCTGCCAAGCCAAATCCGGTCTTGGAGCGGGATGCACTTATTCGGCCAACTATTACAAACAGAAGGGACAGTTCCATACTAGAAATCCTCAGCCTGGCGATCAGATTTTCTTCACCAAGGATGGCGGGAAGACTATGTATCATACCGGTATTGTGGAGAAGGTTTCTGGCGGACGGGTTTATACCATTGAGGGAAATACCAGTTCTCAGCCCGGTGTGGTGCCAAATGGAGGTTGCGTCAGGGATAAGAATTATCCGCTGAACGCCAGTTACATCGGCGGATATGGCCGTCCGGACTTTTCTATCGTACAGGAGGATGATGACATGGATCAGAACAAATTTAATGAGATGTTCGCTGTTGCTATGACGAACTATCTTAAGAGTCAACAGACGAACAAGTGTGGTGATTGGTCCAAGGATGCGCGAAATTGGACCCAAAGTACCGGCCTGTTTGCTGGGAATGGCACTACCGTCAACGGTGAGCCAAACATGATGTGGCCCTCCGGGCTTACCAGAGAGCAGGCGGCTCAGCTCTTCTATCGCTTTGCGCAGATGGTGGGGCTTGCGTGATGAAAAGCAAAAAATCCAAGTCCGGAGGTAAAACTGGCAGGAAGCCCGATCTTTCTCAATTTTCAAAATGGATGATCGCCGATATCCGTCCACTGTTGTGGATCGTGACCATCGGCGGTTTTTTATTGGCATTTTACTGCGTCCACGAGGGGTACACTGGCGCTCTTCCTTGGATCGGCGCTATGGTTGGTCTTCCATGGGCTTCCCATGGTACCGTATGCAGTTTCTATTTGAGCCTGTGCAAATCTGATCATCGAGAAGGCGGTATCACCTTCGAAACGGCGAGAGCTTCCAATTTTAATGTGAATATTTCACAGCAGCCGATTGGCTCTGTAGAGAGCCCGGCAATTTAAGGAGGGCGTGTTATGAACGCGGAAATCATTTCAACACTGCTGATGATCGTTGGCGGCATTACGGCGCTGACGAACATCATCGTTCAGGTGGTTAAGAACATCACTTGGGATAAGATTCCAACCAATCTGGTGGCGTTGATCGTTGCGGAGGCGCTGACGCTTGCTTCTGGAGGGGCCTATGCCTCAATCCATGCAATCGCTATTACCTGGTACATGGTGGTAGCAGCCATCGTGGTCGGTTTGATGTCCGCCTACGCTGCAATGTTTGGATTCGACAAGTTTAAGGAAGTCATCCAGGAGTTACATAAGAAATCTAACTGATGGGAGGAGTCGACAGTGATCCGTTTCAGACATACGGGCGATTTTTCCAAGCTGACACGATTTCTGGAAAGAGCAAAGGAAGCGGTTCATCTCGGAGACTTGGACAAGTTTGGTCGAGAAGGGGTAGCCGCCCTCGCATCTGCAACGCCTGTCGACTCGGGCGAAACAGCGTCGTCCTGGTATTACCAGATTGAAAATAAGAATGGGGTCGTAAAGATCTCATTCCATAACTCAAATATTCAAAATGGAGTTCCCATTGCCATCATTCTGCAATATGGACATGGCACAGGGACTGGCGGCTGGGTCCAAGGGAGAGATTACATCAACCCCGCGATCCAGCCTATTTTTGACCAAATCGCAAATTATGCATGGAAGGAGGTCATGAGGTCATGAGCAAGACTATTGATGAACGGATCGTTGAAATGCGATTCGACAACCGCCAGTTTGAACAGAATGTGCAAACCAGCTTGTCCACTTTGGATCGCTTGAAGCGAGGTCTGGATCTGGATGGTGCCACAAAGGGGCTGGAAGGTCTGGGTGCCGCTGCTAAGAAATGCGATATGTCCGTTCTCGGAAACTCGGTCGAAACAGTTCGAGCCAAGTTTTCCGCCATGGAAGTCGTGGCCATGACGACCCTTTCCAATATCACCAATTCCGCGGTGAATATGGGTAAGAAGATGGTGTCCGCCCTTACCATCGATCCCATCAAAACCGGTTTTCAGGAATATGAAACCCAGATCGGTGCGGTGCAGACTATTCTGGCCAATACATCCCACGAGGGAACAAATCTGCAACAGGTGAATCGTGCTCTGGATGAGTTGAACACTTATGCGGATAAGACTATCTACAACTTCACCGAAATGACGCGGAACATCGGCACCTTCACTGCGGCCGGTGTAAATCTTCGGACCTCTGTGGACTCTATTAAGGGTATTGCCAACCTGGCTGCCATTTCCGGCTCCACCTCTCAGCAGGCGTCTACGGCAATGTATCAGCTTTCTCAGGCGCTTGCCGCCGGTAAGGTTTCTTTGATGGACTGGAACTCGGTGGTCAACGCCGGTATGGGCGGTAAAGTGTTTCAGGATGCTCTGGTTCGTACTTCTGAACTGTTAGGCACTGGAGCACAGAACGCCATCAATATGTACGGCTCGTTCCGAGAGTCTCTTACCAAGGGCGAATGGCTGACGACTGAAGTTCTGACCGAAACGCTGAAACAGTTTGCTGGGGCATACAGCGAGGCGGACCTGATTCAGCAAGGCTTTTCGGAGAAACAAGCTCGTGAAATTGCCCAGATGGCCAAAACAGCCGAAGAAGCTGCTACTAAGGTCAAGACCTTTACTCAGTTATGGGACACTTTGAAAGAGAGTGCCCAGTCCGGGTGGACAGCCACATGGGAAATTCTGGTTGGTGACTTTGAAGAAGCACAGTCGGTATTAAGCGAGGTATCCGACACGCTTGGCGCCATGATTGGCGAGATGTCGAACGCCCGAAACGAACTGCTTTCTGGTGGACTTAGTTCCGGATGGAAGCAGCTGCTTAATCAGGGCATTGCAGATGAGGCCGGTTTTATCGAGGAGATTCGGAAAGAGGCTCAGAAAAGCGGAGATGCTTTTGAGAAGCTGGCTACTGAGTCAGAGTCTTTTACGGATGCTTTGAAGAAGGGACTGTCGGAAGGTGTTATTTCCTCCGACACTTTGACCAATTCTGTCCATAATCTGCGGGATAAAATGACCGCAATGTCCCAGGAAGAACTTAAGGCAGCGGGTTACACCTCGGAGATGGTCAAGCAGATCAAAGAGTTGGATGACGGACTTCAAAATGGTTCGGTCTCTATGGATGAATTCGTAGAAAAGATCCTCCGTCCATCGGGCCGTGAGAATCTGATCCAGTCTTTGTGGAATGCGGCTAAGGGGTTGATGAGCGTCATCGCCCCGATCAAGGATGCTTTCCGGGAAATTTTCCCGCCAGCTACTGCTGATCAGCTCTATTCTCTGACAGAGACACTGCGAAAGTTTTCTGAGCGGTTGACCTTATCGACTGAGTCGGCGGATAAGGTGAAACGCACCTTTCAGGGGTTATTCTCTGTTCTCGACCTTGTCCGGCAGGGTATTATGGGCGTGGTTAATGCTATTCTTCCAATGTCGGGAGGGATTAGTTCGCTGCTTGATGGTATTCTTACTGTTACAGCGGCTATCGGCGATTTCTTAACTGGAATCAATAAGGCTGCCAAAGAAGGCCGAGTATTTCAGCATATTTCAGAAGGTGTCGCTACCGTACTCGGTTTTGTATCTTCTGCTATTCAGGGGTTCTTTGGTCTTTTGTCGAAGACTTTCTCTTTCCCTGGGTTAGAAGGATTTCAGAAGATCCTCCAAAATATTCAGACACGCATTGGGCAAGTGATCGACGCTGTTACCGGTTTAGGCTCTGGTACACGAAAGGCCGCGGGTGAAATGGACTCTGCCATGGAGGGCAGCAAATTTCTCCAGATGCTTCAGGCGATATTTAACGGTGCAAAAACACTTGTTACGGGCATTCTCGATGTCTTTGGAGGTCTGGCCAGCGGTATTGTTGAAGCGCTGAGCGGAGCTGATTTCAGCGGTGCATTGGACCTACTCAATAGTATTTCTCTTGGTGGCATTGCTTTCGGCATCACCAAGTTTATGACCTCTTTGACCAAAGCGTTCGATGATGTTGGCGGGTTATTGGACAATGTCAAAAACATTCTTGACGGAGTCCGAGGTTGCTTCGAGGCCTATCAAAGCCAGTTAAAAGCAGATGCATTGCTGAAAATTGCCAGTGCCATTGCTATTTTGGCAGGATCTATCCTGATTATCGCCACAATCGACAGCAATAAGTTGACCGCATCTTTAGGTGCTATCTCAGTCCTGTTTGCAGAATTGATGATCGCCATGGGGGCATTTACCAAGATCAGTGGACAAATCAAAGGCGTGATCAAAGGAACGACCGCCATGCTGGGTCTTTCTACATCTATGCTGATTCTGGCCGGCGCCCTTAAAATGATCGCGACATTAGATCCCGAACAGATGGCCACGGGTCTTATCGGCATTGCGGGGTTGATGACTGCAATGGTGGTGGCTGTAAGTGCACTGGGTAATGGCGGCGCGAAAGTCGTCAAGGGTGCAACTCAGATGGTGATTTTCGCCGGCGCAATCAAAATACTGGCTTCAGCCTGTATCGACTTGGCACAGCTTGACTTTGCGGGTTTAACAAAGGGGCTTATCGGTGTCGGTGCCCTATTGGCTGAGGTTTCGCTGTTTATGAACACGGCGAAGTTCAGCGGTAGAGCGATTTCTACAGCTACAGGAATGCTTGTTCTTGCGGGGGCAATGAAGATATTCGCTTCTGCCTGCGAAGATTTTGGACAAATGAATGTGGGCGAGTTGGTCAAGGGACTGGGTTCCATTGGAGTTCTGCTCCTTGAAATCACCGCATTCACCAAGTTGGCCGGAAATGCCAAGGGGCTCACTGCTACTGGCTTCGCTCTCATTGAGATCGGTGCGGCAATGAAGATATTCGCTTCTGCTATGGCTGACTTCGGCAGTATGTCTTTGGCCGGAATCGGAAAAGGGTTGTTTGCTATGGGCGGCGCTTTGGCGGAAGTTGCTATCGCAATGAAAGTAATGCCGAAGAACCTGATTGCAACTGGAACTGGGCTTATCACTGTTGGAGCCGCACTTAATGTTCTGGCGAACGCTCTTAGTAAGATGGGCGGAATGAGTTGGGAGTCCGTTGCAAAGAGTCTCGTTGCTATGGGCGGCGCTTTGGCGGAACTGGCAATCGGACTGAACTTCATGAACGGGACTTTAGCCGGCTCTGCCGCAATGCTTGTTGCCGCAGGAGCCTTGGCCGTTTTAACTCCCGTGCTCTTTACGCTGGGTAGTATGAGTTGGGCCTCCATTGCCAAAGGTTTGATTGCTGTTGGTGGCGCCTTTGGGGTGATCGGCACGGCGGGCGCGCTTTTGACGCCACTACTTCCCACCATTCTCGGATTGGGCGGCGCCTTTGCTCTAATTAGCGTTGGTATTGCCGGTCTTGGAGCAGGACTTCTTCTTGTTGGCGGCGGGTTGTCCGCCATCGCAGTAGGCATTACGGCCCTTGCTACTTCTTTAGGCGCTGGCGTTGCCGTTATTGTGGCGGGATTGACTTCTATCATCACGGGTATCGCAGCCTTGATCCCCGCTATCGCTCAAAAGCTCGGTGAGGCAGTGGTTGCATTTGCACAGGTTATTACAAATGGAGCCCCTGCTATTGGCGAGGCTGTTAAGGCTCTGGTGCTTACCATGGTCGATGTTCTGGTAGAGTGTGTACCAGCTATTGCCGATGGAGCAATGGAATTGATCGCCGGAGTGTTGGCCGCTTTGGCCACCTATACTCCTCAAATCGTGGATTCTTTGATGGGATTCCTGATTGGTTTGATTGACGGCATCGCAAGAAATATGCCGGAACTGATCCAGGCGGCGGTTAATTTGCTGATGTCGTTCTTTACCGGAATTACTTCTGCACTGGCAAGCATTGATACAGATTCGCTGTTAAAGGGGATCGCCGGTATTGGTCTGCTGAGCGGTATTATGGTTGCACTTGGTGCCCTTGCAGGGTTGATCCCAGGGGCAATGGTCGGTGTTCTCGGTCTTGGTGTGGTCATGACAGAGTTGGCTCTGGTACTGGCCGCAGTAGGCGGTCTTGCCCAGATTCCCGGGCTGGATTGGCTTATCAACGAAGGTGGTCAGCTACTACAGTCTGTTGGCAGAGCTATTGGCGGTTTTGTCGGCGGCATCGTTGGCGGATTTATGGGCGGCGTTTCCAGTGCGTTTCCTCAAATTGGAGCGGACTTGGCGCAGTTTATGGCCAATGTACAGCCCTTTGTAGATGGCGCCCGCGGGATCGATTCTTCGCTTCTGGAGGGCGTCAAGGCTTTGGCCGGCGCCATCCTAATTATTACCGGAGTGGATCTTCTGGAAAGTCTGACTTCCTGGCTTACTGGCGGATCTTCCTTGGGGGCTTTTGCCGAGGAACTTGTTCCATTCGGCGAGGCCATGATGAAATTTTCCAACACCATTTCTGGTTTGGACGGAAATCTGGTCAGCATCGCAGCTATTGCTGGGAAAACACTGGCCGAGATGGCTGCCACTCTGCCCAATAGTGGCGGCGTAGCAGGGTTCTTTGCCGGAGACAACGATATGGGCGTGTTCGGTGAGCAACTCGTTGGCTTTGGCGAAAGTATGATGGGATTCTCCAAAAGTATCAGAGGTCTTGATGCTGATGCGGTGTCTAATGCCGCTACGGCCGGAAAGGCTTTGGCTGAGATGGCGGCTACTTTGCCGAATAGTGGTGGAGCAGTTGATTTCTTTACCGGAGAGAACGACCTGGACACCTTTGGAGAAAACCTTGTCCCCTTTGGAGAAGCCATCAAATCCTATTCCGATGCAGTCAAGGGTTTGGATGTGGATGCGGTGACCAATTCCGCTATCGCAGGTAAGGCTATGACTGAGCTTGCTTCCACACTTCCAAATGTAGGCGGTGTTGTGGATTTCTTTGCCGGAGGTAATGATCTCTCTACATTTGGTGCACAGCTTCTGAGTTTCGGCTTGTCTATGCGAGCGTACTCCACGGCAGTTAAAGGAATAGATGCCGATGCAGTAAACAGTTCGGCTATTGCGGGAAAGACACTTGCTGAACTTTCCAGCACATTGCCCAATACAGGTGGTTTGGTAGCATTCTTTACCGGGGACAACGATCTGGAATCTTTTGGAGACCAGTTAGTTCCGTTTGGCGAGGCGATGAAGGCTTACTCCGATAGTGTTGCCGGTTTGGAGTCCGAAGCGGTCATGGCATCTGCCACTGCGGCAAAGGCTCTTGCCGAACTTCAAAATACCCTGCCAAATATCGGCGGTGTTGTGGACTTCTTCACAGGAGGAAACGATCTTGAGACTTTCGCCAACGGTCTTACACCTTTTGGCGAGGGGATGAAGGCCTATTCCGATGCAGTGAGCGGCATGAACCCGGAAGCTGTTATTGCTTCGGCCACCGCAGCTCAGGCACTATCAGAACTGCAAGCGACTCTGCCCAATATGGGTGGCGTCCTTGAGTTCTTTACCGGAGGAAATGATCTTAGTGCATTTGCCAATGGTATCATACCGTTTGGTAAGGCTATGAAATCCTATGGAGAAGCGGTTGCTGACATTCGCCCTGAGGCGGTCGAGGCTTCTGCTACAGCAGCTATGGCTTTGGCCCGTCTTCAGTCGGTGCTACCCAATGTCGGTGGCATTGCATCATTCTTTACAGGCGGTGCCGATCTTGGAGCATTTTCCGAGGGTATTATCCCCTTTGGCGACGCTATGCTGAAGTATAGTAATGCTGTGGCCGGTGTAAATCCTGGAGCAGTAGAAGCATCTGCTATAGCTGCTCAGTCTCTTGTGCAACTTCAGACTTCGCTCCCCAATGTAGGCGGGGTCGTGACATTCTTCACCGGAGGAAACGACCTGGCTCTATTTGCGGCGGGCATCATCCCCTTTGGACAGGCCATGTCGCAGTACAGCAATGCGGTTGCGGGGATCAATCCGGAAGCGGCGACAGCATCTGCTGTGGCGGCTCAGTCCCTTGTTCAACTTCAAAATGCTCTTCCAAATGTAGGCGGGGTTATGACATTCTTCACCGGAGGAAGCGATCTTGCCACATTTGCGGCAAATATTGCCCCCTTCGGTGATGCTATGCTGAATTACAGCAATGCTATAGCCGGTGTAAATCCGGAGGCAGTTACCGCATCGGCTTCCGCTGGACAGGCTCTTGTGGAGCTGTCCAAGACACTTCCAAGTACAAATGGTCTTTTGACATTCCTTACCGGTGGAACAGACCTAAGTACATTTGGGAACGACCTTACGATATTTGGAGAAGACTTGTCTGCGTATGCAAGCGCCATTGCAAGTGTACAGCCTGAAGCAGTAGCGGCCTCAGCCAACGCTGCACAAGCGCTGTCCAATCTGGCGACTGGGTTACCGGACAGCAGCCTCTTTGACAAATGGTTTGGTGGGGACCAGACCTTGGCATCATTCGGAAATGAGATCTCCAAGTTTGGAGCATCCATGCAGGACTATTACAATGAGATCTCCGGTATTGATATCGGTCAAATGTCCAGTGTGGTAGCTCAAGTTTGGGATCTTTTGGCTTTGGCAGAGGGCGTGAACGGTCTTAATACTTCTGGTCTGACTAACTTTGCCAACAGCATGAAGAAAATGGGTGATGCTGGTGTCAGCGGATTTGCCGATGCTTTCCGGAACTGTGGTGACACGATTAACGGCGCCGTGAACAGTATGCTGTCTACGGTCAGTGTTTCCATCACGGCGAATGTTTCTACAGTCAATTCTGCTATGGGCACCCTGGTAGATGCTATGGCAGAAATCGTAGATGGCAAAGTGATTGTCATTCAAAGAGCGATGGGCGATATGATGACGGACATGTGTTCCACCATCACATCTTCTTCCGGAGCATTTCGGACCGCCATGGGGACAGCACTTAATGGTTCCCTCAGTGAGATCAATCGCATGAAGGCGGATTTCACTGTAGCCGGTCAGAATGTTGGACAGGGCTTTGTTATTGGCATCCGGTCTAAGTTGAGCAGTGCATCTTCTGCGGGCCGAAGTCTGGGTCTGGCCGCACTGAATGCGGCAAAGCGAGCTCTGGACAGCCATTCACCTTCCAGAGAGTTTATTCACTTAGGTGAGAACATGGGCGAGGGTTTGGCAATCGGTGCAAAGAACAGCATTGTTCCCGCTACTCAGGCCACATCTAAAATGATCGGCGAGGTCATTAAAGTCAGTTCCAAGGGCGTGAAGGCCTTTGAGGACTGGGCCAGCGAGAAGAAGTATTATGGCGAGCTGAGCCTGATGGATGAGCTTGCCGGGTGGGAGAACCTGCAAAAGAAGTATCGGGCAGGCAGTGAAGAGCGAATCAAGATCGACCGAGAGGTCTATCGGATTCAAAATGAGCTGGTGTCGTCCACCTATCAGGCTTCTCTTAACTGGATCGAAGAGGAGAAGTATTACAAGCGTTTGAGCACTGAGGAAGAGCTTGCCGCTTATGAGCGGATGCAGAAGCGCTATCTGGCAGGCAGCGAAGAACGCAAGAAAATCGACCGTGAGATATTTAGTCTGCGAAACCAGTTGATGGAAGAGTCCTATCAGAAGTCCATGAATTGGATTGAGGAAGAAAAATATTACGGTCGAATGAGCCTGGCCGATGAGCTTGCAGCCTATAAGCGAGTGCAGAGTCGGTACGCGGCTGGCACTGAAGAGCGCAAGAAGATGGATCGTGAGGTCTATCGGCTGGAGAAAGAGATCTATGAAGCCCAGAAGCAATATATTGCCGATGTGGAAAGCGTACAGCAGTCTGCCAATCAACGACGGATGCAGCTTGAACAGGAGTACGCCGATAAGGTGCGCTCGATCAATGCGCAGCTGGAACGGGATATTCAGTCGCTGAATGACCAGTATCAGAATGCAGTGGAGTCCCGAACCAAGAGCCTTTATCAGTCTTACGGCCTCTTTGATGAGGTAACGAAGAAGGAAGAGGTCAGCAGTGAAACATTGATGCAAAATTTGGAAGGCCAGGTTCAGGAATTTGGCGAATGGCAAGATATTCTTGGCCAGCTCTCCGGAAGAGGTGTCAGTGCAGAACTAATTGGCGAGCTTCAGGAGATGGGCCCGTCGGCAATCGCAGAGATCAAAGCCCTCAATTCGATGAGCGACGACGAACTGGAGAAGTATGTCTCCCTTTGGTCTATCAAACACGCTCAAGCCAGAGATCAGGCTACTTCCGAGCTTGAAGGTCTTCGTATTGAGACGCAGAAAAACATTGCGCAGCTTCGTGATGACGCCGCTGTTGAATTGGAGGCATATCGCGAAACTTGGCAGGCGGAAATGGCCCAGTTGGAAGCGGATACCAGCAGTCAGCTTGAGGCTCTCCGCAAGGAATTTTCTGAGAAAGTCGGTCTTATCAAGAAAGATACCGAAGGCCAAATGGCCGAGATGACAGAGGTCGCTAAGAAAATCCTGTCTGAAGCAGGATGGACAGAGACTGGACAGCAGATTCCGGCAGGGCTTGCCGAAGGCGTGGCTCAAAGCAAATCCACTTTCATCAATGAACTGACCAGTATGGCACTGTCCGGCGTGAAAGCGGTAAAGAGTGCACTGGCAATCAATTCTCCTTCCCGGGTATTCCGCGAGCTTGGTAACTTCACCGGTTTGGGCTTTGTAAAGGGCATCTCTGATTACGCTCAGAAATCCTATGCTGCCGGAGCTGGTATTGCCGATTATGCGACGGATGGACTTTCCAATGCCATGTCTACTGTGACCGATCTACTCAATGGGGATGTGGAAGCACAACCTACAATCCGGCCGGTGCTTGATCTTACCGATCTTTCCAGAGGAGCAGATCAGATTGACAGCCTGTTCTATCCTCGGAGATCCATTGGTCTTGTAAGTCAGGCAAGTCTGGCTTTTCAGGAGTCAGGCCGAAATAACGGAATGACAATCAATGTAGACAATGGCGACATTGTGGAAGAGCTGCGTTCTCTGCGAGAGGATATGGCTGACATGATGGATCGGATGAAGCGAATGCAGGTGGTTATGGATACTGGCAGGCTGGTTGGTGAATTGGCCGAACCTATGGACAATGCCCTCGGACAGAGGGTTACACGAAAAGGAAGGGGGAACTAAGCTTTGTACCATTCGGTTACCTTTGGGGATAAAAATACCTGGGACGATTGGCGGCTTGTTCCCGCCTCCCGGCCAGTTTTCAATCCCCCAGCTCAGAAAGTGAAGACGCTGGCGATCCCCGGTGGGGATGGGGTGATCGATTTATCCCAATCTCTCACCGGGTACCCGGTGTATCAGAACCGGACCGGCTCGATCGAATTCATTGTGATGAATGACTTCAAGCCCTGGCACATGGCCTATTCCGATATTATGGACTTTCTGCATGGGCAGAAACTTCGCGCTGTGCTGGAGGACGACCCTGAGTATTTCTACGAGGGGCGGTTCACGGTAAATGCCTGGAAATCGGAAAAAGACTGGTCTCGTATTGTCATTGACTATGATGTGGGTCCCTACAAATGGTCGCTTCTTTCTTCAACAGACGACTGGCTGTGGGACCCCTTCAATTTTCAAAATGGTGTGATCCGGCCTGCTTTGTTTCGGAATATCGCCGTAACTACAGTAAAAAAGATGCTCAAGCTGGATGCTGCACTTTTTGGTAGGGCTCCGGTTTGTCCTCAGTTCTTTGTGAGCAGTTCGGATAAACGCGGTGTGCACATTCGATTTGTCAATCCTACTCTTGGACTGGATGAGACAAAACTGCTTACTGACGGGACAATTCAATTCCCTGAGTTTGTGTTCTTCGGCGATCATGGCGCAACATTAGAGCTGTGGTGTGATACAGGGACTGGTACAGTTTCTGTAGATTTCAGAGTGGGGAGGTTGTAACCAATGTATAGCATTTATGCGGACGGTGTATGCATCTATAACGATGTATTTTCACTGGATAACATGAAGGTTATAGACCCAAAACTGATACTGGAAGACAGCGCTGCCGGCTCTTTGGAAATGACGCTCCCCCATACTAATGTTGTTTACAACACTCTTGTTCGTATGACTACGGATATTTCGGTCAGAAAAAACGGAGAAGAGATTTGGGCGGGGCGAGCGCTTTCGGAAAATAAGGATTTCTGGAACAATCGGGTGATTTACTGCGAGGGTGAATTGGCGTTCTTTAATGACAGCGTTCAGCCTCCAGCCGAGTATTCCGGAAAATCCATTCGTGAGTATCTGGAAAAGTTGATCGAGGTTCACAATTCACAGGTTGGCGCCAATCGTCAGTTCGCTATCGGGGCGGTAACGGTAGTGGATGAAAATTTCCCTACTTACTACACCAACTATGAGAAGACAATGAAGCAGCTCAACGCCTTGGTGGAGACTTATGGCGGGCATCTTCGGATCAGAAAAGTGGATGGTATCCGGTATCTGGATTATCTGAAAGAGTACCCTGATACTTGCAGTCAAGTCATCCAATTTGGTTCCAATCTGATTGACTTCACCCGTAACTGGGATTCCACGGAGTATGCTACGGCCATTGTCCCATTGGGTAACCGTCTGGATAAAAGCCCCATTGAAACACTGGACGCCTATCTGACGGTGGAAAGCGTAAACAATGGAAGCCTTTATGTTCAGTCGGACGAGGCTGTGAAGAACTACGGATGGATCGCGAAAACGGTTACTTGGGACGATGTGAGCGACCCAGCGGTTCTACTGGAGAAGGCCAAGGAGTATCTGGCCGATCTTCAGTTTGATAATCTGGAACTGGAACTAAGCGCTTTGGATTTGCACTATTTGGATGTGAACACCGAGGCTGTCAAACTTCTGGATGAGATTCGGGTCATTTCCCGCCCCCACGGTTTAGACCGAATGTTTCCTGTTACCAAACTGGAGATCCCTCTGGATAAACCGGAGAACACTCAGTTCAAAATGGGGGACTCTGTGCAGGTCAGTCTCACCAGCGTCAACAATCAGACCAATGATGAAGTGCTCAATAAGATTGAAAAACTCCCCAAGGCGCACGCAATTCTTGAACAAGCTAAGGAAAACGCCACGGAAATCATGAACATGGCTACCACAGGTTATATCACGATCACACGGGATGAGCATGGCTCAGACACGCTTTATATTTCCAATGTCAGAGACTACACCAAGGCCGACAAGCTTTGGAAATGGAATATGAATGGTCTGGGTTACTCCAATGATGGTGGAAAAACTTATGGCTTGGCCATCACTATGGACGGATCTATCGTAGCCGATTACATCACGACTGGTGTCCTGAACGCGAATGTGATTCGTGCCGGCGTTCTGAAAGACTATGACGGAAATTTCAGTCTGGACTTTGAAAGCGGAAAGCTGACCATGAAGAAGGGGTCTATCAATATAGGCGGTAACTTCATCGTGGATGAACAGGGAAACCTGACTGCCCGAAGAGGTACATTTGCCGGGACACTGGCTGGCGCCAAGGGAACTTTTGGTGGTACGGTTCAGGCTGAAGACTTCCTGGACAAGTACGGCAACAGTATGCTGGATATGGCCAAGGAGAAGTTCACCGCCGGATATTTGGATCTGTACGGATTAACCGTGACCAACAAGAATACCGGGGCAATAACATTTGCGGTCGGCCCCACTGGACATATTTCCATCAATGGTCAAATCACGATGGGAGCTGGGAGTACCATCAACTGGGCCAACATCAGCAATAGTAATTTGACCAGCAATCCAGCGTATCAAAAAGCAGTTGACGCCTACAATATGGCCGATGAGGCCTATACGGAGGCAGAAGCAGCTTATAGCCGGGCTAATAAGGCCTATAAATTGGCCAATTCGATTGAAATTCCTGCTTACATCAAATCGACATATATTGACTCCACAAGGATTCAATCCCCAGTTATTGAGGGTGGAGAGTTCTATGGCAGCGAGTTTAATATTATTGCCGGTGGGGACTATGGAAGTTTGAATTTGTACGGGCCTTATGGCAGCTCTCGTTTTCATATGTTTACCATTGACTACTACGAAGGCGATGCGCCGTATATCGACATTTATAGCCCGTGCGGCGGATATATCACTATTGGCCAAAGTAGGCACGGCATTGTATTTTTCGATGGAATCGTAGATTTCAGCAATGCTGAAGTTCGTGGTTTGAGTACAACATAGGAGGAGCAACGCTATTGTGAAGAAGACACTGAAAAATTCCAGTGTGGCTGAGATGCTTCAACAGCTCCGGCCACTTTTGTCTCATCGGGATAAGATTGGCTATGTGGCTGCACGGAACTTCCGCATCCTGTCCAACTCTTTGACGGAATATGAGACCATTCGCCGTAGCCTGATCGAGAAGTATGGCACGGAGGAGACGGACCCGAAGACGGGTCAGCCTGTCATCAGCATCAAAATGGATTCGCCGAACTTTAAGCAGTTTTGTGACGAGTTAGCTCCATTCAACGAGATGGAACACGAAATCGAGCTTATGGTGGCGAAGTACCATGATGCGATCGGCTGTCTTACCGGAGAGGAGATCCTGAGTATTGATTGGATGTTGGAAGATTAGAAAGGGGTGAGTTGACTTGGCTGATATCAGCAGTTTTCTAAAGAAAATTAAGGAGGCAATTTATGGCGAAGAGGTGCGTGGTTCCATTCACGACGCCCTGGCTGCCATGAATGAAGAGTCTTCCAGTGCGATGGAGTTTGCGGCTACAGCCAAAGACTCTGCCGCTGCTTCTGCGGAAAAAGCAAAGGGTGAGGCTGATACCGCCGCCAAGAAGGCTGCGGAGGCCTTAAATTCCGCAGGAAATGCCGCCCAATCTGAGGCAAATGCTAAGGCATCTGAGTTGACCGCGAAACAATACTCAGATAATGCCGACGCCGCTGCCAATCGTGCTAAGGAGTCAGAGACAAACGCCGCTAATTCGGAGGCGATCGCTCTTCAAGAGTCCCGTGAGGCAGAGGAGTCCAAAAATGCCGCCGCACTTAGTGAGGCCGAAGCAAAGGCTGCTGAGGAACGAGTTAAGGCGGTAAAGAATGAAGTGGAAATCGCTGGCGCACAGGCTACGGCAGACGCTAAAGCGGCGCAGGATGCTAAAGCTGCTGCTGAGAGTGCCCGGGACAGCGCCAAGACCAGCGAGACCAACGCCAGAAATTCTGAGATTTCTGCACAGCAGTCGAAAGATACTGCGGAGAGTGCCAAGAATGCGGCTCAGGAGGCAAAGCAGAGCGCGGAAGATGACGCGCTTGCTGCCGCTCAATCCAAGAAGGACGCCGAGGATGCCAAGTTGGCCGCAGAACAGGCCCGGGATTCCGCAGAGGAAAAAGCAGTCGAAGCTGCCGGAAGCGCGGATAAAGCGGAGCAATATAGTGGTAAACCGCCCAAACCTCAAAATGGAACATGGTGGATCTGGAATGCTGATACCGGTGAATATTACGACACTAAGATCAGCTGCGAGCTGCAAGGCCCTGTTGGAAATGGCATCAAGGATATTCAACTGACCAGCGGCGACCATTCTCCCGGCACTACGGATGTGTACACCGTCCATATGACGGATGGGTCGACTTATTCCATTTCGGTCTATAACGGATTGAACGGCACAGGCGCAGGCGATGTATTGGGGATTACCTTTGATTTGGTTCTCCCCGTAAGCGAATGGAAAGATGGAGCCATCACTGTCGCCGACAATCGTTTGCTTGCTTCAGCTACCTATAAATACCTTTTAAGCGTGTATGACGCCAGTAAGGATGAGTTCACGGAATGCGGTGTGCAGCCCAAGGACATCACCACTTCTGGCGTCCTTTCTTTTACCTGTGAAATCGAGCCGTTGAAAGACATCACCATCAATCTGATTCGGCTTGAGTTATCTGGTAATGGAGCTGCTCAATGAGGAGGTGAGATCTATGGAGATTGCAGTGAAAGAAACTTATGCCCATCTGGTCAAGGATGAGAGTTTGGTACAGAACTCCAACAAGCTCTATATTGTGGAGTTTCACTTTGACCAGAGTTGGGATGGTTATGCCAAATCGGCTATCTTTGAAGCCGGCGGCGTACAGCAGCCGCCTGTGGCGTTGACGGATGACCGGTGCATTATTCCAGCCGAGTGTTTGAAGCGGGCCGGAATCAATCTCAAAATCGGAGTTTCCGGTATTAAAGATGGGGTTCAGAAAGACACGGTATGGTGTCTGGCCAGCAAGATCATGTACGCGCTTGACCCCACGCAACTGATGCCACCCAATCACATCGACGGAGATGTGAAGGCCCAGATCCTTGAGGTCATCCGGGAAAATACTGCTACGGATGCAGAGGTTCAGGAAGTCCTTGACAATGCATTCCAGTCTTCCTGGATACCTCCCGAAGATCCTGAGGCTCCAGGCAATACCGCCACTAACGAAGAGGTGGAGGACATTCTCGATGATGTTTTCGGCGATACGCCGTAAACAAATATTTTTAAGGAGGACATATTTATGTCTAAGCACACTACTCTCGAACAGCTGAAGCTTCTGGCTCAGCGCACCAAGGGTGAGATCAGCAAGGTCGAATCCAAGTCTCTGGTAGGCGTTAAGGTCAATGGCGTTGCCCTGGCCATCGCCGACAAGATGGTGGACATTCTGATTTCTTCTGGTGCTACCAACGGCACTCTTTCTGTCGCCGGCAAGGATGTTGCGGTGAAGGGTCTGGCTGCTCTGGCCTATAAGGCACAGGTTTCTGAGGCCGATCTGGATACCGCTCTGAAGGCTATTCTGGACGGCAAGGCTTCCGGTGCCGATCTGGCCACTCTGATTGGTAAGGATGCTGGTAAGAGCGCCCGCACCATCGCTAACGAGGAGCTGGCCGCTCAGCTGATTCCCGAGGGCGCCCAGGAGGCCCTGAATACTCTGACTGAGATTGCTCAGTGGATTCAGGATCACCCCAACGATGCTGCCACCATGAATGCCGCCATCTCCAAGCTGAATGGTATTGTGGCGGGTATCGGTGGCGATGAGGATGCGTATGCCACCGTAATGACTGCCATCGAGGGCAAGATCGCTGCTGCAATGAAGGATATTGCCGCTGGTGCGACCAAGGTGGAGAAGTCTGAGGTCAACGGTAACATCAAGATCAATGGACAGGAGACTGTGGTCTACACCCACCCTGCCGTTGAGGCAGTTGGCGCCGGCTTCAAGAAGGTCGGTAAGGACAATCAGGGTCATGTGGTGCTGGGCGACGATGTGACCAAGGAGGATATCGTTGCTCTTGGTATCCCCGCACAGGATACCACCTATCAGCCTGCTACCAATCAGGCAAATGGTCTGATGTCCAAGGAGGACAAGATCAAGCTGGACAGCATTGAGGTTGCGACTGATGAGGAAGTTACCAAGATGCTGGATGAGGTCTTTGGCGCTTCTGTTGGCGCCTGATAACCGCGGAGGGGGATGGGGCGTTCCTGTCCCCCCTCTTATTTTTTCGGAAAGGAGCTCTAACATGGCAGAGAACAAAGCCACAACCTTAGAGCAGTTGCGGGCTCTGGCAGAAAGGGGAAAACTCGATACCCTGAACCGCGTCGACCAGCTTTTAGAGTCGATCATTCCTCTGCTGGAGGGCGCACAGCATAGCGGTACTACCGTTACTCTGCCGGCCGAGAACTGGAGCGGCAGAGCTCAGACTGTAAAGGACAATATCCTTTTGGCTGACGAAAAATACTGGTATATTGTGTGCGCTGACGCAGATTGCTTTATGGCAGTCAGCGAGACTGGCGTGAAAGCTGACAATATCACCGTTAACGGTCAGGTCACCTTTCACTGCGAGGTAACTCCAACGGAAAATCTGACCATTTATATTTTGCGACTGGAGGTCGAGCAGAATAATGAGTAATGCAAACGTCGGCAAGGTCTTTAATATGACCGGCGGCAGCGGCGGAGGCGGTACTCTGAGGCTGGAGACCCTGACGATTACCAAGCCGCCCAAAAAGACCATCTACAAGTCCGGAGAGTCCTTTGACCCGACGGGCATGGTCGTTACTGCGGGCTATGGGTATGGTCTCACTTCGGATGTGACCGGATATTCCGTGTCCCCCCAAGTCCTTACGGATGGGGTGACGGAGGTGGTTATCACCTATACCGAAGGCCGCATCACTAAGACGACAAGTGTACCGGTTACTGTGCAGAAGGTGCTGGTATCCATTGCCGTTACTAACAACCCCTCCAAGATGGTCTATCACTATCTGGAGGAATTTGCCCCTGCGGGAATGGTGGTCACTGCCAAATTCTCGGATGACTCTACGGAGGAGGTTTCGGGATACACCTATCCCAAGACCGCTTTCTCTACTTTGGGGAGCCGTCCGGTGGAGATCGGTTATACCTATGAGGGTGTGACCAAGACCACCAGCTTGAATGTTACAGTCAACCCCATTGAGGTGGCTGTCCCTGTTCAAAATGGAGTCCTTACCTATGACGGGACTGGTAAAACTCCGTCCTGGACTGGGTATGATCCGTCGAAGATGACCATTTCCGGCACGACCACCGGTGTAAACGCTGGAACCTATTCCGCGCGGTTCAACCTGTCGTATGGGTATCAGTTCCCCGGCGGTTTGGACGAAGCCACGGTTGAGTGGATCATTGACCGGGCGGTCATCGCTTCACTTCCGGTGCAGAACAATGTGCTGGCGGCCAATGGCAAACCGCAGTCTCCCACCTGGGATAACTACGACATCGGTCAGTTGACCATTGGTGGAGACCGGTCTGGAACTGACGCGGGCGATTACAAAGCCACATTTACCCCTACTGCCAACTACAAGTGGTGGGATGGCTCCATTGAGGCCAAGGAGGTTAAGTGGACGATCACCAGTGTTATTGTTCCCATTCCTACGCAGAAGGGTTCGCCGATCTATACGGGAGCGCCCCAGACACCGGAGTGGAATAACTTTGACCAGGTAAATTCCAAAGTGCAGGTGACTGAACAGACCAACGCCGGCACCCACTCTGCCACATTTATTCTTCTGAAGGGTATGTGGTCGGACGGTTCTACAACCAATAAAACTGTTCAGTGGAGCATCGGCCGAGCTTCTATCGCCAAAGTTCCCGCCCAGAGCGGAGCTTTGAAGTATGATGGGAACCCCAAGACTCCGGTGTGGGACGCCAGTTATAATCCGAACAAAATGACGGTATCTGTAGAGGCGAAGGTCAACGCCGGTACAGGGTATACCGCTACCTTTACGCCGGATTCCAACCATCAGTGGTGGGACGGTACGGTGGACGCCAAGACTGCCACCTGGGCTATTGGCAAGGGCGACAATGTGATGACGGTTTCTCCAGAATCTATTACTCTGAATATGAATGCCAGAAGTGCCCGTTTTACGGTAACTCGTAAGGGTGATGGTACCATTACTGCTACTTCTGATAATAACAATATTGCTACTATCGGGAGTATCAATCAGCAGAGTGGAGAAATTGTAGTCAACAGTGTACGCGATACCAGCGGAACTGCCACGATTACCGTTAAGGTAGCCGAAGGAAGCAATTACCTTGCCCCCGCAAATAAGACAGTTTCGGTTAAGGCCAGTTTCCGGGAATATCTGTATGGTTTTGACCTGAACATCAATGACAGCAACCCTGCAACCCGTGTCAGTTACCCATCTGATGTGGAGAACAAGAACTTTGCCGCAGCGCGGATGAATTTCGGCGGGGCATTCAGCTACGGCGGATGGGATAGTACCCCGGGCAAAAAGTTTATGCCTCGGCCCTGTATGCTCCGGTTTGACGGAACGGTCGCCTATTATCTGAACCCGAATGACTATACCAAGAAGGCGGACGGGACTCCTTCTGATATTTCCAATGTGAACTTCCAGGGCAATGCCATGATGGAGTGGCCCAAGATCTATGTGAAGCGTTGGGAATCCAGTGGCGTCTTCCACTTCCGCTGTTCTGATGTCAAGGTAGACAACAGTTATGAATGCTGGTGTAACTATGACAAGAACAACCGGGAGATCCCGCATTTCTACACTCCGATCTTCTTTGGCGGCAAGGACTCTTCCAACCGTCTGCGCTCTATTAGTGGTCTGAGCAACTTTGTCAGTAATACTGCTCAGAAAGAGGTTGAATATGCTAAGAATAATGGGGCCAATATCTGGTACACCGAGGTTCTGGCAGACCGTATGCTGATCAACGACCTGCTGACCATGATGTTCAAGAGCACCAACCTTCAGGAAACTGCTGGTTACGGTGTTTGCAATGGTTCTGCTATTCAGCCGGGCAGCATGAATGCCCGCGGTATGTTCTGGGGCAGCAATGATAAGACTTCCGGCGTGAAGGTCTTTGGTATGGAAAACTGGTGGGGCAACATCTTCCGCCGCATCGCCGGTTGGTGTATCAGCGGTGGTACCCAGAAGGTGAAGATCACCAGAGGTACCAAAGATGGTACGACCGTTGGCGACTATAATTTCGATGGTAACGGCTATAAGACGATCAGCGGCGTGAGCCTGACCAGAAGCGGCTATATCAGCAAGATGAAGACTGAGCCTTTCGGACGCTTCCCGATGGAAGCCAGCGGTTCCACCACAACCTTTGAGGCCGACTATGTGTGGGCTGATAGCGGAAGCGGGTATTATGCCTTTGTCGGTGGCTGCTGGAACTATGACCTGAATTGCGGTCCGTTCTGCGCCCGTCTGTTTGGTGATCCGTCGGTTGCGCTCACCCGCATTGGCGCGGCCCTCTCTTGTAAACCGCTTGCCGCGGCGTGAGCCGCGTAAAGGAGAGGACGGGAGAACCTTGGGTCTCCGGGAAAATGAACTTCAAAATAGGGGTATGCACTGCGAGCGTGCCTATGTCGGTGGCAACTGGAACAATGACCTGAATTGCGGTCCGTTCTACGCCAATCTGTATAATGATCCGTCGAATACGAACACCAACATTGGCGCGGCCCTATCTTATCCCATGATATTTTTAATGCAGTGCATATCGCTGCTGAACGCAGTAAGGGGCGGGAGTCGTGAAAACACCCCCCCCTTCCTCACCGCTTGGTGAAAATTAACTCGGTGCAAGCACCCGTTAGTATCTGAAAGAGGTTGAACGCGGGTGAGAGGATAAGAGAATTATGAAATCCTATAGACACTTGTTTGAAATCTGCATATCAAAAGAAAACCGCCGGCGAGCAATCAAGAACGCCAAAGAGTCCAAGCGAATCCGAAAAATGATCCGCAGACGACACCTCTCGGATGATGCACTGCTGGATGAGTCCTATCAATGGATCATCAACTACAAGAATGCGGAGCATGTTCCGAGAGTTATACAAGACGGTATCCGGCACAAGGAGCGCGTTATCATCGTGCCGACGCTGGAGGAACTGATCGTACAGCACTGTGTCGTACAGGCTTTGCGAGATATGTTCTGGATGGGCATGTACCAACATACTTACGCCAGTATTCCGAGAAGAGGCGCCCACAAGGCAAAGAAGGTCATTGAAAAATGGATCGATAAAGAACCCGGTACCATGAAGTACATTCTCAAAATGGATATCCGGCATTTCTTTGATACTGTTCCTCACAGCATCCTAAAGGCTAAATTGGCCCGCAAGATCCATGACGAGCAGATGTTGGATCTATTATTCAAGATTATTGATGTGACTGATGTGGGACTACCGCTGGGATTCTATACTTCGCAATGGCTCTCTAACTGGTATTTACAGGAGATGGATCATTACATCAAGGAGCACCTTCATGCGAAGAAGTATATGCGGTACATGGATGACATGATCGTCTGTGATTCAAACAAGAAAACACTGCACCAAATCAGGCTTGCTATCTCGGAATACCTCGGCTCGGAACTCGGGCTTGAGCTAAAAGGAGATTGGCAGGTCTTTCGATTTTCCCATACCGTAAAGGGAGAAGACCGAGGACGACCCCTCGACTTTATGGGCTTTCAGTTTTACAGAAACCGAACCGTGCTGCGTCGCAGTATTATGCTGAAAGCAACACGGAAAGCCCGCAAGATCCATAAGAAACCATTTCATGGACGCAAGCCAACCGTACACGATTATCGACAAATGATGTCTTATTTTGGGTGGATCGACTGCACTGATACCTACCGAATGTACCAGAAGCACATCAAACCAAGGGTGTCATTTCGGGCGATGAGGCGTTATATTTCAAAATGTGACAAACTCAACGAAAGAAGAGTGTATGAACAGCTTGTGCGACTATATTTACCGGGAGGAGGAAGACGAAGTGGAACCCACTTATATTCACGCCGAAAGCGCGGTGCGACCGCAGACCCTTGAGGTTGGCATTACAACCGTTTATTTGCGTCGCAATATTGTTGAGACGCAGAAAGCTGATATGGAGGGGAAACCTCCTGTAACTGTTTTCACCTATGAAGAGGCTCAGCTTACCAAAGATGAAGCACTATTTGTTCTTGCGGAGAATCAGATTGGGCTTTCCAAAGCTGTAGCGGATGCTGACGGCATGAATGTCGATCAGGAATATCGCCTGACCATGCTTGAGCTTGGTCTTACGGTATAAATAATCAAACAAGAAAGGAATGGAAAATCACTATGCTGTACAGAACTTTGAAGCGCATGATCGAGAGAGGCCAGACGGAGGGTATCGAGACGAAGCTTGATATTTTCTATGCCGCTGACAAAATCAGCGAGAGCGAGTATCAGGAACTGCTTGGTATGCTGAGTCCCAAAGCCTAAGCTTTCCAATTTTGCCTGTTTGAAGGAGGTTGGATGATGGCGGAAGAAAGAAAACCCACCTCGACAAAGGTGGGTGATCGGTTAACATGATCGGCTATATCGAGTACCTAAATATACCTATCGCTTTAGGTCTGGCCATTATCGGCGTATTTTTGATCATGCAGATCGTTGGCGAAATTTTGGAGTTTAAGGGAAAAGTCGTTCCCGAGTTCGTTAAGATCAGAAAGTATTTTGCTCGGAAGAAGCAGGAACGACAGACTATGCGTGAAATGTCCACGACTATTCACGATGTAAAGACCGTGTTGAATAGCGTGGAATCCCATTACAGCGAAGATAATATCGCCAAGCGTGATGCCTGGATGAAATGGGTAAATGATAGAGCGGTGGTGTACGATCAGTCCATTGAGGTTCTGAAAGAAGAAATGGATAAGAACACCAAAATCACTATGTCTCTCTACATTGAAAGCAAGCGCAGCTCAATCATAAGCTTTGCCTCGTACTGCGTTTGCCCCGATAACCCTGTGACCAGGGAGCAGTTCAAGCGAGTCTTTCGGCTCTATGCTGAATATGAGGAGATCATCAAAGACAACGATCTTCAAAATGGAGAAGTGGACATCGCTATTCGCATCATCCGAGAAGCGTATGAAAACCACTTGAGAAACGGGTCGTTTGTCGAGGATGTTCGCGGATACTGAGGCGAGTAGATCTGGCCCCTGCTCCTCTATCTAAAGCGGCAGAACGGTGTAAAAAGAGGTGTAGGAGAGTCGATTATTCCTCGATTACTCCTACACCTTGACCGTTTTTGCCCCAGAATTACGGGATAATTGGTTTTTATCATAGAAATTTTGCGGAATTGGGCATTTTTGCCATATTATAATGATTTGTCGGTAGAACCGATGTAGCTGCGAGTACATAAAAGGAGATACGCCGTGATTGATAGCAATGCCTTGATTGAAATGATGGAATCCTCTTTTGATGGTGTTTGGATTACCGATGGAGAAGGCAAAGTGCTCTTTGCAAATTCAGCCAATGCCTCGCTCCTGGGGGTCAGCAAAGCGGAACTGGAGGGCAGAACGACGCAACAGCTTCTGGATGAAAAGATTTTTTCCAATTCTGTCATTCTGGAGGTTATCCGGCAAAAAAAGCAGATTTCAAAAATCAGCTACAATTATCACACGCGGCTGACGGTTCTGGCTACGGCCACACCCATTTTCGATGATGTCGGAAATGTCAAATATGTATTTAACAATGTCCGGGATATCACAGCCCTCAATGAACTCCAGAACAGTCTGAAGAGCAAGGATACGATTATCCAGCAGCAGTCCCGCCAACTGGAGAGCATGCGGATCCGCCTGGGTGAGGGGACCATTATTGCAAACAGCAAGGCGTTCAACGAAGTTATTACATTGGCACAGCGGGTGGCCGCATTTGATGGAGCCACCGTACTGATTCTGGGTGAATCCGGAACGGGAAAGGAAATTATTTCTGAACTGATTGTAAACAACAGCCCCCGGAAAGACTGGCCGTATCTGCAGGTAAACTGTGGGGCCATTCCAGAAAATCTCATAGAGTCTGAGCTGTTTGGCTATGAGAAGGGGGCATTTACCGGGGCGGACAACAAGGGACACAAGGGCCTGTTTGAGGCCGCCAACGGAGGGACGGTCTTTTTGGACGAGATCGGCGAATTGCCGATGGCGATGCAGACGAAACTTCTGACCTTCCTGGATGACCGGAAATTTAAGCGGATCGGCGCGCTGGAG
>OFMG01000261.1_pt1 | contig 79314 bp, 66 predicted proteins | sample 1541751 | NCBI WGS metagenome assembly OFMG01 (sample SAMN04209232, study PRJEB22552) | human gut metagenome | biome: gut; material: feces | host: Homo sapiens | place: USA: Oklahoma
AAAAGTCCTTGACGTAGATCAGGCTGGGTCTGCCCAGACCACGGCGTTTGCGCTCAATGAGGTCAGCCTGTTCCAGTTCCCTGAACAGCTTGACCGCCTTGTGTTCGGCGCAACAGAGGGATTCCTGCACTTCCCGGACGGTGTAAATGATATACACCCGGCCCTGTTCGTCCAGCCAACCGTTCTTTGCAGACAGGCTCATGCGATCCAGCAGGATGCCGTACAGTGTCCGGGCATCGGTGGAGAGCTGCCGGAAGCGGTGGTCTTGGAACAGTGCCTTGGGGATGCGGAAATAGGAGAACAATTCGCCTGACTGACCATAGAAGTAGTCCAGCGTCATTTGGTGTGACCTCGGATTTTCAACTGTATGGGTACGTTCATGTGGAAAAACACCTCCTTTTTGTGATATGGAAAATTTTTTGAAGTTCCATTTTTGAGAAAAAATGGATGGAAAAAAGATGAAAAAATGCGTTGTAGTTTGTTCCGAAAACTGCAAAAGCAAAAATGTGTTATTTTCTGAAAATATTACGAAAGGGATAAAAAATCGAATGTTTGAAAAAATAAATAACGTAAATGTGCGTTTTCTTGTACTCTCTGTTTATAAAGTGCAGAACAGGCTGCTATCAAAAATCCCAGAAAGTAAGATTGTTGCATGAAGATGCACTAATCGTGCAAAACATGGGAAGATAAGCGTATGATAAACCTCCCCGGTGAAACTGAACGGTTTTGCCGGGGAGGTTTTTGGTTGAGTGCTTGAGCGATTCACAACCACCAGCTTAGCTGGTGGTTTTTCTTCACTCAAGTTCTTAAAAAGAACACCGAGGACTCTCTCCCCAAAATGGGAAAGATCCTCGGTGTTTTCTGTTTAACGGGTCTGCGATTTTTCCTTGGTGTCTTTTTTCTCGGCGAAGAACAACTCTACATTCTTCTGTGTGTTTTTTTTAATTCCTGCATTTCATCCCGTGCCTTGCGGTACTTCGGATAGGCAGCTTTCTTTTGAGAAAGCAGTGCGGAGTATTCGGTATCCAGTTCTTTTACCTTTGGCAACTTTTTCAAACTCGCTTCGTCAAAAGCGGCTTTTGCCGCCTTGTGTAGCGTGATTTGTTCCCGGTGTTCTTCCAAAAACTTCTTGCTGTAGGCTGGGTCTGCCCAGACCACGGCGTTTGCGTTCGATGAGGTCGATGTCCTCCAGCTCCCGGAGCAGTTTGACCGCCTTGTGTTCGGCGCAGCAGAGGGATGTCCTGACCACATCCATATGTTGATAAGTTTTTCTCCAAAGTATAGCATTTCTTACGTCATGGGCTATCTCAAAGGAAAAAGTAGCCTGATGATTTTCGACAGACATGCGAATTTGAAGTACAAGTATGGCAATCGGCATTTCTGGGCCAGAGGATATTTCGTGGATACAGTAGGGAAGAACAAAAAGAAAATCCAAGAGTATATCAGAAATCAGCTGCAACAGGACCAGATTGCCGATCAGCTGAGCCTTAAGGAATTCGTGGACCCGTTTACGGGTAGCAAGGAAACCAAGGCGTAAATAAAAGACCCCTTGAGGGGTTTGCCACGAGAAAGGAATGCAGTTGGCAGACCCATTCGTGACCCCTTAAGGGGTTTTGCTAGTATTATGCCCTTCTAGGGCTTACTCAAGCCACCGGCTCAGCCAGTGGTTTTGACTGCTGTGAGCTAGGAAATGATCCTGGACGGAGGTTCAGGGCTGCGATGTGCAAACCGGAAATGCTGCCGTTGCATTAAGAATCGGATCTGGAAGTGCGCTCAAAGTAGAAGTAGAAGCAGATGTTCAGCACGATTCCGACGGCGGTGGACGTAGGGGCGGCCAGACCGATCATAGTCAGGCTCGCATTGGGCTGGATGCTCATGAAGTAGGCCATGGGCAGGCGTACCAGCAAGGTCTGCACCAGACCCTGCACCATGACCCAGACAGTCTTGTTGTTGCCGTTGAAATAACCCACCATGCTGAACAGCACAGCAGTGGCGATGGTCTCTGGCGCGAAGCCTTTCAGATAGGCGAAAGCGTTTACGAACACGGCGCAGCCAAAGGCGAGGCCGATGCCAATGCCGGTGAACATGGACTGTCTGGCACGTTTTTTGCTGTCTGCACCGATATTCTGCGAGACAAACGCTGCCATCGACTGCATCAGTGCGCTGGGGATCAGCATGGCAAAGTTGACGATCTTGCAGGCCACACCGTAACCGGAAGATGCTTCCAACCCAAGACGGTTGACGAAGGCGCAGAGTGCAAGGAAAGAGAGCTGGGTCAGAAACTCCTGCAGAGCCAGCGGCAGACCGATGCTGAGGAATTTGCGGCACTGGGGATTCAGGCGGAAATCAGCCTTGCAAAGTTTGAACGGCAGGTGCTTTTTCAGCAGCATGATCACTGCGCACACCACGCTGACAGCCTGCGCTGCCACTGTGGCAATGGCTGCACCGGCGGCATCCAGATGCAGCCCGGCCACCAGAAACAGATCGCCGAAAACATTCACGATGCAGGCTACAAGCACAAACAGCCTGGGCGACTAGCTGTCGCCCAGGCCGCGGAAGATCGCGGCCAGCAGGTTATAGGCCACGATAAAAAAGATGCCGGCACCGCAGATGCGGACATAACCGGAAGTCAGGCCGAGGGCTTCTTCCGGGGCCTGCATCAGGACGGAAATGGGCCGCGCAAACCCGACCAGCACAACGAACAGCACAGCCGAGATCAGCGCGAATACAACAATAGAGCCACCGATGACCTGCCCGATGTACTGCGGCCGCTTTTCGCCCAGATACCGGGCGATGAGCACGGTGATGCCCATTGCAAACTGTGTTACCACGAAGGTGACAAGGTTCAGCACCTGGCTGCCGGTGGACACGGCCGAAAGGCCAGAGGTTGAGCCGAAGTGTCCAACCACAAGCAGGTCTACCGCGCCGTAAGCGGCCTGCAGCACCAGTGCACCCAGAACGGGCAGCATAAAAAGCACCAGCTTTTGCAGGATGCTGCCCTGCGTAAAATCAGATTTATCACTTTTCATGGACGTTTCTCCTTTCACACATGACCTGATAGAATTTTTCAATGGTCCGGATGGTACACTCTGCGTCTGCCTCCGGGATATCGTCCAGACAGGGGGCAAGGCTCTGGAAATAGTCGCTGTCGTATTTTTTCGAGAGCAGCCTGCCTGCGTCTGTGAGCAGCAGATAGGTCACCTGGCCATCCTCGGCCGAAACCTGCTTTTGCAGGTAGCCCTTGCGCTCCATCTCCTTTACGGTGCGGGTCACACCGGGGCGGGGCAGGTTCAGCGCATCGCTCAGGTCGGAGACTCTGGCCCGTACGCCCTTTGCTTCCAGCCTCTGGATGACATCCAGATACTGAATGTAAGAGGACGTCACACCATCGGGCAGGGGAGGCAGCAGGTCCCGGGCACGCTTTGCCAGATAGCAGGTATCCATCAGCTGCTTGATAAGCTCGATCGTCATAAAAAGTCCTTTCTGAAAGTTGCTTATGATAATTATCTTTGGTAAGATATAATGACACGAAAGGATTTGTCAAGAGCTTTTTTACAGGCAGCCCGGATGCAAAAAACGAGATGTAGCACCTTCCAAGACAGAAAAGGTGCTGCATCTCGTTTTTATATGGGGGAAAGGAAAGAATGGCAGGCAGAAAGATCATTCGGCGCACAGGCCGCCAAGGATCTGGATGAAATCCGGATAACTGGAAGCGGAAGCCAGCTGTTCCAATGTTTTGTAGTCGCTGCATACGCGGGGAAGGTAGGAGAAGATGTCGGAAAAATCCGACAGATCGCTCTTGGAAACGCAGATCATGAAAATGATGCGCACGCTGCTGGTGCCCCAGCTCAGCGGTTTGCGCAGCAGGGACACGGCGATGGCCGAGCGGGCAGCGCGGCAATCAGACGGGTGCGGAATGGCGATCATGCCAAAATTGGTGGGGGAGATCTGCTCCCGCTCCAGCGTACTTTCGATAAATTCTTGCGGTACGATGCCGCGGGCGCACATCTGGCCGCCGATGGTGCGGATGGCGCTTTCGCGGTCGGCGTAGTCTGCACCGGGGGTGAACAGGTCGGCATCGATCAGCGTTTGCAGCAGGCTGATCAGGCGTTCTTTTTCACGCGCTGCCTTCAGGCGGTGGATCACGTCGCTGATGGCCTGGCGGTCATTGCTGCTGATAAAATTGGAGATGAGCACCACAGGCGGCTCTGCGGTGAGCGGAAGGGTGGAGAGGATCATATCACACTTCAGCCCGGCCAGTTCGTGCGGGGCGGTAACGACCGATTCGATGGTCAGATCGTCCGAAAAATAGCTCTGCAGCCGGTCGAACTGGCGATGGTCGTAGGAGTAATATTGCGGGCAGAGCAATACCGCACACAGCTTGCCGCGGCGGTTATAGATGTCCTGGATGCGTGCACCGATGTGAAGCGCAATGTAGGCGATCTCATCCTCACACAGCTGCACATGCTCCTGGTGGTTGATCAGGTTGGAGATATAGACCGCAATGTCGTAGATAATGGGCGACATTGCTTTGATGCTGTGCAGCAGGGGGTTGTGGACCGACACATTCTGGCGGATGCGCACAAGCATATTATCAATGTGCAGTGCAAACGGAATGAAGAAATCAATGTCGGTCAGGTCGATGTCATACACCTGCTTCACAGCCTGAACGATGGAGTCTACCAAGCGCATCGTGCTGGGGTGGATGGAAAGCGTGGCACGGCTTGGCAGCGATACATCCTGGTTGCGCACGGCGCGTGTCATGAGCAGGAGGGTGAACTGGTACTTGTTGCTGCGGGTGAAAACGATGCCGTATTCCCGCTCAAGTTCTGTGCAGATGCTGTCGATGATCGACACAAAATGCCGGTTCAGTTCAATGAGGTCGGTGGAGACCTCGTACCGCGGGGCATTGGGGGCGGTGCCAAGCTGATCCATCGTGATGAGCATGTGCAGCAGGAGATTGGTCAGAGAGTATTCGTCGATAAAAAAGTGCTGGCTGTTCAGGCAGGCAAGGATATCGCTGCGGATCTTCTGGATATCGTAGCGGGGGAAGATGGCATGGAGCGTCTCCATGCTCACAAGCGTGTGCTGCGCTTCGTTGTAGATCAGGTGGATCATGAGACGCTTTTTGTCTTTTTCACTTCCGGAAATAAACAGGGTGTTGTTTTTGGTGCGCAGCGAAAGATGATATTCTGCGATCTCATGCCGGATGAGCTTGACCTCGTTCTGCAGCGTTACCTCCGAGATGAACAGCAAAGCGGCCAGCTCGTCCAGATCCATCGGCTCGCTTCGGGAAAGCAGGGCGCGGAGGATATAGCGGGAACGTTCCTGCTGGGAGGACGGCACCTGCGCAGAAGGAGAGCTTTCTTCGAAAATCTGCTTCAAAAGTTTCACCTGGCCACGGCCGACCTGCAGGCAGGCGGGATATGCGTCCTGAACCGAACGCAGATGGTTGCGGATGGTGCGCGGTGTGACGGAAAAAAAGGCGGCCATATCCTCTATGGCCTGCACATTGCCGTGCTGGTTCAGATACTGGATGACATCTTTTGTTGAAAGCATGGGACTGCAGACCTCTTTTTTGTGATCGGGAATCTCTCGGTTCAGAAATCCTTAATATTTTATTCTATTATATAATACCCTTTTCGCAAAAAAAGACCTGGAATTTCCCAAATAACGGAAAAAACGCAGACTTTTTTTCCGGATCCTGCCGGGCGATAATAGAGCCAAGAAAAGGGCCGCGGCGCAGCGGCCCTGCTTCTCAAAACACCTCATGAAAGGAGAAATTATCATGAAAGCGTACAAGATCTTACTTTGCTGCGGCGCAGGTATGAGTTCTGGCTTCCTGGCACAGGCGGCACAAAAGGCGGCCAACACAAAGGCCCCCGGCACCAAGGTGGCTGCCAAGAGCCAGAGCCTGGTAGAAGATGTGATCGAGGATTACGATCTGCTGCTCATCGGCCCGCACTTCGCTTCCCACAAGGATGAGTTTGACGAACTCGCAGGCCAGTACGGCATCCCGGTGGAAGTCATTCCGCAGTCTGTCTATGGCTCGCTGGATGGCAACGGCCTGATCGATTTTGCGTTGGATGTTCTGAATAAGAGCTGACAGGAGGAAGATGTTATGAGTAAAAAACCCATGCAGAAATTCATGGATTGGCTGCAGTATAAAGTGACCCCGGCGGTGCAGAAATTTACCGAGCGGCCCTGGGTGCACGGCTTCTCCGCAGGCATCGTCAAGTGCTTGCCCTTCATCCTTACCGGCTGCCTGATCTTCTTCTACAATGTCGTGCAGCCCTACTTCCCCAACATCCTGCCCAACCTGAGCGCGGTTTCCAACTATACGTTCAGCATGCTTTCGCTGCTGGTGGCGTTTATGATGGTCTACCAGGAAATGGGCTCTCTGAAACATCGTAATTATCAGGTGGTCGGCGGCCTGACCGGCATCTGCGCCTACATCCTGGCGATGAAGGGCACCACCGTGGACGGCGTCTACTCCGTTACCTGGAACCGCTTCGGCCCCACCGGTATCGTGGTTGCGATCTGCATCGGCCTGTATGTGTCCATCATCTTCCACCTGATCGCAAAGCTGAACCTGTTCAAGAACAACAACACCATCCCTGAGTTTGTGCAGGAGTGGATCAAGAACATCATCCCCATCTTCCTGTCCATCCTGCTGCTCAAGATCGTGATCATCGATCTGGATGTGGATCTGTATCCCATCGTGCTCAAGCTGTTTGCACCCATCAATGCCATTGCACAGACCTATCCGGGCTTCATCCTGCTCAACCTGTTCTGCTGCTTCTTCTATTCTCTGGGCATCTCTGGCTGGACCTGGTCTGGCCCCCGCAACGCCATCTTCATCCCCGCACAGGCTGCTAATGTGGCTGCTGTGGCAGCCGGCGGCACCGCAATGTACCTGACCACTTCCGAAGTCTGCAACGGTATCGCACTGATCTGCCTAGGCGGCATGGGCTGCACCCTGGCACTGAACATCTGGTGCCTGTTCTCCAAGAGCAAGCGCCTGAAGACGCTGGGCCGTGTCTGCATTGCCCCCGCGATCTTCAACATCAACGAGCCCATCCTGTTCGGCACCCCGATCGTCTTTAACCCCATCCTCATGATGCCCATGTGGATCTGCACCACTGTGAACGCCACCATCGTGTGGATCGTGATGCGCACCGGCCTGCTGGCCATTCCCACCATTGAGCTGGCAATGGTCGCAACCATTCCTGCACCGTTCTCCACCGTGATGTTCACCGGCGATATGCGTGGCGTAATCTGGTGGGCTGTGTGCCTGGCAGTGGATCTGCTGATCTGGTATCCATTCTTCAAGACCTACGAAAAGCAGGAAGTCGAGAAGGAGGCCGCCGAGGCTCTGGCAAAGGCATAAACCGAAAATTCGATAAAATTAAGAGGGAAAATACCACATATGAGCGATAAAATGGTAGAGGTCGCAATGGGCATTATCATCAATGCCGGCGACGCAAGGACTTGTGCTGCCGATGCGATGCAGGCCGAGCTGCGAGGAGACCGCGCTGCAGCCGATGCAAAGCTGAAGGAAGCCGACGAAGCAATCAAAAAGGCGCACAATGCGCAGACCGATGTGATCCAGGACGAGTGCCGGGGCAACCCCACGGAGCTGTCGCTGCTGTTTATGCATGCACAGGACACCGTTATGACCATCATTTCGGAGGTAAGCATGATCCGCCTGATGATACAGATGAACCGTAACCTGGAGGATAAGATCAATGGAAATCGTAACTAGTTTCCCGGAAGGGTTCCTGTGGGGAGCCGCAACCAGCGCCTACCAGTGCGAGGGTGCCGCTGAGGGTTATGGCAAAAAGGATAACCAGCAGGACGTGATCAACCGTGAGATCCACGATGAATACGGCTATGCGGATGCCAGCGTTGCCAGCGACCATTACCATCACTACAAAGAGGACGTTGCCCTGATGGCAGAAATGGGGTTCAGCTCCTATCGCTTCTCCATCAACTGGGCACGCGTCCTGCCCGATGGTGTGGGCGAACCCAACCCGGAAGGCGTGGAATTCTACCACAACCTTCTGCACGAGCTGCACGCCCATAACATCGAGCCGGTGGTCACCATGTGGCACTACGACCTGCCGATGGCACTGGTGAACAAGTACGGCGGCTGGGGCAGCCGCCAGATCGTGGATGACTTTGAGTATTATGCCCGCTTCATCCTCAACGAGTACAAGGACGAGGTCAAGTACTGGCTCACCATCAACGAGCAGAGCATCGTGGTCAACTATATCGACCGCAAGAATAAGCTGACCAACGAGCAGAAATTTGATCCGAAGTTCCGCTACCAGGCAAACCACTACATGAATCTTGCTCACGCAAGAGCGGCCATCGCGGTTCACGAGATCGTGCCCGGCGGCCAGTGCGGTGCGGCACTGGATATGGCACCCTATTACCCCCACACCTGCGACCCCAAGGATATCCTGGCTGCAAAAAATGCATCCAATTTCAAAAACTATTTCTACATGGATGCCTACATCCGCGGCGAGTACACCGAATCGGTTCTGGCATATCTCAAGCGCCAGGGGCTGATGTTCGATATCCAGCCCGGCGATATGGAACTGATCAAAAAAGGCTCCGAGTGCTTCGACTTCCTGGGCATCAACTATTATCAGAGCGCCTGCGTCAAGGCACCTACCCCGGGCGCCGCACGCCGCTCCAAGCAGAACAACAAGATCGGCAAGGGCGGCCATGTGGTGTACGAAGTGCAGCCAGATCTGTTTGAAGGCTGCAAGAACGAGTTCATTGGTGATACGGACTTCTCCATGCCCATCGACCCGGTCGGCCTGGAGTATGTGCTGGAGGACATCAACGATCGCTACCACATCCCGGTAATGATCTGCGAAAACGGCTTTGGTGCTTATGATAAGCTGGAAAAAGACGGTTCTATCCATGATCCTTACCGCATTGAGTACATCCGTGAGCACATCAAGGCCATGAAGGCTGCCATTGCAAACGGCGTGAAGCTGCTGGGCTACAATCCCTGGTCTGCCTTCGACCTGCTCTCCACGAGCAACGGCATCGCCAAACGCTATGGTTTTGTGTATGTGGATCGCACCGATGACGACGTGAAGGAATGTAAGCGCTACCGCAAGGATTCCTTCTACTGGTATAAGAACGTCATTGCAACCAACGGCAAAAACCTTGAGTAAGAGCTTTCTTTCATCTTAGCAGATTCCTCCTTTACGCTAAAAGGGCCGCTGCATCGTGCAGCGGCCCATTTGCATTGGATAGCTTGAGCGAGCGACAACCACCAGCTATGCTGGAGGAGTAAAAAAAGCTTTAGCCCTAGACAAAAAGAAACCTCCCGGTAGAATAGAGTGTGGGTTTGCCAACCACATTCTAGGAACAGGGAGGTTTATCTTTGAAATGAAAGATAACAAAGACGTAGATCGTTTAAGCCATACAGCATGGAGATGTCAATACCATGTGGTGTTTGCACCAAAATACCGGAGAATGGTAATTTACGACCAGATTAAAAAAGATATCGGTCAGATACTCCGCCAACTGTGTGAACAGAAAGAAATTGAAATTATCGAGGCGGAAGCATGTCCTGACCACATCCATATGTTGATAAGTTTTTCTCCAAAGTATAGCATTTCTTACGTCATGGGCTATCTCAAAGGAAAAAGTAGCCTGATGATTTTCGACAGACATGCGAATTTGAAGTACAAGTATGGCAATCGGCATTTCTGGGCCAGAGGATATTTCGTGGATACAGTACGGTGGATGCCCTGTCCTATACCCGTGAACTGAAGGCAATGGGGGTCAACGTGTTTTTCATCAATGATGGCATCAATACAGCGACCAACGATGGAGAACTCCGTCTGACGATCATGTCCTCTATGGCGCAGGACGAAAGTCGAAAGATTTCGGAGCGAGTAAAGGCTGGACAAAAAATCAGCCGGGAAAAACATGTTTTATATGGCAGTGGAAACATTTTGGGATACCGCAGGGAGAACGGAACCTACGTTCCGGACCCAGATCAGGCCGAAACGGTGAGGTTGATTTTTCAGATGTATTCGGATGGCGAAAAGGGGCTTACTCAAATCGTGAACGAGTTATATCGGCTGGGACGGCTGGATGCAGGTGGTCATGTATCATGGGACGCTTCCAAAGTGAGCCGCGTTTTGCATAATGCGACCTATAAAGGCTGCATCTGCTATAACAAATCCCACAGTGATGGCTATCTGACGCAGAAACGTATAAAAAATCCGGATGAGAGCAGCTATGTCTATGTGAAAGGGGATTTTGAGTCGTTGGTATCAGAAGAGATGTGGGACAGATGTCAGCAGATTCTGCTGTCCCGCTCTGCACGGGTCATCAACGAGAACGGCAAAAAGCACAAATATATGCGGAATACGCCAAAATCTGTCTGGACAGCAAAGCTGCGGTGCAGCTGCGGAGCTGGATTTATCCAGTTCAAATGGAGAGTAAACCGTGATGGGGCAGTTGTTCACGGATTTCAGTGCTACCGCCGTACACGCAGGCCAAGCATCAGCTACTTACAGGAGCATGGTCTGGATTTGGGCATCAGCTGCCAGATCAAAGCCATCAGTGAATGGAAGCTGGATCTGATGGCATCCAAGGTGTTCCAGAATCTGACGTTTGATAAAGGTAAAACCGTCAAAGAGGTATACCGGATTCTGAACCGCTGCATGGCAGAGGAAAAGACTGTGCGCATTTCCAAAAAGGCAATGCTGGAAAACAGTATCGCCAAACAGAAAGAACGGCTGGGCAGGTATATTGACCTGTGCGCTGACGGAGTTATCACGAAGCAGGAACTGGTGGATCGCCGCAAGGGACTGGATGCGCGGATCGCTGAGTTGCAATCCCAGTACGAAAGCATCGAACAGGAGGACGAACGCAGTGGGAGCATTGATATGAAGCTGATTTCCCAGAAGCTGGATGAGTGGCAGAAAGCGGCCAAAACGGATGTCAGCAGGAAACTTATTAACAGCTGCGTAGCACAGATTACGCCTGTAAGCAATGAGGAATTTCGGTGGGTGCTGGATTTCCAACTGTCCGAGGTGAAAGGCATCAATATGACATCCTGTACGATGGACGGTTTCATGGAGCTGGCTCGTTTCGTAATTCCATTTGAAGATGCCAAAGCGTTCAAGGCTTCACGGAACCAGAAAATCCATAGAAGGGATTGGAATAATCTCACCGTAGTAGTAGGAATCCGCTCAAAAATCTGTCCATAAGGTCATGTGTTGAATGTGCCGAATGTGTCAAAAGATTCGGAAATCCTTTTACTATATGGCATATTTTGCCTGTTATATGGCCTGAAAAGCAGGATTTGCACGATTGAGGTTTACGGAAGATCGACACAACCGACACACCCGGCACAGGCCGAAGCGTATTTTGTAGAATTTCATTTATATATTATCTTATTGAAAAGACCTGAGGAAAAGTTTTGCACTGTCCTCAGGTCATTCCTTTTTACCGCAAAATCGTGAAACCGCTTACAGTCAGCTGGTAAAATTTCTGAAAGCCAGAAAGCCTATAAGTGAATGGTCAAAGCCATTTCTTCAGCAGGCATGGCGGTTGTTTTGTACGCCGGACAAAACAGGGGCCTATCGGGAATATGTTGGGGTCTATGAATACTGGCTCAAGCATTGGATGAAGAAGTGATTTTGTGCTAAGTGTTAGGCTGGTACGGAGACATCAAAATCCCCGGAAAGGATATGACAAAACTTTTGCCGTATCTGTGCGCAAATGATAACCCTGTGATTACAATTGAATCTGCTCAGTGATAAGCAGTCCCTCCGCTTTCAGCCAGAAGAAAGTGGAGGGATTTTTGTCGGTAGGCTTTTTCAACGATGAGCTGGTTGGATTTTTGCGTCTTGTTTTGAGGGCACAATGAGGGTACAATAAGCGAAAGTAGTGTGGATTTGATAGAAAACGATCAAATACATTACCTTCAACAACCTTGAATAGCCATGTTTCATCAATGCACACGTGCAACTTAGACATACTTTTTCGTCCTCTCTCTGCAAAAATGAGCATAATGTATAAACCGTTATAGCACTTTCCGAGGGATAATCAATATCGGGTTCGTAATATTTCTTATTCGCCTTAGAATACAAGAATGATTCCTGCTACGCAGAAGGAAGAAGTTCGTCTCAGGCTAAAGAAACAAATGCTACTAACACTACTAATGGGTTTTGACAGTCGAGGAAGGGAAGCACAATGACTGTGGACGAATTGAGTGTCAAACTGCCTCATCTAAAATGTGATTCGGATGTTCAAGAACTCGGAGTTAAATAAGATGGCGGAAGGATGATATGGTGTGGAGCTGTGGATTTCTGGATTTAGCAAGTGGTAGAGTGAAAAGTTCACATGGGCGTGATTGATTCAGTCTGTGTGATGTGGTAATATAAGAAAAAAGAAAGGCGGTGAGTCTGTGGCAGAAAAAGACGCATCTGAAAAGATTCTGGAATCCTACAATGATGTATTCTCCGATATTGTAAATGTACTGCTATTCAACGGAAGGCAAGTTTTAGGTGCAGACGAATTGGAAGATCAGGCTCCGCGCACCTATTATAAAGCAGATGGCAGACTCCATGAAATTGAACGTGATGTTGCCAAACGATGGAAGAATGGTAATATCCGGGTGGCGTGTATCGGATTTGAGAACCAAACAGCTTCTGACCCGGACATGCCGCTCCGAGTGATAGGTTATGATGGTGCAGAGTATCGGGCGTAGCTTCTGGGAGATAATGATACAGGGAGTCGCTACCCAGTCGTGACGCTGGTTCTCTATTTTGGACATGAAAAACCGTGGAGTGGGCCGCTTTCTCTGAAAGAACGATTGAATGTCCCAAAAGAGTTTGAGCCATACGTCAACGATTATAAAATCAACCTGTTCCAGATTGCGTATCTGACTCGTGAGCAGGTAGAATTGTTCCAAAGCGATTTCAAGGTCGTTGCAGACTACTTTGTACAGAAAAGAGAGAATGGCGACTATGTGCCAAGCTCACAGGATTTGACTCATGTGCAGGAAACGCTTCAGTTGTTAAGCATCATGACGAATGACCACCGATTTGAAGACGCATACAATACCGGTACCGATGACAGGAAAGGAGGCCCACGCAATATGTGTGATGTGCTTGATAAAGTGGAAAACAGAGGCATTGAAAAAGGCATCGTGAAAGGCGAGAGCCGCGGAGAAAACAAAATGGCTTTACTGGTAAAGAAGCTCCTTGACCAGAATCGCATTGACGATGTAAAGAGGGCTTCCGAAGATGAAAAGAGCCGTGCGGAGTTGATGAAAGAGCTTGGAATCAACTGAAAAATTGAAAACCGCGATGTGTCGTTATTCCCAACGCTCTGTAATTTTGGCACCCGCCTAGGCTGCGATTAAGTCTCCCCGGAAATAAAATCTGATAGGACAAAGAAGAAAAAAAGCTCTTGGCTTCTGTAATGGAGGCCAAGAGCTTTTTTGCATCTTGTTTTGTAAGCGGAAAGAGGTTCCAATAATAGAAAAGAAAGCGTACATCGGTCGAATAAGGTGGTGGATTTATGAATGGTTTAAAGTTAAAAGAAGAAGTATTTATGCACAAAAAATGATCGATAAAATTGTAAAAAAGGCGAATGGAATCTCTATGAATTTTATGTTAACATCTTATTACAACACGTGATTCCTCGGAAGCGTCAGTTGTACTTGTGAACAAAGGATAGTGCTCGGTAGAGTGTCTATACCTGCAGGTATAATTGTGACTGCAGTCCGAGGTTTTTTCTTTATCCGAAACGGAGAGGGTGGGTGCTATGCGAATTGTTCGGAAAATCAATAACAGTGCCGCTGTTGCTCAGGACTCCCGCGGGAAGGAACTGATCGTGATTGGTAAGGGCATCGGGTTTCCGGCGGTTCCATACGAACTGACGGATATGTCGCGGATAGACCGCACGTTTTACGATATCGACCCGCGTTATTTTGAGATGATCAGTACTCTTCCGCAGGAGATTCTTCTGGCGAGTGCCGACATTACAGAAGATGCGCAGGTCGTACTGAATACGACCCTTAACTCCAACCTGCCGCTGACACTGGCCGACCACCTGAACTTTGCGGTGGAGCGCTTTCGCAGCGGGTTGAACCTGACGATCCCCATTGCCTATGATATCCGTCATCTGTACCCCAATGAGTTTGATCTGGGCGTAAAAGCATTGGATATCCTGAAGGAATACACGGGGGTCTCACTTCCGGATTCCGAAGCGGTCAGCATTGCAATGCATTTGATCAATGCTGAAATCGAAAACAGCGAGATCCATTCCCTCGTAAAGGCGTTGGAGATTCAGGAAGGCGTGGAGTCCATTGTGGAGCGGGAAATGAATCTGAAACTGGATAAGGACAGCTACAGTTACTACCGGTTCACGATGCATATCCGCTATCTCATCCAACGGCTGATGAGCGGTACTCAGAGCGAAACGGGGAGTGGTAGCATGGTAAAGATGCTGGCCAATGATTACCCTAAAACATATATCTGTGCTAAAAAGATTGCGGCTTTCTTGCAAAAGCAGGAGAATTGGTGCTGTAATGATGAGGAGCTTCTCTATTTGATGTTGCATATCAACCGCGTCTGCCAGAAAAATACATAAACAGCTTCCGTTGCTTGGAGCGGCACTCGCCATTTGCGGGACGTGATCCGGGGACAGAGCGCATCCGACCTGAAAACGCTTGCGTTTTCAGGTGGTTTGAAGGCGCTTTGTGCCCGGATCTTTTATTACATATTGAATGAACAGCGGTGCAGGGCCCGCATCGTTTTTCAGATAAAAAATCAGGAGGATTAGCCATGAAACAGGATGCATTCTTTCAAACTATCATACATCACATCGGTGGTGAAGGCAATGTTGCACGAAAACGTTTTGACGGAGAGCACCTGTATGTCACTGTGAAAGACAGCGGTATGGCAGATCTAGAAGAACTGAACCGTTTGGATGGGGTTTCCGGTACGGAACTGAACCGGAACATTCTGTCCGTTACCATCCAGGAAGATTTTTTGGAGGATGTTACAATGGCAAAAGATTTCAAACAGCTGGCGCAGAATATCATGACGTTGGCTGGAGCAAAGGAAAATGTTACTTCCGTATTTCACTGCATGACCCGTCTGCGCATGACGGTCAAGGACGTCAAGAAGGTAGACCAGAAAGCTATCAATGATCTGGACGGCGTGTTGGGCGTCACCTATCAGGGCGGTCAGCTGCAGGTCATCATCGGCAAGGATCTGCTGAAGGTTTATGAAGAGGTGCTGAAGCTGGGCTACAGCGATGGCGGCGCTGTGGACGAAAAACTGGACGGTGACCTGAAAGGCGAAAAGATTTCGGTTGGGCAGGCAGTGATTGGTTACATATCCGCTGCCGTACAGCCTATGGTTCCAGCACTGATCGGCGGCGGTATGATCAAGGTGTTCCTACTGCTGATCTCCAAGGTTTATGCTCCCTTTGCGAACAGTTCTACTTATACGCTGCTGAGCATCGTGGGCAATGCGGTATTTTATTTCATGCCCATTCTGGTCGCTTATGGAGCGGCCAAAAAACTGGGTGCGACCCCCACGTATTCCATGGTCGTGGCCGGTGCACTGGTCGCTCCTGAATGGACGGCTATTGTAAGTGCTGGCGATCCAGTCACCATGTTTGGTATCAATGTTGCCCTGAAAGGATACGGCAGTTCTCTGCTTCCTGCGCTGCTGCTGGCAATCGTTGCGTATTATGTGGAAAAATTCCTGAACAAAGTGATCCCCGGCGTGTTCAAGCCTATCTTTGTCGGTACGTTGACAATGGCCGCCACCTATGCCGTCTCGATCCTTGCACTGGCGCCTCTGGGTCAGCTGGCAGGTACCTATGTCACCGCCGCGATCCTGTGGTTGTATAACATTGCAGGCCCCATCACGGTTGCTCTGTTTACGGCTCTGTTCCCCTACATGGTCATGACCGGTATGCACATGACTTTGGGAGCTCCCATGATCCAGCTGCTGTCGGAAACTGGTTTTGATCCCCTGTTCCGCCCCGGTATGCTGCTGTCCAACATGGCAGAAGGCGGCGCTTCTCTGGGTATCGCCATCAAGGCAAAGGACAAGGCAATCAAATCCGAAGCACTGTCCGTTGCAGTGGGCTGCATCTTTGCTAGTGTGACCGAGCCGGCCATTTACGGTTTTAACCTGCCGCTGAAGAAACCTATGTGGGCTGTTTCCCTCGGCGGCGCCATCGGTGGTGTCGTGGCCGCTCTGCTGGGTGCCCATAACTACGAGTATGGCTCTTCCTCCCTGTTTGCCCTGCCGATCTTTGAGGATACCATCGTGGCTATGGTTATTGCAATCATCGTGACGATCGTAGCATCCTGTGTACTTACGATTCTCTTTGGCTTTGACGAGGAAATCTTGAAGAAACACTAATCTCAAAATTTTGTTCGCCCCGGGGAGCGCATGCGTCCCGGGGCGTTGGAGGTATTATGAAACTTAAGTCCGATTTTTTGTGGGGTGGAGCACTTGCGGCTAACCAGTGCGAGGGTGCCTGGCAGGAAGACGGCAGGCTGCCTGCGTCTGCTGACTTTCTGCCGGATGCAGCCCACGGCAGATGGAATGCCATGCTGCATCCGGGAAACGTTCTGGAAACGCGGTACGATTATTATCCTAGTCGGGAAGCAATTGATTTTTATCATCGATACAAAGAGGATATCCGCCTTCTTGCAGAGAGCGGGATCAAGGCGCTGCGTTTGTCCATTTCATGGACGCGGATCTATCCGACCGGGGAAGAGAACGCCCCGAACGAAGATGGCCTGCGTTTTTACGAGGAGCTGTTTACGGAGTGTCGTAGGTACAGGATAGAGCCGGTGGTCACCCTGTGCCACTTTGATGTGCCGGAAGCCCTGATCCGGAAATATGGTGCCTGGGCAGACCGCAGGCTGATTGCACTGTATGAAAAATATGCTGCCACCGTGTTTGACCGCTACCGGAATCTGGTAAAATACTGGATGACCTTCAATGAGATCAACATGATCACCCACATTCCTTATCTGGGCGGTGGCCTGCTGGTGGACAAGGACGACCCGGAGTTCAACCAGATCGTGTACAATGCCGCGCATAACCAGCTGGTGGCAAGTGCCTGCGCGGTGCGGATCGGTAAAAAAATCAACCCGAATTTCCGAATTGGATGCATGATGGCGGCCGGAAGCTTTTATCCCTATTCCTGTAACCCCAATGATGTGATGGAAGCACGTATCAGTAACAACAAAAATTACATTTTTCCGGATGTCCAATTGAACGGCTGTTACTCCGGATTCGCCCGGAATTACTTTGCAAAATTGGGCATCACGCTGGACGAACAGCCGGGTGATGACGAACTTCTGGCTCAGAACACCTGCGATTTTCTGGGATTCAGTTACTATTCCTCCAGGCTGATCTCCACGGATCCGGAGCATCTGAAAAATGTGGCGGATGGCAACGCCATTACTACCCTGCGCAACCCGTATCTGCAGATCACGAAATGGGGACGTCAGATCGACCCGGTCGGCCTGCGCGTGACCATGAATGATCTGTATGATCGCTATCACAAGCCGCTGTTCATTGTGGAAAACGGTTTGGGCGTGGAGGACACTCTGGAAGTGGACGGTTCCGTCCATGACCCCTACCGGGTGGAGTATCTCGATGCTCATATCACCCAGATGAAAAAAGCCGTTCTGGAGGACGGCATTCCCTGCATGGGATATCTGGTCTGGGGCATCATCGATCTGGTCAGCGCGGGCGGCGGTGAAATGGATAAGCGGTACGGACTGGTCTATGTAAATAAACATAACGACGGCACCGGAGACCTCGCCCGCTACAAAAAAGATTCTTTTGGTTGGTATGCACAGAAGATTCGGGAAGAGTGCTATGAATAAAGCATATAAGCAGTATTTTGATCTGATATTTGGCTCCACACTACTGACTTTGGGTATCTACCTGTTTGTCACCCCCAATGGTATCAACTTTGGCGGTGTGATAGGCCTGGCTCAGATTATAGAGATTTTTCTGCGTAGGTTCATTGCAATCCGCAGGGATGCAAACCTTGTTGGTATGATCAATTTCCTCATCAATGTACCGCTGTTCCTGATAGGATACCGGGTCATGAGCCGCAGGTTCTGCATCAAAACCATGCTCTCGGTAGCAGTGCAGACGTTGCTTCTCTCAGTACTTCCGCCGCTCAAAGCACCCCTTGTGGAGGATGTGCTGCTAAACAGTATCTTCGGCGCTATTCTCTGTGGTGTAGGTGTCGGCTATGCGCTGCGGGGCAGTGGGTGCTGCGGCGGCATGGACATTGCATGCATGTGTCTGGTAAAGAAATACCCAGATTTTAAAAGCGGACGGCTTTCTATTTATGTCAATGCAGTTCTCTTTTCGGTCTGCCTATTCCTTTTTGATTTGGAAACTACGATGTACTCCATTATCTTTGTGGCAATCCTGTATACGGTGGCAGATAGGTTTCACGACCAGAACATCAATGTGGCGGCCCTGATATTTACGGATGTTTCCACTGTGCAGACTGAAATCCTGCAGAAGATGGGACGCGGCGTCACCTTCTGGAACGGATACGGTGCGTACACCAACCACCCTAAGAAGATCCTTTTCTGTGCCGTGAACAAGTATGAAATCGGGGAGCTGCAGGAAATTATTCACGAGCAGGATCCCAATGCCTTCGTCACATTCTTTGTAGGTCCTCTGATCCATGGCGGATTTGAAAAAAGGCTATGAGATTGAGGGTAATCGCATAGAACAAATGAAGCGAGGAACGCTCTGTAATTTTGGCACCCGCCCAGGCTGCTATCAAGAACCCCCGCAAGTAATTGCGTGAGCGCTTGAAAAAGCACAAATAAAGCAAACGAACCGCCCCGGTTTCCACAGCAGGAAGCCGGGGCGGTTTTTGCATTGCGGCATCCACCCGTGAGGGCGTTTATTTGCAAACTGTTCAAAATTACCACAAAGAATTGCCACGATTATCTGGCATAATAAGGGTGCACTCAGGGAGAACGGAACGGACATCCCCCATAACCTCCGAAAGGTTCTCCCCGCAAATGCCCATGCAGGCACATTTCCCTGCGGGTGCAGCCGCAGCAGCGGTGCACAGCAGGCCCATAAAAACTGTCTCCCGTTTCTATGCGAGGCAATAGCCAGAACGGCGGACAGACTACCAAATCCCTCCTGATCAAGCCGCAATGTTCAGGGGTTCCTAATACAGCAGGCAGTGTCGCTTTCCTCCTCCTTTCCACGACACTGCCTGCTTTTTGTTTGTATATTTATATCGACAAAACGAAAATACCGGAGCATCTGCAGATGCTCCGGTATTTTATATTGCTTGGTCGTTTTGATCTGTTACTGCCCGGCGGGGAGTTCCTTCTCCCGCTCTTCCTTCAAAATGGCGGTGGCGCGCTGCATAGTGGCAGCGGCGCGGCGCAGTTCTTCATCCCCAAGCTCGGCGCGCATCCGGCGGTAGCAGCGCTGCAAAAGCGCCTGCTCCTCTGCCATCAGCTCCACCGCCTTGCTGGAAAGCTCCACATAGGTGCGCCCGGCCTCGCGGTCGGTCTTCCATACCACAAAGCCGCTGTCCTGCAGCTTCTCGATGCCCTTGGAAAGCTCGGTCACCCGCAGCCCCATGGCGGCGGCAAGGTCGGCAAGATAGAGTTTTTCGCCGGGGCGTGTCTCCTGCTCTAGCTTGATATAATACAGGATGAGATAATCTGCCCGCTGGATGGTGCTGAACACCTTATCCACGTTGAGCTCGTGGAGGAAGAACCATTCCCCCTGATGCTGCTGCATTTCTTCCATGCCGATGCCCTCCCTTTATGCCCGCTGGCTGCGCGGGATATAATCGTGGGTGCCGCCAAGGCTCTTGTAGGCCGGGCGGATGATCTTGTTGGCGCTGAGCAGCTCCTCGATGCGGTGGGCGCTCCAGCCCATGACGCGCGCGACGGCAAACAGCGGAGTGTACAGTTCCATGGGGATGCCCAGCATCTCGTACACAAAGCCGCTGTAAAAGTCCACGTTGGGGCTGACGCCCTTGAAGATCTTGCGCTCCTGCGCGATAAGCTGCGGTGCCATGCGCTCGATGCGGGTGTAGAGGGAAAGCTCCTTATCTCGGCCTTTTTCGTGGGCCAGCTGCTCCACATAGCCCTTGAACACCACCTCGCGCGGGTCGCTGAGGGAGTAGACGGCGTGACCCATGCCGTAGATCAGCCCCTTGCGGTCAAAGGCTTCGCCATGGAGCAGCTTTTTCAGGTAGGCTTCCAGCTCCTCGTCGTCCTCAAGGTCGTGGAGGTTGTCCCGGATGTTCTGCATCATATGCATGACCATCAGGTTGGCACCGCCGTGGCGCGGGCCCTTGAGGGAGCACAGCGCCGCCGCCATGGCCGAGTAGGTGTCGGTGCCGGAGGAGGTGACCACGCGGGTGGTAAAGGTGGAGTTGTTGCCGCCGCCGTGCTCGGCGTGCAGCAGCAGCGCCACGTCCAGTACGCGGGCTTCCAGTGGGGTGTACTGCATATCCGGGCGCAGCATCCGCAAAAAGTTCTCTGCGGTGGAAAGGCTGGGGTCCGGGCGGTGGATATACATACTGGCGTCTTTTTCGTAGTGGTTATAGGCGTGGTAGCTGTACACCGCCAGCATGGGGAAGATGCCCGCCAGCTGGATGCTCTGGCGCAGCACGTTGGAGGTGTCCAAGTCCGCCGCCTTGGGGTCGTAGGACGCCAGCGTCAGCACGCTGCGCGCCATGCTGTTCATGATATCATGGCTGGGCGCTTTCATAATGACATCGCGGGTAAAGTTGGTGGGCATGGTGCGGCACTCGCCCAGCACCGCGCAGAACTGTTCCAGCTGCTCCGGGGTGGGCAGCTGGCCAAACAGCAGCAGATAGCCTGCCTCCTCAAAGGCAAAGCGGCTGCCGCGGCTGCCGTTGATCAGGTCTTTTACGTCATAGCCGCGGTACAGCAGCTGACCGTCTGCCGGGTGCTTGACCCCATCCACATACTGGAACGCCCGGATATCCGAGATGTTGGTCAGACCTGCCAGCACGCCCTTGCCGGTCTCATCGCGCAAGCCCGCCTTGACCCCGAACTCCCGGTAGAGATCCTTGGGGATGCGGTCGTGCTCTGCACAAAGGGGCTGCTGCTGGTCGAAGTAGCTTAATACATTCTGCAAATGATCCATGTGTCTGGCTGCTCCTTTCCTGTTCGTTCGTATCAGTTTCTCGTTTTATAATAACTTTTATATTACAGAACGGATATTTCAGTGTCAACCAACCATTTGTAAACAAAAATAAAACAATTCAGCCGTAGGGGTCGTACAGGTCGTACTCCTCGGTCTCCTGATGCTTTTCTTCCAGCACCCGGATGGCCTGTTCCAAGGCGCTCTGAGAGCAGCCGCTCTCGCTTACCAGCGCATGGACGGCGGCGGCAAGGTCGCCGTCAAACAGGGTGTCCAGCCGCTGCCGCATACAGTACACGCCGTACGCCCGCCGGGTGACCAGCGGCACATACACATTGCAGTTGCCCTGCTTTGCCGACCTGACCCAGCCTTTTTCCTCCAACCGGTAAAGAAAATTCAGCACCGTAGCCGCCGCCCAGCCGGTGGCCTTGAGCTTCTGGCTGATGTCCCGCCGCGCCGCCGCGCCCGGGCACGCCCACACCGCCAACATCACCTGTTCTTCCGCCGCCGAAAGCGGCCGCAGGGTATCCGGTAAACCGTACATCTGTTGTACCTCCGTAAATTTTACGAACTCCACCAGTCACGGCTACGCCGTGACAGCCCCCTCGGAGATGGGGGCCTTTGGCATAGCGGTAAAGTTTCCAGCTGAAGCGCAAAGTATCCGGTTGCGCCAGAGACTCCCTCTCCGAGGGAGCTGGCAAACCCGCAGGGTTTGACTGAGGGAGTTTATTTTACACTTGTCTCAGCATTCCCAGTATACCGCATTTTCGCTAAAGGTGCAAGAGTGGAAAATCCGCATGAAACCAAGGGATAGTGCATATCTTTTACAATTGTCTCATATTTTGTCCCTGCACGGCGCACATTTGTATGCTTTGTGCCATCAGGCGGGGTACAGGGGCCATATCTTTGTGCAAAGATGCTCTTGTTTTCGGCATGGAAAAACCGGTATACTACGGCTACGGAAAGTAACAGACACACCGCAAAAACGGCGGTGCTGCGTGATAGGTGTATCACAGGAAAAGGAGAGGTTGATTATGGCACGAGTATATAACTTCAGCGCAGGTCCCAGTATGCTGCCCGAAAAGGTGCTGCGGCAGGCACAGGCCGAGCTGCTGGAATACGGCGACAGCGGTCAGAGCGTCATGGAGATGAGCCACCGCAGCAAGTGGTTCGACGCCATCATCAAGGACACTGAAGCCACGCTGCGCCGGGTAATGAACATCCCCGATAACTACAAGGTGGGCTTCTTTCAGGGCGGTGCTACCCAGCAGTTTGCCATGGTGCCGCTGAACTTTATGACCACCGGCAAGGCGGACTATATCGTGTCCGGCAACTTCTCGGGTCTGGCTGCCAAGGAAGCCGCCAAGTTCGGTGAAGCCAAGATCGTAGCGTCCAGTAAGGATAAAAACTTCACTTATATCCCGGATGTAAACGCCATTGACTACGACAAGGACGCCAGCTACATCCACATCTGCCAGAACAACACCATTTTCGGCACCCAGTTTGTGGAGCTGCCGCAGGTGGAGGGCGTGCCGCTGGTGGCAGATATGAGCTCCATGGTCCTTTCCAAGCCCGTGGATGTCAGCAAGTACGGCTGCATCTACTTTGGCGTGCAGAAGAACGTAGCCCCCGCCGGCATGGCCATTGCCATCATCCGGGACGACCTGCTGGGTCACGCCGCAGACAACGTACCCACCATGATGAACTACACCACCCTGCTGGCGAAGGACAGTATGTACAACACCCCGCCGTGCTGGTGCATCTACATGACCGGTCTGGTGCTGAAGTATCTGGAAAACGACATCGGCGGTCTTGCCAATATGCAGAAGATCAACGAAGCCAAGGCCAAGGTACTGTACGACTATCTGGACGGGCAGGAGTTCTTCACGAACCCTGTGGAGCACCGCTACCGCAGCACCATGAACGTCACCTTCACCAGCCCTAACCCGGACATGGACAAAAAGTTCTGCGCCGAGGCCGCCGAGGCGGGCTTTGTGAACCTGAAGGGCCACCGTCTGGTAGGCGGTATGCGCGCTTCCATCTATAACGCCATGCCTGCCGAGGGCGTGGACAAGCTGGTGGACTTCATGGAGAAGTTCCGCAAAGAGAATGCATAAAGATCAGCATCCTCGCCCTCTCCGTCATCACCTTCGTGATGCCACCTCTCCCAAAGGGAGAGGCTTTGGCAGTCCATGCAAACTTCATCTTTATGCCAAGGGCTCTCCCTTTGGGAGAGCTGGACGCGAAGCGGCCTGAGAGGGCGAGCACGCTTACAATTTACAGCTGGAACGAGGTTTTTTATATGTACACCATCAAAACGCTCAACGCCATCAGCCCGGTGGGGCTGGCAAAGCTGCCCAAGAACCAGTTCGATGTCTCGGTGGATGCCGATGCTCCGGACGGTATTCTGGTGCGCAGCGCCGACCTTTTGAACACTACCTTCAACGATAATCTGCTGGCTATCGCCCGCGCCGGTGCGGGTGTGAACAACATCCCGTTGGAGCGCTGCAGCGAGCAGGGCATCGTGGTGTTCAACACCCCGGGTGCCAACGCCAATGCCGTGGCAGAGCTGGTCGTCGGGATGCTCATTGCGGGCAGCCGCAACGTGGCAGCCGCCGCCCAGTGGTGTCAGGGATTGGCTGGTGACCCCGCCATGGCCAAGAGCGTGGAAAAGGGCAAAAAGCAGTTTGTGGGCAACGAGATCAAGGGCAAGACCCTTGGCGTCATCGGTCTGGGTGCCATCGGCTCCCGGGTGGCAAACTGCGCCATCGAGCTGGGCATGGAGGTCTACGGCTACGACCCCTACATCTCCATTGAAGCCGCATGGAATCTGAGCAGTCAGGTGCACCACTGCGTAAACCTGAACGATATGCTGCCCCTGTGCGATTACATCACCATCCATGTGCCCTACCTGCCCACCACCAAAGACACCATTAACACCCAGACCCTTGCCCTGTGCAAGGACGGCGTCAAGATTTTGAACTACGCCCGCGGCGAGCTGGTGAACACCGCCGCCCTGCTGGAAGCCATGGACAGCGGCAAGGTGTCCGGCTACATGACCGACTTCCCCTCCGAGGCCATTCTCGGCCGTCCCGGCATCGTGTGCACTCCGCACCTTGGCGCTTCCACCCCGGAAGCCGAGGACAACTGCGCCGTCATGGCGGCGCAGGAGCTGAGCGACTACCTGCGCAACGGCAACATTGCCTACTCGGTCAACCTGCCGGAGGTGCACCAGCCCCGCGCCGGCGGCAAGCGCATCTGCATCATCCACAAAAACGAGCCGGGCATGATCAGCCAGATCACCGCCCTGACCACCGAAGCCGGCCTGAACATCGAAAACATGGTGAACAAGAGCAAAAAGAACATGGCCTACACCATGCTGGACGCCACCGGTGCCGTGGATGCCCGCCTGAGCGAGAAGCTGAGCAGCATCCCCGCCGTGATCCGGGTACGCATCCTGTAAGAGGGAAAGCAGCGGACAGGCTGCGAATCATAGAATAAAGATCCCCCTGCAAGCCTTTAAGTGCCTGCAGGGGGATTTTTGTGCTCCTACTATTCCGCGTTACACCCCAAAGAACTCCTTGGCAATGTCGGCGCTGCGCTTGGCGTCCTTGGCGTACCAGTCCGCGCCGATCTTCTCGGCGTATTCCGGGGTCAGCACGGCACCGCCCACCATGATCTTGCAGTCCAGCTGCGCCGCATGCAGGGCGGCGATGGTCTCCTCCATGCTTTTCAGGGTGGTGGTCATCAGGGCCGAAAGCCCTACCAGATGCACGTCCTTTTCCCGCACGGTGTCCACCACCGTCTCCACCGGCACGTCCCGGCCAAGGTCCAGCACCTCAAAGCCGTAGTTTTCCAGAATGACCCGGACGATGTTCTTGCCGATGTCGTGCACATCGCCCTTGACGGTGGCAAGGACGATGCGTCCCTTGCTGGCGCTTCCTTCGCCCTTTTGGGCAATGGCGGTCTTGATCTCCTCAAAGGCGCTCTGGGCGGCGCTGGCGGCCTGCAGCAGCTGCGGCAGGAACAGGGTGCCTTTTTCGTACTTAGCACCTACGATGTCCAAAGCGGGGATCAAGGCTTCGTCCACCACCTCCAGCGGCTGCTTTTCCGCCAGCAGGGCGCGGGTATGGGCGGCGGCGTCACCCTTCAAGCCCTTTTCCACCGCTTTCATCAGGGCAGCGTAGGGGCCGGTAAGCTCTGTTTCGGCGGCACTGGCGGCAGGCGCGGCCTTTGCAGCCTGTGCCAGCGCGGTGCTGGCGGGCACACGGTCGGCAAAGCGTGCAATGTACTTTGTGCTCTGCTTGTCCCGGTTGGTCAGCACGTTGTAGGCGTACACCGCCGCCATCATCTCCTCGCTGGAAGGGTTCATGATGGCAAGGTCCAGCCCGGCGTACATTGCCATGGTCAGGAAGGTGGTGTTCAGGTAGGTGCGGCAGGGCAGACCAAAGCTGATGTTGGACACGCCCAGCACGGTGCGCACTCCCAGCTCCTTTTTGCAGGCTTCCAGCGCCTGCACCGTGGCAAGTACATCCTCCTGCTGGGCACTGGCGGTCAGGGTAAGGCAGTCGATGTAGATATCCTCCCGGGGGATGCCCGCTGCCAGTGCCGCTTCGGTGATGCGGCGGGCAATGGCCACGCGGTCTGCGGCCTTGGGCTGGATGCCTTTTTCGTCGATGGCAAGCCCCACGATGGCGGCTCCGTACTTCTTGCACAGCGGCAGGATGGCGGCAAGTTTTTCCGGCTCGCCGTTGGTGGAGTTGACGATGGGCTTGCCGTTGTACACCCGCAGACCCCGCGCCAGCGCTTCCACGTTGGAGGAATCCAGCTGCAAGGGCAGGCTGGTCACGCTTTGCAGTGCCTTGACCACCTGCTCCATCAGCACCGGCTCATCCACGCCGGGGGCACCCACATTCACGTCCAGAACCTGTGCTCCGGCTTCTGCCTGACTGACGGCCTGTTCCAGCACATAGTTCATGTCGCCCTCCCGCAGTGCCTGCTGGAAGCGCTTTTTGCCGGTGGGGTTGATGCGCTCGCCCACCACCGTGATGCCGTCCACCGTAACGGTGTCCACCGGGGTGCACAGCACGGAGGGCATCCGGTGCGCGGGACGCCCCGGGGTGCAGCCTGCAAAGGTGCCGTTGAGCAGCTTGATGAACTCCGGGGTGGTGCCGCAGCAGCCGCCGGCGGCAAACAGGTGCAGCTCCCGGTAGGGCTTCATTTGCAAGGCGAATAGCTGCGGGGTGATGTCGTAGCCGCTGCCGTCTGCCCGGGGCAGACCGGCGTTGGGCTTGACGAACACCGGGAAGTTGCCGGGCACGGCTTCTGCCAGCCGCTTTGCCATGGGGAAGATCTCCTTGGGACCCAGTGAGCAGTTGATGCCCACGGCATCTGCCCCCAAGCCCCGGGCGGTGGCGGCAAAACTTTCCACCGTACAGCCGGTAAAGGTGCGCCCGCCCGCTTCAAAGCTCATGCTTGCCAGAATGGGCAGGCGGGTATTCTCTTTGGCAGCCAGCAGGGCGGCCTTCAGCTCGTACAGGTCGGTGTAGGTCTCAAAAAAGATCAGGTCTGCCCCGGCGGCTTCGCCCGCCTTTACGATGCGGGCATACTCGGCCACAGCATCCTCAAAGGCCAGCGTTCCGCTGGGCTCCAGCAGCTCGCCCAGCGGGCCTACGTCCAGCGCGGTCAGCGCACCGTAGGGCGCACAGGCGCGCTTGCAGTTTTCGATACCTGCTGTGATGATCTGCTCCAGCGTGTAGGCGCTGCCCGCCAGCTTGTGGGCAGAAGCGCCGAAGGTGTTGGCGTTGACGATGCGGCTGCCAGCCGCAGCGTACTGCCCATGGATGCCCTCAATGAGCGCAGGGTCGGTGATGTTCAGCTCCTCCGGGCGTGCACCCAGCTTGAGCCCGGCGGCTTGCAGCATGGTGCCCATGCCGCCGTCCAGCAGGATAGTATTGCTCTGCTTGAAAAGTTCATTCACTTGCACAGGTCTTTCCCCTCTTTCTGTATTCGCAGCGGGTGCGCAGCACACAATGGCCGCACCCGGCCAGTTGTCCCTTTACCGGGTGGTCGCTGACCCCCAGCAGGGCGGTCACGCTCTTGCGCGGGGTCATCAGGTTTGTGTCGGTGACGCACAGCCCCGCCTTGCGCACCGTGTCCAGTGCTGCTGCCACCAGCGGCTGCACCGCGATGTCCCAATCGCCGTAGCCGGGCGAAAAGCGCCCGGTCAGATACTTTCCCTCCGTGGCCGCCCACTGGCGCAGCTGTGCCTCGGCGGCATCGGCGGTCTGCTCGGCCAGTGCGCTGCCCAAGGCATCGGAGGCTACCCCGGCGGCGATGTCGCCCACGCCCGCCCGGCGGATCTGGGCATCCACCCCGGGGCCCAGCGTTACCGCCAGCAGAATGGCCTGCCCGCAGCCTTTCAGGTGCTTGTGCACGTCCTCGCCGGGCAGAAGTCCGGCATCGGTCAGGGCGGGGGTATCTGCCAGCAGCCACACCGCCCGGGGCGTCGCTGCCGCCAGCAGCGGCACCGCGCACTTTTGCAGCAGTGCCAGCGTGGCAGCGTCCGGCTCGCCGTGCGCGCCGAAATACCGCGCCGCCTGCGCCAGATCTACTGCCTGCGGCTTTTCCAACGCCAGCGGGCGGGGCACACCGATCGCCATGAGCCGCACCTCCTTACTTCTCTTAAATAAAGTACTATTCAGTATACCGCACTTGTGGGCTTTTATCAATCCCGCAAAAAGGGAGAAATAAAAACTCCCCCGGTCATGACCGGGGGAGTGCGCTTTTTATTTGATGCAGCTTGCGCAGGGGGTATAGCCTGCGGCAATGGCTTCGTCATAGCTGGAAAAGCGGATCTGGTTCTTTTCCGCAGGCAGGTTGGCGCAGGTGGGCAGGTGGAACTTTTTGCTGTTCACGTTGCCGATGTAAGCCTGCTGCGCGGTGCTGGAAGCCGACGGGTCAGTGGGGTTCAGCTGGCTGTCCGGCACAAAGTGCTCGGTGCCCACGGTGAAGTTCTGACCGTCGCTGCCAATGGTGATGGTGCCTTGCAGGTCGGTGCGGTAGACGTCCACCTTTGCGTCCCGCAGGATGCTCAATGTCTCCTCGTGCGGGTGACCGTACTTGTTGCCCGTCCCGCAGGAGATGACGCCCATTTCCGGCAGAACGGCGTTCAGAAACAGGTAGCCGGTGCTGGTGCTGGAGCCGTGGTGCCCTACCTGCAAAACATCGGCTTTCAGGTTGGCACCGCTGTTCACAAGGTCGGTCTCGGCGGTCTTTTCCATGTCGCCGGTCAGCAGAAAGCTGGTGTTGCCGTAGTCGATGCGCAGCACCAGCGAGGTGTTGTTGGTGTCGCTGTACCCGGTCACCGGGCCCAGCAGGGTAACGGTGGCGCTGCCCAGCGGCCAGACCGTGCCCACGGAGGGCACTTCCAATTGCAGACCCTGCTGCTGCGTATACTTGACAAAATCGTTGAAGCATTTGGTGCTGCTCTCGGTCACCGGGCTGTAAGCGTGCTGTGCCGGGAACTTTGCCATCACGGCGGCAAGCCCGCCCACATGGTCCTCGTGAGCATGGGAGCAGAACACATATTGCAGCTGCTGCACCCCCTGCTTTTGCAGGTAGGAGACTACCAGACTGCCGTCGTCCACGTTGCCGCCGTCGTAGAGCATGAACTGTCCGTCACACTCTACCAGCACGCTCAGCGCCTGCCCTACGTCAATGAAGTGCATCTCAAAGGGCTGGCTTGACCCTGTGGATGGCTTGACGATGTGTCCGCCGTCGCCGGGCAGGCTGTCACAGGCGGTAAGCCCCAGCGCCAGCACAGCGGCCAGCGCCAGCGCAGCCAGCCGCAGGAACAGGCGGCGGGGGAACAGGGTTACTTTTTCTTCTTTCCAGTTTTCCACGTTGCGTTCTCTTTCTGTTGATTATTCTTAGGTTTATGGCCGGGCGCAGAGTTGGGCGCAAAGCGTGCACCCGGGCTGGGCTGACGGCCTGCCGGGGCGGCGGCGCGGGTATTTTTGCCGGTGCTGCGCCCCTTCTGGCTGGAATGTACGGTATAAGTGCCGTCATTGTGGATGGTCACCTCGGCGCTTTCTGCCCGGCGGGCGGTGCGCTGCACGGCGCGGCGGCCTGCGGCGGGCACCAGCAGGGGGATGAGGTCCTCCCGGTGAGTCAGCTGCAAAGCCTTGACCACCTTTTCGGCGTTGCGGGGCTCGTAGTATTGCAGCAGTGCACGCTGCAAAGCCTTGCCCTCGGGAGTCTTTTCCACAAACACCGGCTTGAGGGTGTAGGGGTCAAGGCCGGTATAGAACATACAGGTGCTCACCGTGCCGGGGGTGGGGTAGAAGTCCTGCACCTGCTCCGGGCGCATATGGTTCTTATAGAGGTACTCGGCCAGATAGACCGCATCCTTCAGGGTGCTGCCCGGGTGGCTGGACATGAGGTAGGGCACCAGATACTGCTTTTTGCCCGCCTTCTTGCTCAGCTCGTAGAATTTATCCTTGAACTTGTTGAAGGTCTCGATGGGCGGTTTGCCCATGTAGGCAAGGGTGTTGGGAGCGCAGTGCTCCGGGGCGACCTTCAGCTGGCCGGACACATGGTACTCCACCAGTTCCTTAAAGAAGGTATCGTCCGGATCAGCCATCAGGTAGTCGAACCGGATGCCGCTGCGGATGAACACTTTTTTTACGCCCGGCAGCTCCCGCACCCGGCGCAGAATTTTAAGGTAGTCGCTGTGATCCACGATCATGTGGGAGCAGGTGGTGGGGGCAAGGCAGTGCTTGCCGCCGGTGCACATCCCGCGCAGCATCTGCTCGCGGCAGGAGGGAAAGCGGAAGTTTGCGGTGGGGCCGCCCACATCGTGGATGTAGCCCTTGAAATCCGGCTCGTGGGTCATGCGCTCGGCTTCCTCCACGATGCTGTCGGCGCTGCGGCTGGTGACCCGCCGCCCCTGATGCAGCTGGATGGCGCAGAAGTTGCAGCCGCCGAAGCAGCCGCGGTTCTGGATGATGGAGAACTGCACCTCGCGGATGGCGGGCACACCGCCCATGCTCTCGTAGATGGGGTGGTAGCGGCGGGTGTAGGGCAGGGCGTACACCTTGTCCAGTTCTCCGCGCACCAGCGGCTTTGCGGGGATGTTCTGCACCAGATACTTTTCGCTCTGCTTCTGTACAATGATCTGGCCGCTGACCACGTCCTGATTGTCCATCTGGATGCGGCAGGCCTTGGCGTAGGCGGTCTTATCGCTGGCAACCTTTTTAAAACCGGCGCACTCCACATACCGCTGGGGCAGGTGGTCGAAATCGGTCAGGTAGCAGGTGCCGTTCACGTCCGTGATGCTCTCCACCGGCTCCCCGGCGGCCAGACGGCGGGCGATCTCCACGGTCTGGTGCTCGCCCATGCCAAAGCTGATGAGATCCGCGCCAGAGTCCTCCGCGATGCTGGGCAGCACGGTGTCCAGCCAGTAATCGTAGTGGGCAAACCGGCGCAGGCTGGCTTCCAAACCACCTAAGATCACCGGCAGGTCGGGGTAAGCCTGCTTGGCAAGCTTTGTGTACACGGTGGCGCTGCGGTCCGGGCGGGCACCGGCTTTGCCGCCGGGGGAGTATTCGTCCTCGGCGCGGGGAATTTTTGCCACGGAATAGTGGCTGACCATGCTGTCCACGTTGCCGCCGCCGATGAAAAAGCCGTACTTCGGCTTGCCGAACCGCTTGAAGTCCTCGCAGTCGGTATAGCGGGGCTGCGCAAGCACGCCAACCTTGTAGCCCTCGGACTCCAGCAGGCGGCTGATGATGGCGGTGCCAAAGCTGGGGTGGTCCACATAGGCGTCACCGCCCACCACCACAAAGTCCAGCTGCTCCCAGCCCCGGGCTTCCATGTCCGCCCGGCTGATGGGAAGAAATTCGGTGTAGATCTGGGGAGAAGTGTTGTCCATTTACTGATATCCTCATTCTTGGTTGAACACGGGCAGCGTCCTCGCCCTCTCAGTCCGCTTCGCGTCCAGCTCTCCCAAAGGGAGAGCCTCTGGCGAAACCGGAAACTTTGCCGGACTGCCAAGGCCTCTCCCTTTGGGAGAGGTGGCAATGCGTAAGCATTGACGGAGAGGGCGAGCGCGCTTTTGTTTTATTCCTCCGGTTGGTTCATCTGCATTTCCAGCCACTGCTGGCGGCTGATGAGCACGGCGCGGGGCTTTGCGCCCTCGTAGGGGCCAATGATGCTCTTTTGCTCCATCTCGTCCATGATGCGGGCGGCGCGGGCGTAGCCCAGCTTGCAGCGGCGCTGCAACAGGCTGGTGGACGCCTGACCGGCGTCGATGACCACATCCACGGCCTGCTTGAACATGGGGTCGGAGCCTGCATCCTCCTCGGCATCGGCACCGCCGCCGCCCTTTTTGCCGTCCTGAATGGCGTGCTTTTCCATGGCCTCGATCATGGCTTCGTCGTACTGCACGGTGGCGCTGGATTTGATAAAGTCCAGCACACGGCTGATCTCCTCATCCCGCACAAAGGTGCCCTGGATACGGGTGGGCTTGGGTGCGCCCACGGGCATAAAGAGCATATCGCCCTGACCCAGCAGCTTTTCTGCACCGGCACCGTCCAGAATGGTGCGGCTGTCCACCTGACTGGACACCGCAAAGGCGATGCGGCTGGGGATGTTGGCCTTGATCAGGCCGGTGATCACGTCCACGCTGGGGCGCTGGGTGGCAACGATCAGGTGCATACCGGCGGCACGGGCTTTCTGGGCGATGCGGCAGATGGAATCTTCCACATCCTTGCCCACCACCATCATCAGGTCGGCCAGCTCATCGATGATAATGGCGATGTAGGGCATCTTTTCCAGTTCCGGCTGCTCGGCAGCCAGCTTGTTGAAGGACTTGATGTCGCGCACGTTGTTCTCTGCAAACAAGCGGTAGCGGCGCTCCATCTCCTGCACTGCGCTGCCCAGCGCACCGGCGGCCTTGCGGGGCTCGGTGACAACGGGCATCAGCAGGTGGGGGATGCCGTTATACTCGGCCAGCTCCACCACCTTGGGGTCGATGAGCAGCAGCTTGACGTCCTCCGGGCTGGAGCGGAACAGCAGGCTCATGATGATGCTGTTCACGCACACGGATTTACCGCTGCCGGTGCTGCCCGCGATGAGCAGGTGGGGCATCTTGCACAGGTCGGTCACCTGCGCCACACCGGCAATGTCCTTGCCAAGGGCGATGCCCAGCGGCGAGGTCATGCGCAGAAAGCTCTGGCTCTCAAAGATGCTGCGGATGGAAACGGCGGTCTTTTTGTGGTTGGGCACCTCGATGCCCACGGCAGGCTTGCCGGGGATGGGGGCTTCCATACGCACGTCCGCCACCGCGAGGTTCAGGGCGATATCGTCCGCCAGCGAGGTGATGCGGCTGATCTTCACGCCCGCCATGGGCTGCAGCTCGTACCGGGTAACGGAGGGCCCGCGGGAGATATCCAGCACCCGGGTGCGCACGCCGAAGCTTTCCAGCGTGTCCACCAGCTTCTGGGCGTTGGCTTTCAGCTCCTCCTGTGCGCCGGGGTCGCTTTCCTCCTGCGTTTTTTCAAACAGCTCGATGGGTGGGTACTGGTACTCGTAGCTGTCTACCGGCTCGGCTTCCTCGGTGGGGGCAGTAGCGGCTGCCTGCTCGGAGACGGCGGGCTTTTCCATGGCCGCTGCCACCAGCGAGTTGATGTCCTTTTCCTCCACCGGCTCGGCGGTGATACTGATCCAGCCGTCCTCGTCCGGCGCAGAGCGGAACGCCACAGCGTTCTCGGCGCTCACCCGGGGCACGGCGGGCTGGATGGGCGCAGCTTCCGGCTGCGGCGGCATCTGCGGCTGCACTACCGGCGCTGTCGGCTGGACGATGGAAGTATCAAAAACAGGGGCAGGGGCGGGCTCTTCCGGCTGGGGGGCATCTTTGGCAAAGAAATCTGCCGCAGCGGTGACTACCGGGTCTGCCACGATGGGCGGCGGTGTGGGTTTGGGTGCAGGGCGCAGCGGGTCCTGCCCGAAGGTTCCGCCCGGCCCGACGATCAGCGGCTCAATGGGCTCGCTGCCGCCCTCGGAGAGAGCGGTGTGGTCGGGGCCAAGGTCTACGTCAAAAGCGGCGCGGGGATGGGCAACGCTGACCCGCACCGGGGTGATAGGAGGTGCGGTGGGTGCAGGTTCCGGCTGGGCAGGGGCGGCGGGCGCAGATTCGGCGTCCGCAGCGTCTGCTTCCATCTCCTGCGTTACCTTATGTCCCCAGCGCAGCACGCCGGACATCCAGTCCGGCACACCCAGATGCAGCCCGGCGGGCTCGTCCTCCTCGTCCAGCGGCTCGTCCTCGGTTTCGTCGTATTCCTCGTCGATCTCCCGCTCGGCCTGCCGGATGGCGGCACGCTCGGCGCGGCGGGCGGCGCTTTGCTCTGCAAAGGCGGCACCGCGGGCGTGGATGCCGCCGGTGACGGCGCACAGCCAGACCCAGACCTCGGCGGGGGTGACGTCAAAAATGTACAGGCTGCCGCACAGCAAGAGCACGATCATGATGAGGTTTGCCGCCGGGCGACCGCACAGCAAAAGCAGCACACCGCCCAGCACAAAGCCTATTGCGCCGCCGGACAGCCATGCGTTGACGCCGTTGGCGTAGCAGGCAGAAAGCATTTGCAGCGCCGACAGCCCCTGCGGCTGGATATCGGAAAACACGATGACCGTGCCGCAGACAAAGACAAGCCCCAGCACCAGCTTGAGGATGCGGGACAGCAGCTCCTCGCCCCGGGTGTACAAAACGGCCAGACAGCACACGGCCGCACCCAGCACAAAGCTGCCGCAGCCGAACAGCCCGAACAGCACATCATGGAGCACCCGCCATACGGAATCGCCCTGCACAAAGGCCAGCACCATCAGCAGCAGGCCGCCAAACAGGGTGCCAAGCCCTGCCGGGAGCCGCTGTTCTGCCTTTTTACGGCGGGCAGCAGTACGCCGTTTCGTTGATTTTCGTTTTTTCGTTGCCATTCTACTCTGTTCCCCAACTTCCCATAGACACAATAATTGATTCTACTATTGTACCACGCAAGGGCAAAAATGGCAAACCATAATGTTGTTTTTGTTGAGGAAATAAAACTCCCCCAGTCTGCTCCCGCTGGTCGCAGCCAGCCCCCTCTGGGATGGGGCCTTTGGCATGACGGTAAAGTTTCCGGCTAAAGTGCAAAGTTGGCGGCTGCGCCAGAGGCTCCCTCTCCGAGGGAGCTGGCAAAACCGTCAGGTTTTGACTGAGGGAGTTCGTTCCAGCCCCTCTCGTGAAAAGGCAGTTCCGAAACGCCCGCAGGCGTTTCGGAACTGCAAATAAAAAAATAATTCCGCTGCTTCTGCGCAAAGCGAACGCGGAGCGCAGTTCAAATCGTCCGGCGGGGGAGACGCAAGGACTTACCCCCGTTCGATTTCCTTATACAGCCATGCCAGCGCGTCCGAAAGACCGCCCAGTTCATCGATCAGCTTTTCCTTTACGGCGCGGCGTCCGTCCAGCACTGTACCCATGTCCATCACCAGCTCCCCGGTGTGGAGCATCAGCTGGGTGTAGCGCTTTTCGGGCATACCGCTGTGGGCGGCTACAAAGCCGGTGATGCGCTGCTGCATCTGCTCAAAGCAGTGCATGGTCTGCGGTACGCCCAAGATCAGCCCGGAGTGCCGCACCGGATGCACCGTCATGGTGGCGGTGGGCACAATAAAGCTGTGCCGCGCGCTGACCGCCAGCGGGATGCCGATGGAGTGCCCGCCGCCCAGTACCAGCGTGGCGCTGGGCTTGGAGATGCTGGCAATCAGCTCTGCCAGCGCAAGGCCGGTCTCCACATCGCCGCCCACCGTGTTCAGCAGCACCAGCAGCCCCTCGATGCGGGGGTCTTCCTGCACCGCCACCAGCTGTGGGATGACGTGTTCGTACTTGGTGGTTTTTTGCCCCTGCGGCGCTTCGGTGTGTCCTTCGATCTGGCCGATGACGGTCAGGCAGTGGATGACATGACCGCCCCGGCTCAGGGTGACCGTGCCCAGATCCTCGATATCCTCTTTTTCCATCCGGTGCTGCTCTGCGGGGGTGTCTTTTGCCGTATCCATGCGCGTTCTCCTTCCGTAGCGGGGTCTTTGTGGGGTCAGTATCCCCCGGCAACCGGGGAAGTATACAGGAGAAAAGAAACAAAAAACTTTGTGAATTTTTTGCTTTTTTACAAATAGGTATTTGACATTCGCCTTTCATGCTGTATACTTTAAATAATATAACAGGATAAAATGGAACATCTCTCTGCGCGCAAAGAAGCCCCTTGCATGGCGGCAGAAGCTGCAGCGCGTTGGGCAGAAAGGAGAATTTTCCTATGAACACCCCCCAAAAAGCATCGATCCCTGTGATCAAGCGTCTCCCCAAATATTACCGGTATCTGCGCTCCTTGCAGGCCGACGGCATTACCAGCATCTCCTCCCGGGAGCTGGCCTCTCAGATGGGCACCACCGCCTCACAGGTGCGGCAGGACTTCAACTGCATCGGTGACGTGAACGGCCGGCAGGGCATCGGCTACTCGGTGGAGAACCTGCTTTCCATTCTGGAAAGCCTGCTGTTCGGCAACGGCGACCGTCTGCCCACCATTCTGATCGGCTGCGGTCGTCTGGGCAAGGCGGTGAGCCGCTTTATCACCACCGATACCAACGGCTACAAGCTGATCGCGGCCTTTGACGTGGCCGAGAACGAGGTGGGCAAGGAGATCAGCGGTATCCGCATCCGGCACATTGACGAGCTGGAAGCCTTCTGTGAGGAAAACAAGCCCAAGGTGGCGGTGCTCTGCGTCCCCCGCGATGGTGCACAGCAGGTCAGCGGACGGCTGGTGGATCTGGGCATCGAGGGCTTCTGGAACTTCTCCCACTATGATCTGTCGGTGTCTTACCCCGATGTGGTGGTGGAAAACGTCCATCTGGGCGACAGCCTGATGAGCTTGGGCTACCGTCTGCGCAATCAGGAGTGACGGCATGGCAAAATTGTATTTCCGCTATGGTGCCATGAACAGCGGCAAGAGCACGGCGCTGATGCAGGTGGCACACAACTACGAAGAGCAGGGCATGAAGGTGCTCATTTTGAAGCCGCAGGTGGATACCAAGGGCGGCGGGGAGCTGGTGAGCCGTCTGGGCGTGCGCCGCAAGGCAGACCTGCTGATCCCGCCGGAGCTGGACGTGTTCGAAGCCGTGAAGGCGGCAAACGATGCTTCTGGCCCGCTGGCCTGTGTGCTGTGCGACGAGAGCCAGTTCTTTACCCCGGAGCAGGCCGAGCAGCTGTTCATGATCACGGTAGATCTGAACATCCCGGTGATCTGCTACGGTCTGCGGGCAGATTTTTCCCTCAAGGGCTTCCCGGGCTCTACCCGTCTGCTGGAGCTGGCGCACACCATCGAGGAGATGAAAACCATCTGCACCTGCGGGCGCAAGGCCATCTGCAACTGCCGCAAGGTGAACGGACAGTTCGTCTTTGAGGGCGAGCAGGTAGCCATCGACCTTGAAAACGATGTGCAGTATGTCAGTATGTGCCCCCAGTGCTACTTCAAGGCACGGCAGGCGTTCTACGCTGCAAAGAAAAACTGAGACACCTTTATATTGTATACAAGCCGCTGTACCGTGCCGGGTGCAGCGGCTTTTTTGCGTGGATTGCGGAAGAGTTACCCCCTCAGGCTCGCTACGCTCGCCAGATTCCCCCTTTTGTCACCTGCGGTGACATCTTCCCCCGGCCGGGGGAAGTCGGCCCTCAAGGGGACGCCTTTACGCTATGCCGGAAACTTTGCCGCCACCTCCCAAAAGCCGTCCCCTTGGGGAAGGTGGCATCGCCGCAGGCGATGACGGAAGGGGTACTCCCGGGCAAGCAGGTTTCCATTTCAGCCGGAAACCTTCCCGCCATGCCAAAGGCTCCCTCCCAGAGGGAGCTGGCAAAACCGTCAGGTTTTGACTGAGGGAGTTCAGTCCCCGACAGGCTGTATACAGACTGATATATTAATTTGCTGTGTTTCGCGGCCACTGATATATCAACTGGGCGAAATACGCACGTTTTTTGCGCTATTGATATATCAGTTCGGGCTGGGCAATTACTCGACGGAGGGGGGAGGGAGTGGGAAAAGAAGAGAGCAGCGGGGGGCAGCAGAGCAAAAAAAATTACAGGCAGAACGGTAAATGTAACAGGAATTATTGAAATTTTTGCCGTTCTTCCCATGTTGCATCCCAGATTTTTATGCAAGTCATTGAAGTATACAAGTTGCACAGTTTTTCAGCGCAAGTTTATTCATTTCGGCAAGGACGTCGAATCTCTTTCAAAAACAAGAGCAATATTTGTATGTTTTTATCCTGTATCACTGTAAATTGCATCTTTCTTTTTTCGGTGGCTTTTGTTATCATAATTGTATACAAGGGGGATATGTGCAGACCCCCTACATGAAGATGTTTTCTATTAGGAGGAGAACAAAAATGAGCAAGGCAATTTCTCGTCGTAACTTCCTGATGGCTACCGGCGCTGTCGGTGCTGCAGGTCTGCTGGCTGCCTGCGGCAGCAAGCCCGCTGCTTCTTCCACCGCTTCTTCCGCTGCTGCTTCTCAGGCTCCCGCTGCTTCCGCAGATGAGAGTCTGGCTCTGTCTGACGGCCCCGTCAACCTGAGCATCAGCTGGTGGGGCGGCGACAGCCGTCACGCTGCTTACCAGAGCGCTCTGGAGGCTTTCCAGGCTGAGCACTCCAACATCACCGTGGAGCCCACCTTCGCCGCATGGTCCGGCTGGGAAGAGAAGATGGCTGCTGCCTTCATCGCAGGCAACGCACAGGATGTCTGCCAGGTGAACTGGAACTGGCTGTACAACTACTCTGCCGACGGCAGCAAGTTCGTGGACCTGAACACCACCTCCAAGTTCATCGACCTGACCCAGTGGGATGCCGCTGCTATGGATGCCTGCTACGTGGCCAACAGCCAGCAGTGCGTGCCCGTCTCCATGACCGGCCGTATCTTCTACTGGAACATGACCACCTTTAATAAGGCTGGCATCACCGAGGTTCCCAAGTCTCTGGACGATCTGATGGCTGCCGGTAAGGCTTTCCAGGAGAAGCTGGGCAACGATTACTACCCCATGCACCTGGGTGCATACGACCGTATGATCCTGATGGTGTTCTACCTCGAGTCCAAGTACGGCAAGGACTGGGCAGATCCCGTTACCTCCACCCTGAACTACACCGAGGACGAGATCGCTGAGGGTCTGGCCTTCATCAAGAGCCTGGTGGACAACCACGTCATGATGAACCTGAAGACCTACTACTCTGCAAACTCCGATACCGCTACCCACCAGTCCAACGAGTGGATCACCGGTAAGATCGCAGGCATCTTCGAGTGGGATTCCGCTGCTACCAAGTACGCTTCCGCTCTGGACGACAGCAACAAGGACGGCTTCACCGTCGGCGAGGAGATCAAGTTCGGCGACAACAACGGCGGCTTCTCCAAGGTGTCCATGGGTCTGGCTATCACCAAGACCTGCAAGAACGTTGCCGAGGCTGCTACCCTGATCAACTTCCTGCTGAACGAGGAGAAGGGCGCTTCCATCATGGGTTCTGAGTGCGGCATCCCTGCTTCCAAGGCTGGCCTGAAGTTTGCTCAGGACGCCGGCGCTGTCAAGAGCCTGGTTGCTGACGCAAATGCCAAGGTCATGGCATTCACCACCAACAAGCTGGATCCCCTGTTCGAGAACAACGACCTGAAGGCTTCCGGCACCGGCATCTATCAGGAAGTGTTCGACAACATCGACTACGGCGATCAGACCCCTGAAGAGGCTGTTGAGACCCTGCTGGACGGCATGGAGTCTGTTGGTTACACCGTCGGCTAAGCTTATTGCACTGACAGCAGCCTGAACCGGCAGCGATACTCTGAATGAAATAGGGGCATCTGCCGCCCGTACGACAGATGCCCTTGTTTTTTCGGAGAATGGTTATCAAACCTTGAATGAATTGTTGCCGGTCTGTGACCTGCTGCACTGTCTGCTTCAAAATCCTGCAAAAGGAGGACTTCGGATGAAAAAAAGTAATGCGCCCGCAGGCGCACGAACTCCGTTTCAGAAATGGGTCGATAAGTATCAGGGTCTGTTTTATCTGATCCCCTGGATCATCGGCTTTCTCGTCTTTAAGGCGTTCCCCTTCGGTCAGTCGCTGTATTACAGCTTTACCGATATGAACTTCTTCAAGGACGGTACCAGCTTTGTTGGTCTGGCCAACTACATTACCGCATTCCACACCAAAAAGATCACCAAGGCGCTGATCATCACCTTCAAGTACGCCTTTATCACCGTGCCCCTGAAGCTGATCTTCGCGCTGTTCATCGCCTACATCCTGAACTTCAAGATCGCCTGCGTCAACCTGTTCCGCACCGTGTACTACATCCCCTCCATTCTGGGCGGCTCTGTGGCTATCGCTGTGCTGTGGAAGGCTGTGTTCAGCGTGGACGGTCTGCTGAACACCGTGGTGCGCGCTGTCACCTTTGGTGCGGTGCAGGGCCCCGAGTGGCTGTCTGACCCCAACTACGCACTGTGGATCATCTGCTTCCTGCGTATATGGCAGTTCGGCTCCGCCATGGTGCTGTTCCTTGCTGCACTGAAGGGCGTGCCCGCAGACCTGTACGAGGCTGCTACCATCGATGGTGCCGGCAAGTGGCGTCAGTTCTTCTCCATCACTGTTCCGATGATCACCCCCATCATCTTCTACAACCTGGTCACTCAGATCTGCCAGGCTTTCCAGGAGTTCAACGGCCCCTACATCATCACCAACGGTGGTCCCCGTGGTTCCACTACCCTGATCTCCCTGCTGGTTTACAACTACGCATTCAAGTCCTACGACATGGGCATGGCTTCTGCTCTGGCGTGGATCATGTTCATCATCGTCTGCATCCTGACGATCATTGCGTTCACCAGCCAGAAGAAGTGGGTCTACTACTCGGATGAAAGGTAAGGTGACCAATATGGGAATGAAAGCATCGAATAAGATCGCAACCTTCTTTAAATACTTCGTGCTGATCCTGGTTGGCATCATCATGATCTATCCTCTGCTGTGGATGATCAGTGCTACCTTCAAGGACAACAGCGAGATCTTTGCAGGCATCAGCCTGTGGATCAAAAAGCCTACGCTGGATGGCTACCGCAACGCCCTGAACAACTTCGGCGGCTCCATCAACATCCTGCAGGCCATGCTCAACACTTACAGCTACGTTCTCCCCAAGGTGATCTGCACTGTGGTGTCTGCCTGTATTGCTGCTTACGGCTTTGGCCGTTTCGACTTCCCCGGCCGCAAGCTGCTGTTCAACATCATGCTGGCTACCCTGTTCCTGCCGCAGGTCGTGCTGAACGTGCCGCAGTACCTGCTGTACAACAAGTTCGGCTGGGTCGACAGCCCCTTCTATCTGGCCATCTGGGTGCACTGCGCATTTGCTACCGAGACCTACTTCGTGTACCAGCTGGTGCAGTTCATGCGCAACGTCCCGCGTGATCTGGACGAGGCTGCCGCCATTGACGGCTGCTCCTCCTTCCAGACTCTGTACAAGGTCATCGTGCCCATGCTGGGACCCGCTCTGGTGTCCTGCGCACTGTTCCAGTTCATGTGGAGCTGCAACGACTTTATGGGCCCGCTGCTTTACGTCAGCACCCCCGGCAAGTACCCCATGTCCCTGTTCGTCAAGCTGTCCATGGACGGTGATACCGGCTTTGCTTGGAACAAGATCCTTGCTCTGTCCCTCATCTCCATCCTGCCGCAGCTGATCGTATTCTTCTGTGCACAGGATCAGTTCGTTGAAGGTATCTCCGCAGGTGCCGTCAAGGGCTAATGCGCCATAAGAACATCTGACCAAGACCAACACCCCCTGTGCTGCTCCCAACGGATGGCACAGGGGGTGTTTTGGTAGGTGCATCATTTCTTCTGCTTTTTGCGGTATTGCAGGGGACTGATATCCGTCACCTCGCGGAACACGCGGCGGAAGTGGGCGGCGCTGGCAAAGCCGGTCTGCTCGGCAATAGCGCTGATGGAAAGCTCGGTGGTCTCCAGCAGCTTCTGCGCAGACTCGATGCGGCGGTTGTTCAGGTAGTCCACGATGGACTGCCCGGTCACCCGCCGGAACAGGCGGCTGAGATAGTAAGGGGAAAGGTAGAACCGCGCCGCTACCTCGGTAAGAGAGAACTTTTGCCGGTAGTTGGCGGCAAGGTAGGCACACACCTGCTCAACGGTCTCGTTGCGGGGGCGCGCCACGGCGCTGCTCTCGGCAAGGCACTCCTGCTCTACATAGTGCAGGATCAGCAGCAGGTACAGCCCGCCGGGGTAGTCCTGCTCCGGCATGGCGGTGCGCATCATCTCCAGCAGGGTGCGCAGGCGGCGTGTCCACGGCACCGGGCCGTACAGCACCGTGGCTTCCCCGGGCACGAACAGCCGGACAAAATCCCGCTGGGCGGTGCTGCGCAGCTCGTGCAGGGCACTGAGCGGGAACCGGCAGCCTACCAGCTCCGGTACGGCTGCACCGGCGGCAGAGAGCACTGCATCCCCCGCACCCAGCAGCAGTGCGCTGCCGGGGTTCAGCAGCAGACTGTTTTCCCCCATTTGCAGGGTGCAGCTGCCCTCGCTTACCAGCAGAAAGGTGCACATCTCCTCGTCTGCCGTCAGCTCCAGCTTGCCGCCGGTCAGCCGCACGGTGTCTGCCTTTACCTTGGCGTTGATCTTTTCCCGTTCCGCTTTCATTCTGCGCATCCTTTCCGGAAACAGCCCTCCCGGTCGCCGGGAGAGCGCTTTTCCTCATGATACCACGTCTGCCCCGTGGGGGCAAGACAAACTCACAGGAGGTTATTTCGCATGAATCTGACCCTGATCCGTTCCATGACCCGCAGCACCGTTTTCGAGCTGGAAAACGAGCTGTGCTACCGTCCGGCACACCCCTTTACCGTTGCCCTGAACGGCAAGACGATATACGAAGCCTGCAACACCAACGTGTTCTCCCTGTTCTCCCTGCTGCCCGGCACCACCTATACGGTGGAGGTGCAGGCAGAGGGCGAGACCCTGAAGCTGGATTTCACCACCGAGGCTGAGACCTTCTTCGTGGATGCTGCCCGCTACGGTCTGGTGGCCGATGGCGAGACCGACAACACCGTGCGGCTGCAGGCGGCGCTGTCTACCTGCCCCAAGGGCGGCACGGTGTATGTGCCCGCCGGCCGTTACCGCACCGCCAGCCTGTTCATGAAGAGCAACACCACGCTGTATCTGGAAAAAGGTGCTGTGTTGCTGGGCGATAACGACCGCACCCATTACCCCATTCTGCCCGGCGTGCTGCCCAGCGAGAACGAGGTGGACGAGTACTACCTGACCGGCTGGGAGGGCAACCCGCTGGACAGCTTTGCCGGCCTGTTGAACATCACGCAGGTGCATGACGTGGTGGTGACCGGCGAGGGCACGCTGGACTGCGATGCCCAGAACGGCGACTGGTGGGTGAACCCCAAGGTCAAGCGCATCGCATGGCGTCCCCGGGCCGTGGCTGCGGTGGACAGCGAGAACGTCTGCCTGCACGGCATCACGGTGCAGAACAGCTATTCGTGGACCATCCACCCCATCTTTGTCAAGCATCTCGACCTGCTCAACTTCAACATCAACAACCCCTACAACGCCCCCAACACGGACGGCATCGACCCCGAGAGCTGCGAGTATATCCGCATCATCGGCATGAACATCCATGTGGGTGACGACTGCATCGCCATGAAGGCCAGCAAGGTCTTTTTGGGCATGAAGCTGAAGCGCAGCTGCGAGCACACCGTCATCCGCAACTGCCTGCTGGACAAGGGTCACGGCGGCATCGTCATCGGCAGCGAGATGAGCGGCGGCGTCAAGGATATGGTGGTGACCCAGTGCCTGATGGACCACACCGACCGCGGTCTGCGTGTCAAGACCCGCCGCGGCCGCGGCAACACCGCCGTCATCGACGGGCTGGTGTTCCGCAACGTGGAGATGCGGGGCGTCAAGGCACCCTTTGTCATCAATATGTTCTACTTCTGCGACCCGGACGGCCACGGCCCCTATGTGCAGTGCCGCGAGCCGCTGCCGGTGGACGAGTACACCCCCAAGCTGGGCAGCCTGACCATGGAGAACATCGTGGCCACCGATGCCCAGTTCGCGGGCTGCTACTTCGACGGCCTGCCGGAGCAGCCCATCGAGCGGGTGACCATGCGGGACGTGAGCATCACCTTCGACCCCAACGCCAAGGAGGGACAGGCCGCCATGGCCGACAACCGTCCGCTGGTGAAAAAGCTGGCCATCTATGCCGAGAACGTCAAGGAGATCGACCTGCACAACGTGAAGATCGAAGGCTACGAGGGCGAGCGGCTGCACTTTGTCAACGTAGGACATTTTGAGGAGGACTGACCCATGACCCATGAAGAGATCCTGTCCATGCTGGGCGACTATGTGGACTACCTGATCGCCAATTCCAGCGCCGAGGCACCGATGTGGAACATCGAGAAGGTGCGCAGCGGCAAGCCCAACAAGTGGAACTACATCGACGGCTGCATGATCACCGCCTGCCTGAGCCTGTACAAGACCACTGGTGACGAGAAGTATCTGGAGTTTTCCAAGGAGTTTATCGACTACTTTGTGCAGCCGGACGGCTCCATCAAGACCTACGACCCCAAGGAGTACAATCTGGACAACGTGAATCAGGGCAAGAACCTGTTCATCCTGTACGACATCTACGGGGACGAGAAGTACCGCAAGGCAATCGACACCATCCGCAGCCAGCTGCTCACCCAGCCCCGCACCAAGGAGGGCAACTTCTGGCACAAGGACATCTACCCGTGGCAGGTGTGGCTGGACGGCACCTATATGGCACAGCCCTTCTACATGGAGTACGAGACCCGCTTTAACAAGATGCAGGGCTGCATCGACAGCTACAAGCAGTTCATGAACATCAAAAAGCATATGCGGGACGAAAAGACCGGCCTGTACTACCACGGCTACGACGAGAGCCGCCAGATGTACTGGGCAGACCCCGAGACCGGCTGCAGCCCCAACTTCTGGCTGCGCGCCATGGGCTGGTTCCTTGTGGCGATGGTGGACGTGCTGGAGCGCATGGACGAGCAGCTGTACAACGAGTACCGCGGCATCATGGCCATGCTCAAGCAGACCGTAGAGGATATGCACAAGTTCCAGGACGAGCAGAGCGGGATGTTCTGGCAGGTCATCGACCACCCGGAAGCCGAGGGCAACTATCTGGAGACCAGCGGCACCGCCCTGTTTGCCTACGCAGTGCTCAAGGGCGTGCGTCTGGGCTACCTGCCTAAGCGGATGGCTGCATGGGCAGAGAAGGCCTTCTACGGCACCTGCGACCGGTACCTGTCCAAGAACCCGGACGGCAGCTTGCAGCTGGACGGCATCTGCCTTGTGGCAGGTCTGGGCGGCAAGGATCACCGTGACGGCTCGCTGGCCTACTACTTCAGCGAGCCGGTGGTCTGCAACGATGCCAAGGGCGTAGGCCCGCTGGTGCTGGCCTATACCGAGATGATCGCACGGAAGTAAACCGAATCACAACTGTACCAAAATATAAAGGGGCTGCTGTAAAATACAGCGTCCCTCATCGCTGATAATACGGCGCGGCGATTTGCGCTGAAATCTCACATAAAGAAAAGCAAGTGCAACACGTTCTCTCAAAAACCAAAATTTTTGAGGGAGATGTGATGCACTTGCTTTTTTTGTAATATTCGATCTTCCGTTCCGTTTTGAAAGCGCTATAGATATTTTGCTGCCGGAAAAGCTTTTGCAAAGTCAGGAGTCTATGGCCTGCAGCACACAGGCACAATACCCCGGTTCAGGCTGGTAACAATGGATGGTCAGGTATTTGTCCACCTCCGGGCTGTAATCGTGGAGGGTGTGCCTTGTGCCGTTCAACGCAACATCTGCATACGATACAAGCCACTTTTTATCGCCATTGGGGAACACCTCGTAAAAAGAGCGGTTCAGCATTTCTTCTACCGGCACCCCTTCGATCGTTGCCATCTCCGCGTTGCAGTAGCGGAAGATAAAATCCACGCCATGCCCGGATTCATTGAATACCAGCTCGATGACGCAGAACGCCAGCGGCATATCGTCCAGCAGGCTGCACTTTTCCAGCAGGCTCATGCTCATAGGGCGGGGCTGTGTGTCCGCCAGCCCGATCTCTGCACGCAGGCGGCGGTGGTCGCTCAGGCCGCGCTTGCGTCCCTGAAAGGTGCGGCCGTCAGACATGGTGTAGATCCCATCGTTGCTGATGTTTACGATCTGGCTGCGGCACACCGCAATTCCCTTGCTGATGTTCAGGAACAGATTTTCCGGCAGCACAGACAAAACGCTGTGCAGCGGCGCATACAGCGCAGCTTCCTCGCCGTCCATGCGGTGAACGACTGTTTTACGGTCGCTGCGGTAAAGATACAAAATGTTTTCCGGACAAAGGTCATTTTTTTGAAACCATTCATGCAGATCGTTCATCGCCGCGCTCCTTTGTCAATTGATGTGCTTAGTATAGCACATTATCGTGCAGAGTACAAGATTTTAATGGCGTTTGCGTCAAATTTTATCGGGCTTTTTTGTTGAAACTTACGTTTTTGTTACGGAAAATGCAAAAATCATTGACTTTTAATCATTGTCCGTGTATCTTGAACACAGAGAGCCAAATGGTTTTTTCCCATAAGGCGCATAAAGCAAAAGACATAACAGGAGGTCTCATGTTATGAAAATGACCCGCCGTGATTTTTTGAACGTTTCTACTGCGGCTGCGGTGGTTTGCGCAGCTACACTTTTGCCCGTAGAGAAAGCCGCAGCCGCACAGCAGACGCTGGCTGCACAGAACCTTTTGGAGCAGGCGTATCTGTACGCCTTTCCGCTGGTGATCATGGATGCTACGCGGACGGCTTCCACAAACACCCGCACAGCTACAAGCAACAAGGCCCCCATCAACCAGTTCATCCATGCGGAAAAGCTGGCAGATGCAACGACCCGTGCGGTGGTTACGCCGAATGTGGATACCATCTATACGCAGGCGTTTCTGGATGTCGGCGCAGAACCAATGATCTACGGCGTGCCGCAGACCGACCGCTTTTTTAATGTACAGGTGCTGGATGCGTGGACAAACACCGCCGCTGTGCTGGAAACGCCGGGGCTTTATGCCATTACCCGTGCAGACTGGCAGGGCGAACTGCCGGAAGGGGTGCAGCGCATTGATGTGCCTACCACGATGGTCTGGACCATTGCCCGCATCGTGCTTTCCGGACAGGAGGACCTGCCCAACGTCCGGGCTATTCAGGATAAGATGCAACTGATGCCGCTTTCCGCCTATCAGGCGGGTGGATGGACCGCCCCCGCAGGCAGCTATGACCCTGCCAATGACTTTGTGCCGGTAAAGCACGTTCTTGCTATGGACGCAAAGGAATTCTTTGATACCGCTAACCAGCTGATGGAAACCAACCCGCCCGCTGCGGCAGATGCGCCGGTACTCCGGGAGCTTGCAGCACTGCATGTCGGCCCCGGTGAGAAGTTCGATGACAAGGCGCTGGGTCTGTTCAGCGGGCTGCGCTGGAAGCTGATGCTGCTCCAGCTGAAGAAAAAGCTGCAAAGCGAATCGGAGCGCTATACACGCCAGATGGGTCAGTGGATCTATTTCGGCGACCCCATCGGCAACTTTGGCACAGCATATACCTACCGTACCATGGTGGCGCTGCGGGGTCTGGGTGCCAACACCACCGATGTTGCCATCTACCCTAAAACAGATGTGGACAGCACCGGCACAGTCCTGACCGGCAAAAAGACCTATACGCTGCATATCGAGGCAGATCCTCCCACACTGGAAAAGGGCTTCTGGTCGGTGACCGCCTACGGGGAGAGCGATTTCCTCATTGAAAACCCCATTGACCGCTACTGCGTCAACGACCGCTCCGGTCTGCACCGTAATCCGGACGGCTCGATCGATATCACCCTTTCCAAAGAGGCACCGGCGGACACGACCAACTGGCTGCCGGTAGGAGAGGGAGATTTCCACCTCTTCCTTCGTATCTATAAACCGGATGCCGCCGCACTGACAAACTGGCAGCCGCCGGTCGTCCGCGCAAACTGATCCGTAATAAGGAGGAACCTGCTATGAAAATGACCCGTCGGAATTTTATTTCCGCTTCGGCTGCTGCAATGCTGGCGTGCGGCGCATCTCTGTCTGCCCATGCTGCGGAAAATACCACAGAAAACGGCCTGAATTTTATCACAGACATTTTCAAGGATCCCACCCAGCCGGGCGAGACCGAAGGCGCAACGACCATCACAGCAGAGGCCAACGCCGAATGGTATGAAAAGCTGGATTTTTCTGACCGGCGGGAGTTTGCCAACGCCGAGCGCGGCTGGCTGGACAACGCGGAAGGCAGGATCATCGATGGTGATGATAACAGATCTGCATGGGATCTGCAGAGCTACGGCGATTTGAACCGGGATGCTCCAGACACTGTAAACCCCAGCCTGTGGCGGAATACCCAACTCAACGCCAAAGCTGGTCTGTTTGAAGTGTGCGACGGCATTTATCAGGTGCGCGGCTTTGATATGGCCAATACGACCTTTATCCGCACCGACCACGGCTGGATCGTGTTTGATGTGCTGATGTGCAAGGAAAACATGAAGGCTGCCAAGGAGCTGATGGAGAACCGCTTCGGCCCGCTGGACATCAAGGCGGTGCTGTACAGCCACTCTCATGTGGACCACTTCGGCGGCGTGGAGGGCGTTATTACCCGGGAGCAGGTAGCGGATGCAAAGCTCTCGCTTAAAAAGCAGCTGGCTTCCGGCAAGACCCTTGTGCTTGCGCCGGCAGAATTTCTGAAGCACGCCATCAGCGAAAATGTCTATGCAGGCATCGCCATGGCACGGCGCGCACAGTTCCAGTACGGCACGGTGCTTGACAAGGGCGAAAAGGGCGCGCTGAGCGTGGGCATCGGCATGGGACAGTCCACCGGTACGGTGGGCCTCATCGCTCCTACTTACGAGATCGGGGAAGATGTTCCGAAGCTGACCATCGACGGGCTGGAGATCGAATTCCAGCTGACCCCCGGCACCGAAGCCCCTGCCGAGATGAACGCCTATTTCCCGAAATACCGTGCCCTCTGGATGGCGGAAAACTGCACCGGCACGCTGCATAATCTGTACACCCTGCGCGGCGCAGAGGTGCGCGATGCCAACGATTGGGCAAAGTACATCATCGAGGCAGACCAGCGCTTCTGCGACAAGACCGATGTGGTGTTCCAGAGCCACAACTGGCCGCACTGGGGCGAGGAGATCCATGATTATCTGCTGAATACGGCAGCCATCTATAAGTTTATCCACGACCAGACCCTGCATTACATGAATCAGGGCTATACCTCCACTGAGGTCGCCGCCATGCTCACCCTGCCCGAAAAGCTGGAAAAGGTCTGGTACACCCGGCCGTATTACGGCACACTGGCGCACAACGCCAAGGCGGTCTATCAGAAGTATCTGGGTTGGTACGATGCAAACCCGGTCAACCTGAACCCGCTCCCGCCCAGCGATACCGCCAAGAAGCTGGTAGAATATCTGGGCAGCACGGATGCCGTTCTGCGCAAGGCACGGAAGGATTTTGAAAAGGGCGATTATCAGTGGGTGGCGCAGATCACCAAGGAGTTGGTCTTTGCAGACCCGTCCAACCAGAAGGCGCGCAACCTGTGCGCCGATGCGCTGGAGCAGCTGGGCTATCAGGCAGAGTCCGGCGCATGGCGCAACGCCTACCTGATGGGCGCTGCCGAGCTGCGCAAGGGCAACCTGTCCGGTCTGGCACGCACCGCCAATGGTCTGGGCTCCGCCATGAAGGAGATGACCGTGGATATGCTGCTGGATTACATTTCCATCCTGACCGACGCCAACGCCGCCCAGAACGACGATGTAACGCTGAACCTGATCGTGACGGATGTGAACGAAAAGTTCTATGTGACCCGAAAAAACGGTATTCTGCTGTCCTATTCGGGAGAGAACCGCCCGGACGCGCAGGCCACGGTCACCTGCAAGCGGCTGCAGCTCCTTGCCCTGATGCAGGGGCAGCAGGCCGGTCAGGTGCAGGTAAGCGGCGATGCCACTGCCCTGAAGCGTCTGCTGGCGTATGCGTCCAAGTTTGAAAAGACCTTCAATGTGATCGAGCCGTAAAAACGATTCCAATACAGCAAGGCTGAGCACCTGAATCACAGCATAAAAGGGATACCGGAACATCTGCGGATGCTCCGGTATCCCTTTTGGTATAAGATGAGAACAAAAAAACAGGCTGAATTTACAAAATTCAACCTGTTTGGTGGTTGCGGGGGCCGGATTTGAACCAACGACCTTCGGGTTATGAGCCCGACGAGCTACCAGACTGCTCCACCCCGCGATATTTACTTTTTGCTTTTCAGCGGCTCTCGCTGACTGCTCAAGTATAATACCACAGGGCGGGCAGAATGTCAACCCTTTTTCGAAAAAACTTTTACTTTTGCTTTTTGCTGCGCTTTCTGCGCCATGCAAGCGCCACGGCAACGGCGGCGCACGCCAGCACTGCCAGCGGCCAGACGCAGGCCAGTGCCACCACCAGCTGCTGCAGGCCGTTCACAAAGTTGCCCCAGCCGGAGGTAAAGGCGGTGCCGATGCGGGAGAAAAAGCCCTCGTCCGCAGGGGTGTAGGTCTGCACCTCGTTCAGGTCGATATACACGGTGCACTGCTGCACCTGGTCGCTGTACCAGTCCAGCTGGCTCTGCCAGCTTTCGATCTGGGACTGCACTTCGGTAAGGGAGTCCTCGATCTGCAGCAGGTCGGAAAGATTTTCGGCCTTTGCCTGCAATTGCTGTAAGCGGGTGCGCTGTGCCTGCAGGTTAGAAAGCCGCGCGGACACGTCCATATACTGGGTGGTCACGTCATCGGCCTGCTGGCTGCGGTAGGTTACATTACCGGCAGCGGCCACAGCATCCAGAAAGCTCTGGTAGTTGGCCTGCGGCACCCGGTAGGTTAGGTTGACCGAGCGGCTGGAACCGGTGCGCGTGTACTCGCTGCTGGATTCCAGATAGCCGCCCGCTTCGGCAAGAGCGCTGTCCAGCGCACTGCGGGCTGCTTCGTAGTCCTTGCTTTCCAGCGTCAGGTTGGCGGTGTAGATGATCTTGGCGCTGTCCACCGCAGGGGCAGCAGCTTCGGTGCTGCCGGTGCCGCTGTACTCCGTTTCCAGAGAGCGGTCGTCTGCCTCCAGACTATAATTCACCGCCTCGGGGGTGCTGTCCAGCGCGGCGTGCTGGAGATCAAAACTGTCCGCTGCCACAGAGGCAGCGGAGCTGTTGGCAGCACCCTCGGCTGCGTACAGGGCGGGCGCGCTGCTTTTGGCGCTGCCCATCCCGATGCCCAGATGCAGGGTGCTGTAACCCAGCACACACACAGCCAGACAGGCAGCCAGCGTGCCCAGCTGCTTTACCGGGAAGTGGATGGGCTTTTTCTTCTGGGCTTCGGTGTTCAGGGGTGCTGCGGGTGCAGCGGTCTGCGGGGCAGGGGCGGCCATCATGGGCTCAGCCTTTTCCTCCGCAGTCAGGGTGTCGGTCATGGCCAGCAGTTTTGCCTTCAGATCGTCCGGGGCAGTCAGGTCATCGACCTCCATCTTATATTCATACCACCTCATCTTCGATCTCCTCCTTCAGCATTGTATGTAACTGTGCCCGTGCGCGCCGCAGCCAGCTTAGTACCGTGTTTGTGGGCACCGCCATCATCCGCCCGATCTCTGCCGCAGTGTATCCTTCGTAGTAATGCAGATAGATGGCATTGCGGTAGTTTTCCGGCAGCGTGCGGATGGCATCCAGCACACTGCCGTCCTCCGCAAGGACATCGGGGGCGGGCAGGTTCTCGTCCAGTTCGGTGTCCTTTTGGTGGGCGGCGCGGGTCAGGTCCCGGCAGCGGTTGATGGCCACCCGCAGCAGCCATGCTTTGAGATGCTCCTCACTCTCAAAGATGCCGTTGTAGTGCAGCAGCTTTTCAAACACATCCTGCACCACATCCTCAGCATCGGCTGTGCAGCGGCAATTATGCACCGCAGTGCGGTAGACGGTGTCGCTGTAACGCTGCACCGCCAAGGTAAAAACTTCGTTTCTGGTCAGCTGTCCCATTGTTATAAACTCTCCTTGGATGCCCGGAAGCGGGCTTCTCGATGGAATGTTTGTGGTTCTCACGGGGACGTTCACTCAATATACGGCTCAGCATCCCCGATTATTGCAGAACAAAACCCGGTTCCTTCCATTTTTTGTGTGCCGGACGCACCGGCCGCAAGGCACGTCCACGTTCTCCGACGGGAGTTGGATATCCTGCCGGTTTACCGGTCAGTATACCACGGAATCGCAAAAAGTAAAAGAGGGGAGCCCTTCCTTATTTATAGACCCTTTGCAGCAGCGCCAGCCGCTCGGAGAGAAAGGTCTCAGCCTTGGGGTGGTGCAGCCAGCATTTGCCGCTTGTGCTGTGCACCAGCTTCTGCGCCAGTGCGGCAGGGGCGGTGTCAATCGCCATCACGTCCTGCATGGTCAATTGCAGGGTGAGTGCCGCCGGTACATCCGGCAGCGGCGGCAGCGGGTCCTCCCACACAAAGGGCGGCAGCAGCTGCACCGCCACGGTCAGGCGGGTGCACTCCTCGGTCAGCAGAAGGGCGGCGGGGGTGCCGTCCGGCTGCACTTGTAGGCTGCTGTATAAAAGCTGCATCCGGGCAGGGGAGAGCAGCCGGGCCAAGCCCTCTGCCGGGGCAGCCGCAAGCTGCAGATACCCGGCTGCTTCCTCCCGGTAGATGCGCCGGGCAGGGGCGTGCAGCCCTGCGTAGAGGGCGGGCAGCATAAAGCTGCCGCTTTTTTCCAGCGCCTGCTGCGCCAGCAGATAGAACTCGGTCAGCGGGTACGCCGCATCCGGCTGCGGCATCCCGAAATCCGGCCGCGATACATGACCTCCACCCATAGGGACCTCCTTGACAAAACACGATGGTGCGATTATACTATAAACAGAAGGGGCGCTGACTGCAAAGGTCAGCTTTCCATCCCGCATTAGTCAAAAAGATTGACCGCTAGTTTGGTAGACTGGGGCGGTCAATCTTTTTTGTTGTCATCGTTTTTCTTCTGTGAAGCTTTATCCATGACCTCAAGGGTCAGGCGGATCACCTCGATGATCAATCCCAACAGCGTAAGAATGACCATCAGCAGGTTCAGCATCTCCGACAGATCCATCTGACATCCCTCCCTTCGCCTTCAGGGCTTGGGGAGACTTGGCTCAAAAAAGTTCTCCTCCCACAAGCCGCTGGTTCGTTCCATGTACAGGAAGAAGCAGTGCTGCGGGATGGGAAAGCATGACCACCGATTATGCAATCAGCGCCGTATTCTTAGAATATCATATTTTTCGACGGATTACAATATATCTGTTGATTGTAAACCCCTTGCAAACTTTTCCGTTGACCTGCGGCGCACCGGTGCGGTATACTCGGGCACAGATGCCTTGCAAAACGAAAAAACAGAGGGGAAAACTGACTATGAAAGACAAAAAACTGACTACCTACCAGATGGCCGTTACCGCTGTGATGGCTGCCGTACTGTGCGTGCTGGGCCCGCTGACCGTGCCCATCGGAGCCGTGCCCATCTCGCTGGCAAACTTTGTCATCTGCCTGACCGCATGGCTGCTGGGGCCGAAGTTCGGCACCCTGAGCGTGGTCCTCTATTTGGCACTGGGCACCATCGGCATTCCAGTGTTCTCCGGCTATGGTGCCGGCCTTGCCAAGCTGGCAGGCCCTACCGGCGGCTATCTGATAGGCTATCTGCTGCTGGCCTTCATCGGCGGTATGTTCATTGAAAAGAGCAAGGGCAACCCGGTGATCTCCGCTGTGGGTCTGGTGCTGGGCGATGCCGCCTGCTATGTGCTGGGCACGGCATGGTTCGTGTTCCAGATGCAGTGCGAGCTGGGCTACGCGCTGACCGTCTGTGTCTACCCCTTCATTGCGCTGGACTTGGGCAAGATCGTGGTTTCCTGCGTCGTGGGTGCGCTGCTGCGTAAGCGCCTGACGCAGGCAGGCGTGCTGAAGCTGCAGAATGCAGTTTCGGAATGATTGCGAATTACTTTTGAAAAGAATAAGCCCGGAAGGTCTGCGAGCCTTCCGGGCTTATCTCTTTATTCCTGATACCCCAAGGTGGCCGCCATGACCGCCTTGATGGTGTGCATCCGGTTCTCGGCCTCGTCAAACACGATGCTCTGGGGGCCTTCGAATACCTCGTCGGTCACCTCCATGGCATCGCGGCCAAAGCGCTCGCCCATCTCCTTGCCCACGGTGGTCTTGTGGTCGTGGTAGGCGGGCAGGCAGTGCATAAATACTGCATCCGGGCCTGCAATATTCATCAGATCCTGATTGATCTGATAGGGAGCCAGATCGTGGATGCGCTCCGCCCAAACCTCTACCGGTTCGCCCATGGATACCCACACATCGGTGTACAGCACGTCCGCGCCCTTTGCGGCCTTGACGGGATCCTCCTCAAAGGAGAGGGTCGCCCCGGTCTGGGCGGCAATGGCCTGACACTGCTCTACCAGCGCGGGGTCGGGCTGATACTTTTTGGGTGCACAGGCGGTAAAGTGCAGACCCATCTTGGCGCAGCCCACCATCAGGCTGTTGCCCATGTTGTAGCGGGCATCGCCGAAGTAAACGAAGTGGATGCCCTTCAAATGACCGAAATGCTCCTGAATGGTGAGGAAGTCGGCCAAGATCTGAGTGGGGTGGAACTCGTTGGTCAGGCCGTTCCACACCGGAACACCGGCGTAGTGCGCCAGATCTTCCACGATCTGCTGGCCGTAGCCACGGTACTCGATGCCGTCAAACATCCGTCCCAGCACCCGGGCGGTATCGGCGATGGATTCCTTTTTGCCGATCTGACTGCCGGAGGGGTCCAGATAGGTCACTTCCATGCCCAGATCGTGGGCGGCTACCTCAAAGCTGCAGCGGGTGCGGGTGGAGGTCTTTTCAAAGATCAGGGCGATGTTCTTGCCCCGCAGCTGGTCATGCCGGATACCGGCCTTCTTTTTGGCTTTCAGGTCAGCGGCCAGCTCCAGCAGCTGACCGATCTCGGCAGGGGTGTAGTCCAATAGCTTCAAAAAGCTGCGATTTTTCAGTTCCATTGTATATTTCCCTCTCTATGCAAACACTCTTGAATATTTATTCAGGCCGTGATTCTATTATAATACGTTGCATCAGGAAGGTCAAGAGGGAGCTTACAGTTCCAGCTCTGCCCGGCGTCCGGTGGGCTTATAGGGGGTCAGCCGGACACCGGCGTGCTCGAACATGAACCGCGCCGCAATGCTGGAATCGCTGTCGTGATACTTGTCGCCGTAGTACACCACCTCGGCAATACCGGACTGGATGATGGCCTTGGTGCACTCGTTGCAGGGGAACAGGGTCACATACACCCGGGCACCCTTCAGGTTGTTGTGGGCGCTGTTGAGGATGGCGTTCAGCTCGGCATGGCAGACGTACATATACTTGGTCTGCAGAGGGGCACCCTCCCGCTCCCAAGGCATCTCGTCATCGCTGCAGCCCATGGGCATCCCGTTGTAGCCCAGAGAAAGGATCTTATTTTCCGGGCTTACGATGCACGCGCCCACCTGACTGTTGGGGTCCTTGGAGCGCATGGCAGTAAGCAGCGCAATGCCCATAAAATATTCGTCCCAGTTGATATAATCCTCGCGTTTCATCGCGTAAAACCTCCTACCCCTTTATGCGGGTCTGCGGCTTGACAAACCCGGAAAAATAGACTATACTACGAATAGAAAGAGCGCTGCCCGGCAAAACGGCTCCGCTCCTCATGGATCAAATGACCAAAAGATCAAGTGACCGTGGCTTGGGGAAGCGCTGGCGGTCACTTTTTCTTTTTGTCGTTGTCATGGTGTTTTTCTCTCTGCTCGAGTTTCCATGTGATTTCAAAGGTCACATGTACGATGGTGACGATAAGCGTCAGAAGCATCAGAATCTCGGAGATCGACATCCAACATCCCTCCTTCCGCCGAAAGCATCAGGAGAGATCACTTCAAAAAGCTGCCCTCCTGACACCTGCTTCACTCTGGGGTGAATTTGCAGAACCAGTGAGGACACAGAGCCGCCTTGCGTTTTGGGTCAACGCCCTTACCGCCGAAGCGGCACTTACAGCATATCACAAAACCCGCATATTTGCAACGAAAACTCCCGGTTCCGCGCCTGTACGCGCTGCCGGGAGTTCTGTTTTTTCTGACTGCCCATTTTACGCCCCGATGTCAACTTGCACAAAACAGTGCCCGGAAGTTTGGCAGGCGTTTTTGCTAAATTTTGAAACGATATATTTAAAAATCGTTTCGGATGTGGTATTATCTTTGTAAAATATGCCACAAAAACGGAGAGAACGCTCCGTGCGGCGGAAATGAGGGAAAAACCGATATGAAATACGCAAGCAACAACATCCGCAATATTCTGATTGCCGGCCATGCCGGCAGCGGCAAGACCACGCTGACCGAAGCATTGGTCTATTTTTCGGGCGCTGCCGAGCGTATGGGCCGGGTTGAGGACGGTACCACGATTTCGGACTTTGATCCCGAGGAAGCGAAGCGCAAGGCCAGCTTGTCGGCTTCCGTTGTACCGGTGGAGTACGAGGGCATCAAGTACAACCTGATCGATGCACCGGGTCTGTTCGACTTTGAAGCAGGCGAGTACGAGGGCATCCGCGCCGCCGAGAGCGTGCTGGTGTGCGTGTCCGGCCGCAGCGGCGTTACCGTGGGCGCGGAAAAGGCGTTCCAGTTGGCACGCAAAAATGGCAAGGCCACCATGGTGTTCGTCTCCAAGTGCGATCTGGAAAACGCCAACTACTTCAAGATCCTTGAGGATATGAAGATCCGCTTCGGCTCCACCGTCTGCCCCTGTGTCGTGCCCGCAAAGCTGGATGACGGCACCCCTGTGTACATCAACCTGTTCAGCCAGAAGGCCTTCAAGTACGAGAGCGGCAAGCAGATCCAAGTAGATCTGCCGGACATCGGCCACCGCTTCCAGGGCCTGATCGAGGCTATGAGCGAAGCCATTGCAGAAACTGACGATGAGCTGATGGAAAAGTTCTTCGGCGGCGAGCCCTTTACCACCGAGGAGATCGTGGAGGGTATGCGCAAGGGCGTTAAGGACGGCCTGATCACCCCCGTGTTCTGCGGCAGCGCCGTAAACCTGCAGGCACTGGATATGCTGCTGTTCAATATGCACAAGCTGCTGCCCAGCCCGGAGCACGAAGCCAGCACGCTGGCCGAGGACGCCAACGGCGAGCCGGTGGAACTGCACTGCACCGAGGATGAGCCCACTGCCGCCTACGTCTTTAAGACCGTGGCTGACCCGTTCGTGGGCAAGCTGAGCTATCTGCGCGTTATCAGCGGCAAGGTGACCGCTGGCGAGCCGCTGACCAACGCCCGCACCGGCGAGGTGGAAAAGATCACCAAACCCCTGACCGTCCTTGGCAAGAAGCAGATGGAAAACGACGGCATCGGTGCCGGTGATATCGGCGCTGTGGCAAAGCTGGTGAGCGCAAAGACCGGCGATACCCTGTGCGATGCAGACCGCGTGGTCAAGCTGCCCGCACCCGTGTTCCCCAAGCCCAGCCTGTTCATGGCTGTTACCGTTGCCAAGAAGGGCGACGAGGGCAAGATCTCCAGCGCACTGGCACGCCTGATGGAAGAAGACCCCACCCTGTGCTACATCAACAACGCCGAGACCCATCAGCAGGTCATCGGCGGCTTGGGTGAGCAGCATCTGGACGTGGTCAAGGCCAAGCTGAAGAACAAGTTCGGCGTGGAGATCGGTCTGGAAGCTCCCCGCATCGCCTACCGCGAGTCCATCCGCAAGGCCTGCCAGAAGCAGGGACGCCATAAGAAGCAGACCGGCGGTCACGGCCAGTTCGGTGACGTTATCATCAACTTCGAGCCCTGCGACAGCGAGCAGGTGGTGTTTGAGGAGAAGGTGTTCGGCGGCAGCGTGCCCAAGAACTTCTTCCCCGCTGTAGAAAAGGGCGTGCGTCTGGCTGCCGAAAAGGGCGTGCTGGCCGGTTACCCCGTGGTCGGCCTGAAGGCCACCCTGCTGGACGGCAGCTACCACCCGGTAGACAGCTCTGAAATGGCCTTTATCATGGCTGCAAAGCTGGCATATAAGGCTGCTATGCCGGAGGCTGGCCCCGTGATTCTGGAGCCCATCCACACCCTGAAGGCTCATGTGCCGGGCGACAACACCGGCGACATCATGGGCGATGTGACCAAGCGCCGCGGCCGCGTGCTGGGCATGGAGCCGGACGAGGACGGCTTGCAGACCATCATCGCCGAGGTGCCGCTGGCAGAGCTTGCAAACTTTACCACCTTTATCCGGCAGACCACGCAGGGCCGCGGCTGGTTCACTACCGAGTTTGCCCGCTACGAGATCCTGCCCGAGATGCTGGTGCCTGCCGTTGTGGAGCAGGCCAAGAAGCTGGGCAATCTGGACGAAGCTGCAGACGACTGAGCCCTGAACCCCTGATTTGACATTTCCCTGAGCCCCCGCCGACACTTTTTTCCCTCTGTCGGCGGGGGCTTTTTTGTTCGTTATTGTGCTGAAAAACAGAGTAGTTCTTTTGTCGAAACTGCGAATGGACTTTGCTCCGAGGTTCTGTTATTATATTGCCAGACAATCAAACTAGTCGTTACTCCTCGGGAGGCGCTACTAGCAGATCCTTACAGCACCATGGGTATGGTGTTGGTTCTGCATTGGGTAGCTGCGTCCGGAGGTTTTTCTTTTTATAGGTATTTTGTTTGGCAGGAAGGGAGCACGCCATGAAGCTGCTGCGTAAGATCAATAATAACGCCGCTGTGGCGCAGGACAAGCGCGGCCGCGAAATGGTCGTGCTGGGGCGCGGCGTGGGCTTTCATCCTATGCCTTATGAGTTGACAGATCTCTCTGTGGTCTACCGTACCTTTTACGATGTGGACCCGCAGTATTATGAGATGCTGTCCAGCCTTCCGGAAGAAGCTCTGATGGCGGCGGCAGACATTGCAGAACAGGCAGAGATCGCGCTGCAGGCTGAGCTGAATCCAAATCTGCCTTTTACCTTGGCAGACCATATCGCCTTTGCGCAGGAGCGGGAAAAACAAGGCATCCGTCTGGCCACGCCGCTGCACTACGATGTGCAGCATCTCTACCCGCGGGAATACGAGCTGGGGCTGCAGGCTATGGAAACGGTGCGCTTGCGCACCGGCACCGCGCTGCCCCGCGCCGAGGCGGTAAACATTGCACTGCATATCGTGAATGCTGAACTGGAGGGCAGTGATCTGTCCAGTACACTTGCAGCCGTGGAGGTGCTGGACGAGGTGACCGTTCTGGTAGAGCGGGAGCTGGGCATTGCGCTGGATCGGGAATCTTATAATTACGCCCGCTTTGCCATGCACATTCAGTTTCTGGTACGGCGGCTCTCATCAGGTAAGGTAATGGAACAGGGCAGCGGCAAAATGCTGTCGGAGCTGTCTGCCGAGTATCCGGCGACCTATCGCTGTGCCCAAGCAGTGGCAAAAGAGATCGAGCAGCGCCATGGCTGGCATTGCAGTTCGGACGAGGTGCTGTATCTGATGTTACACATCTACCGGGTACAGAACCGTCAGAACGACTGATTTTTTATTTGAATGTTTCCGTGCTCCGGAGATGCGCGCGTCCGGCCGGATACAGATAGATCTATCCACACATGGAGGTTTCCCTATGGATCGTGAGAAATTTCTGGCCGAGCTTTTTCCGCTTATTGGCGGGAAAGAAAATACCAGCCTGTGCGAGTTCCGGGACGATGCCCTGTACATCACCCTGAAGGATGCCGGTCTGGCAGATGAAAGAGCTGTAGCAAAGCTGCCGGATGCTGTATCTGTCAGCCTGCATCGCGGCCGGCTCACTGTCCGTTTCGGGAACTCTGAACAGAAAGAGGAGGTTCCCTTTATGGCGAACAACGAAAAAATGATCAACGAGATCCTGCGCGCGATCGGCGGAAAGGAAAACATCGTTTCCGCAACGCACTGCATCACCCGCCTGAGATTCCATCTGGTCGATGCGAAAAAGGCGGATATTGAGACTGTAAAAAAGATCGATGGCGTGGTTGGCTGTGTCTACAAGGCAGGGCAGTTTCAGGTCATCATTGGCCCGCATGTGAACGAGGTCTATAACGACCTGATCCAGGTGACCGGGCTGAAAAATGAGCCTGCGGTGGATGCAGAGCCGGAAGAAGCAGAAGAAAAGAAAAACCTGTTCTCTCGGTTGGTAGACACGATGGCAGGCATCGTTATGCCCATGATAGGACCGCTGGCCGGTGCGGGCATGATCAAAGCAATCCTTTCGCTGCTGACCCAGTTTGCACTCGTCAGCAAGGAATCCCAGACCTACCAGCTGTTCTATCTGGTGGCCGACGGCGTGTTCTACTATATGCCGTTCTTCCTTGCATTCTCTGCCGGTAAAAAGTTTAAATGCAATCCCTACCTGTCGCTGATCTTTGCCGCGATGCTGGTACATCCCAACTATATCGCACTAAAGACAGCAGGCGAGGCAGTAAAGCTGTTCGGCTTCCTGCCGGTAACAATGGCCAGCTATACGTCCAGCGTGGTACCTATTATCCTGATCGTCTACTTCCAGTCCATTGTAGAAAAATTCTTCAGCAAGATCACGCCTAAGGCCATTAAGGTGTTCTTTGTGCCGATGATCACTATCCTGATCACGGTTCCGGTTGGTTATGTTGTGCTTGGCCCTCTGGGCTCCATCGTTGGCACTTATCTGGCAAAGGGCTTTACCGCATTGGATGCCTACGCAGGTTGGCTGGTCCCCATGCTGGTCGGCGGTCTGTGCCCGCTGCTGGTCATGACTGGTATGCACTATGCTTTGGGCAGCGCACAGACTATTCAGCGTGCAACCATGGGCTATGCAACGATCTTGGCTCCCGGCATGGTCTGCAGCAATATGGCTCAGTCGGCCGCTACGTTTGGTGTGGCGCTCAAGAGCAAAAACGAAGAGATCAAGACGCTTGCTTCTACGGTTGGCATCACTGCACTGTGCGGCATTACTGAGCCTACGCTGTATGGTATCGGCCTGAAATATAAGACCCCGCTGTACAGCGCAATGGCTGGTGGCGCATTGGGCGGCCTGTATGCCGGCATCATGCACGTTAAGCAGTGGGCCTACGGCACCTCCACCATTTTTGCACTGCCGGTCTATCTGGGCGAGGATAACTCGTTCGTGCACATCTGCATTGCAGTGGCCATCGCAATGGTCAGCGCACTGATCATTTCTTATATCACCTTCAAGGATCCTGTACAGGAGAAGTAAGCTATGCAATTTCCGAAAGACTTTTTGTGGGGCGGAGCACTGGCAGCAAACCAGTGCGAGGGCGCTTATCTGGAAGATGGCAAGGGGCTGAGCCAGCAGGATGTGATGCCGCAGGGTGTGCGCGGCCCGGTGACGGAGCGACCGACACCGGATAATCTCAAGCTGCTGGGCACGGATTTTTACCACCGCTATCCAGAGGATATCGCACTGCTGGCCGAGATGGGCTTTAAGGTGTTCCGTTTCTCGATTGCATGGAGCCGCATCTACCCCACCGGGTTTGAACAAGAGCCCAATGAGGCCGGATTGCAGTTTTATGACAGGGTCATCGATACCTGCCTGCACTATGGCATCCAGCCGTTGATCACCCTCTCGCACTATGAGATCCCGCTGGAGCTGTGCCGTCGGCTCGACGGCTTTCGCTCCAGAGAAACTATTGACCATTTTGTGCGTTATGCAAAAACGGTTCTTGCTCGTTACCACGACCGTGTGAAATACTGGCTGACGTTTAACGAGGTCAATGTGACCCTGATTTCGCCTCTGATGGGAGCCGGTATCATGACCCCCAAGGCGCAGCTTACCGCGCAGGACTGGTATCAGGCAGCGCATCATCAGCTGGTGGCGAGTGCGCTGGTCACAGAGTACGCACATCGGCTCGACCCGACCTTGAAGATCGGCTGCATGGCAGCCTCTGCGCCGCGCTACCCTATGACCTGCGCGCCGGATGATGTTATGACAATGATGCTTTCTCAGCAGGAATTGGATTACTTCATCACGGTGCACTGTACGGGGCAGTACCCTTACTACGCACAGCGGCTCTGGCGGGAGAACGATGTCCGGCTGTATATCACGGATGCAGACCGCGCAGCGCTGCAGCATACGGTAGACTTTGTTTCGTTCAGCTATTACAGCAGTAAGGTGGTGGCTGCGGACGAGAGCAAATACCAGATGGCAAACGGCAATGTGATGCGCGGACTGAAAAACCCGTTTGTTCCGGTGTCGGACTATGATTACCCCATCGATCCGGAGGGGCTGCGCTATATCCTGAACTATCTGTATGACCATTTCCACAAGCCGCTTTTTGTGGCAGAAAACGGAATTGGCGCAAGGGAGCAGCTTGTTACCCTGCCGGATGGCACCCGCACGGTGGAGGATGATGCCCGCATTCAGTTCCATCGGGGGCATATTCAGGCAATGAAGCGTGCGCTTGCAGATGGTGTGGAGGTTTTTGGCTACACCAGCTGGGGGCCGATCGATTGCGTGAGTGCTGCTTCTGCGGAGATCACCAAGCGGTACGGCTTTGTCTATGTGGATCGTGAGCAGGATGGCTCCGGTACACTGGAACGGTTCCGGAAAAAATCCTTCTACTGGTACAAAAAGGTCATCGCTACCAATGGCGAGGATCTGGACTGAGTCAATGCTTCACAAGCGCTAAAAGTTAATACGAGCCCCCGCCGACACTTTTTCCCTCTGTCGGCGGGGGCTTTTTTGCGTTTGTGACGTGTTTTTTTTGACAGAACTGCCAAAAAACCAGACCGGAATTCGTCATCTGCACTTTTTTACCAGATTTTTCAAGAAATAGTTTACACTATGGCAGAAATGGTGGTATTATATAAAATAGTGTAGTATGGGGTAAAATGCGCCTGTATACGCTGGGAGGGTATGGGATGAAGAATAAGATCTCGCGCCGCAGTTTTCTGGCGGCGGCTGCGGTCTCGGCAGCGGCACTGGCAGTGTCCGGCTGCGATGCAAAAAAGAGCAAAAAAGAAGTGACCGACATCACGGTGTGGAACTACTACAACGGCGACCAGCTGGAAAGCTTCAACCGCCTTGTGAGCACCTTCAACGAGACCATCGGCAAGGAAAAGGGCATCCGGGTGACAGGTTCCAGTCAGGGCACGGTGAATGATCTGGAAGCCAACGTGATGGATGCTGCAGAAGGCAAGGTGGGCTCTGCGGAGATGCCCACCATTTTTGCCGCCTACGCGGATACCGCTTATAAACTGGACCAGATGGGCATGGTGGTGGATTTAAAGGACTACCTGACCGAGGATGAAAAGGCCGCCTTTGTGCCCGGCTATATCACCGAGGGCGATTTTGACGGCAGCGGCAGCATAAAAATTTTTCCGGTGGCAAAGTCCACCGAGCTGATGTTCTTTAACGATACCGACTGGCAGCGGTTCGCAAAGGAAACCTTTGTGCGCTACGGTGCCCTTTCCACCATGGAGGGTGTGACGGCGGTGGCCGAGCAGTACTACAACTGGTCCGGCGGCAGGGCACTGTTTGGCAGGGGTGCCATGGCAAACTATATGATTGTGGGCGCAAAGCAGCTGGGCTGCGAAATTTTTGAAGTGCACAATGGCAAAATGACCCTGCACTTTGACCATGATGTGGTGCGCAAACTGTGGGATAACTACTATGTGCCCTTCGTCAAGGGGTATTTTGCTGCGAATGGCCGCTTCCGCAGCGATGACGTGAAAACCGGCGCACTGCTGGGCTGTGTAGGCTCCTGTGCCAGTGCCACCTTCTTTCCGAAGCAGGTGATGCCCGGGGATAACCAAGTCCACGATATCGAGATGAAGGTGCTGCCTGCGCCCCGGTTTGCCGGGAGCGAAAAGGTGGCGGTGCAGCAGGGTGCCGGCATGGTGGTCACCACCGGCACCGAGGCCGAGATCAACGGCGCAGTCACCTTTTTAAAGTGGTTCACCGAGCCGCAGAATAACATCGCTTTCGCGGTGGAGTCGGGCTATCTGCCGGTGACCATCGCCGCCAACGACATGGACGCCATCCGCGCAAGTGGGCTGGAACTGACCGACACCATGGAGCAGGTCCTTTCCGGCGCGGTGGACACAGTGCGCAAAAACGAGCTGTACACCCCTACGGCCTTTGCAGGCGGCAATGCAGTCCGCAAGGTGCTGGAATACAGCATGGGCGATCAGGCCAGTGCCGACCGGGACACGGTGCTGGAACGCATCGCCGCAGGCCAGAGCGCGGAAGCAGCCATGGCAGAGTTTTTGACCGACGACTATTTTGAGGCGTGGTATCAGGCCACCCTTGCACAGTTACAGCAGTACGAGGGCTGACCGCCCGGAAAAAGACGGAAAGGAGGCAGGGCGATGTTTGACGCATGGAAAGAGCGCCAGCGGCAGCGCTTGAAAAACAGACCGGAAAGAACCGTGTTCTACAATATTTTTGCTACCATGATGCTGGTGCTGGCGGTGGAGCTGCTGATGGCGGTCGCCAGCATCCTTGCCGTCAACGTGACCGGACAACTGGACGAAAACGCCAAGGATCTGCTTACCATGCGGGTGCGCAACCGCGCCAGCTATGTGCAGGAGATTCTGCGGAACGCGGAGGATCTGGAGCAGCTGAGCGAGCAGATCACCGCCACCACCCAGCAGCTGCTGAAAAGCGGCGATATCTCGCTGGATACGCTGGATAACAGCAGCGAACAGAGCGATGCCCTGCTGGTAGCGCTTGCCCCGCAGCTTCTGGACACCCTGCGCACAAAGCAGGTGACCGGCATCTTTATCATGCTGAACACCCATGATCTGGACACCTGCGAGGTGGGCAAAAAAATGCCCGGCATCTACCTGCGGGATCTGGACCCGGACGCCCGCCCTTCGGAGCGCAACAACGACCTTTTGCTGGAACGCGCCAGCGCCACAGTGGTAAAAGAGCTGGCTATCGGCACGGATAAGGGCTGGCAGCCCGCCTTCCCTTATCAGGCCAATGCCAAGGGCGGCATCCTGCGCTCGGTCTTTCAGGCCGCGTATAAAGACGGTGCCAGCCTTTCGGCAGAAAACTATGGCCGCTGGACCACAAACTCCTACTGTCTGGCAGGGGACGACCGGCACGCCATTGCCTACTCGCTGCCACTGATCTTACCGGACGGCACGGTATACGGCGTGGTGGGCGTGGAACTGCTCACTGACTATCTGCAAACAAAGCTGCCTTTCACCGAGCTGGACGAGGACAAGGCAGGCACCTATTTTATCGTGACCACTACCGATGATGCGCTGACGGACGACGTGCTCTCCCTGCGCAAGACCGTGACCTCCGGCGAGGATCTGGTAACGGCAGATGCACCGCTGGGCGTTTTGAACTGCCGCAGCAACGGCACCGGCGGCAACTGGGTGGAGCTGAACGATAAGCGCTATTACATGGTGCTGGAGCCGCTGCAGGTGTATAACCGCAACGCGCCCTTTGCCGCTGAAAAGTGGTTCCTGGCAGGTACCATGGAACAGTCGGTGCTGCTGGCTTTTTCCGACCGGGTACGCGAGTTGCTGCTGGCCACCATAGTGGTCACACTGGTGCTGAGCGTTTTGGGCAGTCTGCTGGTCTCGGCACGGCTTGCCCGCCCCATCAACCATTTGTACCGCGAGGTGATAGACGCGCAGGAGAAAAAGACCTTTCCGCACCTGTCACGCACGGCCATCCGGGAGGTGGACCGCTTTGCCGAGACCATTACCGAGCTGAACAGGGAGCTGGTGACCAACTCCACCAAGTTTTTGCGCATCATGGATATGGCCAGTGTGGAGATCGGCGGCTACGAGCTGCGCACCGACACCGGCAGCGTGTTCGTGACCGATAATTTCTTCCCGCTGCTGGGCAAGCCCGAGATGCAGGGCAAGCCGCTGAGCGTGCGCCGCTTTGAGGAGGTGCTCAAGGGCATCCGGGAAAAGAATCCCCGTGACCGCACCGCCGAGGGAGACGAGCTGCTGACCATTCAGCAGCCGGACGGGGTGCGGTACATCATGCTGCGCAGCACCATCGAGGGACACGCCAAGATCGGCCTTGCCGAGGACGTGACCGCCGCCGTGCTGGAGCGGAAGCGCATTGAGCACGAGCGCGATTACGATATTCTGACCGGGCTGTACAACCGGCAGGCCTTCAACCGGGTGTGCACCGAGCTGTTTGCCGCGCCGGAGCGCATGGGCGTGGCGGCGCTGATGATGATGGATCTGGATAACCTCAAGCACATCAACGATACCTACGGCCACGACTGGGGCGACCAGTACATCCGCCGCACCGGTCAGTGCCTGCGGGACAATACCCCCGCCGGGACTGTCTGCGCCCGCCTTTCCGGCGACGAGTTCCTTGTGCTGTTCCACGGCTACCGCAGCCGGGACGCAGTGCGGGAAAAGATCGACCGCCTGACCAATGCCATGCAGCAGAGCGTGGCGCTGCTACCCAGCGGCAACGCTTTGCACATCAGCCTTTCCGGCGGCATCGCGTGGTACCCGGACGATGGGCAGGACTGGGAGACCCTGAAAAAATACGCCGACTTTGCCATGTATCAAGTCAAGCACGCGGATAAGGGCCGGGTGGAGGAGTTCGACATCGGGGTGTACAACCGCGAAGCCTACGCCGAGCGCACCCGCCGGGAGTTCCGGCAGCTGCTCAGCAATGCGCAGGTGTTCTACTGCTTCCAGCCCATCTTCTCGGCGCGCAGCGGCAAGGTAGTCGCCTACGAGGCGCTGATGCGCTCCGACCTGCCCACCCTGCGCTCCCCGGCCACCATCATGAAGCTGGCGCGGGAGCAGGGGGCACTGTACGAGATCGAGCGCATCACCTTTACCAAGGCGCTGGAGACCTTCGACAGCCTGTGCCGGGCGGGCAGCGTGTCCGAGGAGGCCATGCTCTTTGTCAACTCCATCGCCAACACCTGCCTGTCGCATGAGGACGGCAAATATATAAACAACCATTGGCACGAGCTGTGCCACCGCATGGTCGTCGAGATCACCGAAGAGGAAGCTATCGACTACGAAGCACTGGAGAGAAAGCGCAATGCACCGGGATTTTCCGGGATGTTTGCACTGGACGATTACGGCAGCGGCTATTCCAACGAGAATACGCTATTGCAGCTTGCACCCCGGTTCGTCAAGGTGGATATTACCATCATCCGGGGCATCGACACCTCGCCGGACAAGCAGCAGATCCTGCGCAATGTGGTGGCTTACGCCCACCCCCGCAGCATGAAGATCGTTGCCGAGGGTGTGGAGACCGCCGCCGAGCTGCGCACGGTCATCGAGCTGGGCACAGACCTTTTGCAGGGCTATTTTCTGGCACGCCCGGCCATTGTGCCGGGGGCAATCGCGCCGGAAGCAGCGGGGATCATCCAGGAGTTGCAGCGCCGGAAAAAAGACTGAAATATATGCCCTCCCGGGCGCTGCGGCGCTGGGAGGGTTTTTGCAACGGAGGTAAAAAGATATGGTTCAGGTGGATCTCATCACCGGCTTTTTGGGCGCAGGCAAGACCACCTTTCTGCGCCGGTATGTGCGGTATCTGGTACAGCAGGGGCATAAGGTGTGTATTCTGGAAAACGATTTTGGCGCAGTAAATGTGGACGCCATGCTGGTGCAGGAGGTGCTGGGCCCCGGCTGCGATGTGGAGACCATCAGCGGCGGCTGCGACTGCGACACCCACCAGCGCCGGATGCGTACCAAACTCATCGCCATGGCCATGCGCGGCTTTGACCGGGTGGTGGTGGAGCCCAGCGGCATCTTTGACGTGGACGAGTTTTTCGATATCCTGCGGGACGACCCGCTGGACCGGTGGTATCAGCTGGGCAGCGTCATTGCCATTGTGGACGCCCTTCTGCCGGAAACACTTTCGCCGCAGGCAGAGTATCTGCTGGCATCCGAGACCATGAACGCGGGCCGCGTGCTGCTGAGCCGCGCCCAGCTGGCAGCGCCCGCCCAGTGCGCCGCCGCCGCTGCCCACTTGGAGCGGGCACTGGAAGCCGCAAAGTCCTCCCGCCGCTTTGCGCCGGGAGAGATCCTTGCCAAGGACTGGGACGCCCTGACCGATACCGACCTTGCTGCCCTTGCCGCCTGCGGCTACCGGCAGGCCAGCTGCGAAAAGCTGTATTTTGACCAGCACGCGGCCTTTACCTCCCTTTGCTTTCTGGAACTGCACCTCACCCCACAGCAGCTGCAGGCTGCCGCACAGCGGCTGTTCGCAGCGCCGGAGTGCGGGCAGGTGCTGCGGGTCAAGGGCTTTGCACCCGCCCCGGCGGGCGGCTGGCTGGAACTGAACGCCACCGCTGCCGGCTGCACCCTTGCGCCCATCCCGCAGGGGCAGGAGGTAGTCATCGTCATCGGCGAGGGGCTGGACAAAGCCGCCATTGAAGCAAACCTGAAGGGGTGAAAGGCAGTTTTCCCCCATAACAAAACGCATTGTGGAAAAACAGGAGGGAGCATCATGCAGGAAGTACGCACAGCCGTTATTGGCACAGGCGTCATGGGGCGCAAGTATGCCCAGATGATCGCAGAAGGAAAGGCGGGGGCATTGCGCCTGACCGCCGTGGTCTGCCGCAGCGCCGGGGCGCAGCAGTGGGCAAAAGATACCCTGCCGGATACGGTACGGGTGTGCCCCAACGCCGAGGAGCTGTACGCCCACGCCGAGGAGTTTGACGCCGTGCTGGTAGTTACCCCGCACAAGACCCACCCGGCGCTGGTAATGCAGGCTTTTGCTCACGGCAAGCACGTTCTGTGCGACAAGCCCAGTGCAAACGCGCTGGCACCGGCGCTGGAAATGAACCGCGCCGCCGAAAAAAGCGGCCTTGTTTTCGCCATGATGTTCCATCAGCGCCGATACAAAAAGTATATGCGACTTAAAAAATTACTGGATGATGGGGTTCTTGGCGAGATCAAGCGGGTGCAGCTGGAAAACAGCCGCTACTTCCGCACATGGATGTACCACCGCTCCGGCAGCTGGCGTTCCAGCTGGGCAGGGGAGGGCGGCGGCGCGCTGCTCAATCAGGGACAGCATATTCTGGACATCTGGCAGTGGCTGTTTGGAATGCCAACCAGTATTTATGCCGTGATACCATACGGTAAGTATAACGATTTCATGGTGGATGATGAGGCCACCCTGCTGATGGAGTACCCGCAGCAGCGCACGGCAACCTTTATCCTTTCCACCGGCGAAGGCAGCTACACCGAGCGGTTGGAGATTGTGGGCACCAAGGGCACCGCCCTACTGGAAGAGGATACCCTCACCCTGCACACCTACACGCCAGACACTGAGACCTACCGCCGTACCGCAGACTGCACCGAGCGCCAGCAGCTCGCCGAGACCACCACCACTGAGCAGTTTGCATCGCAGGCAGAGCCCTACCCGGAAATGCTGGCAAACTTTGCGGATGCCATCCTGCACGGCACGCCCCTGACCGCCCCAGGCGTGGAGGGCGTGCGGGCGCTGGAACTGACCGATGCCGCCTACCTGTCCGCATGGCTGGGGGAGAAGATCACTCTGCCGCTGGACGCAGAACGGTTTGAACAGGAACTGCAAAAGCATATTCAGGAGGAACAGGCGAATGGCTAAGCTGCGGTTTATCGTAGTAGGCTCCGGCTGGCGGTCGCTGTTTTACTGGCGCATCGCGCAGGCGCTGCCGGAGCGGTTCGAGCTGTGCGCCATGCTTTGCCGTACCGAGGAAAAGGCCGAAAAAATGCACCGGGAGTACGGCGTGCCGGTAAGCACCTCGGCGGAGCAGTGCGCTGCCCTGCACCCGGACCTTGTGGTGGTGGCGGTGAACAAAGCGTCCATCGCCGCCGTCAGCACCGAATGGCTTGCCCGGGGCTTTGCCGTGCTGAGCGAGACCCCGGCGGCGCTGGAGGAGGACGCATTGCGCGCCCTCTGGCAGCTGCACCGGCAGGGCGCAAAGCTGCAGGTGGCGGAGCAGTACTGGCTGTACCCCACGCTGGCAAAACGGCTGGCGGCGGTGCGCAGCGGCGCGCTGGGCACGCCACAGTTTGCCCGGCTGTCGGTGGCGCACGGCTACCACGCGGTCAGTCTGGCGCGGCTGTTCCTGAATGCCGGGCAGCAGCCGGTGCGGGTGACCGGACGCAGCTGGACGGAAAAGATCATCGAAACGGATTCCCGCTGGGGTGCGGTGCATAACGGCGCATTGGTGGAAAAGACCCTGCAGCAGCACACGCTGGAATTTGCAGGCGGCGGCACGGCGTTTCTGGATTTTAACGGCGTGCAGTACCACTCTTACCTGCGCAGCACCCACACCAGTGTGCAGGGAGAGCGGGGCGAGCTGTTCGATGATACCCTGCGCTGTCTGGATGCCGTCGGAGAGCCGGTGTGCCGTCTGCTGACCCCGCTGCCCGACCCGCTGGCAGCTGCCGCCGCACAGGCAGGGCTTAACGAGGACGAGACTGCCATCGCCTGTTTTCTGGACAGGATGCAGGGCTATCTTGCCGGCGGGGCGGAGGTGTACCCGCTGGCAGATGCCTTGCAGGACGCCTACCTTGCCCTGCTGATGGAGCGCGCCCTTGCCGCCGGACAGCCGCTGGAAAGCACCCCGCAGCCGTGGAATACGGCAGAAGAATAACGAAAAAACGGCTGCTGCACGGGAGAGTGCAGCAGCCGTTTTATCTTATGAAAGTTTAAACCTTGAACAGCGGAGTGCCGGGTACAACATCGCCCTCGGCCAGCATCTTCACATCGTCCGCGCCATCGGTCACGATGATGGCGGTTGCGGTGGGATGGCCGGCTGCGCGGATGGCATCCAGATCGACCTTCAGCAGCGGAGTGCCGGCGGTGACCTTCTGGCCCTCCTTGACCAGTGCGGTAAAGCCCTGACCCTTCATGTCCACGGTATCCATGCCGACATGGATCAGCAGCTCGGTGCCCTCGCTGCTGGTTATGCCCACAGCGTGCAGGGTGGTGGCGATCTGGGTCACAGTGCCGTCAAAGGGAGCGTACACGGTATCACCGGTGGGCTCAATGCCGCAGCCGGGGCCCAGAATGCCCTGTGCAAAAGTCTCGTCAGGGATGTCGGCCTGTGCCAGCACCTTGCCCTGCAGCGGCGTCAGGATCGTCTTGCTCTGGTTGGTGAATTTGCTGGTGTTTTCGTCCTTGGCCTTGCCGCCGAACAGTTTGTCAAAAAAGCCCATGGTGAATGTCCTTCCTTCTTAATCAATGTTCAAAAGCGACAAGGGAACTATCGGATCTCAACCTGCCGCTCCCGAAAACTATACCTATATATAAAAGATACCATATCATCCTGCAAAAAGCAAGAAGCAACCTTACATAAAGCAGTGCGTTACATCAGCGCAAGTAGCGCTTCCACCTCGTCCATGCGGGTAGCCCAGCTGGTGGCGATGCGTACCACGGTATGGGTGTCATCGAACTTCTCCCAGAAACCGAACTTTGCCTTGCCCTTCAATGCAGCCAGCTGGGCATTTTCCAGCACAAGGAAGATCTGGTTGGTGGGGGAATCCATAAAGAAGCGGTAGCCCTTTTCCGCAAAGCCGGCCTTCAGGCGGTTGGCCGTGGCAATAGCATTTTTGCTGATGGAAAAGTACAGATCATCGGTGAACAGCACATCGAACTGGATGCCCAGCAGCCGGCCCTTTGCCAGCAGTGCGCCCTGCTGCTTGACCATGGTCATAAAGTGTGCCGGTGCACCGTGGGGGAACACCACAGCTTCGCCGCACAGCGCACCCACCTTGGTGCCGCCGATGTAGAACACATCGGTCAGCCGGGCAAGGTCGGCCAGCGTTACGTCCGTACCCTCGGCAGCCAGACCGTAGCCCAGCCGTGCACCGTCTAAGAACAGCGGCAGCTTGTACTCCTGACAGACAGCGTGCAGGGCTTCCAGCTCTGCCTTGGTGTAAAGGGTGCCGTACTCGGTGGGGTGGGAAATGTACACCATGCCGGGGAACACCATGTGGTCGTGATTGTCGTCGGCGTAGAAGGTAGCCACCAGTTCCCGCAACTCGGCGGCGTCCAGCTTGCCGTTGTGCTGCGGCAGGGTGATCACCTTGTGGCCGGTGTACTCGATGGCACCGGCTTCATGACCGGCTACATGGCCGGTGGCAGCAGCCACTACGCCCTGCCACCGCTGCAGCATGGATGCGATGACGATGGCGTTGCTCTGTGTGCCGCCGGAGATGAACTGCACATCGGCCTCCGGGCAGGCGCAGGCGGCGCGGATCTTCTCGCGGGCGCTGGCGCAGTAGGGGTCGGTGCCGTAGCCGGAGACTTTTTCAAAGTTGGTCTCGGTCAGCTTTTGCAAAATGGCGGGGTGTGCACCCTCGCAGTAGTCGTTTTCAAAATACAGCATGGCAAAACGCTCCTCTATGTTATTTTAAACAAAGCAGTAACTCTATTCTACATCGCAGAAAAAACTCTGTCAAATCCAAAACGGTGCACAGTACACGCAATGTGCTGCAGAATGTTTACAAATGCCGGAAAGACGGCAAAAAACGCTTGCGCAGCCGACATCGTAACCGCACTGCCTACAAAAAATGCGAAAGTATGATCCTTTCCAAAAAGATGAAAAGTTTTTTGAAAAAGTGCTTGACAATTTTGCTGCATCTGGTATAATAACTATCGTTCCCGGCGCTGCGGTGCAGGAACACAACAGAATATGCGGATATGGCGGAATTGGCAGACGCGTTAGATTCAGGTTCTAATCGGGGCAACTCGGTGGAGGTTCAAGTCCTCTTATCCGCACCAAACCATGAAAATCCGAACCTTTTCTCGATAGGAGAAGGGTTCGGATTTTTTGTTTTCTTCGGAAAGCAAGATGAAGGCTCCTTCCCGACGGCTGTGTGTCCAAAACCTTATCAGAAGAACCGTATAACAAAAGTCACAACTGTAAAGGTGCCGTAAGGCAGAAAGGACACAAACATGAAGTACGATGCAAGAGCCTGCCATTTCAACATGGATACCGGTTGCGTGGAGCTGCTGCTCCGGGATGGAAGAAAAATTTCCATCGACTGCACCGGGGTCGAGGATGCACTGGATTTGACCATGGCGCAGAGAGCGGAGTTAGATTATCTCATCTACAATGACCCGCTTGGCTATGCAGACTTGATTCTGAACGGCGAACCAGAGGAGTATCTGAAGAATGTGGCGGGAAGTCACGGATTAGAAGATTAAGCATAAAAGGGTATGCGGCTATAAACCGCATACCCTTTTACACTTTATCGCTTCCAGACCGCTGCGGCATTGGAACGTGACATCAGTTCTTCGACCGGGATTCCGGCTGGGCAGATGTCCTGGCACGCAAGAGATTTTCCGCAGCCTTCAAAATAAAGCTGACGATACGCATTTGCGAGTTCTGTCTGATGGGCAATATCCTGTTCTTCGTTCAGAATACGGTAAGCGTTGACGGGCAGAACAGCTCCAGCAAATTCACTGTTCGGGTCAAAGTTCGGGCAGACCTCCAAGCAGCAGCCACAGAGCAGACACTTAGCAGATCGATACCGCTGGCTGTGCGTATAGCTGGTCTGGAACGCATCTCCTTCCAGCCACAGCTTTGTCCGCTTCAGTGCTTCAAAGATCACGGAACGGTCTACGACCAGATCTTTCACCAGTGGGAATTTGCTCAAAGGCTCCAGAGTAACAACGCTTCCCTTACAGTCCCGCAGAAAAACGGAACAGGCAAGACGAGGCAGACCATTGATCCGCATGGCACAGGCACCGCACTTGCGTATCATGCAGCCGCATTCCCACGCAATGGGGGAAACGACCGTTCCGCTCTTTTCGCACAGAGGGCTGCGGTGATTCAGCTCGTTCAACACCGAAGCAATCGAGGTGTCCGCACTTCCCTCAAAGGAAAACTCCTGCCAGCAGGGTGAAGCCTGCGGGTTTTCCTGCCGTTTGATTCGGATGGTGTAGTTCATAAATCATGCCGCCTTTCGGGGATGGATTCAAAGCTGATGGCGATATGCTGCCCGTTCCAGTGTGCCACGGTGGTTTTGCAGTAAACGGCATCGTTGCGTTGGGGATAATCTGCCCGCCAGTGCGCACCCCGGCTTTCTTTTCGGGCGAGGGCACTTTCCAGCATGGCACAGCCCAGAAGCGGAAGGGTGCCAGACAGTTTGCGGATTTCCTGAATGCCCGCTTCCAATGTCTGTGCATCCCGCACGACACCGAGTGCGTTCAGCAGGATACGATTCATCTGCATTTGAGCGTCCGGGGAAAGTTCGGGCAGAAGGGATTCTTCGGCACAGGGCATATTGGGGGAACTGACTGTTTCCCGGCAGGCAGTTTCCGCAGCAATCTGTCCTCCATAGATCGCACCCAGAAGAGAATTTCCACCCAGACGGTTTGCGCCATGGTACTGAGCGCAGCATTCACCGGCAGCGTACAGATTCCGCATCGAAGTGCGGTGCCGCTCGTCCACCTGAATGCCTCCCATAAAGTAGTGGATACCCGGCAAAATCGGAATGGGTTCTTTGCGAATATCTTTGTGCAGATAGGTCTGACAATCATCCACCAGTCCGGCAAGTTTATGCTCCATGACTTCTTTAGGAAGCTCTGTCATATCAAGGAACACCTCATAGTCACGGCTGACCGTCCAGACTTCCCGCGCGGTGATGTCACGCGGCATCAGGTTGCCGAGTTCCGGATATTTTTCTTCCATGAAATACCACGGCTTCCCGTTCCGTAATGCAAACAGCCGCCCGCCCTCACCACGGGCGGCCTCACTCAGAAGCATCCGTTTTTCGCCCAGTTCGACCGTGGTAGGGTGGTACTGGATCATTTCAAGATTTGCCATCGGAACGCCCAGACGGAACAGTTCTGCGGTGACTTCTCCGGTATTGGCAAGAGAGCCGGTCGTATCACCGAATAAGCCATGCAGCCCGCCTGTGGCAATCAGGACGGCATCGCATACAAACCGCAGCAGTTCGCCAGTATAGGTGTCCTGCACTGTGCAGCCACCGCAGATGTTCCCGGAAAGCAGCAGGGTGCGGAACTTATGGTGTGGAAAGCGTTCGACCGTTCCTGCGCTTTCTTCCCGGCGCACAGCATCAATCAGAGCGGTCATTAGCTGCTTTCCCGTATCGCTTTGTGCAAAGGCCGTCCGCTTTTTCTTCTGTCCGCCAAAATTCCGCAGGTCGAGTTCATCGTCATCTGTCACGTTGAATTGTACTCCCAGATGGTGCAGGCTGCGCACCAGTTCGGACGCAGCCTGCGTCATCCCCCAGACTGCATTCGGGTCAGCAAGTCCGCAGGCAGCGGTCAGGGTATCTGTATAATGCTGCTCCGGGCTATCCTCCTCTCCCTTGGTATTCAAGGCTGCATTGATTCCGCCCTCTGCCATAACAGACTGCGCCCGCTCGGAGGCAAGGGAGGACACCAGCTTTACCGTCCAGCCGTTTTTCACAGCAGTCAAAGCAGCGGAAAGCCCTGCCAGCCCTGCACCCACGATCACCAAAGTGTGTTTCATACATTGTTCCACCCGATATAATATAGAATGATCGAACCGGCAGCAAACAGCACCAGTATAGAAAGAATCAGATAGAGGTCGCCGCGCTGCTCCTTATCCCGGACGATGCCCAGCGATACCAGAAGGGGTCGGAGATTGAGCAGAAGATGCACAAATACCGAAGCAACCAGTAAAAGCTGCGTCAGCAGCCGGACCGTTGTGAACGGAAACAGAATGTATACGCCGTCCTGCACTCTGCCGAACACGCCAATATGGAAAAAGAGCATGAGCAAAATAGCAAGCCCACTGGTGCGCCTTGCCCAGAACAGAGCATTCTGCTTTCCGTAGAGTTTTCCGCCGGACCGGGAAGCCCGGAATGTCTGTGCGGTCAGCAAAAGCCCAAGGACGGTGTGCGCCGCCAGAATGCCAACGCCGATCCATGCCAGAAACTTTCCTGCCCCGGAACTGATGCCCAGCAACATAAAACTGCCCATCAGCCCATGAAGCAGACAGATGAAAAGTAGCAGAACGGAGAGAATGGTGTTCAGTTTTCGCATGAGGGGTCCTCCATTTCTTCTGCGGAAAGCAGAAGGATGTCTGCATCCGGCAATGCTGTTGCATCAAGCGTATTTTCCGAAATCAGCAGCAGTTGATACCGCCCATTGATTGCACGGGAACGCAGCATGGTTTCGCTGTACTGCTTCAACGTGACATCTGCTCCGGCAGCAGTCAGGCGTTCACAAAGAGCCGTTGCATAGCAAAGCAAGGGATAGTCTGTTTCGCAGACCGAAAGCGTCATGTGCGGCAGTCCGGCATCGGAAAGGACTTCTGTCTCACCGGAAACAAATGCTTTCAGATTATTCCGGAAATCCGCATCGGAAAACGGTTCCAGCGCAGGGTTGATGCAGAACAGATAGTTGCCCTCCAGCGGTGCGGCCATCTGTGCGGCACGTTTCGCTTTCGGGGTCGCACCGGTCAGCCCATCCAGAATAGAGGGCGGCGAGTGCATAAATACGCCAAACGCGGCAAGAAATCCCAATGTCAGAACCAGAGTGATGAATTTTCCTTTCACAGGCAGACCTCTTTTATTTATTGCATGGTTGTTCAAATGAAAAATCTTCTGCGCAAAATACGGCAGTTGAGTAAACGCTCAACTATATTGTATGCGAAATAAGGAGGCTGTCAAGGTCTGTTAGACGACAAATCGCAGGAAGCAGATGCTAACTTTTCCTCTTGACAACGGAGGAAAAGCAGATATAATGTGATTGAACGGTTGTTCAACTACAAAACAAGGAGAACGTCTGATGTCAAATTCTTTATACACCTGTAATTGCGATGTGATCCATGAGGACATCGTGAACGATGTAAAAGGCAAAATGCAGCCGAAAGACGACTACATCCAGCTTGCATCGCTTTTCAAGCTGTTCGGAGATGGCACAAGAGTGCAGATTCTTCATGCTCTGGAACAGAGCGAGATGTGTGTATGCGACCTTGCGGTTCTGCTGGGCGTCACCAAATCGGCGATCTCTCACCAGCTGAAAGCACTCCGGCTTGCCGGACTGGTCAAATTCCGCAGAGAGGCCCAGATCGTGTATTATTCGCTGGCGGATGATCATGTAAAGGAGATCATCGACAAGGGATTTGAGCATTTAAGAGGATGATTGCGCAAGCGATTATCTTTTTGTCTTTTAAGTTGAGCGATTGAACAATTAAGAAAACGTAGTGGAGATCAAAATGAAAAGAGTATTCATCCTGAAAGGTCTGGATTGCCCGAATTGTTCCGCCAAGATAGAAAAAGAGGTCGGAGCATTGCCGGGAGTGGAATCCTCGGTTGTGAATTTAATGCAGCAGACACTGACCGTTCAGTCAGAAAAGTCTGCGGATGCAACACTGGCGGAACAGGTCGAAACGATCGTTCACAGCCATGAACCGGATGTTGAGGTGTCGGAAAAGACCGAACCTGCGGTGACGAAGGTCTATCTCCTGAAAGGTCTGGATTGTCCGAACTGCTCAGCAAAAATCGAGAAAGAAGTCGGTGAGCTGGGTGGCGTGGCTTCTTCGACCGTGAATCTGATGAACCAGACATTGACTGTTCAGGCAGGAACATCGGTGGCTACCTCCCTGCTGGACACCGTTACCACGATCGTCCACAGCCACGAGCCAGATGTTGAAGTGTCGGAAAAGACCGAACCTGCGGTGACGAAAGTCTATCTCCTGAAAGGTCTGGACTGCCCGAACTGCTCAGCAAAGATCGAGAAAGAAGTCGGTGAGCTGGATGGCGTGACTTCTTCGACCGTGAATCTGATGAACCAGACGCTGACTGTTCAGGCTGGAACATCGGTAGCTGCTTCCTTGCTGGATACCGTTACCACGATCGTACACAGCCATGAGCCGGATGTTGAAGTGTCGGAAAAGCAGCTGGAAGCGACTGCACCTGTCAAAAAGGATGAAAAAGCGGCGGTCTATAACGATGAGGATAAGAAGCGCACGATACGGCTTGCCGTGGGTGCTGTGGTCTATGCAATCGGTATGGCATTGACCGTATTCGCAAAGCTGCCGACTCTGGCGGAACTGGCGTTTCTGATTGTGGCGTATGTGATTCTTGGCTGGGATGTCGTATGGCAGGCAGTGAAAAATATCACCAGAGGACAGGTGTTTGACGAGCATTTCCTGATGAGTGTTTCCACGATCGGCGCATTTGCCATCGGGGAATACCCGGAAGCTGTTGCAGTTATGCTGTTCTATCAGGTCGGAGAGTTCTTCCAGTCGCTGGCGGTAAAGCGTTCCAGAAAGTCCATCTCTGACCTTATGGACATCCGTCCGGATTCGGCGACCGTTAATCGGAATGGCGTATTGCAGGTCGTTTCTCCGGAAAGCGTTGCGGTGGGCGAGATCATCGTGGTAAAACCCGGTGAAAAAATCCCGCTGGATGGCATCGTTGTGGATGGCGAATCCATGCTGGACACCAAGGCACTGACCGGCGAATCTGTGCCGAGAAGCATCCGCAAAGGCGATGAAGCCCTGTCCGGCTGCATCAACCAGAGCGGTTTGCTGACGCTGAAAGTCACAAAGAGCTTCGGGGAATCCACGGTATCGAAGATCACTGACCTTGTGGAGAATGCTTCTGCAAGAAAAGCTCCCACCGAGAACTTCATCACGACCTTTGCACGATACTATACGCCGGTCGTTGTTGGAATGGCGGCTGTGTTGGCGATCATTCCGCCGCTCGTCCTTGGCGGCGGCTGGTCTGAGTGGTTGCGCAGAGGTTTTGTGTTCCTGATCGTTTCCTGCCCGTGTGCATTGGTCATTTCTATTCCCCTGACCTTCTTCGGCGGTATTGGTGCCGCATCCAAGCGCGGTGTGCTGGTAAAGGGCAGCAACTATCTGGAAGCACTGAACAAAGTGAGCGTGGTGGTCTTTGATAAGACCGGCACCTTAACAAAGGGTGTTTTTGAGGTCGCAAATATCATTCCGGCAGCCGGATACCAGAAAGAGCAGGTATTGGAGTATGCTACACAGGCAGAGAGTTATTCCAACCACCCGATCGCAAAGTCGATTCTTGCGACTTATGGAAAGCCAATCGACCAGAAGCAGTTCTCTGGCTTTGAGGAAATCTCAGGACACGGCATCAGCGTTATGGTGCAGGGAAAGAAGGTACTGGCTGGCAACAGTAAGCTGATGGAATCTGAAAAGATTGCCTATGCCGCTTGCGATGCAGCCGGAACAAAGTTCTATGTAGCAGCGGATGGTAGCTATGTAGGCTGTATCCTGATCGCAGATGAAGTGAAGCCGGACAGCAAGTGCGCAATCGCAGAGCTGAAAAAGATCGGCGTGGAAAAAACTGTTATGCTTACCGGCGATGATGAGCGAATCGGCAAGTCGGTGGCAGACGAACTTGGTCTGGATGCGTATTATGCACAGCTCTTGCCCGACCAGAAGGTCGAAAAGCTGGAAATGCTGGATAAGCAGAAACGGCAGGGCAGCAAACTCGCCTTCGTGGGCGATGGCATCAACGATGCCCCTGTTCTTGCCCGTGCAGATGTCGGCATTGCCATGGGAGGTCTTGGCTCGGATGCCGCGATTGAAGCTGCGGATGTTGTTCTGATGACAGATGAACCATCGAAACTTGTAGAAGCCATTGATGTTGCAAAGGCTACGAAACGGATTGTGATGCAGAACATCGTGATTGCTCTTGGCATCAAGAGCGTGTTCCTTGTTCTGGGCGCACTCGGCATGGCCGGTATGTGGGAAGCCGTGTTCGGTGATGTGGGTGTCACGATCATCGCTGTTCTGAACGCAATGCGGATTCTGAAGAAATAAGCACAAACAAAAACAGGGTGCGCCCACCCGGACGCACCCTGCCAAAAGCCACAGACAATAGCGATATGTACAACAGGGAGTTCCCCGGCGGGAACTTCCTGTTTTTCTTTTCCTGCAAGATGAGCCTGTTCCGCCTGCCATGCAGCAAATTCTCTTTGCCCTTCTTCGCTGTTCCAGCAGGCAAGGATGGCCGGGTAGAATGCCCGTGCCAGACGGTCGA
>OFMG01000271.1_pt1 | contig 76822 bp, 59 predicted proteins | sample 1541751 | NCBI WGS metagenome assembly OFMG01 (sample SAMN04209232, study PRJEB22552) | human gut metagenome | biome: gut; material: feces | host: Homo sapiens | place: USA: Oklahoma
GTTCGCTGGAGCGTTGCGCCGGCGAGTGAGTAATACACATTGTCCAAATGCGTCCCTACTGAAGAAATTTTCAACACATTAAATAGCAAGTATGATTAATAAATAGTTTAACACAAGTTCAAGCCCCGGTAAACACCCGTTCGTGTTTTAGAGAAAAAACCTGCATACCATATTTTGGGTATTCCAATATGGTATGCAGGTTTTATTATTTTCCAATAAAGGGTGTATCAGATTCCATTATTTCTTGTAGATGCGTTTGTCCTTAATCTCAATCTTCCCTTCTTTCAGAAGGTGTCCCACAGCACGTTTAAAGGCATTCTTGCTGAGTCCGAATTCGCGTTTGATCACTTCTGGTGAGGCTTTGTCATCGAAGGGGAGGACGCCGGCGAATTCTTCGATTATGCTAAGGACGCTCTCGGCATCTTCGTTAATCTGGATGTAGGCTTTCTGACGGTCTGTGACGTTCATCTTGCCATCCTCTTTCACCTCGGAAACGCGAAGGTCGAGGACTTCGCCCGGGCGGTATTTGCCGCTGGCTTCTCTGGCTGGAATCAGGGCGGAATATTTGTCATCAACAGCTACGAAAACACCGAAACGATCGCTGATCTCGTAGACACGGCCTTTTACGGAATCACCTGTTACATATGGGGTTCTGGTAGAAAGGTAATGGTATACCTTCATGGTGGCACAGAGGCGGCTGCTCTTGTCCACATAGAGAGCTACCAGACACTCCTGTCCTTCCCGCACACGGCTGGTCTGCTCATGGTATGGCAGAAGCAGGTCTTTCTCTAAGCCCCAATCCAGAAATGCACCGATCTTGGTTACCTGAAGGACTTTCAGAACTGCAGTCTGGCCAACCTGAAGAAGCGGCTCTCTGGTGGTTGCAATAAGACGGTCTCTGGAATCTTTGTAAATAAATACGTCCAAAGTATCGCCCTCTCTGGTTCCCTCCGGAACCTGTTTCGCAGGAAGAAGCACTCTGTCTTCCTGGCCTGCATTTTTATCTTCTGCAAGGTAAACACCGAAATCTACGGTCTTTGCCACAATAAGCTTCTGTTTTTTTCCTATTTCAATCATGGATTCTCCTTAATTCAATTACGGTTAAATATAAAATTTCTCAGTAGCTTCCCAATCTATTGTCCAGTATAGCACACATTTACCGCCACTGTGAACATTAACTTATTGAAGTAAGGATAAAAAATGCAGAATCCCCATCTGCAAAGCGACTTTCCGGCTCATGCATTGCGGAAGCGGCTCAGGAAATCTTTTGTCAGCGGGTCTTTCGGATTCTCAAACAGTTCCTTCGGCGGTCTGTCTTCTACGATAACACCATTTGCCATGAAGATTACACGCTTGGAAACGTCACGGGCAAATGCCATCTCATGGGTGACGATGATCATGGTCAGACCTTCGTGCGCAAGGTCTCTCATAACCTCCAGAACCTCGCCTACCATCTGGGGATCCAGTGCGGATGTCGGCTCATCGAAGAGCAGGATTTCCGGCTCCATGGCAAGGGCTCTTGCGATTGCCACACGCTGTTTCTGGCCTCCGGAAAGCTGTTTGGGTTTGGCGTTGATGTACGGCGCCATGCCTACTTTTTCCAGATAATACAAAGCTTTTTTCTCTGCCTCTTCTTTGCTCTTTTTCAAAACCTTTACCTGACCTACGGTGCAATTTTTCAGAGCAGTCATGTTGTTAAAAAGGTTAAAATTCTGGAACACCATACCTACCTTTGAACGATATTCCGGAACGTTTACGTTCTTACTGGTGATGTCAGTTCCATGATAATTGATTTCTCCGGTGGATGGAGTTTCCAGCATATTCAGACAGCAAAGAAGTGTGGATTTACCAGAACCGGACGGTCCGATAATGCAGGTCACATCTCCCGGGCTTACGGAAAAATCAATGTCTCTCAGTACCTGATTGCTGCCAAATGCTTTTCCCAGATGTTTGACTTCAAGGATTTTTTCACTCATGATCATTTCTCCTCCTTCTTCTTAGGGTAGGAATACAGACCACTTGTGTGAGCCAGTGTATCCGTTGTTGCAAGGTCATAATTCTGCGGGCCTTCCATCTTGTGTTCCAGCAGGCGGAGCAGTCTGGAGCATACAAAAGTAAGGATAAAGTACATTACCATAGCGATGGTAAAGGATTCGAAGTAAGTGTAATAAGCTCCGGCTACGCCTTTTGTTGTGTAGAAAAGTTCTACAATTCCAATAATGGAAAGAACGCAGGTATCCTTGATATTGATGATCAGGTTGTTTCCAATCTGAGGCATGATATTACGCAGTGCCTGTGGAAGAATTACGTTCATCATAGTCTGTACATGCGTCATTCCGATTGCTTTTGCAGCTTCTGTCTGACCTTCGTCAACAGAAAGGATTCCGCCTCGGACAGTTTCTGCCATGTAGGCTCCGGTATTGATAGATACTACGAAAAATGCCGCAAACCACATGGACATGTTGATATTAAACAGGTAAGCACTTCCGTAATAGATAAACATGGCCTGTACCATCATTGGGGTGCCGCGGAAAAATTCCACGTAGCATGCCATAATAAATTTGAAAAATCCAACCAGTGTCTTTTTAACGGCGGAGTCTCTTTTATCTACAGGAATTGTTTGAATAATTCCAACTATAAAGCCAATAAGGCACCCTAAAAAGGTGCCTACAATGGCTATGATCATTGTATTTCCGGCTCCTGACAAAAAGGAGGAGCCGTATTGCTGGAGCAGATACTGGATCCGGCCCCAGAAGGTTTCAGGAAGCATATTTTTCTCTCCTATCTCTCTCGACTTTATTTACAAAGACCGTCTGCGAAATATCCTGCAAAGTGAATCTTACAAAATGCAGGAATGATTTTTCAAACAGACTCAAATGCAGCGAAATCACTGTAACCCTTACTCTGACAGCGGCTGTACGGAAATTGCTTCGTCCATCATTTCTTTGTAATCATCCTCTGTCATTTTATCCAGTACGCTGTTCAGGGCATCCAGAAGCTCTGTATTGCCTTTCTGTACGGAAATACCAATGTTGATATCCTCATCTGATACCTCAAAATCTCCGTCTGTGCCAGAGAAATCAAGAAGTTTGAAATCCGGGTAAGCTACGCAGGCAGCCATTCCGGTAGGCATATCAGTTACAACAGCGTCACATTTTCCAGATTCCAGGGCAACCAGCATGGCAGGCGCACTTTCCTGTGCAGGAAGAATGTTTGCGTCCTCAATCTGCGGCAGGCAGGAATCATACCAGATAGTGTTCTGCTGGGAAGTACAGGTAACGCCCTTCAGATCTGCCACACTTTTTGCATCTGCATAATCGCCGTCGCTTTTTACCAGGGTAATAATGGATGCATAGTAGTATGGCTCTGTGAAATCTACCATCTGCTGACGTTCGGATGTAATGGACTGACCTGCGATTACGCAGTCAACTTTTCCAGACTGGACAGCCGGTACCAGGGAATCCCAGTCCAGTTTCACGATTTCCAGATCGTATCCCAGCTCGTCACAGATTTTTTTCGCCATCATAACGTCGTATCCATATGCGTAATCAGAGCTTCCGGAAATGGGAACAGCTCCGTTGGAATCATCTGGCTGTGTCCAGTTGTATGGTGCATAGCTGCACTCCATTGCTACCTTTAATGTTTTCTTCTCTTCTGCCTGTACCATTGTAAGTCCAAGTCCCGGCATTGCTGTCACGGTAACAGCTGCTGCCATAAGACCACTTGTCATTTTTCTCCATAAATAGCTCTTCTTCATTTTTCTTTCCTCCTCTTTGTAAAAAACTCATTAATCACAGCACCACCGATATTTTATCGGTGTGTTTCCTCATTTCGAGGTTGTTTCCCCATTTCCGGGTAAAAAAAATGCAATGGCGACGTTATCACACTAACGCGCCATTGCGTTGTAGTTCATATTACTCTTGTTTGTGGGAGAAGTCAAGAGGGGGGAGTTGCAGAATTCATGGTTTTTCTCCATATTTCTCTGGCTCACAGATTCTTTTCATCCTTCAACGCACATATTTTTTTAACCGTTAAACCAGAAATATCTGCAATTTCCTCAATCGTATACTTGCCCACTTGCAACATTTTGACGGCTGTAGCCATTTGATTTTCCAGTCTTCCAAGCTCAAGTCCTTGCTCAATCAGTTTATCCGACTCTAATTCCAGCACTTTTCCGCCCATAATTTCACCAATTCCTTTCTTTCAGCCTAATCACCCGGAACACCTGCTCTACAGCACTTTCCATATTTTTCTGTGCAGTCTGCGGATCCATGGCTTCTTCCAGAGTGGTCACCTGACGGAGGATTGGGAAAAAAGCGTCGATTCCAGCTTCATTACAAGAGGCAGCATCTTCAGTGACCGAGCCAGAAAAGGCAAGCACTGGCTTTCCATATTTCTTTGCAAGTCTGGCAATTCCGATGGGCGCTTTTCCCATAACGGTCTGGCCATCCAGACGACCTTCACCAGTGATTACGATGTCTGCATTTTTTATCTGATTTTCTATGCCGATTTCTTCCAGGACAATGCTTATACCTGGTTCCAGTTTTCCATGAAGAAAAGTACGGAAGGCAAAGCCAAGGCCTCCGGCTGCTCCGCAGCCTGGGTAGTTTGGATCATAATTAAATTTTCCCAATTGGGTTTTGGAATCTGCAAAATATTCTTCTGTTATCTTTGCATAGTTTTCCATCCACCCGTCCATCAGCTCCACCATCTCCGGTGTTGCGCCTTTCTGGGGGCCGAAGATATAGCTACAGCCTTTTTCCCCATATAAAGGGGTGTCCACGTCACAGGCAATGCGGAAGCTGCATTCTTTTAATTCCGGAAGCAAATTTTTGCAACTGATGGAGGCAAGCTTTTCCACACCTTCTGCTCCAAATGGCACCTGTTTTCCACTTTTATCCAGAAGCTCTCCTCCCAAAGCCTGAAGCATACCGATTCCACCATCATTCGTTGCACTGCCTCCGATTCCGATGATAAAATTTCGGCAGCCTTTGGAAATGGCGTCTTTTATGACCTCTCCAACACCATAGGTTGTAGTGTTTATAGGATTCAGAAGTTCAGGTGGAACCAAAGTGATCCCGGCTGCACCAGCCATTTCTATAATGGCAGTCTTTCCGCACTTTTTCTCATTCTTGTAGCCACGTTTACTTTCTATTATAGAAGTATTTTCTACTACGGAAGCATTCTCTGAAACAGCCATCATCTCTTTTCCCACAAAATCAATTCTACCTGAACCGCCTATATTACGTTTCTCCCAAATTGCATATTCGCAGACAACCGGGGCTCCAAGTGGTCCAGTAACTGTCACATTCTCCAGGCTTCCCCCAAGTCCCTGGGCCAGTGCCCGCACTGTCCCTTCCCCGCCATCTGCCAGCGGATAAACCTTGGTCTTGGCTTCCGAATATACTTTCCGAATGCCTGCTGCGGCAGCTTCACCCGCTTCTATAGAACTCATGCTCCCTTTGAATGAATCAATTGCAATTACTACTTTCATGTTCTTTTCTCCCGTTTTTTCAAATACGATCTACCCTTCTATTTTTTCACTCCACAAATCCATTCCAATTGCAGAACTTCCTTCTTTTATCGTAATTTTATAATCAGAATCCACCTGAATATCATAGCCATATATGCTTTCTTTTCCCGCTTCTGCGTCTTTTTGATCTGCATAATAGGAAAAACCTACACGGTAGATATCCGGATGCAGGTCAATCTGAACATAACTATATCCCCGTATCCAGTCTTCTTCAAGATTTTTTTCATTGAGCAACAGCTGTGTTGCGTACTGTTCTGCCACATCCCCCTTGCTGGTTCCCATGGCATTTTCTATGGACCTGGCAGCAAAGCCATGTAAAGTCCACGCCGTTATCAAAATCTCCAGAACCACCACAACAGCAATAAGTACCGGGTTCTTTTTTTCCTTGCACATTCTCTTTACTGCAAATCCAAATGCGTATATCACAATCGCCAGATTCACCAGACATGTGATGAGACTTGCTTCCTGTCTATGTTGTTCCCAGAATCCGTCAGGAACCAGGAAAGAACATATTGTGAAAAATATGCCGGTCAGAGTGATTGTAAAAAATCCATAAATTCTTTTGCTTTCCTTATCTTCCCGATTCACCCACAGATAATATCCACTCACAGCAGCTCCCGCGCCAAGAAGCCCGGCAAATAACGCACCGCCAAGGTTTGCATGACCAGAGAATTTAAACACAGCCACAATGAGCAGAATTACCGGTATCGCAAGATAGCCTGCGATTTTATCCTGATGCTGTTGCTGTTTTCGTATTTCTTCCATTGATTGCATCATCTCAGTCACCTCTGCAGACGTGTATTTTTTCTCTGCTTTCTCTCTCTTTTCTGCCATCCCGTTTTTTTCTGCTGCTTCATTCATTTCTACTGTCCCATCTTTTTCTGCTGCCTCATCTTTTTTCACGTTAGCCCCTTCGGTTGTCTGCATTTCTGATCGCATCAGCTCCAAAAGTGATACATCCAGTGCCTCAGCCAATGGTTCCATTGTATTAATATCCGGAAATCCAAGTCCCCGCTCCCAACGGCTGACCGCCTTATCCGTCACTCCGACTTTTCCGGCAAGATCGGCCTGTGTCATATGATGCTCTTTTCTTCTTTCCGAAATAAATGCCCCAAACCTTTTTGCGTCCACTATATGATGTCCTCCATAATCCTTTTACGTTACTTATACACTGAAATGTGGATTTTCGTCAATCGACGATTTGTTTACCTGGAAAAAAACGAAAAACTTTCTATAACTCTCTTGTATGTATTGACATTTTGATATCTAAATGATATCATATTTATATCTCGCAAAAGATAATTTTCATTATCAGGAGGATTGCTATGAAAGAAAAAGTTTTGGACAACAAGAAAAATGGTATGGGAATGATGGTGCTGTTTATTCTGCTCTATGCCGTGGCCGCAGCCGCTGTAATATTCGGCGCAGCCTTCGAACAGATTCCCCTTATGGTCATCGGTATCATCTGGGCTTCACTTGGATGGATCCCGTTCCTTGGCCTTAAAGTGCTGAAGCCGCAGGAAGCCCTTGTACTCACCTTATTCGGCAAATATGTGGGAACTTTAAAGAATGACGGTTTCTATTGGGTAAATCCTTTTTGTACAGCTGTAAACCCGGCTGCAAAGACGAGACTGAACCAGAGCGGTGACGTAGATGGAGGAAATGCCGCCAAATCCGTTCTCACACTGGCCACCGGAACTTCCGCTTCCACAAGCAGTACATATGTAAACAAAAAGATTTCCCTGAAGATCATGACCTTAAATAACAACCGTCAGAAGATCAACGACTGCCTGGGAAATCCGGTAGAAATCGGAATTGCCGTTATGTGGCGTGTAACAGATACTGCGAAAGCTGTTTTCAACGTAGATAACTATAAGGAATATCTTTCCTTGCAGTGTGACAGCGCGCTACGAAATATCGTGAGAATTTACCCTTATGACGTAGCACCCAATGTAGATACCACTGGGGATGGTGTAGCAGATGAGGGAAGTCTTCGCGGTTCCAGTGAAATCGTAGCCGGACGCATCCGTGATGAAATCCAGCAGAAAGTAGCAGATGCCGGTCTGGAAATTATTGAAGCCCGCATCACCTACCTTGCTTATGCACCTGAGATTGCAGCGGTTATGCTGCAGAGACAGCAGGCTTCCGCTATCATCGACGCAAGAAAGATGATCGTAGACGGTGCTGTTGGTATGGTAGAAATGGCATTAGAGCGATTGAATGAAAACAATGTGGTAGAACTTGACGAGGAGCGGAAGGCTGCCATGGTTTCCAATCTTCTCGTAGTGCTGTGCGGCAATCACGATGCCCAGCCGGTGGTTAATTCCGGCAGTCTGTACTAATGGCTGAAACCAGAGATACCCGGCCTAAGAAACAGATCCCGCTCAGGCTTTCTGCCAAGCTTTATGACCAGATTGCAGCCTGGGCGGAGGATGATTTCCGCTCCGTAAACGGGCAGATTGAATATCTGCTCACCGAATGTGTCCGCCAGCGCAAGAAAAATGGGAAATACGTTTCCGACACGATGGATAAACCGCCGGAACTGGATATCTCATGATTTCCAGCATAAAAAGCCCTTCTACTTGCCAAACCCACTATCGACAATTATAAAACAATACAAATTTTTCACATTTTAAACAAATCAGGGAGTACAGATGTTATAACAACAGTGCTGTACTCCCCGCTTTTATCTATTCGTGCACAGAGGGTAATGACTTTCTGAATGCTCTGAACACCAATTCTGTTTTGTATGGTATTTAACGCTTATAATTATAATTGTTAAGCTTATTTTCTTCGTTCTTTGTGTTAATTTATCTTTTGTATTTTAGTATTTCTATAATTCTATAAAATGATATATTACTTGCAATTTGCTTTCTCTATATGTATTTTTCTGTTTCGTTTTTCTATTTTGTTTTTCTATTACGTTTTTCTGATGCATTTTATATTTCATGTTTTCTGAGAGTATTTCTACAGCCATTCTTATGTATGAATGGTTCTGTCAATCACATACACAGCCTCTGCTTTATCGCGGTGATGTCTTTCTCATGTTTGTTCACGTAAAATAAAAGTCTTTCCTGCGTTTCCCATCTCTTTTGTTGTTCTTCCAGCTTTTGTAAAAGATTGGAATGATTCTCTGCTACAACCTGAAGCTTCCAGTCTGTAGTGTTCTCCACATGAAGCCAGAGTTCTTTTACACTTCTTTGCAATTCTGATACTGATGCATCCAATTCACATACATGCTTGTCTACGCTGCGCAAGTTCGCTTCCAGATTCTCAAAGCGGCTCTTGGTTTCGCTTTCGAAGTTGTCAACGCGAGTTTCTAAGCTGTCAAAGCGGCTTTCCAACTTGTCGAAACGGCTTTCCAACTTGTCGAAGCGGCTTTCCAAATTATCGAAACGGCTTTCCAACTTGTCGAAACGGCTTTCCAAATTCCCAATCCGTGTCTCAATGGGCACCAGCAATCCTGCAATCGCCTGTAGATCTTCTTTCGTCAACATTTCTTTCACCTCCCGTATATTTAAGATAAAAAAAGTATATCAGCAAAATAATATAAAAACAACACTTGAAGTACATTTTGTTCTGTGTTATAATCACGCCACACATGATTTGCAGCAACACATTTCAGAACAGGAAAAAAGTCCACTGTCTGGGAATCCCCAAGGCAACGGACTTTAAAGCTTCTACTCACCTAATCTATATTTTCTATTACTTTCATATTCTTACCAACTGTGGAAATTTCACCAACACCCCATCTTTTTATTCCCAAGGTGCCTTTACGACTTCCTTCGCTTCAAACAGGTGCTTCATCCAGTCACCGGCAAGCTGAATCCAGCTCTCACATTCTGCCTGGATTCCATAGCCATTGGGGCATGCTGTTTCTGCAGTGGCAAGTCCCAGACCATGACTGCCCACTGGATAAATATGCAATTCTGCCGGAATATCCAGAGCGTGAAGTGCCTGGAAAAACAGCAGGGAGTTCTCTACCGGTACAGTATCATCCGGTGCTGTATGCCACAGGAAAGTCGACGGGGTATCCTTCGTAACATTATATTCCAGGGACAGGAATCTGCGTTTCTCTTCATCTGCATAATCCTCTCCCAGAACGCTTTCAAAAGAACCCTTATGTGCTTTCTCGCCAGAAGTGATTACCGGATAGCTGAGCATAAGCCCATTGGGGCGAAACTTTTCGGAGTCCATGCCCAAAGCTTCTGCAACAAAGGGCTTGTTCCAGAATACACCAAGGCTTGCCGCCAGATGTCCACCAGCAGAAGAACCCTGGACTACGATCTTCTCTGTATCAATATGCCATTTTTCTGCATTTTCACGGAGCATTGCAACTGCTGTAGCCAGCTGAAGAAGCGCCTCCGGGAAACGTGCCGGAGCAACGCTGTAGCGCAAAATCGCAGCATGATAGCCCATTGCCATAAATCTGACAGCAAGAGCTTCTGCCTCTCTGTCAGAAGTCATCTGATAGCCGCCGCCAGGACAGATCAGCACAACCGGTCTTTTTCTCTCCGGATCGATTTCAGGTGAATTGTCCAGGAAATATGTAAATAAATTTGCTTTAAACTCAGAATCTTTTAATTGAATCTCTATTTTTTCGTGAATCATTTCGCGAACCTCCTGTTGTATATATTTCGTTCATTTTATAATGTCAGGAATAACCAGCTTATCCCCTAAAGCATGTTTGGAAAAAAGCTTTCTGTAAGACGTGCGTCACAATTTTGGCGTGCAGTTTGCAATAATGCTTTTTCAAACAGGCTCTAATGCCATAATAATTTTCTTCCTATAAGAAATCAATACCTAAATAAAATTGACACCTGCTATTTCAAACACGCTCTAGTTCCCCATCTTCGTCCTGTCATACATCTCCCTGAACTCCGTAGGCGTACAATTATTCATCAGCTTAAACATCCTAAGAAACGCCGACAGACTGGAAAAGCCTGACTTAAATGCCACCTCCGTCACACTCACTCCCGGATCCTGCAGCAACGTTTTTGCAAATTCAATTCTCTTCTGATTCAAATACTTATAAAACGTAGAATCTGTATACTGCTTAAACAACCTGGAAAAATGATACTTACTGAATCCTGCCTGGGAAGCCACTCCCTCCAGGCTCAAATCTTCCGCAAAATGATTGTTAATATAATCTGTAACCAGGATAAACTTCTCCACATATTCCTTCTGCCTGCTGTTTGCTCCGTTTTCTTTCTGCTGTCCCGCTACAGTATGTGCATTTACACGCTGTCTTCCAACGCATGTAAGAATCTCAAGGAATTTCGAAATAATCATAGTTTCCAGATAGGGAGACTCACCGAAATATTCCTCTTTGATTTCCAGCATAAGCGTTTTTACTTTTTCATAAATCTGCGGATACCCCTCCGGTGTAATCAAAGTAGCCGGGGTTATAATCATAGTAAGCAAGTTCAGCTCCTTGGTAGAAATATTGTTCAGACACGGCTGAAAAATAATCCGCTCTCCGCTTTCCGGAGCAAAAAGCTCATGAAGCATACACGGACCGATAATCAGCACATCCCCCTCACGCAGATTGTATTCCTTTCCACCGCACAGTGCCTTATAGCCATTTACGATTGGCATAAGTACCTCGAAGGAGGTATGCCAGTGCGGTGGGTAATTCTCGTATTCATCATTATAATAGAGACAAACCTGCTCATCCTCCCGGAAATCTACTGTTTCATGTATTCCACTAAGCTTATGTATCATTTCCCCATGCTCCTTCCCTGTATATTCTTATTATAATGCTCCTGAGTTTCACCCTTTTACCAGAGCATGTTTGAATTTTCCCAACATATATCATTTTCCGACGGTCAGTATCAAATGTTGTCATTCAGTTCTCAAATATTGCGTTTTTCAATATGTTTGTATTGTATCAAATGTTTCTTTTTTTATCAATATATAGCCAAATTTATATTTTAAATCTAAATAAGTATCGTTTATCTTTGTCTATATTGCATAATTTTCTATGTTTCAAATTATATACTTTGACATGTACTTGTTTTTGTACAATTTCAGATAGCAATAATTGATAGTAAACAAACAAGAATTAGAAAGAAAACCCAGGCAATCTCTGCTATAGTAAGAATTACCAAATACGAGATCTAAATTTTTAAAAGGAGGTTCAATATGAACAAGAAACGAGCACTTTCAATATTAGTAGCTGCAGCAATGGCAGCTGGAACTCTGGCTACATCTGTACCGGTTTATGCTGATGATGTTGAAGAAATCACATGGATGTTCTGGGATGACCTGGAAGCTACGGAAGATCTTATTTCCAAAGGTTACAAAGAAGTCATTGATCGTTTCAACGAAGAGTACGATGGCAAATATCACGTAACTCCGATCACCACCAACCTGGAAGAGTATGATGGCAAGCTGAACGCACTGATCGCAGCCGGACAGACACCGGACGTTTACATCTGTAACCCTGGTCCAAACATGGACGTATATGTAAATGCAGGCGCAGCAGCTGATCTTACCGATATCCTTGAGAATCAGGAAGCAGACTGGTACGCATCCTTTACAGATGGTATCTTCGAAAGAATGACCTATGACGGAAAGATCATGGCAGTTCCTACCAACTTCGCAGCAGCCTGCGTTTACTACAACACCGAGATGTTTGCAGATGCTGGCGTAGAAGTTCCTACCACATACGACGAACTGATTGCTGCATGCCAGAAGCTTCAGGATGCCGGCTACACACCAATCTCCTGCTCCGCTGGTACCGCATGGTGCTTATCCATGATCGCCGGTTATCTGTGTGACCGTCAAGGCGTTGACCTTGCAGCTATCGCAGACCATACCGCTAACTGGACAGATGAGAACTGCATTGAAGCAGGCACCAAGTTAAAAGACCTTTCCCAATATTTCCAGGCTACAGCAGCCGGAGATTCCAACGACCAGGCTACAGCAGCTTTCTATAACGGCGAAGCAGCTATGCTGGTTCAGGGTTCCTGGGCAATCGCACAGATCAATGGTAACAACCCGGATTTCGAGTCCAAATGTGGTGTATTCCAGTTCCCTGGAATCGACGGTGCAAATGACCCGAACCGTATGATTGTTAAGACTGATAACCTTCTTATGAGCTCTACAACAGAGCATCAGGACGCAGCTATCGCTCTTATGAAAATGTTCACAGACGAGACAGCTCAGAAATACACAGCAGAAGTCGGCGGCAAATTCCCAATCGTCAAAGACCTTGAGATCGACTATGACAAAGCTCCTGCACAGCTGAAATATGTTCAGGATATCATGGCCAAAGCAACTGGTACATTCGGATTCTACAATGAGTCCCTTGCATCTGTAGAAGCTGGTGACTGCTTTGATAACGCAATGGTTGACATCTTCCTTGGAAACCAGACACCTGAAGAAGCATTCCAGACCGTACAGACATTCTATGAGGAGAACGTTTGGGAATAAATCCTCCCTTATAAAAATAAGTTATAAACCCAGGCACATGGCTGCCGCGGAACGGACTAAGGCATGTTCCGCGGCAGTCTTTTTACTAAAAAGGTTATCGCCAGTCAGCGAGCCCACCAAAATCAATACAATACTCATGCAGACAACGGCTTATTCTTTGCTATCATTCGGTTTTCTTTAGTAGTAAAACCGCACACATTTGACGGAAGGAGATATTATGGATAAAATTCTGCGCGACAAAAAAGCCATTTTCGTATTTATCGCCCCGGCGCTGATCATGTTCCTTCTGGTCCTGATCATCCCGACGATACAAATGGTTTACTACTCACTCTGCGATTACGCAGCACTTACACCCCCTGAATTTGTGGGATTAAAAAACTATAAGAAACTGTTTTTCGGTGACGCCACATTCCGTATTGCCCTGAAAAATTCCATCTTTTTCATGATCTTTTCAGCAGTCACACAGCAGATCTTCGGTCTTTTACTTGCTGTTATGCTCACCAACATCCCGAAAGGCCGCAACATTTTCAAGAACATTTATTATCTTCCATGCGTACTTTCCTCAGCAGCACTTGGACTTCTCTGGTCTTTCCTTTTCAATCCGAGAATCGGTATCAACAATCTTCTTGCCAAATTCGGCATTGAAGGACCTCTGTGGCTGATGGACTCTACCGGATTTATTGTACTTCCCATGTGGGTTATCGCATTTGTTGCCCTGTGGCAGTACCTTGGTCAGAACATGATGCTTTATATGGCACAGATCACCGGAATTTCCCGTGACATTTATGAAGCTTCCTATATAGACGGTGCGTCAAAGGTAAAAGCATTCCGCTACATTACCCTTCCGCTGATCAAACCAATGATGATTACTTCCCTTTCCCTGAACTGTATCGGTTCCCTGAAATTCTTCGACCTGGTTTACAACATGACCCAGGGTGGTCCGAACCACAGAACAGAAGTCCTTGCAACTGAGCTTTACGCAGAAGGTTTCAACTATTTCAAATATGGCTACGCCAGCGCCATTTCCGTGGTGCTCCTGGTGCTCTGCCTGCTGGTAACTCTTCTGGTAAAGAAAGTCATCAAAGTCGAAACTTACGAGTCATAAGGAGGTGGGAAAATGAGCAACGTAAAAGTAAAAGCTACAAAAAAGCCGGTAAAACCGGTAATCGTAGTGGTTTATATCCTGCTGGTGATCCTGGCAGTTGTTTATCTGGCACCACTTCTGTGGATGTTATCCGTATCTTTGAAAGATAACGCTGGCGTTATGTCAGCACCATTTTCCCTGCCGGATGTGTTCCATTTCGAAAACTATCAGCAGGCCTGGCAGATGGGAAAACTTGGTACTGCGCTGGTAAACTCTGTTCTGGTCTGCGGTGTCACGCTGATCATCAGCCTGTTCTTCGGCGCTATGGCCGCTTTCGCCATCGCCAGAATGCGCTGGAAATTATCAGAATTTATGCACACCTTCTTCCTCATCGGAATGATGGTTCCAGTACATTGTGTTCTGATTCCTCTTTTTGTAAGATTTGCAAAGCTTGGCCTTACCAACTCACAGGGCGGACTGATGATTCCTTACATCACTTTTTCCCTGCCAATGACCATTTTCCTGCTTACCGGATTTTTCCGCTCCATGCCCGGGGAAATGTTTGAGGCGGCTGCCATTGACGGCTGCGGAATCTATGGCTGCTTTTTCCGGATCGCACTGCCACTTTGCAGAACCGGTTTCTTCGTATCCGGACTGATGACCTTCATCAACAACTGGAACGAGCTGCTTCTCGCCATGGTATTTATTTCCGATCCTATGAAAAAGACACTGCCGGTTACACTAACCTATTTCGTTGGGCCTTACGCAACCAACTATGTGCAGATGTTTGCTGCGATCATTATCGCAATCGCACCTACAGTCGTTGTTTACTCCCTGTTCAGTAACCAGATCGTAGAAGGTCTTACCACAGGTGCAGTCAAGGGATGATACATAACATTGAAACCTTTTCATTTACTAAACTTTGTGACCTGTATTTGTGCAGGTCACAGAGTTTATATACCCCGATTTAACATTGTGTTTTATAGTCACCATGAATTTATGACAACAACAGGAGAAACATTATGAACAGAGAAGAGGCTAGAAAAAAAGCGACCGAACTGGTCAATCAGATGACTTTGGAGGAAAAAGCAAGCCAGCTGCGTTATGACGCTCCGGCGATCAAGCGACTGGGCATCCCGGCTTACAACTGGTGGAACGAAGCTCTCCACGGAGTCGCACGCGCCGGCCAGGCAACTGTTTTCCCACAAGCAATCGGCCTTGGAGCTACTTTTGACACAGAGCTTCTAGAGGAAATCGCAGATGTGACTGCCACTGAAGGCCGCGCCAAATACAATGCTTATTCCCAGGAAGAGGACCGTGATATTTACAAAGGGCTTACTTTCTGGTCCCCAAACGTAAATATTTTTCGCGATCCCAGATGGGGACGAGGACATGAAACCTATGGTGAAGATCCTTATCTTACCAAAGAGCTGGGTGTTTCCTTTGTAAAAGGACTCCAGGGTGATGGAGAAGTTATAAAAGCCGCTGCCTGCGCGAAACACTTTGCAGTCCACTCAGGACCGGAAGCGATCCGCCATGAATTTGACGCCATTGCTACCCCGAAGGATATGGAAGAAACCTACCTGCCGGCTTTTGAAGCCTTGGCAAAAGAAGCAGACGTGGAAGGCTTCATGGGTGCTTACAACCGCACTAACGGCGAACCTTGCTGCGGAAGTCCTACTCTTCAGAAAAAGCTGCGCGGTGACTGGAGCTTCCAGGGATATTTCGTTTCCGACTGCTGGGCGATCAAAGACTTCCATGAGCACCACATGGTAACCAGCACACCCGCTGAATCGGCTGCTCTTGCCTTAAACAACGGCTGCGATCTGAACTGTGGAAACACTTATCTTCATATTTTGAAAGCTTATGAAAAAGGGCTGATTTCAGAAGAAACTATCACAGAATCTGCGATCCGTCTTTTCACAACCAGATATATGCTGGGATTATTTGAAGAAACAGAATATGACAAGATTCCATATTCAGAGGTAGAATCCCCGGAGCATCTGGCACTTTCCAGAAAAGCCGCCGAAGAAAGCTTCGTGCTTCTGAAAAACAACGGAATCCTGCCATTACAGAAAGAGAAGATCAAAACCATTGGAATCGTGGGACCAAATGCAGACAGCCGCGCGGCACTGGTAGGAAACTATCACGGTACCGCATCCCGTTATTGTACCATTCAGGAAGGCATTCAGGATTATCTTGGTGCTGGCGGAAGCGATGTCCGGGTGCTTGCTTCCGTGGGCTGTGATCTTTTCCGCGACCGTACTGAGCATCTGGCACTTACCCAGGACCGACTGGCCGAGGCCAAGATTGTTGCCGCAAACAGTGATGTGGTAATCCTCTGTGTAGGACTTGATGAAACGCTGGAGGGTGAAGAAGGAGATACCGGAAACAGCTACGCTTCCGGTGACAAAGAGACCTTGCAGCTTCCACAGGTTCAGCTGGATCTGATGGAAGCCATGGCACAGTCAGGCAAACCGGTTGTTCTGTGCTTAATGGCCGGAAGTGACATTGATCTTTCTTATGCAGAAGAACATTTCGATGCAGTGATGGTTCTGTGGTACCCAGGTGCCGAAGGTGGAAAAGCCGCCGCAAGAATACTGTTCGGAGATGTCTCCCCATCCGGCAAACTGCCAGTGACCTTCTACAATACCCTGGAAGAACTTCCGGATTTCACCGACTACGCCATGAAGGGACGCACCTACCGCTATATGGAAAATAAGGCGCAGTTCCCATTTGGATATGGATTGACTTATGGGAAGGTAGTAGTGACAGATGCAGTTGTCAGTGAAAACAGCGCAGCCGACACAAATGGTACAAGTGTTTCCGGCAAGGCAGGTTTCGAAAGCGGCACTAATACCACAGCAGCACCAGTTACAATCCAGGCCACTGTCACCAACCAGGGCGCAATTGATACCCGGGATGTGGTTCAGGTTTACATAAAGAATGCAGATTCTTCTCTGGCCGTTCCAAACCCGGAGCTTGCTGCTTTCACTCCTGTTTTCCTGAAAGCAGGCGAAACAAAAACCGTCACACTTTCCATTGCTCCAAAGGCCTTCACCGTAGTAGATGAAACTGGAGCAAGAACAGAGGACGGCAGCCACTTCCATATTTACGTTGGCTGTACACAGCCGGACAAGAGAAGTATGGAACTTGCAGGTGCGAAACCAGTGGAAATTGAATATAGTAAATAATCTTTATAAGGCGAACTACTATCTTAGTTGTTCGTCTTATATTTTTCCTCCTTTAAAAGCATCGAATATTAAGTAACCGCCATTCATACCTATCTCAAGGTACAAACAGCGGTCACGCAATTCATCTCAGTTTTCACTCAATATTTTCCTGTCCATAATAAGCATTTGCACCATGTTTTCTATAGTAATGCTTATCCTGAAGCTCCTGCGGAGCAGGTTTCACATTCGGATTGATCAGCTCGCAGCGGGAAGCCATCTTGGCAACTTCTTCCAGAACTACTGCATTATGCACTGCCTCGTGCGCATCCTTGCCCCATGTGAAAGGACCATGATTCTTGCAAAGAACAGCCGGAACAGCCTCATAATCTCTCTTCTTGAAATAGTCGGCAATGAGAATACCAGTATTCTTCTCATAAGCTTCCGCAATCTCACTCTTATCCAGATTACGGACGCATGGAACCTCACCGTAAATATAATCAGCATGAGTGGTTCCATAGCATGGAATTGCGCGGCCGGCCTGTGCCCAGCTGGTAGCCCAGGAGGAATGAGTATGTACGATTCCACCGATCTTCGGGAAAGCATTGTACAGAACTACATGGGTCGGAGTATCAGATGATGGGTTATATTTACCTTCTACTTTATTACCTTCCAGGTCTACAACTACCATGTCTTCCGGTGTCAGTTTCTCATATTCCACACCACTTGGCTTGATTACGAAAAGACCTTTTTCACGATCAATTCCACTTACATTTCCCCAGGTAAAAGTAACCAGACCGTATTTCGGCAGGTCCATATTTGCTTTGTAAACTTCTTCTTTTAATTTTTCAAGCATAGCTGTATCCTCCTTTTTATACATGCAAATGTCTTATATTTTTCATAAAAACTTGTATCTTATAGTTTTCATAAAATTTCATCACTCATAAAGCGGAATCTCATAGCCCCAGGATTTCCTGATTCCATCCATGATCTCCATCACACGCACAGTCTCATCATGAGGCATTTCCGGGCATTCCTTTTCGCCCTGTGCGATTGCTCTGGCGCAGGCCTCAACCTCATACTCATAGCCTGTGATCTGTGCCGGAGGCAAATAAGCTGCAACCTCCTTATGCTCCTTGTCAAACACTGTGATTTTCTCCGGATTATTAATATTCTGCACCTGAATATAACCTTTGGTTCCAAAAATACTTCCCATTCTGTCAGAAATTTCACGGGCACCACACTGCAAGGTAGCCATACGGTCGCCTTCAAATACCATAGCAATAGTATCCAGCATATCCACACCTTCACGGAAAATAGCAGTTGCCTGGACATCCTTTAGCTTATCCCCAAGAACCATGCTTGCAAAATTAATGGTATAAACACCAACATCCAGAAGCGCACCGCCTGCCAGCTCCGGCTTACGGATACGTTCCACTTCACTGATGGCATAGTTCAGATTGGCCGTAACAGCTGTCACTTCACCGATCACACCGCTTGAAATAATATCATCAATCATCTTTCTGGATGGCATATATCTGGTCCAGATTGCCTCTGTGATCAGCAGGTTTTTCTCTTTCGCCAGGGTAAAAAGCTTTCTTGCCTGGTCTGCATTTACAGTAAACGCCTTTTCACAAAGTACATTTTTTCCAGCCTCCAGGCACATCTTTGCATGAAGATAATGATGGGAATGAGGGGTTGCAATATAAACCAGATCCACCAGCGGGTCTGCAAGCATTTCCTCATAAGAGCCATAAGCCTTGGAAAAACCGTATTTCTCGGCAAAGGCCTGCGCCCGTTCAAGGCTTCTGGCTGCCACTGCGTAATTCTCCACATCCTTCATTCCAGCTACTGTTTTCGCCATCTGAACTGCAATTCCTCCAGCTCCAAGTATTCCAATTTTCATTTATGTAAACCGCCTTTCTAATAAAATTTCCTGTTTCGCCATTCTCAGCTGACCTCCCTGTATGGAGATATCTCTAAAGCGATACAGTTATTTCGCTCACATGATATTCATATAGTCGCATCTCATGCAGACATAAACTCTACAATCGCATAAGGTTCGCCATTCTCCGTGGAAAGCGCAACCGTAACCTTTCTCATTTCCAGCTTCACTGCCGGATAAAAAACGTCTCCAAGCAGTGCCTGCTTCTTATATTCTGCCCTCATCTGGCGGATTTCAAAGCCTTCTGGCAGATAATCTGCACCCATGCGGATATACTGGCAATTATTAACATGGTGATGGGTGTCCAGATGATGTTTTTGTATTGCAAAAGGCTCCTGGGCTTCCATCCCTTCCGGAAGTGCGATCTTACGGGGCGCATAATCCATCTCCAGCTTTTCATCCAGTTCGTATCCTCTGATGTCTTCGTCTGTAAGTCTGGCAGGCAGACCGGTCTCTGTATCAATATTGGTCCAGATACTGTTTGCATAGGATAAAAGCTCTCCATCTTCTGTTTTCAGAGTGAAGTTACGCATTCCAAGAAAACCTTTGAAACCATATGGCGCCGTTGATGCCACAATTGTCTCTCCCAATCCCGGATATCGGTTCACCACAATCTGCCAGGATGACAACACCCAGGCTCTCTGGCGTTCCTCCAGCGCTTCCATTCCCTGCCCTATTTCCTCAGATTGAAAGGTGCAGCAATCCTGATAATAATTCTGAATTCCAGGAAGAGTCAGGCAGCCATCCTCGCCTATTTCACTGTATCTGACACGGCCTTTAAAACTGTAACTCATGTTATGTCAATCTCCATTCTAGAGCCTGTTTGAAAAATCATTCCTGCAATCTCCCACAAATTGTGACGCACATCTTGCAGAAAGCCTTTTTCAAACACGCTCTAATTTCTTGTCCGCGAATTTTACTTCATTATATAACAAATCCATCAATAAAGATATGAAAATGTAGATTTTTTTGTGAAAATCCCCTTGATTCTGCACCCTCTACCATGTACAATAAAGATATAAAAATAAAAACAGCAAACGCTTATATATGTCCATAATCTGGTTGGACGTTTCTACCAACTACCCTAATAGTTGTCTATAAGCTGCATGCGAAGAGGTATGCAGGTATGGCATTTTCCGGGTGGTTTTTTTATTGCTGAATCAGCCCGAAATCACATTTTGCATGTTTCCGGCAGTACGTTCTCAGCCGCAAACTATCCCGGAACTTTACTTTACCTCGCCTCTGGCAGAAAGGATGGTCTGATATGAAAAAAGATTTGTTTGCTTTGAAAGGTACAATTTGTTACAGCAAGAATCAGAAAGAACTTGTTTTTGCAGAAAACTCTTATGCAGTCTGTGAAAACGGGCTCTGTGCCGGTGTTTTTTCCCAGCTTCCAGAGGAATATAAAGATATTCCTGTAAAAGACATGGGTGATCGACTGATCATCCCAGGATTCACCGACCTTCATCTGCATGCTCCCCAGTACGCTTACCGCGGAACCGGCATGGATCTGGAGCTGCTGGACTGGCTGAACACCATCACTTTCCCGCAGGAAGCCAAGTACGCTGACCTGTCCTATGCGAAAAAGGCTTACTCCATTTTCGTGGATGACTTAAAGCACAGCTTCACCACCAGAGCCTGCATTTTCGCCACCTTGCACCGTCCGGCAACGGAGCTTCTCATGGACATGCTGGAGGAAAGCGGTCTGGCAACTATGGTTGGAAAAGTAAATATGGATCGCAACGGAGCACCGGAGCTTCAGGAGAAAAGCGCACAGGCTTCTGCACAGGATACACGCCAGTGGCTGGAAGAGATCAAGGGACGTTACGACCACACCTACCCAATCCTAACCCCACGTTTTACCCCATCCTGTACGGATGAGCTGATGACCGAGCTTGGAAAAATCCAGAGGGAATATCACCTTCCGGTTCAGTCTCATCTGTCTGAAAATTTCGGGGAAATTGCATGGGTAAAGGAGCTTTGCCCGACCAGCAGATTTTATGGAGATGCGTATGACATGTTCGGGCTGTTTGGAACAAAACCCGCATTCAATACTAACGAGGCTGATTTCGCTTCCGCATCCGGCCTTAATACCACTGATAACACAGCAGCTCATATTTCATCTGATGGTGCCAGCGTCTGCCCTACCATCATGGCACACTGCGTCCACTCCACCGACGAAGAGATCCAGATGATCAAAGACCAGGGCGTTTACGTCGCCCACTGTCCGGAGTCCAACACAGACATTGCTTCCGGAATCGCACCTGTCCGCCGCTATCTTGATATGGGACTTCATGTAGGACTTGGCACCGATGTTGCCGGAGGTTTTTCTCTCTCCATGTTCCGTGCTATGGCAGATGCCATCCAGGTTTCCAAGCTCCGCTGGCGCCTGATGGATCAGACCCAGGCCCCGGTTACTCTGGAAGAAGCCTTCTACATGGCTACGATCGGTGGTGGCTCCTTCTTCGGAAAAGTCGGCACCTTCGAAAAAGGCTATGAATTTGACGCCATGATCCTGGACGACAGCAACATCCGTCATCCCCAGGAAATCTCCACCCGTGACAGACTGGAAAGGCTTGTTTATCTGTCCGACGACCGCAATTTGGTTGGGAAATATGTACAGGGACGGAAAGTAATTTAAAAAGCTAAAAAACCTCTGGTCAGGAAATCAATCTTCGACCAGAGGTTTTTCCTTTTGCTCGTTGCTCGCGTAAATTATTCTGTCCCCAGATACTCCCGTATCCGCGCCTCATTCATATTCTCCCCGATCACGATCACTACTTCCTGTCCTGCGGAAATAGGCTTCAGGGAAAATTCTTTGCGGGTGGCGTTTAGTTCCAGCCAAATATTGTTAGTGGATGCTTTCTGAGCGGAGTCCGAATTCATTTTTTCGTTTTCGGTTACCGCGGCAGCACTTTCTTCTAATTTCACAAAGCCCTTAATTCGGAAAACATCCCCACATTCCGGATCATCCAGGATCTGATGCGCTGCTTTCTCCAACTGTGTCTCAGAAATCTTCAGCTCCATAAAATACAATGACTGGAACCCTTCTTTCTCATCAAAACACTGTTTCTCGAAATCTTCCATCACATACCCGCTGTTGAAAATCCGCTGAAAATCCTCATCTGTAAACGTTTCCCAATCCTTATTCAGTATCTCATTTTCCGTAAAACGTCGTTTGCATTTCACACTTTCCAGTGCGCGATTCAGATGTTTCACAGTTCCGCTGATTTCTTCCCCGGATGCCTCCTGACTCTTGCTTAGAACAATACAGCCTGCATCAGCTGCCTCTGAAGCCAGAATATACTCTGCCTGTGGCTGCAGCTTCTCCTCCAGTCTGGCATCCAGAATGGTAATCACATTTCCAATCTGATACCACTTATCCAACGGCTCTTCATAAAGGGCATCGAAAAACTCATCCACATCAAAAATCCCGGAAGGCTCAATGAGAACCCTGTCATATCCGCACATTCCCATTGCGATCAGCTTGGTCTTGAAACGTCTTCTGTGGCAGTCCGCATCACATCCACCTGAAACCATTTCCAGCTCGCAGTTCTCACCTTCCAGGTCATGAAGCAGCATCATATCCACATTCACTGCACCAAAATCATTCTCCAGAATTCCAATATTCTGCCCCTGGCTCATCAGCCATGCAGCATATTTCTTTATGAAAGTCGTTTTTCCCGAACCAAGAAAGCCTGTAATCAAATCAACTTTAACCATTTTTTAATCTTCAACCTCATTTTTCAATATAAAGCTGGCCTGGAACCTGTTGCCGACCGCTTCGAAGCGACTGGCTCCGCCGTGTTTTTCGCAAAGTTTTTTCATGGAAAGAATGCCAATTCCTTCCTGTTTGTTTTGCCGTTTTTTTGAGTAAATTTTCCCATTTTCCTGGAATAATATTCCGTCAAAAGAATTGTCTACCGTAATCAGAAGCATGTCGTGTTTCTTCTCCGTAGCAACTTCAATAAAGCGTTTTCCGTCATACTGACCGGCGGCAGTCACCGCATTATCCAGGGCATTGCCCAGAATCGTACAAAAATCAGTGTCCGGAATAGCAATATCTTTCAGATAGCAGCATACGGAAAACTCGATATTTTTCGCCCTGGCAATACAGCCGTAATGATAAAGGACGCCGTCTGCCGCGGCGTTTCCTGTATATGGAATTGTTACTTTTCCCATCTCTTCCAGTTCCAGATCATCACAATATCCCCGCAAGCCCTCCATATCATTTTTATCAAGAAAACCTTTAATAGCAGCTACCTGATGACGGAAATTATGGCGTGCTTCACGTTCTGCCAGAACCTGCTCCGTGAGCGCATGATAGTAACCTTTCTGCTGATCGATCTGCCGGTTCAGTTCTTTTTCATTTAGAAAATGCTGCTGATCATAAGACACCGCAAAGCAAATCAGCAATGTGGCGACGCCGATCAGACATTTACTCAACATTTGTGGAAAAGTGGTAGTGTAGACATCCACTCCTTCTGAAAAAATACTGGAAAAAAACATGGCAATAGGAATGAACCATAAGGTCTCCCAATAATTTTGGCATTCAATTTCAAGGAATGGTGTTACGGTATAACGGAGCAGGCTGCTAAGCAGCGGATATAGAAGCGCATACACTACAATTGCAATTGCGCTGGTTTCTGCAATTCCAATCGCATTTCCCTGCATTCCCAAAAGTGAACTGACATAAGCTCCGATTGACAGTGCAATCATGACAATATCTGCCACAATTCCAAATACAAACAAATGCACCTTGGTGTATCCAGGGACAAGCCAGATATTTACAGCAGCCATTACAATACAGAAAGCAATCAGATTTATCTTATAAAACGGCACGTCAATTTTCCGGTAATTTCCCACCCACATGCAGATTCCGAAGTCCACAGCCAGACCAATTGCATAGATTACAGTCAGTCTGATCCTGTCTTTATCTGAGATTTTTTCGTGAAACGGAACAATTCGCAGGATCAGAGTGGGGACATGAGCCAGGATACAGAGAAGACTTACAATCGCGATTATAATTGTATTTTCCATATATTTTTACCTCGTTTTAAAGTACTCCATGGGACGGTCCGCCTCTCCGTTTTTCTTCTCCATCCTCTTTAACTCCGGCAATATAGTCAGCAGCATTGTAACAAAACAAAGGCTTCCGCCAATTACATTAGATACCGGCTCTGCCAGGAATACTCCGTGAGTTCCCATTTTAAACACGTAGGGAAGCAGGTATGTCAACGGAACTACAATAAAAACTTTTCTCAAAAGCGAGAAGAAAATGGCCTGTTTTTTCTTATTTAAAGACTTGAAAACAGTCTGTCCAATGTATTGCAGATCCATAAAAATAAAGGCTGCAAAGTAGGTTTTCAATGCCGGAACTGCATCCTTTATCAAGAGCTTATCGGAGCTGAAAATGGCAATCAGATAATCCGGGACAAAGATAATCACGCTCCACATTACTGCTGTATAAACCAGAACCATTACTGCCAGAGTGACCATTGCCTTGCGGACAAGCTTCGGTCTTTTTGCCCCGTAATTGTAGCTCAGGATAGGTGATGTGCCTTCATTTATAGCATAAATCGGCGTCTCTACCATCTGACGGACACTGGATACGATAGTCATAACAGATATGTAAACATCCCCTCCGGTAACCCCCAGAACATTGTTGCAGCAGATAGTTACCAGACTGTTTGTCAGCTGCATAATGAAGCCTGCAGTACCAAGACTGACAATGTTTTTTGCATTCTCTTTGCAGCTTTTCAGCTCTGTTTTTTTCAAAAGACGAGCTTTCATTTCCGCTCTTTTTTCAAGAAAAAGAAGTACATAAGCAGCTGATAGGAACTGGGAAAGAACAGTCGCAATGGCTGCTCCTTTGATTCCGAAACCAAGCACAAAAATGAATAATGGATCCAGGATCAGATTGGCAACTGCACCGATTGCTACAGAAAACATACCAGTTGTCGCGTATCCCTGTGCATTGATAAACGGGTTCATTCCTGTGGCGATCATGGATGGAATCGTTCCGATCAGGTAGATCATCATGTAGGGATATGCATAAACCAAAGCATCCTCAGATGCTCCAAAAAGTACCAGCAGAGGTCTTGCAAAAAGCATACCAGCTATCATCAGAATGATCCCGCTTCCGCACACCATAGTAAAGGAAGTGTTCATCACTTCCTGCGCTTTCTGGTTGTCTTTCATACCTCTGTTTATAGAAAAAACAGGAGCGCCGCCACTGCCAAACAGATTTGCAAAGGCAGTGATAATCACGATTAACGGGAAACATAAACCGACTGCGCCAAGCGCTGTAGTTCCCACTTCAGGGATTCTGGCGATATAGATTCTGTCTACAATATTATATAAAAGACTGAGTATCTGCGCCACCAGCATGGGGATTGCAGCGCTGAAAATGTTTCTGGTTACCGTGCCATTTTCAAAATCAATTCGTTTCATTTTGTTTCACAACTTTCTTTTTATTTCATATTTTTATTTCATATTTTTATTTCCAGTTTATGACTTTCTTTCAGGCTTATAACACTCTTTCTGTTTTATTTTCGAGGTTAATTTCAGCATAATTCATCATTCCAGGTTAAAATCCCCTGTACTTTACCCTTAATTTCTACGCCCAGATCATAGACTACATTACTCAGAACATACTCTCCATCATTGACAAAAATCTCGATCAAATTAGGATCTACGAAAATTTCCAAATCAGCTTTTTCACCTGCATCCGGAATCTGGCAATGCAGTTTTTTACTGTCTGTGTGAGGAAATACTCTTGTTCTGTCAGTACATATTGTTCCGTCTTTCATGGAAATCTGGTAGCCTCCGATGTCCAGACAGTCACCGTTTTGGAGGGTTGTTTTTATACAAAATGGATTACTGCTGCGCAGGGCATCCTGACTGGAAAGTGATCTGGAAAGACCCTTTCGCACGTTTGGATGAACCCGAAAACGAACCTGTCCATTCTCAACTTCTACTACACGCGGCAGGCTCATCATGCCATTCCAAATTACCCGTTCTTCCGTTAGCAACTGACTTTTATCACTCTTTTTCAGATGATTTTCATCTATTGACTGTGTGATTTTTTCTCTCTCATTTTCTTCTCTATCACTATTTTGAGCAAAAAATACAGCAGCTTTACTGCTTTTCATTCCAGTCACAGCCTCTGGCATGCGGATCCAACCAATCATAACTCTTCTGCCATCCTTATCCAGATTGGTTTGCTGGGCGTAGAAATCACCGCCGTAATCAATCAGCGAGTAGTTATCCTCCAGCTCCAGCCTACCGGTTTCTGTATCAAAATCGGCAATACAATAACCGGAAACAGCCTCATATTCTATCTTATCACCACACCTGACAGGAGTCACCGGACAGCCTGTAAATATACGTTGTCCATCCACCTCAAACATATCCGGACACTCGATCACATATCCATAATTCTTCATTCTGCACTGGGAAAGATAGCTCCAGTTTTCTCCGTCCTTGCTGGAATACAGAATTACTCTGCCGGTTTCATGTTTGTATGTACTGCCAAGAATCATATAATAAACGCCATTTTCTTCCCATACTTTCGGATCTCTGGTATCCATGGAATCAGCCGTTTCATCATCTCTGATTACCGGAATGATCTGCTTTTTCCCATTCCAGTTATCAAAGTGAAAACCGTCTTCTGATGTGATCATGGCCTGGCTTTCCTCGTATTCTCCATCTGCCACATGGATATTTTCATCCTGTTCTTTCAGATAGCGATTTGCAGTATAATAGAGGTACATTTTCCCATCTTTCTCCACTGCACTTCCAGAGAAAACTCCGTTTCGGTCGTAATCCTTTGTTGGGAACAGGGCTATTTTCTCATGGCTCCAATGTACCAGATCATCGCTTACCGCATGTCCCCAATGCATGGTTCCCCACATAGGTGCATAGGGAAAATGCTGATAAAAAAGATGATATCTGCCTTTAAAATATATAAATCCATTTGGATCATTGATCCAGTTTTCCGGTGCTTTTAAGTGTAAAAAATCCTGCCTCATGATATAATTTCTCCTGAAATTGTTTGAACTTTATGAGTTTATTTTGCACATTACGTGGAAAAATGTCAAGAGAAAAGGGACTATAACAGATGAATGTCACTTCATACGCAGCACGCATCTATTACAGTCCCTTATATATTCTCTTGTTACATTAATTTGAACCGCCTATTGCTTTTTCGATGTTTGAAGATCCAGCTTTCTTTGAAAACCTCCCCATAACACAAACAAATATTACATCTTCTTTATTACAATCTTTTTGCTTATGCCTCGTTTTACAAAAACCGTTTTGTAGCTCTTTGCCTTTTTCCTTGGGACGTAAACTTTCATCCTGGATGGAGTGCCTTTGAAGGCATTGGAGCCTACGTATTTGGCTTTCAGGCGGGAGGTGTAGATTCTCATTTCGTTTAACTTTTTGCAGCTATAAAAGCTTTGTTTTCCGATCGCTTTTACTGAACCACCAATTTGTACGTAAGAGAGTTTCGTGCACTTATAAAAGGCATAGCTCTTAATCTGGATTACATTGTTTCCTATGATAGCCTTTTTCAGGTATTTATTGCTCTTGAATGCTTTGGAGGCTATTGAGGTTACTTTGTAATTCGCGCCCTTTAGGTTTACGCTGTCTGGAATTGTGACAGTGCTTACTTTTTTCTTTATCGGTTTTATATATTCTACCGTGTCGGTGGCGGTAACTTTATAATATCCGTTTGTCGCCGGATGTTTCACTGTTGTGCCCACTTTATATCCAGTCGGCGCAGGTGTGTTCGTTGGTACTGGTGTGTTTGTCGGCACTGGTGTGTTTGTCGGCACTGGTGTGTTTGTCGGCACTGGTGTGTTCGTCGGCGTTGCCGTTGGTACTGGTGTGTTCGTCGGCGTTGCCGTTGGTACTGGCGTGTTCGTTGGCGTTGCCGTTGGTATCGGTGTGTTTGTCGGCACTGGTGTGTTCGTCGGCGTTGCCGTTGGCACCGGTGTATTTGTTGGCGTTGCCGTTGGCACTGGCGTATTCGTTGGCGTTGCCGTTGGTATTGGTGTGTTTGTTGGCGTTGCCGTTGGTACTGGCGTGTTTGTTGGCGTTGCCGTTGGTACCGGTGTGTTCGTCGGTGTCGCCGTCGGCACCGGCGTATTCGTTGGCGTTGCTGTCGGTACTGGCGTTGGTGTCGTCGTTGGCTCCAGCATCGGAATACTTTCGTTCTTTGTTTTCCCACACACCGTACAGCTAAAGGTTCGAATCCCTGCATTCTCAACCGTCGGCTTTAATGTAACAGCTCCGGCATCCCAGGCATGCCCGGTTGCCACTATAACCTTCTGCTCCTGTAACACTGCCCCACAAACACTGCAATGACTTCCCGCTGTTTTACCTGCGCTCTCGCATCCCACAGCTACAGCTTCGTCTATCACCGTGATATGCCCAGTTTTCTCAATGCTTTCCAGTCTTATCTCTTTGCACCCTGTACAGGTATAGGTCTTTAGTCCATCTTCTGTACAAGTGGGTTTCTTTGTAACAGCTCCGGTATCCCAGGTATGTATATGAGGAGTCTCTTCCGAACCGCCTTGACTATCATCATAAAATACTACGGTAACAGTATAAGTTATCTTCGTCACTCCATCCGGAGCTGTCAGAACATATTCTACCGGATTGGAAAAATCATGCGACGTGCCATTGGCAAAAGCCCAATCCAAAGCTGCTCCCGAACCTGCTCCATAGTCCATATTCGGAGTCAGTCTGCTAACATCTGTCCCTTTTGGAAGCAAGAGAGTAATTGTCCTTGCTTCATTATCAATCTTACCTATTACATCTTTTTCCAGAACGGTATTCTGCAGTTTATAAAGATTAAAGCTTGTAAAAGCTGCTTCATTTGAATTCTGCACATAAATTGTGATTGTTACAGGCAAAATTGCCCTTGTCTGTACATCCTGCACCTGATATTCACACACATAAGTCCCGGCTGGTGCAGTAACAATTCCACTATAGGAAAACGTATAAGAGAGTCCGGGTAAATGGGTTCTCTCCAGACCAGCTGGAAGATTCTCGCTGATCACAACAGTTTTATACTGCCCGCTTCCGCCTGTGATCACTCCTGAATCAATATACTGTGTCTCAGTTTTTCCTGCAGACAAATGAAGATTTACTCCCGAAATTGATAGCGGCACAGCCACATGGATTGTTTCTGAAACTGCTGTCACAGTTCCATAAGTTCCCGGAAGTGCATCCGTCGCATAAAACAAAAGTGTCTGCCCATTATCATCTGCTGTGAATATTTTTTCAGCAGAAACCGGTGTCACTTTACCATCATTTCCAAGTGCGATTTTCACACCATATTGCTCCAGCTGATCAGCAGTGAATGCCGGTGACTTATTGCCATTATTATAGGTCAGACGAAGCCTCAGACCAGACAGATCCAGCTTATCTCCCACACTATAATCCGTTTTATCCGGTGCTGTAATTACGCTAAGCTTACTGGGTTTTTTCGCTGTAACTGTAATCTTTTGCTGTACTTTAAAGCCATGATAATCAAATGTTACAGCCGTGTCAGCAGTTGTCAGAGGCTCTGTTTTATCATAGGAAAAATCACTGTAAACCCATGCCCCGGAATATGCAGAATAAGAAATATACAAACTCATTCCTGAAGGATCAAATAGCTCCCCCTCCGTGTAATTTGTCTTTGGAGCCCTTGATATCTGAACCTTTGTTATTTTGCTGCTGTCCGGCTCCGTAATCGTTATCGAACAACTGGTGGTTTTTCCTTTATATACAATGTTTATGGTTTTCGTACCTGCTGTTGTGTTATCAAAACCACTGATCATATCATCTGTAATATCAATTCCACCAGGCTGACCATTAATATAAAGAATTCCCCAGCTATACGGACGCTCCCCAATACAATAAGAAGAACTATATAAATATGCAGAAACAGACGTAATGTCTGAAGCTTCCATCCTTGCCGGAATCCCGTCCTCAGAAATTTTCCACTCACTTCCAAACTTCCAATTCGTATAAGAAGCGGAATCTTTCAGCTGATTTTCCGTAAGAAGCTTTCCATTTGATTCCGTAGCTGCGGTGGAGCCAATCAGTTCTCCCTGAGAATCCTTTCCATAACAATCAGAAATCACAGAAGAGGTCATCTGACCACAAATCTGACCGACATTCTTATTTTTACCACTTACCCGAAGTATACCGGTATGAACGCAAACCTTTATACTGCTGTTTCCTAATGTTGTCCGTTCTGTTCCTCCTGCAATGCCGCCCACATACAGCTGCCCGGCATCCTCCGCCTGCGTAACCGTTATTTTTCCACTGCTGACACATTTCTCAACACAGCCTTTATTCAATCCCACAATACCGCCTGCCCAGCTTTTCATCGCCGGCATAGACAGATTCATATTTAATCTTGATGAACATCCACTGATGGTACCAGAATTTTCTCCCGCAATACCACCAAATTTGGGAAATTCCTGGAGGCCCTGACCGCCCATATGACCGGTCACAGTCCCGGATACCGTACATTCCTGAATTTTCCCAGTGTTATATTGGGCAAAAACGCCCTGGGCATTCTGGCTGTCATCATCAAAAGCTGCTTCTATACGCAGATTCTTAACAGTTCCTCCATTTTGAACTATCAGCGGCTTTTTCAAAGCGCTGATAGTATGCCCATTTCCGTCCAGAACCCCTCCAAAATAATTTACAGAAAAATTTATTTTTCCATTAATCTGAATATCTTTTGTAAGACAGTAATGTGCACCTGCATGGTCTGAAATCATATTCAAATCTTCCAGGGAGTCTATCTCATATGGATTCTCCGCCGTTCCATTTCCTCCTGCCGGAGAAACAGCAGCGTTCCGGTTTCCGATCACACGATAAATAATATTGGAATCACCATCAGACGGAACTGTAAATTTACCATCTTTCAGCTTTATAATAATAGCTGCAGCAGGTTCTAGGGAATATTTTGCGCCACTATTTCCTACAAAAACAGGATAAGTCGCTGCTTTCTGTGCTGCCACCCTGTCTCCGTAAAAACCGTAAGCGCCAGATGTTTCACCAGCGGCTATTGCTGTATAAAAATCTGTAAGAAGTGTTTTAAAAGCCACCCCTGTAACCTTTTCCAGATATTCCTCACAGTTTAAATCAGAAGCATTTATCTGATAAAAACGTGGAAGTACAGACATAGGATCATAGCCTCTGGCCATCCTGTCGATCACGTATCTGACAAACAGATATGGCAAACCATAGTCCCTTGCCGTGTCATCTCTGTAAGACTGATAAATCAGGGATGAGCCTCTGCGGATTGCTGCATTCTCTGCAATTCCATTTAACCAGCCGCTGCTGTCTATACCTCCCCACAGATAGTCCATTACTGTAACTGCAAGTCCCTCATTCAGCCACATATATTTTCCTGAACTGGAAAAATTAGTCTTCAAGGCAAGCACTGCATGCTGTCCCTCATGAACCAACAGACCGTTTCTTCTGGACATTTCTCCTGTCACATAAGAGGATGCAGCCGGAATGTTAATATGAATCGCCGTCACATCAGTCTCATACATATACATTCCACTGGCACTGCTCAGTGTTTCAAGCAAAATTGACAATTTGCCCGAACCATCCAGACATGGTATCTCCCCGCCGGCCAGCTGATTCAGAATGCGATATGGCTGCCCATCATAAACACTTGCCATATCAGCTGCTATAACCGCGGTTTTTCCGGCACTGTCATAATCTGATTTCATGTTTTTTTCCATCCAGATGTAACAATGCTCCCCTATCCCAATGCAGACATAAGTCTTTTGGGAATATGTGGTGCCCATATATTTTTCCTGTCCTATGGTGTAGGTGGTGGCTGACTGCAAAGCGATCGCGGAATTCGTGCTTCCGCCCGCCACATTTACGCTGCCCAAACTGTTAGAAGCTCCCACGCTCCCTGCCGTATATGGCGCAGTCCCATCTGCGCCATCATCAAACACCAGCGTTCCAGTATTATGTGCCACCTCGGGATCCGTATTCACAATAACTGCATACTCCCCGGTAAGAGTCTCCCCTGCTTTCCCTTCTGTTACTGCCGCAAAAACGCTTATATTGCTGAATAATCCAAGAAGCAGAAGACAAATCCCCACCGAAAGCCCAATGGATCTCTTCCTTTTCATACACGCCTCCTGTAAAAATTTCTTTTCTACAGTTTACCATTTTTTCTAACCATACACTATGTTTTTTTGTACACTTTTTCGGCTAATTTCAACAACACAATTGCTAAATTCTCTCGCCAGCAAAAGCTTCAGCTCGTTACTCACAAAAAAAGTGACACACCACTTCAAATGATGCGTCACTCATTCATACTTATAAATTATTTTTCCGTTTTCACCACTTTCGTCCGGTTCGCTCTTTTCCCATATTCCCTGGCAAACCGCGTCTCTTCCGCAATTTCACATGCGGTCTGGTAATAATAATTCAATGCGGTATTTAACACCTTTTGCCGCTTTCCCTGCAAAAGATCCGGGCTCAGTTTAACTTCTTTTTTGAAAGGAATATCTTCCTGCTCATAATGAACATAGTTCTCCTGCGTCTGCATATCCACAACCAGCACCGGAGCCTCACCTATATATAATTTATTTCCCTGCACACGCATATTCAGCAAATCAGTTTTCACCTCCAGAAAATCACATGCTTCTACCAATATTTTTCTCTTTTCCAGATTTTCTTACCACTTTGAAAAAGCCGAAGATACTCTATCTTTTTCTCCACAGTCTCTGCAATCCTGTCCGCTCTTTCTTCTGGCATTTTTGTATATGACATAAGCAGCGTTTTCACTTCTTCTGGAAATCCGTTAAGCCTTGACAGCTCAATACGCTCTCTATTTTTCACATAAGCAAGCATATCCGCCTCTTTTTTACAAAAAGAATTTACTCTGATCTCCAGCAAGCCAGATTTCACAGGTATTAAATCTTTATCATAAAAAAGACAGTTTCCAGTATCATAGATCGGAGCCATTTTTATCAGCTTATGCGCTTTGCTGCTATACAAAAATCCAAAATTATTATAATGTCTGTCCGTATTGCTCAACACAAAATCCGTTAAAATCATATATTCCAGCTGCGCTCTTACTTCCAATTCTTCCATTCCATTTTTTACTGCCACATTGATAATTGCCTCATATTCAGACTGGTCGTTTGGAATTTTATAGTCTTTTATCAGCTGATATGCAGAAACCAATTCCGTATCAAGAGAAGTAAATAACGGTGTTAAACTGCCTGGAACCTGCAGCCCATCAATCCGTGTCATCTCAATTTCATATGGAACATAGTTCTTCCAGCCCAGTCTTTCATGGAGTCTGCACGCAATTTTCTCGTTTACAGCCTGCTGCCCATAATTATTTGTATTAATCTTCATAAGAAAACGGGTATGATCTCGAATCACCCATTTCTTTTTCATCTCGCCATTTACAGAAGACGCCGGGGAAAAGCAGGAAATATGACCTTCCACATCAATCTTGCCTGTATCGGTCAGTAAATTTCCAAGTTCATCGGAGAATTCATTTTCAAAGAAATTTATGTTCTTCCAGTATAATTCCTTCGAAACAGGCTGCATCCAATAATGATCCGTCAAACTCAGACCGTACGCCGCCAGCATAAGGGACTGGCTTGTCTCTTCCCCCAATAGTTTAAGCTGCTGCTGAATTCCTTTTCTTGTATCCGGAACAGCACGCATATTCCACCACTGGGCAAGCCCGGATCCCTCCTCCGCACATCCTACTGGCAATTCCTCTGGCATGTACACTTCAAGGACATATTCGATCCTTCCCGAAAAAGGATTTATTTTCACCATCGCAACATCTAAATCCTTATGTTTCAATATATATATTTCGTCTCTGCCCATAGTTTACACGCTCCCTAAATAAAAAGTCCCATGATATCAACTAATTTTGCTAAAATTAATGATACCATGGAACTTTTGGGGACTCAAGTGGGTTTTACTGCTGATTATTAGTCCTTTACGCTAGAACATCTTTAAAAAACCTCTAAACTTTTCCCCTCAAAACCATTTCGCCGCATACTGCTGCAATTGTTCCTGTACCTCTTTATAACTGTACTTGCTGACCGGAATGGTTTCGTGGTTTTTCAGGGTGATCTCGAAGCGTTTGATGGAGCGGACTGCATATAGGGAAACGATATAGCATCTGTGACACTGTACAAATATATCCTTAGGCAAGATTTCTTTCATAGAAGAAAGGGTTTTATAGATTCTCGTGACAGTTCCGTCCTGGAGATGGATCAACAGCTCTTTATTAATTACCTCAATAAACGTAATATCCCGAATATGAAATGACACCGTAGCAGATGGAGTATCTACCACGATCGATTTTGGTGTCAGATGCCGAATTGCTCGGTTCAGGGCTTCTGCCAGCTTTTGCCTGCTGACCGGTTTCAGAATATAGCCAACCGGCTCAGCGGAATATGCATCAAATACAAATTTTTCGCTGCTTGAAATAAATATGACAGGAACACAGTTTCCGTGATCCCGAAGATATTCCATAAAACTGACTCCGTTAATCTCCCCAAGCATAATATCAAGGATCAGAATATCATAAGCACCAGAATCCTCCTGCAACGCACTCTCCAATCCCAAAGCGGAAGTATACTTCCAGATTTCACAGGATTCTCCTATGGATGATAAAATGTCAACTGTCATTTCTGAAATATATTTTAAAAAAATCGGTTCATCCTCGCAGACCGCGATACGGTACATAATAAAAATTCTCCTATTCTTCGTTTTTTTCATCAAGGCAAAGAGTTGTTGTTACAGAAAAGAGGCCATTGTGAACCTGCACGCTGAGAATGCCATTATATTTTTCCGCAATCTCTCCCATGATCTTAAGACCATAGCCATGTTTGCTAATATCACGCTTCGTAGATCTATACTTTCCATTTGCAACTCTCAGGCTTCCCTCATCACAGCCATTCTCACATTTCACAAACAGAAAGTTCTCTTTTGAATGAAGATTCAGCCTGATAAACCGCCGTTCGCCTGAAACCTTTTTGCATCCCTCTACTGCATTTTCCAATATATTGTTCAGCATCCGGCACAGATCAATATCTTCCATATTCAATTGACTGCCGATAATAATGCTGTAATCCACTTTCACCTTACATCTCTTCGCCTTTTCGGAAAACTCCGAAAGAATAGAATTAACCAGCGTATTCGCCGTATATGTAACAAATGGAAGCTGTCCTGCGTCATCTGCAAACTTGTGAATATATTCCTCCGCTCCCATATAGTCCCTTTCCTTAAGATAAGCGGACAAAGCATTCATATGATGCCGGATCTCATGATGCGCTTCAAGGATATATTCGTTGTTTTCCGCCTGCTTCCGGTATCCTTCCAGCATACACTCAGAAACCCGCTCTTCCTCTTTTTTACGGCAAATGTACCCCATAACGCCAAAAAACACGCCATACACAATAAATGCAAATATAGCAAAAAGAACGAACAGCATATGGACAATAACATTCCGGTCAATATCTATTGTAGTTAAAAACTGTGCAATGCTGGCGATCAGCATAAACAATGCAGGAAGTGAACAAAGGATCCCCCAGATACGTGTTTCCAGATCTATTTCGATCATAACACGAATCCTTTCCATCAGCAAGAGAAAAGGCTTTGCCAGAACCAGATTGATTCCAAGCGTTAAAGCAAGGGCAACTGGCGGATACATAAAATCATCTGATTCAAATTTAAAGCTGCGAAACAAAAAAGTCACCGAACTTGTGACAAAAAATCCGTAACTCATAACCACAAAAAATATAAACAATTTCTCGGGTATTTTCGCCCGAACCACCAGACAGTACATCACCCCGAACAACAGCAATGCAATATAAAAAATAATATTCCAGATAGTTTCTTTATAAGCACCGCCCACATTCAGCTGCGCCACAGTGCAAAACGGGATAACCATCAAGGCGAAAATAGAAAGTGCAATAAACACAGCCCTTTTCCTGCTTCCCCGAAAACGGTCCCGGAATGGAAACATACAGAAAAACGCATATGGAAAAATCTGAAGAAAAAAGCCGCAGAAATAACGCAATGCTATCATAAAAAGCCCCCTTCTGACATGTCAAAATCAAAGAAAAACAGCTCCGAATACTTGATAAAAAGTATATCATTTATAGATGTTGAAATCAAATTTCCCCCATGTCTTTTTGCGCCGTATTTTGTCCACTCACGCAAAAATATAGACAATAAAATCAATTTCAAATAGCATAGATATAAAGACAAGGGCGCTGTTTTTTACAATGTAAATTTTAAATTTAAGGAGGATAACAACATGAAAAAAATTCACTCAATACTTTTAGGAATGGGACTAATTACAGGAGGCCTGATGCTTGCTGGCTGGACCAGCGGGGAAACCGTCACGCTTGAAGAAATCGATACGGCGACGCAGACAGAACAGCTGCTGAAAAACCATTCTTCTTTTCAGATTACTTCGGTCTATGTTGACGATGACTTTACCTATTCGCAGTATGTGGACAAGGATCTGCTGTTAGTCTCATATCCCGACAGCACTGAACTGTATCTGGATGGACAACTGAACTATCTTTCTGAAGAGGATTCCCTTAGCGGAATCTTGTACATTTTACAGGATCCTGTAGCATATCCCGCAACGGATAATGTGATTTTTTCCTCGAGCGCCGCTGAAACCATAACAAGCTGTGAAGAAAAAGATGGCAAAATTTACGTCTCCAGCGATGCTTCCCCGGAAGATACCGAAAAACAGGTAACAGGAGAAGGCTTCCCCTATAACGAAGGCGAGTATTTTATCACTGACTACGTTCTGGATGCAGAAACCTTCACACTTCTGTCCCTTGATGAAACCTTAGTCGCACCGGACGGCTCAACACGTCCCTATGTAACTGCTACTATTGAATATGATGTGGAAAGACCAGAGCTGGCACAGACAATGTACGAACACAGCACAGCCATAGAGAATCTTCGCCAGGTAACCCTCACAACAGATCCGGATACTGAAAACGAAGAGACCTTTTCCGTACAGGTACCCAAAGGGGATGGCGTAGTTATTTACTTACCAGAAGGTTATGATGGCATCTTTACAGACCGGGCTTGTACCAAGGAAGAAGAATCCCCTATAGACCGCAATGCAGACGCTACATTATATATGGCAAAGGGAAAGTAGAAGATGCAAAATATAAGAGACTTATTAACTGAACTTACAGACATCAATATGAACAATGTTTCAGATCAGATTGTTGTAACAATGGCGATCATTGTGGGGCTCCTGGTCGTTGCGTCCTTTTTTTCCCTTTTTGTATCCATCTACCTCGCTATTGCATACGCCAAATACAACCGCACGAAAAACACCTGCGGAAAAAACGGCGAAGAAGCAGCACGACTGGTTCTTGACAATAACGAGCTAGAGCACATTAAAGTTTCCAAAAACGGCTCCATCCTGTTTGGAAACAGCTACAGCCACTTTTTCAAGAAAGTACGTCTCAGAAGACTTACCTGGAAAAAGGACAGCATAACTTCTCTTTCAATAGCTGTGCAGAAGGCTTCCCTTGCCATTCTTGACAAAGAGGGGGATCCAGACATGGCAGCAAGAATCCGGATGACTCCTGTCATTTATTTCGGACCACTGGCTTTCATACCACTGATACTCATCGGACTTCTGCTTGACCTTTTTGTTTTCAGAAATGTAACTGGTCTGGGATTAATGTTTTTTACTCTCCTTGGTCTTATTATTTACATTATTTCCTTTGTCATGTCTGTTAAAGTGCTGAAAACCGAGAAAAAAGCCCAGGAAATGACTCTGAAGATAATGAAAAAAGAACATCTTGCGACAGCTGAAGAAATCGAAATGAGTAAAAAACTTTTCCAGCTTTACAACATTGAATATATAAACAATATGATTATTGCTCTTTTGGAGCTGGTTTACAGAGTTCTTCAGATCATCGCATACTTTGAGAGCAGTCTTCCGTCGAAAGACTGAGTTACTTTGCTTGGCTCCGGAGAAATATCAGCAGCTTCAGCGTAAACCCAAAAGGCACTGGCAGATGTGATTTTACACACATCTGCCAGTGCCCTTTTATGATTTACGCCTCTTCAGCCACATTCTTCTTTCTCTTCTTAAAGAATCTCACCAGCACAATCGCCATCACAGCTACCAGTACCACACCACTTGTAATGTCGATCTCCAGGAACAGTTTTGTCATGTTGGACATTTTGCCTGCGTCTGGATCCGGAACGGTGTAGTTGCCGCTGTTTACGGTAGTGTACAGAATATTCTTGCAAGCCTGGCGCATCGCTTTTACCAGAGTTGCGGAGGAAGTATTAGTGATCTTGTTGGACTCTTTGCTTGCAAAGCCAAGCATTGCGTCATTGCCGTTTCTTACCGCATCATCTGTATTCTGATAGCCATAGGAACCGTTCCAGTCAGTAAGAACCATTCCACGGAAGCCCCACTCGTCACGGAGAACATTGTTCAGAAGGTTCGGGTTTGCGCCGGTCCATCTGTCTCCAACGAAGTTGAAGGAGCTCATAACTGCCAGTGACTGTCCTTCAAAATTCTTTACACAGATTTCGAAAGGTTTCAGGTAAATCTCACGGATCGCCTGCTCATCAGAGTAGGTGAGGAGCATAGTACAACGGTTTGTTTCCTGATCGTTCATTACGAAATGCTTGATATACGGATAAACACCCTTTGTGGAAAGTCCGTTGATGGTATTCAGTGCGATCATACCGCCAAGAACACCGTCCTCAGAATAGTACTCAAAGTTACGTCCGGTAAATGCACTTCTGTGAATATTCATAGCCGGGGAATAGGTTCCGAAAATACGGCAGTCCGCATACTCAGCACCCTCAGCCTCACCAACTTTTTCCGCCAGCTCCTTATTCCAGGTCTGTGCGATCAGAAGCTCGGTGGGATAAGCAGTACCATAAACACCAATGTACCAGTCATTCAGTCCGGAAGTACCGTCGGAATCCTGTGTGCCAACTTTTCCAATAGAATCAACGCCAACCGTTTGGAAACCGCCAAGGTTTACCATGTTGATCATATCATCCACGGAAAGCTGATCCAGAAGGTCCTCCCACATTGCAAAATTCACAAACAGACTCGTCAATTGCCAAACGCTCGTACCAATACAGATTTTGGCTTATTTTGCGAAAAAAACAGCCAGCACTTATGAGTTCTTCAAATGCTGACTGTCTCCTTATTAGAATATGCAAATTGCAGGAATGATTAAGGGCACCCTCTAATTACTAATCTGAGAACTTCTCGAAAACATAATATCCAGCAGATACTTCCCGTCCTCCGCCTTCATAAACACCTGTCCATCATATTTTTCCGCAATATACACAATGCTTCTCACGCCAAAACCATGGCGGGTTTTATCTTTTTTATGGGTAACCGGGAGCCCGTCCTGAAACTGGACTTCCCGGCTGCAGCGGTTCTCCACATGCACGATCACCATCTCGCCCCGTCTTGTAAGATGAAGGCTGATAAACCGCTCTTCCTCTTTTTCCTCCTGCACGCACTCCAATGCATTGTCCAGCGCATTTCCAAACAGCGCATACACATCTGCTGCAGTCATGAAATCAATGCACTCTCCCTCTGCCATACAGCTGAATTCCACCTGGTATTCATTGAACAGAAGGGATTTTTCCCTCAACACATAGTCCAGCGGGCGGCAGCCTGTATTGTAAGTGGCATCGTAAATGGAGATGGCTCCTGTAATCTCTTTCAGATAACCAGACCTGGTTTCCTCATCCTCCACCCGCTCCAGGGCGCGGAGCTGGTGCTTCAGGTCGTGGCATTTGATGTTGATAATGTCAATGGCCTCCTTGGAGCTCTTCTGCTGAATATCCGCCATCCGCAGCATTTCCTCCATTTTTTCATGCTCACGCTTCATGCTGTTTTCCCAAAGTACCCGGTAAAACAGAACCAGAACAAAGGCACTGCAAATGAAACTGTAAGCCGGGCAGATCATTCCTCCAATTTTCGTTCCATCCAGGCTATGGTCATAAGACCAGTACACGCTTATGGTGATGGCAGTTAACATAAGTATGGCTGCCAGTGCTGCGATCCGCAGATCCCCATTGCCAAATTCCGTTTTCTTTTTGTTTCCTTTTACCGCCAGGAAATAAATTGCCAGAGCTGCCAGCGGGAAAATACCGAATCTGGTGACCAGCGCATGTCCCAGATGCTCCGGCGAAGTTTCATATGGAAGATTCAGCAGATAAAGTCCCATTCTGGACAACGCGAAACACATATGCTCGGTAGCATAACCTGCCGCTACAACAAACACAATTTCCAGCCACGCCGCGTCAAAAGCCAGCCAGATTGCCAGCCCCACAGCCAGCGCATATCCTATATAAACAAACACATAGGGCAGCATAAACGTTTCATTGCCATAAGGCGTCAGCAATCTGCACCATCCCCAGGACAAAAGCAGCTGTACCAGTACCGCCGCCGCACGCAGCGGAAAATACTGCCCCGCATCTGGAAATCCCCCTGCACCGTGTGAAACAGCAGGTCATCCCTGGACTTTTCTATATAATACACATAGGCTGCTGCAATGCGGTGGATTCCATCTTTCCCGTTGATCAGAATTTCCTTGGTCTGACGTTTCCGGAAAAACTGGATGGCTTTTTCCAGTTTTACCGCAAAATTGTAATAGCCCACAGGCTTTACAATGAAATCAATGGCGTGGACGGCATAGCCCTCCACTGCATATTTCGCCATTCCGGTGACAAAGATGATTCCAACAGCTTCATCCTTGGTTCGGATTTCTCTGGCAACCTCCAGGCCGTCGCTTCCCGGCATCTCGATATCCAGAAAAATAACATCGTAGTTGCCGTGATATTTTTCCAGAAATTCAAAGCTGGCGTTGTACACGTCCATTTTGATCTCCATATTGTGCTCCCTCTGGAACTGCTCCAGATAATCCGCCAGCCGCTGGGAGTCCTCGGTGAGATCATCCACGATTGCTACTCTTAAACTCTTTTCCATAAAAACCTTCCCATATCAAGAAACAACACTACCCTCTAACAAAACGATAGAGGGTATGCCGCTTTATTTATATTTTGTTGTTCTTACTAATTTATTCTTCCTCAAACTCCAGATCCTTACGGCTCATCTCCTCGATCAGCTCTTTTTTCACCTGATAAAGCTTCGGGGAAAGATCCACGTAAACCTTCTGCGGGTTGGAGAATCGTCTGGACTCATCCCAGAGAGTGCTCTGCTCCTGCTGGCAGATTGCGCGAAGCTCCATGACGGATGGAGATGTGTAGACACGTTTTCCTTCTTTAATAACTGGAACCAGAAGTTCACGAACCTCATAGGTACCACCCAGGATCTTGGTCTTCTTCCAGGTGTCAACCGGGTCAAATACTACCATAGTTTCATCTGGGTTCAGCTTCTCGTCAGCAAGACAGATCAAATCAGCTTTAATCTTGCCTGTGGACTTGCTGTAAATACGATATACTGTCTTATTTCCAGGGTTTGTTACCTTAGCTGTGTTCTCAGAAAGCTTGATCTTCGGAACAAATTCACCTGTCTCAGGATTTTTCACTGCCGCCAGCTTGTATACACCACCAAATGCCGGATTATCATTGGAAGTGATCAGACGTGTTCCAACGCCCCAGGAATTAATCTTAGCATCCTGTGCTTTCAGGCTCTCGATGAGATACTCATCAAGGTCACTGGAAGCGGAAATGGTAGCGTCATCAAATCCGGCTGCAGCCAGCATCTTATATGCTTCCTTGGAAAGATAAGCAAGGTCACCGCTGTCAATACGGATACCATATTTTTTCAGCTGGATTCCCTCCTCACGCATTTCCTCAAATACGCGGATTGCATTGGGAACACCAGATTTCAGCACATCATAAGTATCTACCAGAAGGATGCATGCCTCAGGATACATTCTTGCATATGTCTTAAACGCAGTATACTCATCCGGGAAGCTCATGATCCAGGAATGTGCATGGGTTCCAAGTACCGGCACGTCAAACATCTGACCGGTCAGCACACAGGAGGTTCCGACACAACCACCGATCACAGCTGCACGAGCTCCAAAAATACCGGCATCCGGTCCCTGGGCACGACGAAGACCGAACTCCATGATTCCATCTCCCTTCGCTGCATAGCAGACACGGGCCGCCTTAGTAGCGATCAGGCTCTGATGGTTCATAATGTTCAAAATCGCAGTTTCCACAAGCTGAGCTTCCATAATCGGTGCTACCACTTTCACCATTGGCTCTCTTGGGAAAATAACAGTCCCCTCCGGGATGGCATAAATATCTCCGGTGAAATGGAAAGAACTGAGATATTCCAGGAAATCCTCTTCAAATATGGAAAGGCTGCGCAGATACTCAATATCTGCGTCTGTAAATCTCAGATTCTCAATATATTCAATTACCTGCTCCAGTCCTGCACAGATAGCAAAACCGCCTCCGCATGGGTTATCACGGTAAAACATGTCGAATACGACAGTCTGGTCAGTTGGGTTCTTAAAATACCCCTGCATCATGGTAAGTTCATAGAGATCCGTGAGCAGAGTCAGGTTATTTGCTCTCATGTTTATTCTCCTTATTAATGAGGCCAGTCTGAGACTCAATTACCTGAATAATTTTAAACAGGCTCCAGACAGGCTGTTTAATTATAAAAATTTTATACGGTAACCATAAATTCACAGGAACAAAGCGAAGTAATTTCCTATAAAGTAAAAAAGTTTCTGGCACTACTACCTTAGAGTGTGTCTGAAAAAAAACTCCAAAAGCTTCCCGCCAGCGACCTATGCGATTCCGTATATTTTGCTTGATTATAACACATTCATCCAGAAATGCACAGGGAAAAGGCACTGGAAATCTTAATTTTTTCCAGTAAAATCAAGGCTTTGCACGAATTGAATAAATTTTTTTAAAAAATTTGAAAAAAGGGGGTTGACTTTTATATGGGTGTTGATATATAATACAACATGTCGCAAGCGAGAAAACAACTTGCTAAAGCGCATAGGGCTATCGCCAAATGGTAAGGCAACGGACTCTGACTCCGTCATTTCAAGGTTCGAATCCTTGTAGCCCTGCTAAGTGGAGCACCTCAGATGAGGTGCTTTTTTCGTATTATGAAATTTCCGGAAGCCGCGTATTTACTGGCTTTGCGGGACTTTTAAAATTTTTTCTGAAACGCTTTTTCGTGGCTCTGAAAGGTGATTTTTTCCTTATTTGGCTTACTGATTTTTACTACATTTTCGGTGGTTTTCAGATGTGATAGGTCAATTTGGGATCGATTATAGGTCAATTTAAAATGACGTTGCTGCCAAAAGGTACTGAAAACAGGAAAAATGAAGAAAATCGGCTAAAAATCGACAAAATTCTACTTTTTCTACCTTTTGCACAAAAAATTATGTTTACTTTTGTGATATTTTCGCCTCATAATCAAGACAGTTTCCACGCTTCAAGTGCACAAATCCATTTTAGTACTCCCACCGCTTATTCTTCTGTCCGAAGGCGAACCTTAATTGACTTACTTGGTCAGTTATATTTCGGCGTTTGCCTCACAGCCCTCGGATAATGTTCAAATAATCCTGTCTCTGGTCTACGACAGCATATATAATAACTTCCTTTCGGGCTTCATTAACTTTATAAAATACAAGGTCTTTTTCAAGAATCAATACCTTATAGCCCTGACGCTTTAATACCAGGTATCTTGGATCAATTCCAAGATCTGGATTTTCTCCCAGCTGTCGTATACGATCTTCTATTTCGTCTAACTTTTTCAATGCCACATCATTGCCGAAATTTTGTGCAATATATAATACAATCTTTCGCAGACCAGCATCTGCGGTATCAGTACGAACAACATTGTATTTCAAACTCAGCCCTCCTGCAGCATAGCACGTAAATCATCAAAGGTTTCACTGATCGGCGCAACACGACCATTCTTTACATCGTCTTCAGCTTCAGCAAGGACTTCAAGCAATTCGATTCTTGATTTCATATTCTTATACTCTTCATAGGACAAAGACACCGTATCACCTCTTCCATTTACAGTTATGATAACAGCTTCTTTTCCCTCACGGCACTGCTTTGAGATTTCATTATAATGATTTCTTAAATCCGCCGATGGTCTGATAGTTTCCTGCATAGCAAACATAATACGCACCTCCTGTTGTTATATATGAAAATTATATCATTTAATGTCTATACTTTCAACTTCTTAGTCAATTCCATTCATAAATTTTAGAATTCTTCATTTGTTCTAGCACCCCAAAAGGGGATGTCGATTAATACCTCATTTCGACATCCCCAGTAGTAATTGAACATAACTTCTCTTGATCTGTAATTAACTTAACTAATCGTATAGCCTTTCACATTCCTTAACAAGCAATTGTCTAGTTCCTCCTCGAACTCTTTGTCTGCCTTACTATTTTTCCTCTTTTCCAATATATCTATTATCTCTTTAACTTCAATTTCATCTCCATTTTTAAGATGCACTTCTGCATCTTCTTCCAATCCAGAAATATCAATACATTCTATTTCGTAATACTCCCCTCCCCATTATACACAGCCTGAAAATTTGCCTCTTCTGTGTCATCTTCTATTAGATCACCTATTCCTTGTTCATCCAAATCTCTTTGCAAATCCGCAGTCTCTTTATTATCTTTGTACCATTCCGCAGCTTCCCTTGTTTCAAATGGATTGTTTCGTTCCTTTGATGGAGCACTTCAAACAAACTTATGGATTCTATCCCAAATATCCTGTGGCAGATGCTGGATATGGCTCATACAACAATTATATTTTCTGTGAACAGAACGGAATTGAAAAGTACATGAAATTTCCAATGTTTAAAAAGGAAACTAAAGATGAGAAATATCATGAAGATCCATTTCGTGCAGTTAACTTCAGAATTGATGAGCAAGGTGTCATGAGATGTCCTAACGATAAAGCATTCCATTTTTTATACAGAAAAAATGTGAGGGGAAATCAATACGGACGTAAGGAAGAATTGTATGAATGCGAAGACTGTAGTGGATGTCCATATGCAGAGAAATGTAAGAAGACAGATAAGAATCGAACCGTTCGGATCAATCAGGAATTAACTTCCATGCATCAGGAAGTAATCGAAAACCTAGAAAGTATCCACGGTGCATTATTACGAATGAACCGTTCGATACAAGCAGAAGGCACTTTCGGAATTATGAAAAACGACCGTTGGTACAAGAGAATTGTCCGAAGAGGTATTCATTCAGTCAAACTGGAAGTTTTACTTGTGGCGATAGGCCACAATCTATATAAATATCAGAAAAAAAAGATGAGAAACAGAACTGCCGCATAGATTCAAAAAAAGAATTTCTATGGGGTAGGGGAAGTGCGCTTTCTTTGCGCATGATTTCAATCATTTATACACAACAGGTACAAAAAGGGAGATGCGAAAAAACTCAATCGAGTTTTTTCACATCCCCTTTTTCCCTATACCACGTTACGTTCCATCATTACGCCCAGTAAATTCTGCATCCAGTTTCATGGCTCATATGAACCGGATGGCCAGGTGTATGCTCTGGCATATAAAATACATCATGGTATTCGTTTCTGGCCAGAAGCTTTCCATCCTGCTCTATCCACAGTGCAACATTATAGACGTTTCCACTGTGAATCGTTCCGTCAAAATCCCAGAGCTTTGTGAGAGAATCCTCTGCTATGACAATGCTTTTCACATCCTCAGCTACTACTTTGCCTGTTTCGTCAGTAATGCTGTAGCCTACCTGGCAGGTTCCAAGCGGATAACTGTAATCGTTTACTGCATAAATTGCATCCAGCTTGTCTTTAAATTTTAAAAATATTCCAATTGGCATATTGCTTTCCAGCACAGCCTGCAGACCCTTTTTCGGAAGCCCCCAGTAATCATAAATTCCGTAAAATGTTTGCGGACACATATCATTAAATAAGAACTGTACATAGCCTGCGTTTGGTTTATACTTCTGCATACGGTAATGTTCAATAAAATATTTCAGTAAATAATATTGATACTGTCCGATTGAATCCAAATTTTCCAGTATTGGCTGTAAACGGCTGTAAACGGGTGGCATTTTTTTCAGGTTATCGATACATGGCGGTGCATCAAAGCCGAACTCTGTATTCATTTTTTCTGTTGTTCCATAGATATCACTGTAATGCCCCTCTGCACCGTCCAGTGAACCGGTATAGTTATGACTGTCTCCGCTGTCTGGATCATTTACGCAGAAGGAACCTTTAATGACCGGACGACTTGGATCATGCTCGCATACTGCTGCAAACAGCTTTGGACCTGGGCTTACCTTCATTGCATCACAGTCAGCCCGATCCATATCCGGAGTTGGATTTAATGTAAGATTACCTGGTTCATTCATGCAGATCCAGCAAAACAGAGAAGGATGTTTTTTTAGCATATCGACAGTTTCCAGGTAAATATGGATAAAACGGTCTGCAAATGCTTCGTCCACCGGATGCATCCAGTTATATTCAGAATCATGCATAATTCCAAGGCCAAGTTCATCACATAGCTCATAGAAAACTGGAAGGTCTACGTGTACGTGTACACGAAGCATATTAAAGCCGCTGTTTTTTATTTGCAGCAAGTCTCTGCGATAACGTTCTTCGTTCATTGCAGAAACATATGCATCTGGAAAATAGGCTGTTCCTCTCATGTAGAAATCTTTTCCATTTAAAATAAATTTTGTCATTTCCGGTGTGCGATGCATCTCAATTTTCCGGAAACCAGTTGTCTCCTCGTAAGATTCCATTACTGAGCCATCTTTTGCACAGAGAGCAACTTTTACCCGGTAGACAAAAGGCGTTCCTTTATCCCATGTATTCCAGAGACGGACATGAGAGAGTATTCCATCCAGGCTGGCAACGGTCGGTTCAGGGTCATTGCATGACTGTGTGCCGACCAGATCCTCATTCTTTAAAAAGACTACTGCTCCGGTAAAGCAGTCTGTAATACTCCACTTCAAAGACGCAGTTTCCAGATTCTTTATCTTAACTTTCAAATGCAGACTGGCATTCTCCAGCGTATCATCCAGCTGATAAGAAAATTCCGGGTTTTCTGCAAAGCCAGCTCCCTTTTGTATTTTCAGGCTGACGCTTCCATAAATGCCGACCGGATTTACATCTCTTTGAATGAACGTGTCAGAATGCTCATAAGTACCTTTTACCATATTTCGGTAGATTAAAAAGGTACGCCGTTCCTGTCGGTTTGCTGCAACCTCGTCATCCCATGGTGACCAGACTTTTACGATCAGTCGGTTCTTTCCGTTTCTCTGTACTGCCTCGTCTAGTGAAAAAGAAAATGGAGCTGAATATCCTTCATGACTACCAAGGTATACACCATTCAGCCAAACTTTGCAGTAATAATCCACATTTGTAAAACAAAGTTCTATATGTTCTTCTGCTCCAAGTGCCAGTTCAAACTCTTTTTTATACCACCATGGGGCATCATTAAAATATCGCAGTTCTCTTCCCCAGTACGGATGCTCCGAAAAAAGGAGCTGTAGGTGCTTTAATTCTGGCAGTGGCTCCCATTCTGAAATTTGTGGCCCCTGCAGTGTCATAAAATCCTCACGTTCTGGCAGGCCAAGCTGCTCACACGTATCATGTACATCCTGTAAAATATTCCAGTTCTTTGATAAATCCAGTTTCATATATCCTCCTGTATTCAGCTCTTGACAGCACCTGCTGCCATGCCCTCCATTACCTGTTTATTTAAAAAGAAATATACTATAATTGTCGGAAGAATTGCAATTACGATTGCTGAAAAGGTAGCACCCCAGTCTCTGCGTCCCATTTCACCAACAAAAGCGTTTAGTCCGATTGGAAGAGTTTTCATCTCGTCTTTTGTCATAAACGTATTTGCATAAGTAAACTCATTCCAGATTGACACAAAGTTATAGATAACCACTGTGACAGTGGAATTTTTTGCCATTGGAAATACTATCTGCCTGAAAATCCTAAAATTACCTGCTCCGTCAATTGCTCCCGCCTCCAGCAGTTCATTCGGTATGTATTTCATGAATCCAACATACAGGAAAATACACATTGGCAGACTGAAGCCTATCTGTGGCAGAATAACGGCAGCATAGGTATTACGCAATCCCAACGTATTATAAGTCTGGAACATTGGGATCAGACATGAAAATGTGGGAATCATCATGCCAAGTAAAAAAAAGGTTAATACCTTTTCGCTCTGTTTGAAGCGAATTTTGCTGATCGCATAGGCCGCCGGTGCACTTAGTACTACGATACCAAACAGTGTACATATAGCTACAACCACACTGTTAAGAAAATAGCGCACGAGACTGGACTGCGTAAACGCTTTGATATAATTTCCAAGATAAAAGCTACCAGGAAGCGCATATGGCGCAGAACCGGCAATTTCCTCTGGTGTTTTTAAGCTCGCTATAAGAACCCAAAATACCGGGTAACTTTGCAGCACTACAAAAAAGATAATGAAGATTAGAAATATTATTTTTGTTTTCTTACCTGCCTGTAACGTTTCCATCTAATCCCCCCCATCAATCACTGAATTTTTTCTGAATCAGTTTAACGATTCCTACGGCTATTAATGATTCAATCAAAATAAATACCGCAAGCGTACTTCCATAGCCGAAGTTTGACATACTGAATGCCGTTTTATACATATAGGTTGCCACAAGTTCTGTTGCATTACCAGGACCACCTCCGGTCAGGATGTAAGATACATCAAATCCCTTCAGACAGCCGTTTACAAGAATGACCAGAACCACAAAAAACATATTTTTAATTGCCGGAAGTTTGACAAAGAAATATGCCTGTATCCAGTTGCATCCATCAATATACGCAGCCTCTATGGTGTCTTTGGAAACATTCATCAGTGCGGCATAAAAAATAACCATATATAATCCACAGAATTTGTATCCATCAATCAGAGTCACCCATGTTAGTGCATATTTAAAATCAGATAAAAAAGCTATTGGTTTGAGATGCATCAGCTTCATCAGTGCCGGTATTACACCGAGTGGCTGAACTGACAGCAGTTTTTCAAAGATCTTGCAGACCGCCATAGATGAAATAATACAGGGAATGAAGTACAATACCCGGAATAGATTGGACCCCTTTTTAATTCCGGAAAGAAGGGTAGCCATTAAAAGTCCCATAAACATCTGAAAGACTGTGCCGAGCAACAGGAAAAACATATTATTCAAAAAAGCAGTTCGCAAATTTTTATCTGACAGCATTCGGCTGTAATTTTTCAAGCCTGCAAATGTTTTTTCTCCGATTCCATTCCAGTCCATAAAGCTGTAGCCAATAGTTTGAAGCATTGGGAAAAGAACAATCGACACATAAACCACAAGTGCGGGCAATAAAAAAAGCCATGGTTCTATTTTTCTTTTTGGCTTCATATTTGTCTTCCTTTCTGATATCCAGGGCTTTTGATTTTCAAAAGCCCCGAATGCTGTTTCTCTGTCTTATTTCTGATTTTTTACATATTCATCCATATTTGCAGCCCACTCTTCAGGAGTTTCCTGACCAAGTGCAAGGATGACGGTCTCTTTTTCCAGCGGCTCTACAAGTGCAGAATCAATAACTACATCCCAGCATTTTGCATACTCCTTCACATTGGACACATCCTCAATGATCTGCTGATATACCTTTGGAAGACTCTGCATTGTTTCTTCATCTGGCATTACGGATGGAAGCTGATTGTAAGAAAGACTTGCATCTGCATAATGTTCAAGAAGGTATTTCATCCACGCTTTCATCTCGTCATCCACAGCATCGGTGCGAATCGCAGTTCCAATACCGGAGTTTGCAAAGAAGTCGGTTGCTGTTGTCACATCTGCATCTGAATATGTTGGCATAGTGAAGTATCCAATATTATCTTTAATGTTTTCGTCCTCACCAATCATATCTGCCTGATCAAGTGCCCATGTACCATTATACATAATTGCTGCCTGTCCGGAAGCAAAGAGATCAATCATTGTATCGTAATCTGCACTGCTCCAGCCTTCCTGGAAGTACTGTGCAATATCCTGAATAAACTGTGCTCCTTTCAGTCCTGCTTCTTCACCAAAAGATCCTTCTCCGGATACTGCATTTTCAATATATTCATTTCCTGTCAGTCGGAATGGAACCTGTGCAAAGTAGCGGAGGATTGGCCAGTCACCACCCATTGCAATCGGAATAATTTCCTGATCCTGTAACAGCTTGCAATCTGCAAGTAACTCATCAAATGTTTTGGGAGTTTCCGTAATTCCAGCCTGCTCAAACAGATCTTTGTTGTAGAAGAAATATTCGGTGTTGCACTGCAGCGTCATCAGATTCAGACTGCCATCTGAAAGTCTTGCGTATTCCTTCGAGATTGGGAAAATCTGGTCATACATTCCAAGCTCTTTGTACAAATCTTCAAAGGAATAGGCTTTTCCGTCTGCAACAATATCTGCGAACCAGGTATCCGGATCGGAGTCAAACCACTCAGGCAATTCATCGCTTGCTGCCAGAATTTTCAGTTTCTGCAGATATGCAGTACGATCTGAAATATTCTCAATTTCAAAATTAAAGTCCAGATCAGGATTCTCTTCCTGGTACTGCTTGGCAATATCCTGTATTGCCAAAATTGCTGATTCAGATGCACTTCTGGATGACAGCCAGTTAATATTCAGTTCACGTTCTGCTGCATTTACTGTTACTCCAAATATAGAAGATGCCATGGCAGCTGTTAATGCTGCGATAAGTATTCTTTTTTTCATTACGATTTCTCCCTTTTAATTTAATTTTTTGTTCCTGAATATACTTCAAACCGGTTTAATTTTTTTCTGGAACTCTTTGTTGTCTTAATTATAATAAAATACGAATCTCTCCGGAATGGAGAAAATTCGTATTATTGGTAAAATCTTAAGTTGTCTTTAGATAGTTGCTGCTCACATTCTGATACTGTTTCGGTGATACACCGAAATATTTTTTGAAGCACTTACTGAAGTAACTGACATCGAAAAATCCGACTCTTTGAGCTACTTCTGTCACATTGTAATTCGTTCTTTGGAAAAGCCTGCCGGCCATTTCCATTCGTGTCTGTAAAATATATGCTCCAATCGTTGTATCTGTCTGTTTCTTAAAAAGAAAGCACATATACTGAAGATTGACATCCAGTGCATCCGCAATCTGCTCAAGGCACAATTCATCATCCTGATAATGTGCCTTGATGTATTCCTTTGTTCTTCTCACAATGGCAGAATTGCTGCTATTCTTTGAAAGATGTACCTGCTGTAAAATCTGTTCTCCATAGCGAATGAGTTCCGTCTGAATTTCTGAGACAGAACTGATTTCTATATAATCACTGGAAAAAAGCTTGCTGTTTTTTTCAACCGTTTCTGTCACTCCGTATTCCATAGCGAAATCCAGCAACGCAGACGACACCTGGTTGATCTGCAGCAAAAACTGTTCCCGAGATGGCTGGAGCAATGCAAGAGAGTCTGCAAATGTCCGCAGCATTTCTTTTACTAGGCTCCTCTGATTTTGTCGCATAGCAGCAACCAGCCGTTGGATAAAATCATCATTTTGCAGCAGATAGCCGTTTTCCTGCTGCTCTTCAGTGGCATCCTCTACGTAAAAAACGCCGGAATATTCATAAAAACACCGTTTTCGTTCCAACGCAAACGCTTCAATATAGGAGTCATAAAGCTGATCGGCTTCTGTATAAAATCCTCCAATTACAGCAGTGGTTCCAAGATCGCCCTCCGGGTCACATACCTCAATCGTTTTTTTCAGCAGCGACCGAATCCACTCTGCATCATAAGGTGATTCACATATTCCTACAAGAAGGCAGAGCGATTTCTGGAAATTAATGTAACTGATGCAGCAGTTTTTTTCTCCAAGTAGTTCACAAAACACATTTTCTACCGTAAAGTAGTAAAGCTCATAATCTGTTTTTTTCCAGTTGCCCGGTAAATGATTAACCCGGTAAAGTATGGCGACATGGCGCTTGGCATCCAGTCGATAGCCCACCTCAGAAGCAAGCTTCTGCATTCCCTCCTGATCCTTATCTTTTCTTACAAACTGTGATGCTGCAAAATGTCTCATATAATTTTGATAGTTTCGCTTTTTTTTATCCAGCACCTCCAGATTTTGATCCTTTTTCACTTCCTGATCGATTCGTTCACTGGTTTGCCTGAGACTCTTATGCAGACTCTCGACTGTCACAGGCTTCAGCAGAAAATCCTGTACTCCCATCTGAATGGCTTTCTGCGCATACTCAAACTTGTCATAACCGGAAATGATAATAAAGCGGGTCTGAAGTGCTTGTTTCTGTATATATGAAATTACATCAAAGCCTGTCATCTGTGGCATACTGATGTCGATCAAAATAATTTCCGGATGATACTGTTCAATCAGCTCGATACCAAGCTTTCCGTTTCCGGCGTCACCTACCACAGTAAATTCATCCTTAAAGCTCCTGACATATTTTATTAACGCCTGTCTGAAAAAATACTCATCATCAATAATAACGATTTTCTTCATATTGCTTTCTCCCCGCTGTTTCTTGGTCTCTTTCCAGTATAGACGATGCTGTTTCGTCTAAATGTTCCAGTTTCGGAATCCGTAATATCACGATTGTCCCTTTCCCTGGTTCACTTTCCAAGCGGATGCCGTATTCGGTTCCATATAAAAGTCGCACACGCCTGTTGATGCTGAATAATCCGAAAGAACCCTTTTCCTCTCCACGGGCTTCGTCAAGATTCTTATTCAGCTGACAGAGTTTTTCCGGTTCAATTCCGTTTCCATCATCCTTTACGGTAATTACAACAGTATCCGCTGCATTTTTTATGCTCAGTGAGACGAAACACATACGACCATCTGATGCTGTTCCGTGAACAATCGCATTCTCCAGAATCGGTTGCAGAGTCAATTTTGGAATTACGTACTGTTCCGTTTCCTTTTCACATACGATTTCGTAATCAAAATACTCCATGTGGCGTAATTTTTCAATGTATAAATACTGTTTTACCATATCAATTTCTGTAGCAATGGTTATAATATTGGATCCCTTGCTTAACGAATTGCGATAGAATCTGGCAAGTGTAGAAATTGCTTCGCCTGCCTCATCATAAATACCAAGATCTATCATAGATTTGATCATTTCAAGCGTATTGTACAGAAAATGAGGTTTAATCTGCTCCTGTATCAACCGAAACTGATAGTCATTTTTTTCACGTTCTTCTTCATAAATGGTTTGTAAAAGCTGTTGTGTCTGTTCGGCAAATGTATTATACCCACGGTATAAAATCTGGATTTCTTCGGAAGTTCCAGGCACTTCTACCGGTGCATAGGCTTCTTTTACTACATTCTTCATGACCTCACTCAGATCCAGGATTGGCCCAGATATGGCTCTGGCATTCCACCAGGATAAAAGTGCAAAAAACAGAATCACCAGTAAATTACAGATAAAAAAGATCCTTGCAAACAAATGCTGTTCTTTCATCAGCTCATCCATTGGAATCACATGAATGAGCTTCCAGTCTGGCAGTGACATTTGTGTTGAGCAATAGACAACATTTTCCTTGGTCAAATAGTCCTGTGTTTCCAGATTCTCTACATCCCTCTTGGAAAAGGGAAAGGCTTCCCGTATGGTTTTTCCTGTGTAATTCAGGTCCGATGCAAGTAAAATAGTATTTTCCTGATCCGTTATGTAAAACGTAACCTCGCTGTTATTTGGCCTGTAGTTTACAAATGGCGAGGCTATAGTTGATGCTTCGATGAAAAACATAAGGTATCCATAAGTTTCTCTTGTATTTAAATCAACAATCGGCTTTGATATCAAAAAAACATATTTTCCGTTTTCCTTTAATGTTTCTCTTGCAGGCAAATAAAAATAAGGACCTGTTATCATCGCCTGTCTTGCATTTTGATGCTGTTTCATTATCTGTTCTTTATCAAACGAATCCAGTTCCGACAGATTATATCCGCCAGCCTGAAAAAAACTTCCGTCTTTCGCCATAATATCCCACATTGCAATATTAGGGCTCAGGGCAATAATGGCATTAATAATGGTATTGATTTTTTTGCGGACAGCATATTGTTCTGCTTCAGATCCCGGCAGTGTTGGATACGTTCGGGCGATACGGATAATTCCATCATTGATCGATGCTGATATGCTGAAATTGATGACGTGCTGTAGTGTACTTTCCAGATTATCTGTGATAGAAGCAAGCTCTCGCCTGGTACTGCTTACTGCAAGCTGCGAAAAATATTTTTGTGAAGAAAACTGAAACACCCCCATAATGAGCAACATAATTCCTAAAAAACATCCAACAAAAGAGAAAAAAATCCGGTTTCTCAATTTTGCAAACCATTTTTGTACTTTTGTCATAATTTCCTCCATTTTCATGATCTGTACTGCTTTTCTTAATTTTTATTATAACCAGTTTATATCTGTTTCTCAATCAATAATTTCCCACAAACTAGGGTGTGTTTGGAAAATGCTTTCTGCAAGATGTGCGTCACAGCTTGTGGAACCTTTGTCCCGCAAAGTGAGGAATGCAGATTCCAGAAAGGAGCAGATGTTTCATGGATGAAGTGTTAGATGAGCGCAAAAGAAAAATGTGAAGATAAAAAAGATGAAAGCGAAGAGTGTAAAGAAACAGATGGTATTCAATATAGCGATAATGATATAAATAATTTTATAAATAAAGCAAAGAAGATTATGCTGGAAAGATATTGTGAATTAGAAAATGGGTCATTAAGAAAGGATGATGAGGAAAGAGATAACATACGTCGTTATATATTACAAAAATATCCAACGGTTGTAGAGAAATATAAAAGTCATCATAATCGCTAGTTTCACGCTCTTGTTTCAATCTTCCCAGCTTTTTTCCGATTTCTCTTGGAAAAATATCTGTTGCAACATATGTCTTATTAAAATATGCAACAGCATCTTTATGTCTCTTAAAATCTACCTCTTCTAAAGCCAAAACCGCCTTCACCGCATAAAAAGCGGCATAATAGCTACGGTTTATTGAATCCTTATAATGTTGACTTTCCAGACATAACGCAGATACCCCCAACGTCTCGATTGCGCTTCTCATGCGATATATACACAAATCAACTTTCTTTTCACTCACTGACTACTACCCCCTCATCTCTCACATTTCGATAAAAAGGTAACGTATCTACCCAATATTCATACTGTTCTTCATTTTTGATAACCGGAGATATTTCAATTCCTGTGCTCATCTCCACATCAAAAGCCAGATCGTAAATATCATTTTTAATAGCTCTGATTTCCTCGTCAGACAATTTTACCAGTATCATAATATCTACGTCAGAATTATCTCGATAATCACCCCTGGCATATGAACCATATACAATAACTTTTGTCAGCTTTTCACCCAGCATACGCTTCACTTCCTGGGAAAATTTATATATAATACTACTTACATTTTCTGGCATACAATCACTTCCTTACTGATAAATGGTTCCCGTGTTCTCTTTTTCTCAGTATAGCATATTTTTCTATAATATTTCCACTTATTTTGCTTTTAATGCAATTACACTGAAACAGATAAAAACAGGTCAATCCATAGGTCAATTTTATCCGGACACCTCCGCCAGCCCTTATTTTATGGGCATTCCAGCCTAAAAGTATAGCGGACTCTGACTCCGTCATTTCAAGGTTCGAATCCTTGTAGCCCTGCTAAGTGGAGCACCTCAGATGAGGTGCTTTTTTCGTGTTATGGAAGCCCAGGAAGCCATATATTTACTGGGGGTTCCAGCTTTTTAAAGTATTTTTCCATATACTACCAGAGTGGTTCTGATAAGTAGTTTTTTTCTTATTGCTCTTGTAAATTTGGATATTTGAGAAAAAGATAGGTCAATTTAAAATGAGAAATCCGCAAGAAAACGGATAAATCCGAAAAATCTTAGAAAAATGTTTAAAATTTTATAGAAAATAGCTTTTTCTACTTATTACACAATTTATGTGTTTTGTTTTTGTGTACTTTGTATATTCCCATTTAATCAATATATTTCCTTATTCCTCTTCTATCCAAAAATAAAGAATCTGAATAACTCTCTTACGGAAGTTATCCATCATTTGATAGTTATCACTTATTCCATAATAATGGTAATACCCGATTAAAATCTGATTTACTTTTGCAAGAATATATTTCTTCTTTTCAAATCTCATGTCGCGTATAGTGATATTCATCTGTTTACACTTCTTCCGATATTTCTTACTGGCAGTTTTATGTTTTACTCTGAAATTACCGTTTGGAAACTGGAATACAATGCAAGAACATCTGCTGAACGTTGTAACAAACGAGAAAAAATAGACTATAAATTAGAAGACGGCAGATACCGTTCATCTATGATGTGGTACTGTCGCCTGTTTGCCATCATGATGTGTCAACATCTCGATGCCTGGACTTTGCCAAAGACTTCCCAGCTAAAAGAGCTCTTTGAGCAAGTCGCTTAATTTCATAAGCAATACCATTATAAGCCATGTTCGATGCAAGGTCTATAAAAGTGCGTCAATTTTTCATCATTTATTACTTTTCATGTCTGTTCTGGATAATATTTACTTTTCAAAGTTCATTCGACCCGGGAGTTTGATACATTGAAATGCAAAAAAGTACCGCAAAGCCTTGAAATAGGCTTATTTTTTTGTCAAATTTTTATTCTTATTATATGGTAATATTTAGTAATATGTTTTCATTAGGAAAGTATCAAATTCAGAGCAGAAAAAAAGAGCAGTTCTGAGATGAATTAGAACTACTCTGAATGTGATTCTTTCCAATTGTACCAAGACGCGGACGTTTAGCCGATAGGTATATGGGGATAGTATTCTTCCTTTTTAGTGAAAATGGTGAAGACTTGATTGTAAGTTAAGCATATGAATTACTTTTTTAGGCTGATTGCATAAACATATCCGATAAAAGGGCAGGCTTTTAAGACCTTCTTGCGGAGGTCTTTGAAAAGCGGTATTCAGTGGAAGAGGCTTTTTATCAGGAAGTACCATATGTCCTTCCGATGTACTGCATGTTGCAGCATCCGCATTCCGGGCAGATGTGGATATCTATGTTCCAGACTGTTTTCAGAAGTTCTGCCATAGACAGATCAGTATATTTTGCTTTGAAACGCTGGTGGCGCTGGAGTTTAAATATCAGTTTCAGGTTTCTGGTCTTATACCGATTATTCAGAAAGCCATAATAGCGTATTTTTTGAAAACCGGGAGGCAGCACATGCATCAGATAACGGCGGATGAATTCCGTGTTATCCAGAGCGACCGCCCTGAATGATTTACCAGGTGTTCTGCTTCTTGCAGAAAAAGTTACCTGCTGTTCATTTATTGACAGGATACGGCTGTTCGATATGGCGACCTTATGAGTATACCTGCCCAGATATTCAATAGCATTGCCAAAGCCATTGAAAGTTTCTTTGACATAAGGGCACCAATCCTTTTGATAAAGGGAATTCCGGAATTCAGACCATTCATAAGAATTGCGCAGTTTTTCACAGGAAGCTGAAAAATACAGCTGTCTGTTTTGAAAGAATGACTGCAGGCCTGCGAGAAATTTACCCTTGAACTTATCTCGCAGGACTTCCACCCGGAGAAAGAAGTTTTTCTTTCCTTTCCGGATCTTATGGTCAGAAGTAAGCCCTGCACCGGAAACGATACAGTGCATATGTACATGGTAATTGATTTCCTGATCCCAGGTATGAAGAACCTGAATGATACCGGGTGTTGCACCGAGATGCTTTTTATCAGCGGAAAGTTCCAGAAGCGTTTCGGCACAGCATCTGTGGAAAAATCCGTACAGGAGTTTCTGGTTACAGTAAATGAGGGAATTCAGTTCGTGGGGAAGTGTGAATACCACATGGAAATAAGGGGAATCAATCACTTCTGCTCTGCGCTTGTCAACCCAGAGTTCCTTATTAACGGCTTGACAGTTGGGGCAGTTCCGGTTGCGGCAGGAGTTATTGTGAAATTTCATATGCCCGCAATCAGGACAGAGAGAAATATTCATACCAAGGGAGCCTGTTTTACAGTTCATAATGGCATAGGAAGCTTTCTTTTGCGCATCAGAAAGGAAGTACCCAGAGGAAAGGAATGCTTCATAAGAGTTCTGCCAAATCTGTTGGATTTTTCTATCAGTCATTGGTAAATCCTCCGTTTAACTGGTCGAAGGGACTGTAAATCTTACGTGAAGCATAAGATGCAAGATGTACGTTGATAACAGTTGAATTAATAGATTTATGTCCAAGAAGCTCCTTTAATGTAAGTAAATCAGTTCCAGACTCATAAAGATGAGTGGCAAATGCATGACGGAAAGAATGACAGTTTAGTTTTGAATTTAAATTAAGTTTTATACGATGCTCTAAAACCTGTCTGTTAAGGACAGCGGTTTTACAAGGTCTCAGCGGATCTTGTTTTGCTGAAAAAAGCCAATCCATTGGACGGTCATACTCATACCAGTACTCAGTTAAAATATCCAATGCCCGTTGAGAAAGAAGAGTATAACGGTCAGACCGGTTTTTAGTCTTACTTACATGGATGCGCATAGAAGAACGCTGGATATCCCCGTATTTAAGTCGACAGACTTCACCAATACGCAGCCCGGAAGAATACATCAAGGAAACCATTGCTTTTTGTTTTAAAGTAGGAAGTGAACCGAGAAATAACTGAACCTCATTTCGTGTTAGGACATAAGGGAGATAGGTATCAAACTTACGCATTGGAAGCTGTGTATCATCCCAAGGTTTATGAAGAACATAAAGAGTAAAAAAACGAAGCTGGGAAATGGCGCAGTTGACCGTACGGTCCGAAAGATCTCTGAATTTCTGAAGCCAGCGGATGTAATCACGAAGTTCATCCCATGAAACATCTTCAGGTGATTTATGGAGAATGTTTGTAAAGTAATCCAGATAAGCACGGATGTAAGTGCAGTAATTTTTGAGAGTATGGTCGGTAAGACCACGAAGGGAAATCATTTCCCTGAAAGAATCTAAATATTTGTCATCGAAAAAATCTCCTTTGAAATGAAATAAAATAAATAGTACCGTTACATTTCAAAAAGAGGCGGTGGACGGATAAAAAAATAAGATATGTAGTTGTTGAGTTTAAAAACCCATGGTAAACTAATCATAGCAGTTCTTGTGAATATGTGATTGTTTTGTGTGGTAACTTGACAATACAACATATATACAAAAACTGCTATTTTTTTATGAAAAAAGTAGTGATTTCACGTACCTGGGGCTAGCCGTCGCACCAGCGACTTGGTACAATAGTGACAGAGGTGATTATTGTGCGTATAACAACATCAAAATCAAAAAATTCTGAATCCTTTTACATCACTCAGTCCTATACAAATGCCAATGGGGAAAGTACTTCCAAAACCATCCGAAAATTAGGTACATTAGCTGAATTATCAGCGCAGCTCCACACGGATCGTGACGGAGTTGTTGAATGGGCAAATGAACAGGCTCGTCTTGAAACACTGAAATATAAAAGTGAAAAAGAGGATGCTACTGTCATGATTCCATTTCATTCCAACAGACTCATGGACTATAATAAGCAGAAACTTTTTTCTGGCGGATATCTTTTTCTTCAGTCTATTTACTATGGACTTAAGCTCGATTCTGTCTGCCGAAAAATCAAAAGCCGACATAAATTCGAGTATGATCTTAATGCGATTTTATCTGATTTAATTTACACAAGGGTTCTGGAACCTTCCAGCAAAAGGTCTTCCTTCCGAGCAGCAAAACAGTTCCTTGAGCCTCCAACTTATGAACTTCATGATGTGTACCGAGCTCTTTCTGTTCTTTCTTCTGAAATGGATTTTATTCAATCAGAAGTTTATAAAAATAGCTTTTTTCTCGGTGACAGAATGGATCGGATCCTTTATTATGATTGCACAAACTACTACTTTGAAATCGAACAGGAAGATGGAGATAAAAAATACGGAAAAAGCAAAGAGCACCGTCCGAATCCCATTATTCAAATGGGACTCTTTACAGATGGTGACGGAATACCTTTGGCTTTCTCACTCTTTCCTGGAAACCAAAATGAGCAGAAATCCTTAAAACCTTTAGAAACAAAGATTCTCCAGCAATTCGGCTGTGATAAGTTTATCTATTGCAGTGACGCCGGACTTGCTTCTGAGGATAACCGTGTTCTTAATCACATGGGACAGAGGGCATTTATTGTCACTCAGTCCATCAAAAAGCTGCCTGCTGAAGACCGGGCATGGGCTTTAAAGAAAACTGGCTTCAAACGTCTCTCAGATGATAAACCTGTTGACCTCACAAAACTGACAGATGATGACAAGAACCAGCTTTATTATAAAGACGAACCATTTACAACAAAAAACTAGATCAAAGATTGATCATAACCTACTCCCCTAAATATGCCGCTTATCAGAAAGCCATCCGTGCGGAGCAGATCTGTCTGGCAGAAAAAATGGTTGCAAATGGCTCTCTAAAAAAACAGCGTAAAAATCCAAATGATCCTGCAAGATTTGTAAATAAGGTAGCTGTAACCAACGAAGGAGAAAAAGCTAAGATCCACTATTGTCTCGATACGGATAAGATTGCTGAAGAAGAAATGTATGACGGGCTTTATGCGGTATGTACAGACCTGCTTGATGATGACGTTGCAGATATCTTAAAAGTCAGTGAAGGAAGATGGCAGATTGAAGACTGTTTCAGAACTATGAAAACAGACTTTGAAGCCAGACCCGTTTACTTAAACCGTGAAGACCGGATTAAAGCCCATTTCCTTACCTGCTTTCTTGCTCTGTTACATTTTCGATTATTAAACCGCTCTCTGAAAGGAACTTATACTACAGAACAATTACTTCGTACTTTAAAGGATATAAAATTTGCGGATATAGAAGAACAGGGCTTCATGCCGGTATATGAACGTCAGGAAATCACTGACGATTCCCATGAAACCTGCGGATTCAGAACGGACTATCAATTCATAACAAAACGGAAAATGAAAGGAATTCAGAAAAAAAGTAAGCGGAGATAAAACATTACTATATTTCATGTATACAGACAAAAGTGCCACACCCCTTATATTTACAGGGGTTGTGGTACTTTTTTAACTAATCAACTGTCAAAGATGAGATTATAGCCTACTTCTCGGGGAAATCAACCTGTTTGTGACGGCACGGGGAAAACACAAATAAGAGGTGCGCAAATTGCAAACACCTCCTTTTCATCACTCATTTTTAAACTTATATTTTCCTTTTCCAAGTCCAGGAACTTGCTTGATGATATCTGCTTGTACTAACTTTGAAAGCAGTTTAGACGCTCCTGATTTTTTCAAATTGAGTAAATCCATAACTGCGGTTCTGCCAAACACTTCATCAAAGCCAAATTTTTCAAACAACTGGTGAATATAACCTACTGTTTTTTACGGAAGGTTGTGGAGTTCAATTTTCTCATTCAAAAGTAGATTTCGAAGAAACATCTCGAGATATTTGGTTGTTTCGTGAATTCCCTTCTCCGAAAATATGGATTTGCCACAGCCGTGAGACAAATACAAATTCCCCCTATTCCTCAATACCGAAAATACCAGCCAACCAGTACAGTACATAAGATGCAAACCCATGATTACAGCTCGCAGTCGGTAACGTATGTTCCCACAGTGTTCCTGTTTCCTTTGCCATACCAAGGAATACTTCTTTTATTTCTTTTATTACCTCTTCAAATAGTCCCTGCCGATATAACAATTCTATTCTTAAATATTTTCCTATAAATACATTTGTACCTGCAATCTCTGGATAATCGTTTATTGTACTTCGTATCGGTCCAAATTTATTTTTCATAATTTTCCATAATTCTGAATCCTCTTTAACCGTTGCCACACCAGTAAAAAAAGCATAATACTGGCATACTTCTGTGCAAATACCCGGATTAACCAACTGGTTTTTGTCTCTGTGTTCATTATCCGTATAAAACATCCCATTAAAGGATCGTTTCCGGATGTTTTTCCTCAACCTGTCGGCTTTTCTTTCCAATATCAGATCCTTATATAACGCCGATACACATTTGAGCATTCTCATATATAACATATTTGTAGGAAAATTGACTCCGTTTACCAGATCCGGATCATTTGCCCTGGACCATTCAATAAAATTCCAGCCTTGTAAATTTTCCAGCATTCCATTTTCATTTTCAAAAGACTCGAAATATTTTAACAAAGAATAAATCAAATTTTTTGACCTTTCAGCCAATTCAAAATCCTGATTTCCATAAACATATTTTTCAATTTCAAGTACATACCACATAGCCCACTGAGGAATAAAATTCCCATTATTGTGATCTGCTGGATAGCACATTGGAATCATACCTTCCGGTATATGCCGAAACTCCTTATTTAATATAAAATTTTCCAGGAATGCTTTTTCAATTACATTTTTCCCCGTGAGCACATATTCTACTGAAGAGATAAAGTAACTATCACACAGCCAGCCTCCTCTTTCTCTGGATGGACAGTCCATAAACAGATCCAACGCATTCGCCCGGAAGCTTTCCAATGCGGCATCATAGATCAACGCAAGCTCCGTGTCCTGTGGAAGATGAATACGTTTCAGTACAGAAGAATTCTTGTATTCTTTAAATTGTATCTGTTCTACAATACATTCCCCCAATACCACAATTTGTAAATATTTCATTGTGTAAGGAGCAAAATTCATTAGACGATATTTCCCGGCATTCATCCTATAAACGAAGCAATTACAACTGTTCATTCTTAGGAAATCTACACTTCCATTCGAAAGAATCTCATCAAACATTACGAATATCCTGCTCTTTTCCCGAACCTCTAATCGAATATCAAAGAAACCAGTAGCATTATACGGTAACTCATAAATTGCATATTCATCAGACAATGGCAATTGTCTGATGGCTATTGCATTTACAGAATATTCTGTTTCCTGCAGCTGTATTTTTTGCGCTTCCTCTGATACATGAATTTCTGTTTTTTCCCTTGCATATCCTTTTAAATCCTGCTTGATTTTAAAAAAATATTCTTCTGGTATTATTTCCGTTTTCTCTTTTTCATAATATGCAGTTCCCTTTTTAATAACCGATACAGGTTCCAGTGTTTCGAATCCAGGCATTTCCACATCACGATAAATATAACGCTTGTCCGTTTGTATCTCTATTTTACAAAGTGATTGCGCAGACTCATTCATATGATACATACATTTGTTTTCATCTTCATATTGATAGGCATCAATAAATGCTCTTTGAAAACTATACCGCTGAACTTTCTGTACCCGGTTCTTAAAATCATGGATTGTAATACTTTCGCCTCCAGTATACGAAATCACTTCATTTCCCTGCCAGATTTCTTCCGTCAGAAAAGAGGGCTGGTCCAATGTATCATAACTGTTCACATTATATCCTAGCACCTCTGTCACAACATAATTCCTATCTTCTGTAAGAAATGGAGACAAACATATTTCATCGACCCTGTACCACCCGTGTGCCGCTCTTGCAGGACCGGCACATATAAATTCTCCGTTCACCCATAAACGATATATACTTGATGCCGCCAAAAAAAGTTTCGTTTCCTCGCCTTTTGGAATAACCGTCCTAAAAGACAATTCGCAGTTCATTTCTTCTGATCTTCCATCAGCCCAGATTGCCTGCGCTTTTTCAAAATAAAATTTTCTCATTATATCACCTGTTCTCCAATAAGCTCTCCTGGTTTACAGCCACGCAAATTGTTCTGTATTCATCAAACAGTTCTGTAGGATACTTTTTATCTGCTTTACACGTTCCGCAATAAAAATGGTACAAAGCTCCATCCTTGTAAAAAACAGACGGTTTATGTGCATGGTGATTATCATATGCTCCGTTGTCCCCATGACGCAATACAGGCTCGCTTACCTTTGTCCAGTGCAGTAAATCTTCAGATATTGCAAGTCCATCTTCCGCATGATACAAGTCGTCCTCTGGATCCATCAATCCTATCCCATAATAAAAACAAAGCCATATATCACCATCCTTTACCACGTATGGATCAGCCACAAAAGTGCAATCCCATTTATTTTTTCCGTTTCTCAATACCGGATTTCCCGCATACCGTTCCCAATGTAATAGATCTTTAGAAAAAGCAACACCTATTTGTTCATTCCAGTTTCCATTTTCTTTATTTTTGGCATTATAAAACAGATACCACATGTCCTTTTCCCAGATAACGCATGCCTTATAAAGCCCGCCTTTTTCCCACGAAGCACCATCTTTCCATGAAAATACCGGGTATTCCAGAAAATTCCACGTTTTCAGGTCTTCCGTTTCACACCATGCAATTCCAATTTCAGCAGAACCTGCTTCATAACCAGTTCCAGGATATGCATGATAAATCATCCAATATTTTCCATCCACTTTTTTCAGACAGGGAACCTTCCTTAGATCGTCATTTTCTTTAATCAACCAGGTGACTGCTCCACCACCACGGTCCCATCTTTCTGTTTCAGGATGTCTCTCTAAAATCATACAATAAAATTCCCAGTGAAAAAGGTCATCCGACTGAGCAAGTGCAGATTGATAGCCTATTCCGTCAAATCCTGTATATACCATATAGTATTTACCTTCATGAAAAAAAACAAATGGAATATCCACAGCTTTCTCGTCAAACCGTCCCGCTTTTCCTGAACCGCTCAAAACCGGTTTCTGATAGTGATACGGGGTCAGATAATCTCTGATTCTTTTATCGTTAATGGAAATTGTGTCTTTTTCTACCATAACTTATTTCTCCACTAAAACTCTAAAACCTAAAATCGGATAATGTGTCGCAAAATCATATATACACCTGCATTTAGGATTTTGTCCATAATATGCATACAGAACTGCATTTCCCTTGGGGATTCTTTTTACTGTAATGTCAATACAATTATAGGAAATGAACTTAATCTCCGAGATGTCAAGTTCTCCCTCTTCATCCATTACAGTAAACGGATATTCTTCTAATGCAGCTTCTCCGGCATACAGTCGATCATATACAGATGAAAATTCCAACTCTATTTTTTTACTTTCTTTCCAAATTGCTTTTTCCAGATCAGGAGCTCCCTTCCAAATTGCTTTCTGATATAGGATTGACAGAACCTGTCTTGCAAGTCTTTCTCCTAATACAAGATTAGAGCTTGCACTATTGTGTATCATATCGGAAAGAACTGCATCTATTGTTGGTAATACATATACTCCCGGAACTTTTCTCGCCGCCATTCGCTGCGCATTCCGTATAATACTCCAATTTTTATTTTCTTCCTCTGACACAGGTGTAACAATATAACGGTTGAGTTGAAATGTAAAAACATTTAACTCTGGAAGCTTAATCTCTTCTCGCATCCTATACACGATATTGCTAAAACGCTTCTCATAAGTATATGCATCATCAGCTGAATTCGTATCTGCGCACCCCTGATACCACAATACAGCCTTAATAATTCCACCTGAATCTTTTATACGAGAAATCATATTCCAGTAAAGATCTCCATCCTGATCAGGGTTCCATCGCGAGAGGCTTGAACCACCTAATGCCGTGGGAATCAATCCAACAGGATATCCAGTTACACGATGTATCATTTTGGCAAAAGAAAGATACGGAGACGCCCCTCCATTAACGGGTTCCATATTTATCTCATGGCAGGTTCCTGTTGAATCGTTTAACGGATGAGCAGCAATATCCCATTTATCATTACAGCGGTATAAATGTACTCCGATTTCTGGCGGATCATATACAGGATCTTTTCCGTATCCAACAGCATTGCTTTGACCTGCAATTACGAACAAATCGCCAACTCCAAAATGTTCTACACAATCACCTCTTGTTGCCCATTCCAGCGGGGTATTTTTCTCTTCTTTCAGACAGCTTTCAATTCTATAAAGTCCTCCTGCCGGAATGTCTTCCATTCTGATTTTCCAGAGACTTTTCGTTTCATCAGTTTCTGCTTTTTTCCAGAATAATATATTTTCTCCACTTTCTTCTTGTACGATTCTGACATAAACTTCTTGAAAATCACCTTTTTCCTTTTTCTTATAGCTCCCAGCCAGTTCTATATCTGCTTTTCCCCCTACCTGCTGCACAATCTGCCAATCCACAGGACCAGATGCAATTGTAACTCCATATACCATAATTATATTCCCCGATTCTGTTTTCCATAAAAGCAATACTCTTCCTGTTCTTTTACTTCTATATTCAGTCTCCATCCATCTTCACAGGCTTCGCTTTTCCTAACATGACCATTTTTCTCCCGATACTCAAACTCTGAACGATATCGAATTGTCACCGATTCCTCACAACCGCCGTATAAACACATTTTCTCCAAAGCTCCATCTTTCCAATGCAGATTCAGTTTATGCCCTCCGACTGCATATACACCTGACAATTCACCCTCTTTCCAGCTATCCGGAAGTGCAGGAAAAACATCAATGATTCCACGTTTACTCTGTAGCAGCATCTCTCCGATTCCTGCCGTAATTCCAAAATTTCCATCTATTTGAAAAATTTCTTTTTCTCCACAGGATTCTCCTAACGGTGGATGAAGCCCTAATAAATTTCCATAGCAGCAATGCTTCAAAAACAGTTTTAAGTGTTTTTCTGCCTCACATCCATTTCTGAGACGTGCATAAAAATTACAAAGCCACGCTTCCCCCCAGCCAATGTATTGCGTCACTCCATGGATTCGCCTTTCCAAAACACGCTCCACAGATTCCAGTAGTTCCCTTCTTGTGTCAAAATCAATCTGATGAAATGGATGAAACCCTACTAAGTGTGCAAAATGTCTGTGATGTTCATCTTTTTCTGCAAATTCTTTATTCCATTCCAACAGCTGCCCCAATTCCCCAACTTGATATTCAGGCAATTTCTGCACTCTATTCTCAAGCAGCCTTTCCAGTTCCTGATCGATGCCTAAAATCCTGCATGTATCTATGCACTCCATAAAAACTTCACGTATAAGTGCAATGTCCATTGTTACAGATTCGCTTAAAGCACATTCCCGGTTATCCTTATCCAGAAAAGTATTTTCCGGGGACGTGGAAAAATCTGTATATAACACCCCATTTTCTTCACGAAGCCTGGATAAACAAAATTTCGCCGTTTCTCTCATAATCGGCCAGGCCTGATTTTTCAAATATATCTTGTCATTTGTATAAAGATAATGCCTGTAAAGATGGGTAGTTAACCAAACACCTCCCATAGGCCAATAAGACCATTTCACCTCCCCTTTAACCGGGGTTGTCTGTCTCCAGAGATCCAGGTTATGGCATGCGGCCCAGCCTTCACCGCCGAAAGTTTCTTTTGCAGTATTTTTCCCTGCCTCTGCTGCCTCTGCAATCATATTGATAAGTGGAATTTCACATTCACTCAAAGCGCACGGTCCATTTAGCCAATAATTCATTTCTATATTAATATTTACAGTCCAGTTGCTGCTCCAGACAGAACGTATATCTTCACACCATATTCCCTGCAGGTTAGCTGGTTGTATCATCTCATCAGCAGGTCGGGATGAGCAGATCATCAGGTATCGTCCATATTGGAATAAATGTTCATATAACCCAGTATCAGATTCTTCACCAGAGGCAATATGGATTTTTACTCTTTCAAAGTAACTTTTATGTATTCTTTCGTGACGCTTCTTTAAACCTTCAAAGTCATACTTTCCTGCACAATTCAGCCTCTTCTGGCATCTATCTGTAAGTTCTTTCCAATTATTTAAAAAAGGCTTATTCCATCCTGTAAATTCAGTTTCTATTGCAGTTATCAAAACACTCTCACTGGCATTTTCTATTGTAAGCCCCTTATCTGTTTGCGAAACCGTGCCGTCTGTACTATGTACTTTTGTTAAAATTATAAACTTCATCCCATTTCCATAAACTACCGCATTTTCACAATCAACATAATTAGGTTCCACATGTTCCGGTGCTTCCCCTTGCAAAAGTACAGTTCTGCCGTCACAATTTATGGAATAATTCAAAAGGCTATTTAAACATATATTAAGATCCTGTTTTTTTTTCGAAGAAATTCGGATTACCAGAACATTTTCACTACAGGAAATAAAGCTCTCTGTCTGAATGTTGTCACTGTTACTAACAGCATTTGTGCTAACACACGCTGTATTCATATTCAATTCCCGGGTATAACTTTTAGTTTCTTCCGTATTCTTTAGAAAACAATCAAGAAACCCCGCTGAAATATACGATTCATTATATTTCTCGCTCAGCATTTTATTCTGTACCAGGTTCTGTGCCTCCCAGTATTTTCCATTTTTTAGCAGCTTCCTTACCTCTTCGCGATATTTTTCCGGTACAATAACATGATCCTGGGCACACGCCTTTCCAGACCAAAGGGTATCTGCATTCAAAGAAAAATGAAGCTTCAAAGGCTCTCCATACGCCATAGCTCCCATTTTTCCATTCCCGATAGGAAGCGCTTCTGAAAAGCTCTTTGCAGGCGTGTCATACAACAGTTTATATTCCATATGTTCTCCTTTTACTCTTCACCAGTTTTAAAAACCTATTACAGGTGGTTTTGTCATACCAATCTGATGTAACATGGTTAACGAAGACCAGTTATCTCCCACACTCCATACGGGAGTTAATGGGATTTCAATAGCAATTTCGTTTATCCCCTCCTTCAGGTCTAACATTCCATATGCAGGAGTTCCTATAATTCTGTCTTTTCTTTCCCCATTCACAAAAATATCAGCACAATCAATCCAGCCAAAAAGTTTTAAAACACATCTATCTCTTTTTTCCGGACACATTATCTGGGTAACATACCGTAAGGTACCACAGAAACCGTTCTGGCATACCCATTCTGTGAGTTGCGGTATCTCCCCCTCTGTTTCAATATCTAACTGCATCCAATTGTGTTCTCCTGTCTTTTTGTACTCTGCTCTCCATTTCATATCCAGACTCTTCCAATGCTTACATTTCTGTATATTTTCCACGCAAAGCATATTTTCTTCTTTGGATAATGCAATTACCACAGATTCACCTGGCCCAAGATGCACTTTTATTTTCAATCCGTCTGGCTGATAGCTGTGTTCCAGTCTCTGGCATATATTATGAACCGCATCATATTGCACAATATTTTTAAATATTTCTTTTTCTCCAATACATAATTCAAACCTCATTTCTTCTCTGGTACTTTCATTAAAGCAAAAGATCAGCTTCAGATTATCATCATGCCAGTAGGGATAAGTGCGTAATTTAGGGAGATATCTGTCAGCGCATATGTACGGCTTTCTTAATTCTTTTACTCTCTCGGAAAGCTGTCCAAGAGATATGCATTCCAGTTCTTTTATCTTATTTATAAGGTCGTTATCCTTATTTCCACAGATTCTTTCCGGATATTCATCCACAAAAATAATCTTAATATGATCTTTAAGGCGCAAAAGATTCTCTGCTATAGATAACGGAAGCACTTCGCATCCGGGAACTACCAAAACCAGATAATTTTGTCCGGCTACTTTCAGCCCATTTTCCAGGTACGCACCATAGCAATTGTTTATATCCATAATATCTGCCGGAACTATGTCACAATCCAACTGATTTTCCATCAATGTCCTGACTGGTTTCTGAAACAGCATCGTTTTACCTGCCCATTCCAAGTCTGCATGATATAAAACCGCAATTTCAGCTGGATATATGCCTCCTGTAAAAAGATGTGAAAGACGATTCATATACTTCATCAGCACGCCAAAATGTTCATACTGCGGATGGTTTCCATGTGCATAAAAATGTGGCGGACAGTCCGGGTCTGGAAATGGCTTCATTGAAAAACTATGTGGCACGAAATGATTAATTCCCCTGCTAAGCATATGATCAGTCAACCATTTCATCAAACCGATTCCTTCCTGCCAGCCAAAAGCACCAAAAATCTCACACATAGAATCTCCTTTTTTGAAACTGTCAATATGCGCAAGTGAACTGCCCATTTTGGCCAGACCATAATGAAAAAATTCCCCATCATAATGGGACGCTACCCATTGGTGTTCTTTTTGATCCATCCCAGGCATAATCTGCTGCGTAACCACATCAATTCCAGCCATTCTCATGTCTGAAAGCGCACGGAAATAATGTCCTGTTCCACAGCCCAGACGTCCATGGGAATTGTCATCTTCAAGAACATGTCCTATATGAAACACTTTATGATCTTTGCACCATTTCCCGATCTGCATGGAAAAACTATTTTTTAGTGCCTTCGTTACCTCATCCATATAAGCAAAACGAATCGCAGATGTATATTCACCAACCTCATACCAAAGTGCACCAAGACAAGATAGAAAATTTTTCCCTAATCTTTCCTGCAGCCTTGCTCCAAATTCCCGGCTCCAAGGAATAAATGGCATATCTTTACCCAGCCTGGCTCTGAATTCATAACCAGGAAGATTGGAAAATTCCGGTTCATCCGAAAAGAAGCCCATAAAGGTCTTTCCAAAATCCGCCCCATACCTGGCATAATGTGGTTCATATACCTGTTCAAGAAGCAATTTCACTGAATCAGAATCTATTATATTAAAATAATCAAGTTTTCCATTTCCATGACGTGTAATATAAAATACAAGAATTCTCCACAATCCTTCTGGAACTTCCCAACGCAGCCAGCCATTCTGAATGTACCCTGTTACATCTACTGCACTTTCCAGATTCAGACTGTCATCTTCTTCACTGCATCTTTTGTATGCAACTGCACCAACAAAAACATCGTCTTCCTGAAATATACTTTTTACAAGCAGATACCCTGGTTTCATAGGGCCATAAACATCCGTATTATGTACCGTCAAAAACCGCACAGACAAAGGATGATTTCCTCCATTAAATATCTTATTTGCGTGCCCTGTAGGAAAACGGTCATCATCCAGCAGCCATACCTTCATATCATGAGTGCGGGCAAAATCCATAATGATATCCATATCATGCCACCATCTTTCGCCTGCATAATCAGGATGAGGTCTGGCCTCTACACAGAACGCCCGGATGTTGCTTTCATAAATTTTCAGAAGTTCTGTCTGTAAAGTCTGTTCATCCGCTCCATTCTGCCAGAAAAATGGGAAAATATAGTTTCCTGTTTTATTATTAAGATTGTCTTCCACTCTTGTCATTCCCGCAGTTCCTTTCCAGTATTTTAACCTCATACCCCTTTAGCTGAATTCTCTCTTCGGCATTCCATCCACCAGGGACTTCTGCCACACAATCTTCTTCAGCATGATTCATGACAAAAAGATATTCCTTTTTTCTTCCCTTTCGAAATACAATTTCAACGTTCCCAGTTTTTTCCCGGAACATTCCGGCATCTGTTAATATTTTTTCCATTAGATATTCCATTGTCTTCTCTTCAGGATCTGTTCCAATATAATAAACCCAGCCATTTTTATACTTGTTTTTCACAATAGCTGCTTTTCCCTTATAATACTCAGAACCATAGATAGCTATCGGAACTGCTGAAGCCGGTGACAGAATATCACACCAATGTTCGCCGATTCCCTTCCAGTCTTTCATATTCAAAATAACATTTTTCTCATAAAGGCTGTCATACTCTTCTACTTTTGCCCCTACAATAGCTGCCAGTTTGCCCGGCAACGGATTCTCACTCATGCAGACATTGTTATTATTCATTACCCCAGTGCGCATTGTAAGAATAAGTATGCCGCCATCTTTTACATATTTTTCTAACCTTTTCTCTAATTCAGGCGTCATTAAATATAAAAGGGGTGCTACCAATATGCGGTATTTTCCCAGATCTGCACCAGATGCGACAAAATCCACTGTAATATTATGTTTATAAAATTCTTTATAATACTTAAAAACCACCTCATCATATTTTAATCCAGGATTTTGAGGCTGAAGCCGTATCGCCCATTCATTTTCATATGAAAATAATATTCCGGCCTGGGCTTTTTGAACAATTCCATGAATATCATCCATTACTGGTGTCAATATCTGAATCGTTTCCTGAATTTCCGAATATCTACGTCCAGGCACACCATTATGTGGTAAAATCCCATGCCAGAACTGTTCTGCTCCAAACAGGCAGGTTCTCCATCTGAAATATGTAATTTCATCTGCACCGTGGGCGACACTTTGAGCTGTCCACAAAAGATTCTGTCCTGGACGCGGATTTGCCCCGATAACTGAACCTCCAGTGGGACCAGACTGCATTTCCATCATCCAGAAATTTTTCTGTTTCACGCAACGGATAAAGTCCATACAAGCTGCGACCTCATAAGGCGGCTGTCCTGGCGCCTTAAAATAATATCCGGTTGGATACTGATCATTAGCGGCAAAGTCCAATGTTTCAGCCATTTTAAAATAATTGGTTTTATCATAAAATCCCATCAGATTATGTGTAATTTTCTGATTGGGTGAAATTTTTCGGATAATACTGATTTGCATGTTCTGAAAATCTATGACCAAATCCGAGCAAAATCTTTTCCAGTCAAGTAACATGGAGGGATTATGTACTGTAGGTGTTTTTCGTGGAACTGGTATCTGTGAAAAATCATCGTATTCCTGACTCCAGAATGAAGTTCCCCATTGGTGGTTTAATTCATCAATTGTATGGTATTTATTTTCAAGCCAACGAGAAAAAGCATTCTTGCAGCTTTCACACATACATAAATCATCATGGCTGTTTCCCAATTCATTATCTATCTGCCATCCAATAATATATGGGTTATTTTTAAAATGTTCTGCCATGGCAGCAACAATTCGTTTTACATGCTCCCGGTATACCTTATTGCTTTGGCAATCATGGTGACGTCCACCAAAGGATTTTCGTTGTCCATTTGAATCCACAGGAAGTATTTCTGGATTTTTTTCAACAATCCATGCCGGAGGAGCTGCTGTAGGAGTTCCGAGCATTGTATATATTCCATGCCTTCCAAGCAGGTTCACTGCTCTGTCCAGCCATTCAAAATGAAATTCACCACACCGTGGTTCCATTTTGTGCCAGGAAAACTCTGCCATTCTCACCATCTGGATTCCCATCTTTTCCATTAGCTCCGCATCCGTTTCCCATCTTTCCTCAGGCCAGTGCTCCGGATAATAGTCTACTCCAAATTTTATATTTTCAATTATTTCATCAAGTTTTTTCATATTACAGCAGCTCCTTTATTTTCAGCCTTTTACCGCGCCCGCTACCATTCCGTCAATAATGTATTTCTGCCCCATCAGATATACAATAACTACCGGTAATGTACACAGAAGAATATAGGCGCATACCATATTCCACTGGCTGTTATATTGTCCCATAAAATTATATACGCCCAGTACGATCGTCCAGTTTTTTGAACTCTTTATAAGGTACAACGGCATCTGAAAGTCATTCCATACAAAAACAAATTGTGTAATAAATAAAGTTACTATAATTGGTTTTAGCAGTGGCATCATAATTTTTATAAAAAGATTCCATGGTGATGCACCATCCATAATCGCAGCTTCATCCATATCCTTTGGAATTGTTGATACAAACCCGTAAACCATAAATACTGACTGCGGAATAAACATAGCTGTATACACCAATATCAACCCTGCATAATTATCCATCATATGAACTACCTGCAGAACCTGGACTAACGCTATGATCTGCACAGGAACAATCATTCCTGCAAGAAAAAAAGCATAGATTTTATTATTAAATGAATCACGATTTCTGCTTAATACATATCCTGCGATAGTTCCAAGAAATACAGATAAACCGATACTTAGCACAGTCACCAGAAGGCTGTTAAAAAAAGAATGGATGATGTTTGTTTTGCGAAACACTTCAATAAAATTAACAAACTGCCATTTCTGCGGAAGGTTTAAGGTTAAAACATTTGTCTCTGCCGGTGTTTTCAATGCATTTACAAGAATCAGCAGCAAAGGAAGCAATACAACCAGACTTATCAGCCATAAACAGGTTTCAAATATATATAACCGGATTTTCTTCTGTCTCATACCGTCTTCTCCTCCCATTTTCCAAATCCTTTTTTAATAATAACAAAGCAGATAACTACTAAAATCGTCAGCAGAACGTTTGCTGCACATCCAGTAGACAATGCTCCGCTTCCAAAATAAGAATAGATTGTTGTGTTCAACACCTGTGTCGACATTCCAGGACCGCCATTTGTCATAGCAATTATGATATCAAATACTTTAAGCCCACCTATAATGCATAAAAGCACATTAGTACTTACTGTAGAAACCATCAAAGGCAATGTAATCTTCCAGAAAGTCTGCCAGCCAGTAGCACCATCAATTGTAGCTGCTTCATAACAGTCTCCAGGTACAGCCTGCAATCCAGCCAGATAAATAACCATACAATACCCGGCGCCTTTCCAGATATCTACCAGCATTACCATATACATGGCAGTTGACTTTGTTCCCAGCCAGTCAAAATGAGCAAGATCGGCCGAAAAGATACCTAAAAACTGGCTTACAATCCCCTTATCCGGCAAAAGCATCGCACGGAATATTTCTGCAATAATCAATGTACTTAAAATTACTGGAAGATAATATACTGCCCGCAACGCATTTTTTGTTTTCAATTTCTGATTCAATGCGATAGCCAGACCAAATCCTAATACATTTTTAAAAACAGTGGTTATTATTGTAAATGAAAATGTATTTTTCATTCCTGTCACAAAACGGTTTTGTTTTATAAGTTGTAAATAATTTTTAATTCCCACGAAATGAATCGTATTTCCGGAATAAATTGTCTTATCTGTAAATGAATAAACAAGGCCTAAAATACTTGGTATAATATAAAAAATAAGATATACCGCTACTGTAGCAATCACAAAATAGCGAGGATACATTTTCTTCTTGTTCATACTTATCTCCTTTTCATTAATTTTGATAGCTCCGTAAATGATCTTTCCAGAGCATGTTCGAATAAAGTGCTAAACTGTTTTATAAAAAAAGAGGCTTGCTTTCTCTGCTCGCCTCTTTTCTTCACTCATCAGACTGACAACGCATCTAAAACAGACTTTGTACAATTACCAGTCACCTTATACTTTTTAGAATCCTTCCAGGCCAAGAGAAGTACAAATTGATTTATGGAAGTCATCGTACTGTTCACAGAATTCATCCGGAGTCATATCACCCATATAAACTTCCTGCATCAAAGAGCAGAATGTATCCCAATCCTGTCCCTGTACTACTGCATTATGAGCAACATGAAGCCCATATGTTCCATCGGAGATTTTTGCCATAAGATTCTTTGTTGACTCGCACATTCCTTCACTTACAATATTTTTGAAAATGGAAGCAGAACCAAGTCCATTATAAAGCTGCTGCAGATTTTCGTCTTTGCACAGCCAGTTAAATAAATGTCTGCAAACGTCCAAGTTTTCTGTTTTCTGATTTACATAAAGTTCACAACATGTAGACTGGTAAATAGTATCATTTTCACCAATATAATAAGGAATCAGTTCCAGCTTATCAGAAGTTCCTTCACCATAAGTATTATCCATGGAAGTCAGCCAGGAGGTTAAACCAATACTGAATCCACATTCATCATTTGCAACGGCATCCTGCATTCCATCCCATGTCTGTGACATGAAGTTATCGCCAAAGTATCCCGCCTGTGCCCAGTCACTAACATCCTGAAGCATTTCCTTAAAGCTTACGCTATCTGTATATCCCAGCTGATTAGTATTATACTTCTCTATTAAATCAGGATCTCTCTGCATATCACCATATAAACCAGAGGATGTAATATTTCCACACATCCATGAATCCCCTGCTCCGCTATAAAATGGGATATAACCTTTTTCTTTCAATACATCAAAACAACTTACCAATTCTTCTTTAGAAGTCGGTACTTCTAATCCACATTCTTTTAAAACATTTTTGTTTGCACAAAATCCCCAGTAATCCTGAGATGCTAACGGCAGACCATACAGTTTTCCGTCCGTATAATAGAACCCACTTGGATCACTGATTTTTTCTACCCAAGGTTCATCATCCAGACAATACAGCATCTCACTTGCACGCATATACGTCAATTCTGCCGGTGATGCTGAGTTCATCGTAATATCAGCCAGCTCACCAGTAGCAAACTGTGATTTAATTACTTCCGATGCTGTTTCTGCGGGAAGAATATTTACTTCAACAGTTACCCCAAATTCATCTGAATATTTGTCAATTAATCCCTGATAGCTGTCATTCCACCAGTCTTCTGCTGTTGTTAACGTAATCTTCCTGCCCTCCAGGTCTGCTTTTGTCATGTCATAAACACTTGTATCCGCACTAGCGCTTACTACCAGACTACTTCCCATCATTGCTACTGTTGCTGCCGCCAACATTGTCTTCATCGTATTTCGTTTCATTCTTTTTCTTGTATGATGTTATTAGAAGCAAAAACAACATACTTCCTTTCTTTTTTTGTTTCGTGGTTTAATACATTCAGATACTGTGACTTTTGATTTCGTTTTTGTAGCTCTGACTACTCAACAGGAGTGTATTGCCATCTCTTTTATCTGAATTGTTTATTAGCTGGATGTTGCCAGAGTGTTTGCTCTGAGTACTTATTTCAATCAAGTCTACGATGATAATTGTTGGTGGATACCACGGTATCAGACTTTATGAAAGGGAGGTACAAC